>Ga0194131_10001218_pt1 | contig 44458 bp, 38 predicted proteins | sample TA2KigO120mmetaG_FD_148631 | JGI IMG/M metagenome (GOLD analysis project Ga0194131, IMG submission 148631) | Freshwater microbial communities from Lake Tanganyika, Tanzania - TA2015053 Kigoma Offshore 120m | ecosystem: Environmental > Aquatic > Freshwater > Lake | place: Tanzania: Lake...
CGGGTGTCGCGGCGAGATCAGCTTCAGAAACAACCGGAGAAGCATCCATGCCAGCTGCAAGGATACCCCATTCCGAGTAGAAAACGCTAGACTGACCTGTGAACGGTTACGTCCTTGTCCTTCTTGGTCTTGTCGCCGATGAGCTTGGTGAATTCTTGCAGGTGAGCCTGGCTTCGTTTCATGTACTCCGGATCGAGATCGACCTGCGGCACGCGCGCCAGCTGCTCTTCGAGGCTCTGCTGCAACGTCCATTTCGACGGCGATAGGGACCAGCGCGGCGTCGCCGTGGCGCGCTTGGCCCTTGGCAGGTCTTCCGCGGCCATCCGTGGTCCCGGCGCTTCCTTGTCCCAGCCACGGGCGTATGGACCAAGCTTCGCCCGGATCGGCGCGCCCGGCGGCTTGACAGCGACCGGTATGTGATATCGCGATGGCTTCACAGTCGCCCGAATCTGCGCCACCTCAAGCGCTGGCGAGCTTGGCACGGATTGCATCGACACGACCGGCACCGGAACCGGCCTCTGCGCCGTGCCGATTGCCGGTTGCTCCGAGCGGCGGAAGAACATTGGCCCCAGCACAAGCAGAACCGCCATCGCCAGGCACAGACCCACGGCGACGGGCCAACGCCTCGGTCCATGGCATTCGTCACCAACCAGCCGGTAGCTTCGCGACGGTCCGATCCACAATTCCTGCTTGCAGACCGGGCAGCGCGACACCTTGCCGGCCCGGTGACGGGGCAGGGCAGGCAGGCTCTCGCAGAATCCACAGCGGCTTTGAGCGGACATGAGCGGACCTCCGTGACAGGGGCCACCAAAAACGGGATATGCAACCTCTGGATTGTAACCGGCCAGTCCGGTCCGAAGAAAGGAAAAATCCGCGCTTGTTTGCGTTTCGCGCTCACGTCCTGCCAGGCTGCATCTCACTGCCTGGCAACCACCGGGCGCGAGGGGCAAACAACTTTGACTTGCCCGGCCTACCTGGATTATGATTGAGTATTGTTGAGCACCAGGCGGCAAAGCAGCACTTTTTGGAACTATTCCTTGGCCACCGTCGTCCCAGAGATAGAAAAAGACCGGGCCGTGAACGCCGACGACCAGCGGCTGATCGCGGAATGCCTGATGGGCAAGACGACGGCGTTTGGCGAGTTGGTGTCGCGCTACCAAAATCGTCTTTTCAACACGGTGTTTCGGCTGCTGGACCATGCTGAGGATGCCAGGGATGTTGTCCAGGAGTCCTTTCTGAACGCCTATCAGGCCCTGGACAGCTTCAAGGGAGACTCGCTGTTTTTTACCTGGCTGTACCGCATCGCAGTGAACTCGGCCATCAGCTTCAAGCGAAAGCAGCGGGGGGCACGGCGACTGGGTGTTGCCGACGTGGATCGCGGCGGCCTGGAGCCGCAAGATCCATCGGAGATCAGCCAGCCAGACCGCGTCTTGCAGCTGGCCGACGAGGAACGGCGGATTCAGGCGGCGCTTGCCCGGCTGTCTGCGGAGCATCGAGCCGTGCTGGTGATGAAGGATATCGACGGCATGAAGTACGAAGACATGGCCGAAGTGCTTGAAGTGCCCATCGGCACCATCCGCAGCCGCCTCCATCGTGCCCGCATGGACCTGCGCAACATCTGGCAGGAGATGTATCCGGAAGGCCAGTAGCCCGTTGTGCACTGTTGATTCGCCCGTTGTGACCTGGAAGCTCGGAAGCGTATGCTATCAGATCGTCACTGCCAGCTGTTGACCGCGTTCGTGGATGGCCGCCTCGGTCAGCGCCATCACGAGGAAGTTCAGCGTTTGCTGGAGCAATCGGCTCACGCTCGCTCCTTGCTGCAGCAGTTGCAGGAAGATAGCCAGCGCTTGCAAGAGCTTCCCAAGCTAGCGCTCGAGCCGGAATTCGCCGCCGAGGTCGTCAGCCGGATCGATGCCGCACAACCACACACAGTGCCAGTGTCCGCGAGTCGCGTGCCGCGCTCGCTTCCAGGCTGGGTGGGTCTGGCGGTGGCCGCCTCGCTGCTCCTCGCGGTGACTGCAACCTCTTACCTCTATTACTCCGTCCGGAACCGTCCGGAACCGGAGCACACTTTGGGGCTGGCCGATTTCGATCGCGCCGCGTTTCAGGAGCGCGTCGCCATCGAAGCCAGAAAGAACAAGGGCGTCCAGCTGGATTTGACCTATCAGGACGGTCCAGAAGCAGTGAAACGCCTGCGCCAGGCTTTTGAGCACAACGGCATCAAGCTGTTGCCAGGTCCGGTGGACGGCAACGGTGAGTTGCTGGTTTTCGCCGAAAACATCAACGCCGACGAACTGGGCGGCATCGTCGCGCAGCTTTCCGCTGAGGAGAGAAAATCGCACCAGTTCGACCTGCCGCAGATTCAGCCTTTCAGCGCCCAGGAGCATCGCCAGGTAGCCCGCTCGCTGGGCTTGAGATCGCTCGAGAACGAAGATGACTTGTTCAAGAACATCCTCCCGGCGCCGGCGAAGGACAAGCAGTCAACACCCAAAAAACCGCCGACGCCTGCGCCTGCCGTGAAGGATCGCGTGGCCATCGTCCTCGCCAGCGGGGCAGTGCAGGGGGGGCAGGGCACCTCCGCCGCCGTCCGTGATTTCCTCGCCAACCGAACCGCCGCCCGCCCCGGCACCTTCCGTGTCGTCCTGGTATTGCGACCCGCCAGCGCTTGATGAACGTCAAGTTCCGCAGTCGGGTTTCATCTTGAAACTCGCGAGCCTGGAACACCTGGAACTCGAAGCGTATTGAAGCAGTCAAAGCACGGTCTCTTCGCACCTTCTGGGGGGAATGGTCGGGGAGCCGTGCTTTTTTTTGTGCCCCTCCGGCAACGAATTCGCCGGGGACACACCATCGGCACAACCATTGCAATGTCGGCGACTTGCGGCGCGGCGGCGCAGTCTCTCATTTCCCCTGCGTGCGGCATTTTAGATTGCGTTGCGCTTACGAGTTTTACACACCCACACGCGTCCCTTGGCCGCTTCAACCCAGACCTCACTGAGAAGTTACGCCGCTGCAAGTTGCACATTCGTTGCCGGGGTGCTGAGAGGGGGGTGGCAACGCAACGAATATGATGCGGCGCTACTCGCTGTCTCCAGATTCAATCCAAATCGATTCCCTTGCCGTCTTATACATGAAGTCACGGACAGAAGCGTTCCCTTATCGAACGGGGTGCATCATGCGGCGTTTCCTGGCAGTCCTGATCGTGGCGTTGACAGGGGCGGAGTCGGCACAGGCGCGCGGCATCCTCATCCCGACGGAAAAGACGCTGCCGCCGCTGGCGATGCTCAACCACAAAGTGGATATCGCCATCGAGGACCAGGTGGCGATCACCCGCGTCGAGCAGACGTTTCGCAACCACACCGACCGGCAACTGGAAGCAACCTACATCTTCCCGGTCCCCAAGGGCGCCACCGTCCGCAAGCTGACGATGTGGATCGACGGCAAGGAAACGCCTGGCGAGTTGGTGGAAGCGGCCAAGGCCCGCGCGATTTACACATCCATCGTGCAGCGCAGCCAGGATCCAGCCTTGCTGGAAAGCATGGGTAACGACCTGTTCCGTCTCCGCGTCTTCCCCATCCTGCCCAGGAGCGACCAGAAGATCTCGATCAGCTACACCTCGGTAGCGGACAAGGACAACGGCGTCATCGAGTACATCTATCCCTTGAAGCACGATAGCAAGGCCATCAGCACGCTGGAGAAGTTCTCGATCAAGGTCGACCTCAGGTCGCAACTGTCGTTGCAAAACATCTACAGCCCGAGCCATGCGATCACGATGCAGCGGCCGAACGACAAGCATGCTGTCATCACCTTCGAGAAGGACGCCGCCGTCCTCGACCGCGACTTCCAGCTCTTCTACACGGCCGGCGCGAAGGATGTCGGCCTCACGTCGCTGGTCCATCGGCCCACGGAAAGCAACCCCGGTTACTTCATGCTGCTGGTGTCGCCGCGGGCGGAGCTGTCGAAATCGCAGCAAGTGCCGCGCGACATGATCTTCGTTCTCGATACCTCCGGCAGCATGCGCGGCAAGCGCATGACGCAGGCCCGTGGCGCGTTGAAGTACTGCCTGAGCAACCTCAATCCGCAGGATGGCTTCGCGGTCATCAACTTCGCCACCACGGTCAACCGCTACACCGAGAAGCTCTTGATTGCGAGCAGCGACAACATCGGCGAGGCGCAGAAATGGGTGGATGCCCTGGAAGCGACCGGCGGCACGGCCATCCAGGACGCACTGCTGTCGGCGCTGGAGTTGCGGCCAAGCGAAAATGGCCGGACCTTCACCATCGTCTTCTTCACCGACGGGCGGGCCACCATTGGCGAGACCAACGAGGCCAACATCTTGAAGAACGTGCTGGCCAAGAACTCGGCCAACACACGCATCTTCACCTTTGGCGTTGGCGACGATGTCAATGCGTCCATGCTCGATCAGCTTGCCGAACAGAGCCGGGCGATCAGTTCCTATGTCCGCGAAGCCGAGGACATCGAATCCAAGGTGTCGGCTCTGTACGGCAAGATCAGCAACCCGGTGTTGACCGGCCTCAAGCTCAGCGTCGATCCGAGCGTGAAGATATCCGAGGTGTATCCGCCCGAGTTGCCGGACCTTTTCCACGGCACGCAGCTCGTGATCATGGGCCGTTACACCGGCAAGGATAAGGTCAAGGTGAAGCTCACAGGCAATGTCGGCAAGGCGGCGAGGGAATTCGTCTACGAAGTTGCGTTCGCGGACAAGACTCCAGAAGACAAGCCGTTTGTCGAGGACCTCTGGGCCCGTCGCAAGGTCGGCTTCCTGCTCGAGCAAATTCGCCGCAACGGCGAGAAGAAGGAACTGGTCGAGGAAGTCGTCACGCTGGCGAAGCGCTACGGCATCACCACGCCGTACACCAGTTACCTGATCGTGCCGGACAGTGCGACGCCGATTGCCGGCGGCATTCGCCGGCCCGTCGATCCGGCGGCACCGCCGGCGTTCTTGCGCGGTGGCGACAAGGATGGCAAGAAACTGGAGGAAGTCGCACGCCGCCTCGGTCAAGGCAAGGGCAAGGCAGGGCCGGGAGGCGCGGGCGGGATCGCAGGCGAGCGCGGCGAGTTCCAGGATGAACGTCTCAAGCGCGAGGCCGACGAGCCTGCCTCCGCGCCTGCCGCGAAAGCGGCTCTCGAATCGAAGAAGGCGCTCGACAAGGCTAAGATGCTCTTCGATCGCCGTGATTTCGACGGCGTGCAGACCGGCAAGCTCGGCGTTGATCTCTCCGTTCGCATGAATGAACTGCGCAATCAGACGCGCACGGTCCGCACTGCCACCCGGCTGGCCAACGGGCGGAATTGCCTGGAGGTCGGCGGCGTATGGATCGACGACGGCTTCAATCCGAAGATGAAGATCGTTGCGGTCAAGGCCATGAGCAAGGCTTACTTCCGCATCCTGGAGTTGCAGCCACGCATGCGCGAGGTGCTGAGCCTCGGCAACTACGTGATCTGGGTCGCACCCAGCGGCACGGCCCTGATCATCGACCTCAACAGCGGCCGCGAGGAGATGCCCGACGCCGACATCGACCGGGTGTTCACGCGGGCAAAGGAATAGCGGTCCGGGTTACGTTTCGCGTTCACAGGCGACGGTCTTCGACTCCAGCTTGCGAGCGCGAAACGTGAACAAGGAATCCAGCAACTGGAGCCAGCGCGCGGCGCCTAGCTCAACTGAATACTCACGCTCGACGCGACGCCGGCCTGCCTCGCCCATGCGCCGGCGCAAAACAGGATCGTTCATCAGCGTCCTGATGGCGCTGCACCATTCGTCGGCGGTCGAGGCGTGCAAGCCTGTTTGTCCGTGCTTCACCATGTCCGCTTGCACACCGACGGGATTGGCAACCACCGGCAAGCCTGCAGCCATGTATTGCAGCACCTTCAAGCCGCACTTGCCGCGACTCCAGCCATCGTCGGGCAGCCAGCTCACGCCGATGTCGGAGGTCGCCAATTCGCGGGCTTCATCCTCTTCCGTCCAGGGACATTCAATGATGGACAGTCGTCGAAGCTGTGGAAAGCGGTCGCAGATAATCTTCATGCTGAGCCCCGGACACTGTTCGCCGATGGTCTCGAACAGATTTCGACTCAGCTCGAGCCCTTTGAGCGTGCTCGAACAACCGATCCACGCTAGCTGCACGCCTTTTCCGGAGCGCTCGTGCTCCGCCACGAGATAACGATCGGGGTCAACAAGTGAAGGGATGACATGAATGCGTTCGGCCCCGGTCCAGCGCCGAGCTTCGGCGGCGAGGAAGTCGTTGCCGGCCACGACGGCATCAGCCGTCTTGACGGTGGCCGCGAATCGTGCATGCCGACGGGAGTTGATCGGCCCCTTGCGTGCGTACGAATCGCGCTGATACACCGCGTCGTCGAAGTCGAAAATGAGCAAGCGAGAGGCGCGGTGCAGTTGATAGAGTTGCCAGCTCGTCAGCAGCCGGCGCTGCACGATGACGGCGTCCGTTTCGCCGATGAGCCTTTCAAGACGCAGCCGGGACCAGTATGATCGCGGCCAGGGACACAGCGCCAGCTGATGGCCGGCGCGCTCGAAGTAGGGCCGATAGGCTTGAATGCGATAGCGGCAACAAACGTGATCGACAGCATCGACTAGCGCGGTGATGTGCACGATGGTCCTCCTTGACCCGGCAATATCTTCGTCAAGCATCGGGAAACCGATCGGCAGAGAGTAACACAATCATTTGAAAACGGGCAAGGACTTTTTCGTGTTGACGCGGCCGACGAGCCTTGATAGGCCAGACCATGCTCAGTTAGGCAATCAGGAGACCTCTCATGGAGTCCTGGCACTACAATCGACGAAACTTCCTGCGCGGCGTTGGTGCGCTCATGGCGGGCGGCCTGGCCGGGGCAGGGCAGGGGGCCGACAAGAACAAGGATCGCGATCCGTTCGGCGGTTTCACTGTCGGCGTGCAGAGCTACAGCTTCCGCAACTTCAAGCTCGAGCAAGCACTGCAGCGCACCCAGAAGCTGGGTTTGCGTTCCGTCGAGTTCTTCAGCGGGCACGTCAATCCGCGCAGCACAGAAGCCCAGATTCGCGCGGTCAAGAACCTGTGCCGCGACCACAACATCACACCGATTGCATTCGGGGTCGAGCGTTTCACAAAGGACCATGCCGCGAACCGGCGGCTATTCGAGTTTGCCCGCAATCTCGGTGTGCGCTTTCTGTCGGCCGACCCCGACCCGGACAGCTTCGACAGCCTCGACCGGCTCGTGGACGAGTTCAAGATCGGCATTGCGATTCATCCCCACGGGCCGGCCGGCAAGGCGCTGCATCGCTGGTACTCGGCAGAGGTCATCATGAAGGCGGTCGCGAAGCATCATCGGCTGATCGGCTCATGCCTGGACACGGGACATCTGATCCGGTCGGCGCAAGAGCCTTTCAATCGCAAGCTCGATCCCGCCGCCCAGGTGCGCGTGATGGGGGCACGCAACTTCGGCCTGCATCTGAAAGACCACGACAACAAGAAGCGGACCGACGTGATCTATGGCCGCGGCGCCCTGGATGTGCTGTCCGTGCTGCGTGCCTTGCGCGACGTCAAGTTCACCGGCTATATCAGCATCGAGTACGAAGCCAACCCGGATAACCCGAGCCCTGACATTGAAGCGTGCCTCAAGATACTGCGCGACGCAGTGCGAAAGCTCGGATAACGGCACACAGAGAACGTGGCTATACGCTGCCAGCGTTAGCCGAAGCGGCAATCGCCAGGCGCAACAAGCATGCGTGCGGGAGTTCGTTCGACACGCTGGCAGCGTGTCGTTGCGACGCGCACGCGGAACGGCAACATGAGTCCCGAACAAATCGCCGAACTGCGACAGAAGCACTACAACGCCACGGTGGCATCCATTCGCTGGGTGAACCCCGATCTGTACGCCATCCGTGTTCGCCCCGACTACCGTATTCCCATTCACAAGCCGGGCCAGTACTCGACGCTGGGGCTGGGCCACTGGGAACCGCGCGTGCCCGACTGTCAGGAAGAGCATCCAAAGCCAGGCGACGAAGTGAAACTCATTCGCCGGGCGTACTCCATCAGCTGCCCGATCCTGGATGACGCCGGCAAGTTGCTGGACGTGACAGGAACCGACTGGCTGGAGTTCTATATCGTACTGGTGCGCCGCTCGGAGAAAGGCCCACCGGCCTTGACGCCGCGATTGTTCGCGCTCAAGGAAGGCGACCGGCTGTTCCTGGGCGAAAAGATCGCCGGACACTACAACCTCGATCCGGTGCAGCCAGGCGACACCGTGCTGTTTCTGTCGACAGGCACTGGCGAGGCGCCGCACAACTACATGACCTGGCAACTCCTCTCCCGCGGGCACACCGGGAAGATCCTTGCAGCGTGTTGCGTTCGCTATCGGCAAGACCTGGGCTACCTGCCGACCCATGACGAGCTCATGCGCCGGTACCCGCATTACAAGTATCTGCGGCTGACGACACGCGAACCGGAGAACCTCAACCAGAAGGTTTACATCCAGGACCTCATCAGCAGCGGGCAACTGGCATCGATCCTCGGCAAGCCGCTTGATCCGGACCATACCCACGTCTACCTGTGCGGCAATCCGAAGATGATCGGCGTTCCCAGCATCGACAAGGCCACCGAAGAGGTAGTGTATCCCGAACCGCTGGGCGTCGTTGAAATCCTCGAAAAGAGCGGTTTCAAGCGGGACGCTCCGGCGGTAAAATTCAAGGGCAACATCCATTTCGAGGAATACTGGTAACAGTTCCTCCGCAGGAAGTCCTTTCGGTAACTGGCCCTCTGGTAACGGAACATGGCGGAAGAAGTCATCGGCGGGTATCGGCTGGTGAACTTGATGATGACAGGGCAATCGAGCCAGGTCTGGGAGGTGGTCGAGCTTTCCAGCCATCGACATTTCGCGATGAAGCTGCTCTTGCCCGAGAAGGTGCGCGACATGGAGCAGCGCCGCATGCTCCTGCACGAGGCCAAGGTCGGCAAGCAGCTGGCCCATCCCAACGTCATCAAGATCGTGCAGGTCAGCACCGAGGCCGCAAACCCTTACTTCGTGATGGAGTTCTTCCCAGCGGGCAGCTTGAAGCTGCGCATCGTCCGCAAGCAACATGAATTCATCAAGGAAAAGGCCCACGACATCTTAAAACAAGCGGCCACGGCATTCGCCTACATGAACAGCAGCGGCTGGGTGCACCGTGACGTGAAGCCGGACAACATTCTCGTCAACGCCGCCGGCGATGTGCGGATCATCGACTTTGCCCTGGCGCAGCGCATTCAAAAGCCATCGTTCTTCTCGCGCTTTTTCAAGAAGAAGGGGCTGACACAGGGAACGCGCAGTTACATGTCTCCGGAGCAGATTCGTGGCGAACCTCTGGACGGCCGGGCCGACCTTTACAGTTTCGGCATCAGCATGTACGAGATCGTTACCGGCCGGCCGCCGTTTCGGGCCGGCAGCAACCAGGAGTTGCTGCTCAAGCACATCACCGAGAAGCCGCCATCGCCGCAGGCATACAACAAGGACTTGACCGACGAGTTTTGCGAACTCGTCCTGCACACGCTTGCCAAGAAACGCGACGAGCGGCCGCGCGACTTTCATCAAGTGCTCATGAAGCTCAAGACGATCCGCATCTTCAAATCGGCCGAGGCAAAAGCGGAGTAGTCCGAGCGGCATGCAGCGCCCGTTTTCGCGCTGCCACGTTGCCGTATATCTGCTACACTGCTGGTTTGCTGCAGTTGGTCGGCGGTTCCGCGCTCCGCGCGAATCCGCAAGCGGTCGAACTTACCGAGGAGTTTGTCGATGCCGTCCGGCTTGCCGTTCGAGCGCGAGATCGACGAGATGGAAGAGTTGCTCGCCAAGATGGAAAGTGGCACCGGCAACGGCCAAGTCACGGCCAGCGAGGAAGTCCGTCGCATGCGCCGCGAACTGGCCAATCTTATCCGCAAGGTGTATGGCAATCTCCGCTCCTGGGACACGGTGCTCGTCTCGCGTCACAAGAACCGCCCGCAAACTCTCGACTACATCGACATGATCTTCGACGATTTCGTCGAACTGCACGGTGACCGGGCCATTGGCGATGACCGGGCCATGCGTACGGGCTTCGCGCGGCTCGCGGATTTTCGCGTGATGCTGGTCGGCCACCAGAAGGGCCACACGCTCAAGGAACGCAACGAGTGCCTGTACGGCTGTGCCCATCCGGAGGGCTACCGCAAGGCACTGAACAAAATGCGCCTGGCCGCCAAGTTTCGCATTCCGATCATTTGCCTGATCGACACCCCCGGAGCGTATCCGGGCATCGGTGCTGAGGAGCGCGGCCAGGCTCAACTCATCGCCACCAACCTCCTGGAGATGTCCCGACTGGCCACGCCGATCATCTGCGTCGTCATCGGGGAAGGGGGGAGCGGTGGCGCCCTGGGCATCGGTATCGGCGACAGGGTCGCAATGCTGGAGCATGCCTACTACTCAGTCATCAGCCCTGAGGGTTGCGCCGGCATCCTGTGGAAAGTCGCCACGGAAGAAACCAAGCCGATGGCCGCCGAAGCCCTGAAACTAACCGCCCGGGACCTATTTCGCCTGCGCGTCATCGACGCCATCATTCCCGAGCCTCTTGGCGGCGCTCATCGCGATCCGCGTGGCATGGGAAGCATCCTGAAAGACTACCTGCTCCGCTATCTGCGCGAGCTGCGTGACCTTTCCGTTGCAGAACTTCTGGACCAACGCTACCAGAAGTTTCGGGCAATGGGCGTATTCGTGGAACAGGTGATTTAGGGCCTGGCTAGAGTCTAACGACTGGCCCCGCCTAGAGTTTCGTCAATTAAACATAACAGTTATTATCGGACGTTGCGCTATGGTGTCAAAACGGCGGGCTCGCGGGCCGACCTTGCCGACGCCAGCTTTGCAAGCCCGCTGATGGCCAGGTCCCGAGCCCAGAAAGACTCGAGGTCAGCCTTGAAAAGCGCCGCCGACGAACTGTCCAGAAGGGCCAGTGCCGGCCGGAAATTACGTTCCGCTTGCTCGACAAATCCGGATTCCATGGCCAGCATGCCGCGGACGGCCGTCAGCTTGGCTTGCCGGTGCAAACCATCCGCCACCATGAGCAGACCAAGCCCAACTTCGGCCTGGTCCGGAAACAGCTTGTAAGTGGACAAAGGCAAGGCGCCGACAGCGACGAAAACACTCAGGGGCATCTTGGAGAAGGGCCCTCCCCAGGTGGGCGCCAGGACGCCATTCGCCAGCATCAGTGCAGCGGCCCCCTGCAATGTAAGATCCTCGCGATCGAGGACGCGCAATCGCTCCAGCGCCTGTAACTCGGCGTCGGCCAGTGCGAAATCGCCCAGGCTTGCGTGCAGTTGAATCTTGTTCCAGCGGTAGGCATCCAGAATTCGCTCATGCTCTTCGCTCATCCACAGGCGAACATACTCGGTGTTGCCGGTCAGCAGCAAGAGTTTCAACTCCAGGTCCATGCCTTCGACGCCGAAGGCTGAAACATCGGACTCCAGCAGGATGTCCAGAGCCTTGCCGACCAGTCCGAGTCGCCCTGCCAGACTGGCGCGGTCGTAGACTTTCAGCTTGGAGGAATTGATCTCGAACCGCTGCGTCATCTGTTCGACGCTCCTGGAGAGGTTTTTGAGGATCCGTTCCGGCCGGGCCAGGCGCTTCTCCAGAGCATCAAGCCCCTCACCGGGCATGGGCCCCTGCCGGCGCACGCAGCGAAGGTACTCTTTGAGGTGCTTGAGCGCCAGGTCCTTGTAATCCATGCTGATGAAAAGATGGGCGAGGCGGTCGTGCGCAGTGACAAGGTTCGGATCCAGCCGCAGCGCGTTCTGGAAAGAGTTAACCATCTGGATAGAACGAATCCGCCCCAGGCTGGCGAGAGCATCGCTCCAGGCGCGCTCGCGCGTGGCAGTGTGCAGCCGGTAGAATGCCTCGCCAAGCACGAGATGAGTGCCGGCTTCCGAAGGGTCGCTGGCGACGGCCCTGCGCCCGGCGCGAACTGCCAGATGCAAGGCTTCGGGAGGAGCACTGTCCTGCCCCTTGAGAAAGAGCGTGCGGCCAAGGTCTCCTGACAAATGCAAGAAAGGCAAACCGGGTCCAGCCGCGTGCCCGAGCAGACTCGCCGACAGGCTGGACCGCCAAACCGTCACGTTGCGTGCCTGCCGGGCTGGCGTGGCAGCGTCAAAGGCAGCCACCGCCAGCACCGCTTCGCGCAAGTCGACAGTGCGGAATGGTCGGCGCTTCCAGAATGCCTCCCACCAGCGAAAAGGTTCTGGGCCTCGTTCAGGGCCGGCAGCGGGAGCGGGCCGCGCCTCGCGCGGGTCATAGGCAAATTTCGCCAACGTCCGATCCAGTTCGGCAGGATCCGGATTGGCCCCCTTCCCAAGCTGCGGGTCGCGCCAGCCGAACACGGCAGCCCCGCCACCCAAGTACAGCAGCGGCCATTCGCCCGGCATCCTCAGCAGATGGGCAACGACCCGCTCCACCTCTGCGAGGTTGTTTGAATAAGCCACAACGTAGCCGATTTCGCGCTTTCGCAAGATTTCGCGCCAGTCCGTCTTCTCGGAGTCAGGACGCGCCAAAAGTCCGGCACGAACGGCAACAAACTCGCTGGCCTCACGCGGCGAGACTCGTAGCTGAGAACTCAAGAAGCTTTTTTCCTCCGTGCACCACCAGGCCAGCTGGTTGGCCGCCTCGGGCGCCAGGTGGAAGCTGTTGCGTGGCATGTGCCCCTGCCTTCGCCATTGCGCCAGCCTGCTGGCCAGTCGCTCCATGCCCGGGTCGGCATCAACATACCAGCCGCGCGGCTCGAGAACGCTACTCTGAAACAAGCCAATCCAGGCCCCAGCCATGAGCGCCAATCCTGCCAGCACCAGACCACCACGAGCCAGTGCTGCTCCACGAATCGGCAACCTCGGTCGTTCGGCAATCCACGCGCTTACTTGCCAGGAAAAGCTCACGCATGCTGTCATGGCGAAGAATGGAATCACCTGCGACTGAAAGAGGCTCAACAGCAGAAACACACCCCAGATGATTGCCCTGCTCGCTCGTTCCCGCCAGCTCTCGCCGGCGAGCGTGAAAGACCACAGGCTGAGCCCGACAAGAAGCCAGAATGCCACGCCGGGCCCCGTGAAGAACAACTGCCGGGAAAAATAGATTTCACGCCAGGGAGCGAGGATCTCCATCTCGAGCATCGGATCCGCTCGGAGCTGCCCGGCCACACCGGATATTGCCCACTCACCGCCGGGTCGAAATACCGCGGCGAGATTCGGATTCAACAAGCAGGCGCCCGCGCTGAAAAGGATCAGGAGGGCCAGTGTAGTCGGCCGCGCGGCACCATGCGTCTCGTGGCTGGCGCGTCCCCTGCTGAAACCGTTTTGCGGCAACTGGCCGAGGCAGAAGCAGATCAGCAGCAACAATCCCAGTACGAACCAGCCATCGATATGGACCCAGAGCGTGAACAGTATCGCCAGTGCAATCAAGGTTCGCCTCGACGCCCCGCCCCGTTCAACCCGTTGCAAAACCAGCAGGAGAATCGCGAACAACAGGTAGGATGCGAAAACCGGTTTCAGCGCCAGCCACGGACCGATGGCAACCAATCCCAGCACGGTCGCTGCTGCAGGCACCCAGTACGCGGTTGTACCGTTCCTTCTGCCGGCTGCCATCAAGGTTAGACCAATGAGCGTCGCCAAGCCGGCCTTCAGGACCATAAGAGTGGTCGCGCCAAGTAGTTTGAAGCTGCCGTAAAGGAGTACATCGTAGAGCCAGCCGTTGGCGATCGACGGCGCGTCCGTCAGGTAGGTGAAGCTGGTTCCGCCCGTGTGCACGAGGTCGCGCCCCGCGGCGAGATGCAACCAGAAATCGCTGTTGCGCACCGGAACAGATGCAAGCAGAAATGCGACAATGGCGACGAGAAGAACAGCAACGAGACCGCGCGTGGCCGTCGGAGGTGCCTGCTCGCCATCAACTGCGAAATTGCCCTGAGTTGCAGGTTCGACTGTCATGGGAGAGCCCTTGGGGAATCGTAGCAGCCCACCGGTAAGATTTCCATTTTTTTTCCTTGACACAACTACACGGTAGCGCCCAGAATTATTAAAGTCCAATGAAGCTCTTTATCCAATTGGTAGTTCTTTCTGCCCCTCAAGGTATGGGGTGGAGCGGGACTTATTCTTTTTCTCTCTTTGGCAAAGGAGCGGGACATGCGGTACAACTTCTTGAAGAAGTGCTGGCGAGGATTCACGCTCATCGAGTTGCTCGTAGTCATCGCCATCATCGCCATCTTGATTGCACTGCTCGTGCCGGCGGTGCAGAAAGTTCGCGAGGCGGCTGCACGGGCGCAATCGCAGAACAACCTGAAGCAGATCAGCCTGGCATGCCACAACGCCAACGACGCCTACAAGAAGCTGCCCCCTTCTGACGGTTTTTTCACCGTCACTTGGGCACAGGCCGGCTCCGGCAGCTGGGGCTCTGACAATTCCGCCTGGACGCAGCCTCCTTCGCCGCGTGGACCAATCTTCTATCACTTGCTCCCGTACATCGAGCAGAACACGATCTACAAGACAGCCACGGACGCCACGAACTGGACCGTATCCAGCTTTCCGGTTTCGACGTACATCGCCCCTGGCGACCCGACGGCTCCAACGAATGGCCTGTTCAACACGTGGGCGACGAACAGCCCGATAACGAATTCAAACGCCTGGGGCGGTTCTGGTGGCGGCGCCTTGAGCTACGCCGCCAACAACCTGGTTTTCAATGGCCCGCCGACCTCGCAAAATGGCGGCACGACACAGGCAGTGGCTAACTGGAGTGCTCAGTCGAGCGCGAGCATTCCCCGCACGTTGCGCGACGGCACCTCCCACACCATTCTGTTCGCGGAGCGCTACGCGCAATGCAACGATCCCGCCAACCAGAACTTCTACATGGCGCACAACTGGAATGCTTACGAGGATTCGCAAGTCGGCACGACACTCAATCCCTGGGGCGGAGGCAGTTCGTGGATGGTCGCCTACGATAACCCGGCGAACGGCTGGGATGCCGCGAACGGCTACCAGGGCGCCTTGCCGCAGTTCCAGCCGACGGACGCCCAGTGTGTGTGCTACAACCTGCAGGCGTACGCCAGCAGCGGGTTGCAGGTGGTCATGGGTGACGGCAGCGTCCGCACCGTATCTCCAACCATCACGCTCACCACCTGGAAGTATGCCAACCATCCCGCCGATGGTCAGCAACTTGGTAGCGACTGGTAGCGCCTGATAGCTGTCCCCAACAAGTCATGTTCATTCCGGCAAGATTGAGGGGCTTCCGGCCCCTCTTTCATCTTGAGGGCATATCCATGAGATGCGTCACTGTCGCCATGTTCATCGCCGCGCTTGCTGTAGCCGGGTGCGGCAAATCCAGTGGCTCGCTGAGCGGCAACGTTTCCTATCAGGGCAAGCCCGTGACCGGCGGCGTCATGCTCCTGGTCGATGCGAAGGGCAGGAATTTCCCGGCGTCCCTTAACGCCGATGGCACGTACAAATGCCCGGAGATTCCTCCGGGGGACTACACCGTGACCATCAACACCTCCGCCCTGAAGGGTACGGACAACCAGGAAGGAACGGCGAAGATGCTGGAAAAGCAAGGACTGGGCAACGACGCCGGCTCGAAGCAACCCAAGGACCTGGCCAAGGTCAAGGAAATGTCTACAGGCGCCGGCAAGCTGGTGTCCATTCCCCCGAAGTACGCCAGTACGACCACATCGACTCTCACCGTGAAGGTCGAAGGCGGCAAGCAGATTCAGGACTTTACGCTGACGGACTGAAGCAATGTCCGCAAGATGGTTCAACCCGCTGTGGCGATTTGTCCGAAGCGGCTGGCGATTCCAGTGCGTCGTGGTCGCCGTGGTGGTCGTTGCCCTGGGTCTGTCAAGCTTGTTGGCCGTCTACCTCTGGAGCAACTATCACTTTCGAGAAGCGCAGAGCGCCTTCGACAACGGCCAGTTCGAGGCTGCCCGTGAACATATCCTCAACTGTCTGGCGGTCAGCGCCACAAACACCGACGCCCACTTTCTCGCAGCGCGGATTGAAAGGCGTTCCGGGCAGTTTGAAACTGCCGAGAACCATCTGAAGACCTACAAGCGCCTGCGCGGCATCACCGATGAGTTTCAGACGGAATGGATCCTGCTGAGGGCTCAGAGCGGTGAGTCGCCCAAGCTGGAACAGGCACTGTGGAATTGTGTTCGCAAGAACCATCCGCAGACGCTGGAAATCCTGGAAACCCTGGCTGCGTGCTTCATTCGCGAAGGCCGATATCACGCCGCGATCACTTGCCTGGATGAATGGATCAAACGTGCACCTAACTGCGTGCTGGCGTTCGAGTGGCGTGGGCTGGCGCGCGAGAATCGGATGCAACGCGACGGCGCGGTGGAAGATTACGAGAAGGCGCTTGAACTGGACCCGGCGCAATGGCAAGTGCGTTTGCAGCTTGCCAAGCTCCTGATGGACATGGCACGCTTGCCACAGGCCGCAATCCATCTCGCGACCCTGAACAAGACTCACGCAGGCGACCCGTCCGTGCAGATGGCCTGGGGACAGTGCCTGTTCCAGCAAGGCGAATCCGAGCACGCCCGCCGCGTGTTTTCAGAGTTGCACGCCAAGCAAGGGAATCAACAGCCGATGGTGCTCTATTATCTCGGCAAGCTGGAAGCCGATCCCACCCGGGCCGCGACATGGTTTCGGCAACTGCTGACGATTCAGCCGGCGCACCTGGAAGCGCGGTTCGCGCTGCACGCCAGTCTGCTCCAGGCCGGCCGTGGCCCGGAGGCGGCCGCGGAACTGCGCACTTATCAGGCCGCTCGCGCCGAACTGGATCAGATCAAGACGCTCTACGAGAAAATGGAACGTGAACCGAACAATCCGGACGTCTTGAGCACGTTGAGCGAGCAACTCCTCGACAAGTTCAACAGTCCGCAGGCTGTCCACCTGCTGTACCGGGCGCTGGCTTTTGATCCCAATCATCAGCGCTCGCGCGAACTGCTCGCGAAGTATCGTCAGAAGGAAGAATCTCGTCAGCAAGAGTCGCGCTAGCAAGAGTGGTGGCGCCAGCGTGGCCTGTCGTGTCAACTTGCCTATCATCTTTCTTACCGCTCGAAGCGTGCGGGCTTGTAACTTTGCAACGAGGACATGCGCCATGGCCGACAAGGTAAAACCGATCCCCGAGGGCAGCCAATCCGTCACCCCCTATCTGTCGATCCGGGGCGCAGTCGAAGCGGTCGAGTTCTACAAGAAGGCGTTTGGCGCCGTCGAGCAGATGCGGATGCCCTCTCCGGACGGCAAGACGCTGATGCACGCCGAATTGAAGATCGGCGACTCGCAGCTCTATCTGGCCGACGAGTTCCCCGGCATGGAAGTATCCTCTCCGGCGGGCCTCAAGGGAACGACCGTATCGATCCATCTTTACGTCGACGAAGTGGATGCCGTGTTCGCCAAGGCGGTCGCGGCCGGGGCCACGGTGAAGATGCCGCTCATGAATATGTTCTGGGGAGATCGCTTCGGCAAGCTGCTCGACCCGTTCGGCCATAGCTGGGCGCTGGCCCAGCACATCGAGGACGTGCCGCCGGAAGAAATGGACCGGAGGGCCGAGGAATTCCGCAAGCAGTGGGCCGAAGGCAAGGGCCACGCATGAACCCTCCTGCACCGAACACGCTCCGGGCCGGCATGGTCGGCCTGGGCATGATTTTCGACGACACCTATCGGCCGTTCTTCGAGCAGGCCCACGACCACTGGCTGCACCTTCCCGGCAACGTGGCGTATCAGGTCAGCCTGGCCGCCGTCGCCAGCCGTACCGGCAAGCGGGTCGAGGACTACCGGCGCAGATCCCCTGCCGATTTCGTCAGCTTCGCAGGCGATGACGCGGTTCGTGAATTGCTGGCGCATGGCGTTGATGCCGTCTGTGTGGCCACGCCGGACAACCGCCACTTCGACATTGCCCGCGCCGCTCTGAAAGCCGGCAAGCATGTTCTGATCGAAAAGCCTTCGGTACTGACGCTGCAAGAACTTGACGAGCTCACGGCTCTCGCGAGCGCCAACAGCGTCCTCGCCAAGGTCGTCTATCACAAGCTCGCTGATCCGGATCACAAGAAGCTGCGTACACACGTAGTCGATGATGTGCTGCGGCATGTCAACAACGGCTACTGTTCGCTTCTGGAACCAAAGCAAATCAGCGGCAGTCAATTCGCCGAATGGATCAACGGCCGTAATCCGGGGACCTACGTCGCGGTTCACTACATCAAGCTCATCGATTTCTCCTTCGGGCCTGCCTGGCAGCTCAGGCGCATCCAGGCAACCGGCCAGCGCGGACTGGTCGGGCCGCCGACCGGAAACACCTGGGATTCCGTGCAACTGCAGATCATCTACGCTTACTCAGACGGTCGGGAGGCAGCCTTCGACATCCATACCAGCTGGGTCACGCCGGACAACTTTCCCGGATACGTCGAACAAGAAGTGCAGTTCCGCTTTGACAACGGCGTCTGGAATGCCCACCAGCGCAAGCGCGGCGTAGAGGTCACGGTCGAGGGCAAGACTCCCGGCGACATGAAAATCACGCCCAACCATCATTACAACGGCACGTTCATCGAGCCGTGGGGCCAGCGCAGCCAGCGCGGTTATGGCGTCGAGATCATCCAGCGTTTTTTCGAGGAAGTGGCTCATGTCGAATTCGGTGGCCCCTCTGCCCTGCGGGGTTCCCGGCTGGAGGAAATGCGCGGCCTGGCCTACAATGACGTGGCCGCCGATCGCAATACCGTCGCCATCGTGCAAGCCATGGAAGCGCTGCTGCAACAACACGCTGCCGGCCGCCCCGGTTGCCTGTGCGAGGTGAATGGCTCCGACGGCGGCTTGATATTGCGTGTTCCCGGAAAGGAAAAACCACTTACCCTCTATCCTGGGCATGTTTGACTTTGCAGGCGTTGAGAATACCCAGCCAAGGAATCGCAGATGACGACACCGGTATTGCATCCACACGAGAATTCATCCAACGCGGCGCGCGATTTGGTTGCCCGCGTTGAGCCGCGCAGCTTGCGAACCTTCACGCCGACACAGGCCGTGCTCGCCAGGAGTGCCGGCATATATCACTGGACCCCCGAAGGCAGGCGGCTCTACGATTTCAGCTCCGGCGTCCTCGTCTCCAACCTGGGGCACAATCCATCACCGTGGATGAATCGCTTCGCCAAGTACATGGGCTGGGCCGACATCCCCTGGCGCGAAGCTGCGGGCGCCAACGGCCAGACACCCGGCGGCTACTTCCCGGCCGTGACGCTCACCGCCTACAACGCCGTGACGGAGGTCGAGACCAGCGCCAGCCGGCGCCTCCTCGATTTCCTCATGAAGCAGACCGGCGGCCGCAGACTCGAACAGGTCTTCTGGGCAGCGTCCGGGTCCGAGGCGATCCAGAAGGCGCTGTGGGCATCCCTGGCGCGCGACCGTGATCGAGACATGATCCTGGCGACGCGTTACGGCTTCCACGGCAAGAAAGGGCTGGCCGGCGCGGTCACCGGCTGCGAGACGGATCGCGACCGCGACCCGCGTGTCCGCTTCATCAGTTTCCCGATGACGGAATGTGCCGACGTCAGCATGCGCGATCGACCAATAGATCTGGCCCCATTCCGCAAGGAACTCGACGCGCTCAAGAAAGAGTTCGGCGCGCGCCTTGGCACGCTGATCACCGAGCCGTATCTCGGCGGCGGCGGGTCCTATCACCCGCAAAAACAGTATCTGCACCTCCTCCAGGATTTCTGCCGTACCAACGACATCGTCTTCATCCTCGACGAGGTGCAATCGAACTTCGGACGCACTGGCGAGCTGTTCGCGTTCACGACGTACGGCATCGAGCCGGACATCGCCGTGCTCGGCAAGGGTCTGGGCAATGGTGTGCCGGTGGCCGCTGCCGTCGGCCGAGCCGACATATTCGCCAGCCTCGATTACGGCGAAGGGTCCGACACCTGGAGCGCCAACCCGCTGTGCTGCGCCGCCGTGCTGGCCACGCTCGACGAGTTCGAGGCGCGTGACGTGATGGGCCCCTGCCGGAAGTCGTCTGCCATCATCGAGACTGGCCTGGTCAAGCTGAAGGAATTGCCGTTCGTGGCCAATGTGCGCGGCGAGAAGGGCGGCATGGTCTGGGGCCTGGAGATGGCCGACCACGCGGGCCGGTCCGCCGCCGACTGGGCCAACGCTGCGGTCCTCGCTTGCTACCGCGGCGAAGGCGACGACGGCATCCATCTGCTGGGCCCGCTGGCAAAAAAGGTTGTACGCATCGCGCCGCCGCTCGTGATCAGCGAAGCCGAGGCGCGGCAGGCGATGGAACTGATGCAGCGGGCGCTGGGATCGCTGGCCTGCGAGCCCAGGCAAGTGCTGGCAGGCGTCGGGGCGTAAGGCCGACACATCAGTGTCACGCGCGGGATCTGTACACGTCGGGCTTGCGCCTCGACGCTGGCCGAGGTGCGGCATGGGCGACTGGTTGCAATCGCTAACCGGCGGCGTGGATTCGGGCATCCACTGGTTCACAACCTTGTGGCCGGCCGGCACTTTTCTGTCGTGGCATTTCAACGTTACCAGCATGGTTGCCATCATCTTGGTGGCGCTGATCTGCGGCATGGTCGGTTCCCTCGTGGTTGGCAACCGCATGGCGTTTTTCAGCGACGCGCTGGCGCATTGTGCCTTTGCCGGAGTTGCGCTGGGGCTCTTGATTGCCTTGTTCAACCGAATTCCGGTCCGTGACTTCACGGCCTGGATTCAATTGATCATGGTTGTGTTTGGCATCGCCATCGGGTTGGGCATCGCCTGGGTCCGCGACAAGACATCACTGGCCAACGACACCGTGATCGGGGTTTTCTTCGCCGGAGCCATCGGCCTGGGAGCGCTGGTCATGAAAGGAGTCCGGACCGGTTTTCCGCTCGAGAGTTTCCTTTTTGGTGGGCCACTCGAGGCCAGCCCGGCGGACTTGCTGAAGCTCGGCGCCTTGTTGCTCGTGACCCTGGCCGTGCTCGGCTGGAACTACAACTCGCTGGTGTTCACGAGCTTCAACGCGAGCCTGGCCCGGTCGCGGCAGGTTCCCATTCGCTTCAGCAACTACCTGTTCATCGCCCTGCTGGGCCTGATCGTCAATCTGTGCCTGTCCATCGTCGGCGCCCTGCTCATCAATGCGCTGCTGATCGTGCCGGCGGCGACGGCGGCCAACGTCAGCCGAAACATGCGACAGCAATTCTGGCTTTCCGTGGTTCTGTGTCTGGCGTTCGGGATCGTTGGCCACATCCTCAGCTGGGAGATACAGATTCCCGACCCCACTTCGCACGAGCCGATCCAGTTCGGCATCAGCGGCATCATTGTCGTCCTCAGCGTCGTCGCGTTCTTCATCTCGATGGCCGTGGGCCCGATGCTGCGCCGCCGGGCCAGCGCGCCCCCATTGCCATGATTCCGGTGATGCCGGTATTACAGTGTTGCAACTTTCTGCCGCACGGTCGATTGCGCCTTGTTTCCGTCTCGTGATGATCGGAAAATGACTCCGCCGGGCGAACCTTTGTGGGAACGCCCTTCCTAGCAGTGGAGTTGCTTCCTTTTCCAGGCCGAGCGGGACATTTCGTGGACCAGTACATCATCAATTTCACGAGCATCGTCTACGAGGCTTTACCCTTCATCGTGCTGGGCGTCATCCTCGCCGGGCTTCTGGAGGAATTCGTCCCGCAGCAATTCATCACGCGCGTGACGCCGAGCAACCGGGCCATGGCGATCGCCCTGGGCTGTCTGCTAGGCCTCGTTTTCCCGATGTGCGAGTGCGGCATCATCCCCGTGATGAAACGGCTCTTGCGGAAGGGACTGCCGCTCAGCCTGTGCGTCTCGTACATGCTGGCGGGGCCGATCATCAACATCGTCGTCATCATGAGCACTTATGTGGCATTCAAGAACCCGATCTTCGGCGGCTCCGTTGCCGTCGTGGCTCTGCGCGTCGGCCTAGGCTTCGTGGTCGCGTACAACGTCGGCTTGATCGTGGACCGCCTGTGGCGGCGGCACGGGACCGACTTGCTGGCGCCGTCCGTCGCCAAGGGACTCGATCAGCCGAGCAACGACGAAGTCTCCGGCCGGCCGCGGACGTTGATGGACCGGTTGAACAACATCACCGCGACGGCGCTGGGCGACTTCATTGACATTCTGGCGTTTCTCATCATCGGGGCGTTGCTGGCCGCCGGCGGACGAGCCATGCTGGACAGCATGCGGCCGGCGCCGAATCGGCCCAGCAGCCTCGAGCTGGAATTGAAGAAGCACCCTGCCCTGGCGATCCTGATGATGATGGCCCTGGCAGTTCTCTTGTGCCTGTGCAGCGAGGCCGACGCCTTTGTGGCTGCCAATTTCCCCGATGCCTGGGCGCCTGCCGCCAAGCTGGCCTTCCTTGTTCTCGGGCCCATGATGGACCTCAAGTTGTTCTTCATGTACACGCGCGTCTTCCGGCAGAAGCTCATCTGGACGATCATTGTCGCGGTTGTCATCCAGGTCTTCGCATACTGCCTGATTCTCAATTACCTGGAAGTGCCGGTCACTCAGCACGGCCAGGCTCTGCAAGAAAACTGGGACTGGATTATGGGTTTGGCTTCCTCGGGGCAGAAGGTAAAATAAGAACATGGACCACCATCACGCTCATGTGCACGATGCCTATTACCTCGACCAGATTTGCCTGATCGTGGTGTCCGCGGCATTCGGCGGTATCTGCCTGTCGCTGTGCACCTGGCAAGGCGCGATGCTGCACATGATGCTGGCCCCGTTCTTGCACGGATACGTCCTGGCCGGCGGCATTCTGCTGGTCATCGCCGCCCTCATCCGTGCCGCGATACTCTGGCACGAGGCGGCCAGGGATTCGGGACACGAAGACGACCATGCCGATTGTGAACACCAGTGCGGACACGCACATCACGATCACGATTGGGCGCCGTGGCGCTATGTCATCGTGCTTGTGCCGATCATTCTCTTTCTTCTCGGCCTGCCGAACAAGCTGCCGGAATTGCGTGGCGACGCCGTCGCAGTGGATTTGACGCAAGAGGCAATGAGCTACGCCAGCCTGGTGGCCGCGAGCCAGCGGCCATCATCCGCCGCTTTGGCACTTGGCGCACTTTTCGCGGAGCCTGCCGTTGACATTGCACCGACCATCCTTGTTTCCAGCTTGGCGAAAGCCAACCTGGGCACGCGCGAGCAATGGCTCGGTGAACTCGTCCGGGTCGAAGGCCGTTTCGACCCAACCACGAATCCGCGGCAGTTCGAGATCGAGCGCTATGTTCGTGCGTGCTGCATTGCAGACGTTCAACGAGTGAGTGCCCTGGTAGTTTGCCGGGAGCCTGCTCCGGCGTTCCCCGTCAAGCAATGGCTGGCGGTGACGGGCCGAGTCAACTTTCGAAACTCGGCGCACGGTGTCGTGACCGTGCTCGAGGTTGCAAACATGAAAGCCATCGTCCCGGGGCCTCCACAAAGCCCACTCGCGTATTAAGCCGCATAGAATACCATCATGGCACACCATCATCACCACGAAGACAGCGACACCTATTATCTGGATCAGCTGTGCCTGGTCGCGCTCTCAGCCGCGTTCGGCGGCGTATGCCTGTCGATGTACACCTGGCAGAGGCCGATGCTGAACATGATGCTGGCTGCACAGTTCCACGTCTTTGTCCTCGCCAGCGGCATTCTACTCACCGCACTGGCATTGATCCGGGCGGTGGTCTTGTGGAAAGCCGTGGGCATGAAGCCGCAGCCAGCACACGTACACAATCATGAGCACGCTCAGGATCACATACATGACCACGCACATGATCACGCGCACGGCGAGTGCAGCCACAGTCACGTGCACAGTCACGAGCACACGCATGCCCACGCACACGGTCACGAGCATGTGCAGACCCTTCCGCACACTCATGCGCATGCCCACGATCACGATCACGATCATGGCCACGATCATGATCACGACCACGACTGGGCGCCGTGGCGCTATGTCATCTTGCTTGTGCCAATCATCCTCTTTTTGCTGGGGCTGCCGAACAAGCCGCCGGAGATTCGGGCGGAAGCGGCGCAACTTGATATGTCGCAGGAGGGGGCGAACACGACGAGTTTGGTGGGGGCGCTGACCAATCCGGTCTCCAGCCTGGCCATGCTCGCCGGCGTGTATGCCGATTCGGCAGAAGGTCCAGCGCTGACGGTGCGTTTCAGCTTCCTTGAAGAGATCGCCTCCTCGCCCGAGAGCCGGGCCGAATGGGCAGGCAAACCGGTGCGGATCATAGGCCAGTACATGCCGCTGCGCGGCTCGGACCGGCAGTTCACGCTTGTTCGCCTCAAGATCCGCTGCTGTGCCGCCGATGTGATCCCGCTCAAGGTACCGATGATTTGCAAGGAGAAGCTGCCAGCGCTGCCAGATCTGCAATGGGCCAAGGTCACGGGCCGCATCGAGTTTCGCCAGGTGGACAATACCATGACCACGGTTCTCATCGTCCCCAGCGCGGCCGCCATCTCGGCCACTCCGCCAGAATCCAATCCCTACGAGCAATGATCCCGGGAGAATTGCCATGAAGTCGTCGATGAGCTGGCTGCTTGCTGCCACAATCATTGTGGTCCTGTCGGTAGGCGGCCCCCTGCCCTCCCCCGCCCTTGCTTGCCCCTTCTGTTCGCAGGAGAAAGGGCCAACGCTGCTGGGCGATTTCAACTCCGCCCAGATGGTGCTGGTCGGATCATTTGCCAACGCCAGGCTGGGCGGCAAGGGCGCCATCGAGGACGGCACCACCGATCTTGTGCTCGACAAGGTGCTGAAATCACACGACATCCTCAAGACCAAGGCAACAACGGTGAACGGCAAGCAGGTCGTCACCCTGCCCCGGTACCTGCCTCAGGCGAAGAACCAGTTCCTCATCTTCTGCGATGTCTACAAGGGCGCCATCGACCCGTACCGCGGCGTCGAACTGCAATCGGCCAAGGCGATGGTGGACTACTTGCAAGGCGCCATAAAGGTCAAGGACCGGCCCGCCGGCGAGCGGCTCGCCTTTTGCTTCAACTATCTGCAGAGCCCCGATTTCGAGGTGGCGATGGACGCCTACCGCGAATACGCCAAGGCCGACTACAAGGACTACATGGAGGTCGCCAAGAAGTATCCCGCCGAAACGATTGCCAAGTGGCTGCAAGACCCAAAGACGCCCCCGTTCCGCTACGGCCTGTATGCCTCGCTCCTGGGTCACTGCGGAACCACGGAGCATGCCAAGCTGCTGCGCAAGATGATCGACGACCCGGAGAAACGTAAAGGCTCCGGCATCGACGGCATGCTGGCCGCCTACGTCATGCTCCAGCCGGCGGAGGCCTACGGTTACCTTTGCGACGTGCTCAAGGACTCCAGCCAGGAGTTCCTGATGCGTTACGCCGCTCTGCGGACCATTCGCTTCCTGTGGGACCAGCGGCCAGACCTGGTGGCCAAGAAGGACCTGGTAGCCGCTACCGCGCTGATCCTCGACCACGGCGACATGGCCGACTTCGCCATCGAGGACCTGCGCAAATGGCAGCGCTGGGAGCAGACTGACCGCATTCTCGACCTGTTTGGCAAGAAGAACTACGACATCGGCGTGGTCAAGCGCGCCATCCTTCGTTTTGCGCTCCGCTGCCCAAATCCCCGTGCCGCGAGTTTTGTGCAAGACCAGCGCCGCCGCGACGCCGAATGGGTTCGCGATACCGAGGAATTGCTAAGGCTGGAGTATCCTGACGAACCCAAAAAGTAGCTCATCGGTCAAGCGCATTTCGCGTTCGCGCGAAACGTGAGCAGGCCCCCTGCCCTGCCCCATCTCGAATTGCTGAATCGTGGTGAGAGTGTAGAATAGGAGGCGATTTGCGCGCCTGGCAGGAGGTAATTAATGACCCGGTTTCTCGGTCTTCTCACGCTTGCCATGCTTGTTTGCCTCCCCCCCTGCCCTGCCCCGGCATGCTCGCTGTGCAACGGCAGCGCCCTGCAGATGAAACCGCTGCGCGAGCACTGGGAACGGGCCAAGGTGGTGATCTACGGCACGCTGGCCAATCCGCGCTTCATCAACAGCCAGGCCGGCATCGGCATCACCGACGTGCATATCCTGCAAGTCCTGAAGTCGGATCCGCTCCTCGGCAACGCCAAGACGGTGGAACTGAGCCGCTATCTGCCGGTGCTCGATCCCAAGAAGCCGCCGCGGCAGCTCATCTTCTGTGACATCGTCAAGGACAAGATCGACCCTTATTTCGGCAAGGAGGCGCGCTCCCCTGCCCTGCTTGATTACTTCAAAGGCATCCAGGCCCTGGCGGGCAAGGATCGGCTGGAAGCGCTCAAGTTCTTCTTTGAGTATCTCGACAACGAGGATCCGGTGCTGGCCGACGACGCGTTGCTGGAGTTCCTCCGCTCGACGGACGCGGAAGTGGGGCAGGTGGCCAAGCACTTGCCGGTGAACAAGCTGCGCCGCTGGTTGCAAAACCCGGACACAACGGCGGACCGGCTGAGCCTGTATGCCTTTCTCTTGAGCGCGGCCGGCGACCCGGGCGATGCCCGTTTGCTGCGTGGCCTGATTGACAAAGCCGACAAGCGCAGCAAGGCGGCGCTCGACGGGTTGCTTGCCGGCTATATCCAGCTCAACCCGCGCGACGGCTGGGAACTGGCCATCAACATGCTGCACGATGAGCGTACGCCTCTTCTGGATCGGTTTGCCATCCTGCGGACGTTTCGCTTCTATTACGGCTGGAAGCCGGCCGAGAGCAAGGCGCAGGTGCTCCGCGCACTGGGCGGGCTCATCGAGACTCCGCTTCTGGACGTCGCTGTTGAAGATCTCCGCCGCTGGCAGATGTGGGACCTGACGCCAAAGATCCTCGCCCAGTTCGGCAAGCCAGGCAACGCCTCGCAGATCGTCCGCCGTACCATCGTGCGTTATGCGCTGTGCAGCCCGCAACCCGAATGCCGCAACTTCCTCGACCGCGTCCGCCGTAGCGACGGCGAGATGGTCCGCGAGATCGAAGAGGGACTGGAATTGGAACGCAAGCACTGAAGAGTTCCGGACACCTGGGTGATGATGGCCGGCGGAAGTACGATCCTCGGAATCAGCGTGTCACTCATCCTGCTGAGACGAAGACAACGGCGTAGACGGGCGCTGTCGTCATGAATCTTGTTCTTGTGCCTTGTTGCTTGGCCCGTGGTGCCTCCAGCAGGCCAGGGCCATGGATTCGCAGGGGCTTCCAAGTCGCTTTAATATGCAAGCATAGACCGCTGCCGCCGGCCGCCGTAAAGAAAATCGCAGCGGTCAAGTACATCCCGGCCAAGCAACGCCTGGTAGCCGATGCCAGCGAGAGCTACTTCCAGGATAAGCAGATTCTGAAGGACCAGACTGCGAGGGATCGCCCGACGGATGCACGACGATCAAGCTTGCATGATAATGGGCGCCGGCACTCAATCCCCCAAGCATTGGAATATTTGCAAGCGCCACCTGCGCCAGCGGCAAGCCGAGTTGCTGGACCACGATTCCATCGATGCAGGTAATTTCGGCGCCCGTATCCAAGAGAGCGCGTACATCGACCCGTGGCGGCACAGGGCGCTGCAAGTGCCGTAACGCCCGCGCTTGGTTGGTACTCCAGCCGAACTGAACGTCAGTCAGCGCTCCTTCACCTTGCAGAATGCCTTTCAAGATGGGCACTGCTGCTCCTTGCCAATTGCCCTGACATGAGAGAACCGGGCGACATCGAGTGGATTGATCTTGTATGTTGCCACTGGCTCTGCCCCGAAGCGCTCGTTGGCCGCTTGCAAGGCATCGCCTTCGGTATCCCAGACGCTCACAACCTGACCGCTCTTGATAAGCGCATACCTGTTAGCGTGCCCGTCTTTCAAGAGACGCGGCAGTTCGCGCCGATAAGTCTCCAGATCATCCAATGCCCGCTCCCACTGTTCGGGTGGAATGTGCGCGGGACGTGTCAATGAGACGTTACTTGCCATGGTTCCCCCTCGTGCGTGACGCACGAATCCACTTTACCGGAATACCACCAAGAAATAAACTCTCTGTTGCATCGAATTACAAACCTGGCCAGAAGAACTGAGAAGCCAATGCAACTTACTTCACACATCGGCGATCTTCATGAAGTCGAAGCCGACTGGCTGATTCTGCCCATCTGGGAAGACGGCGCCCCTGGCAAGGCCGCCGCGGAACTTGACGTCAAGCTCGGCGGCGTCATCGCGCGGCTACGCGAGGCCGGAGACATCAAGGGCAAGGCGAAAGAGCTGACGCCGTTGCTCGATCCGAAAGGGATCGCGGCCGGCCGGGTCATGGTCGTCGGTCTGGGCAAGCGGGCCGGCATCGATCGCAATATCTTGCACGATGCGGCGGCGGCCGCGGCCCGCGCCATCACCAGCAAAGCACGCGACCGGCTCGGATTCGCGCTGCCGGAGGACGTATCGAACCTGAATTGGGGCGACGTCGCGCTCGCGTGCGGTGTCGGCCTGATGCAGGGCTGCGACGGGCCCGGGCTGCGCAAGAGCGAGAAGGATCGCTTTCCGCCGAAGGAGATCGTCCTGATCGCGCCGGCGTCCGCCCCAGCCGAAGAGATAAAGCAGGCAACGGAGAGGGCGGGCATCGAGGCCGCCGCCGTCAGCCTGGCCCGCGAGCTGGTCAACACCCCGCCATGCGACCTGTTTCCAGAAACCTTTGCCGCGCGCGCCGACAAGGTCGCCCAGGAGACCGGCCTGCAGTGCACGATACTCGATCTGCGGCAACTCGAGACCGAACGCATGGGGGCCTTGCTGGCTGTCGCCCGCGGCTCGGCCCGGGCGCCGCGGCTGGTCGTTCTTCGACACAGCAAGGGAACCGGCAAGACGCTCGGCCTGGTCGGCAAAGGTGTGACTTTCGATAGCGGCGGGCTGTCGCTCAAGACCAACGACCAGATGGTGGACATGAAGTGCGACATGGCGGGCGCTGCCGCCGTGCTCGGCGCCATGCAGGCCATCGCCCGAATGGCGCTGCCGGTCAATGTGATCGGCGTGATGGCCCTGGTCGAGAACATGCCCGGCGGCAAGGCCATGAAGCTGGGAGACGTCTTGCACGCCCGCAATGGCAAGACCATCGAGGTGCTCAACACCGACGCCGAGGGCCGGCTCATCCTTGCCGACGCGCTGGCCTACGCCATCGATCACAAGGCCGATCACCTGGTCGATCTGGCAACGTTGACCGGCGCGTGCATCGTCGCGCTGGGCATGGAGGTCGCCGGCCTGATGAGCAACAACGATGAGTGGAAGGGCCGTGTGGAAACGGCGGCGCGGACGGCGGGAGAACGACTCTGGCCGTTGCCGATGTTTCCGCTCTATGGCGAGATGATCAAGAGCGACGTGGCCGACATCAAGAACACGGGCGGCTCGCGCTGGGCCGGCGCCATCAGCGCCGCCAAGTTCCTGGAGGAATTTGTCGCCGGCAAGCCGTGGGTGCATCTCGACATCGCGGGCCCCGCCTGGGCTGAAAAGGAGAACGCCGTCCGCGCCTCCGGCGGCACCGGCGCCTTTGTCCGCACGCTGGTCCAGCTGGCCAGACAATACGCCTGAGCAACGGCTTGCGGTTTCGCGCGCCGCATCCTACGCGAAACGATGAACCAGCCACCCAAACCAATCTGGGTTCGCCTCGTCCTGCTGGGCGCATCCAGCCGCGGCTCCGCCGTCGCCTGTTGCCTCATCTCGCTGATTCTGGGAGTCGCAATCGGCCTCGGCGGCCTGTGGGATCGCCGCCTGTTCCCAGGGTTTCTGCTGCTGGTCGCGGCCCTGGGATACTGGGGGGCGATCCGCTGGATGGATCGGCATGACAGCTGGTAACCAGGCGGGGCGACTCATCCGCAGCTGGCCATCGGGACATGCGACGATCGCCGCCTCCCTCACTCCGCAGTCGTCTTGAGCCCCGACGTGTCTACCACCCACAGGTCAAGTCCCCCCTGCCCTTGCGGACGGTCGGAGGCGAAATACAGTTTCTTGCCGTCGCCGCTCAGGCATGGAGACATGTCGCCGCGCGTGGCATCGGCGCTGTTCAGATTGGCGAGCGGTTCCGGCTTCGACCAGGCGGCGCCGGCCTTGCTGCGTTTCGAACGAAACAACCCAACGCGGTCCTTGGCCACAGGACCTTGCAAGTACATGACCAGTCCGGAGGCGGATAGCGTGGCGTGATGGAAGCCGGCCGGAAAGCCGACCTCCTTGGCGTTGCCGATTGGCATCATGGCCGGGCCACGCGCGACGAAAAGGACAAAGCCGTCCTTCGACTTGCGACTGAAGTACATCTCCTTGCCGTTGGCGGTCACCCATGGGTACAGCTCGTCCTCTTTCTCGCTGATTCCCGGAATGATGACGGGTGCCCTGCCCTGCGTGCGGTACTTGATGTCGTAGTTCTTGAGGTCCTTCAGTTTCTCGTCAGGAACCTCGTTGCTCGCGAAATAAAGCTTGAAGTCGCGGGTCATGAACGGACTGCGGAAATCCGTCTCCTTGTCGTTCAGGTCCGGTATGGGTTTGCCGGCCGAGAAGCCCTTGCCGGACCGCTGCGCGATGCGGATGCCGAACTTGCCGCTCTTGTTGCTGGCGTACAGCAACTGCGTATTGCCGGTCACAATGAACGGATCATCCTCGTCTGCATCCGTGTTCACCTTGCCAAGATTCACCGGGACAGGATCCTTGCCGCCACCGGCGACCGAATGCGAAACGAACAGCGACAGCAACGTCCACAATGCCATCAATCGTGCCATGTACACGCCTCCAGTAAACTGGCAATATATAGCAGCAACTCTCATTCCGAGACAGGGCGACCTGCGGAATACACGGCCAGACGATGAGACAGTCCGCCTGCCGGTGCATTCCGTGGCGATTCCATCGCCAGCCGTGGCGACCCGATCGCCTACTTCACCCGCTTCTTTTCCAAGGTTTCGAGCAGTGCGATCACGGCCCAGCTTGTGGCCGTGAACGAGATAAATTGCGACGGTCCACCTGGATCCCCGTTGTCGAAGAATGTCTGAATCGGTCGGCTGCGAGTCTTCACGAACCAGGAGCCGTCTTCCTTCTGCGTAGAGACCAGAAACTTGACTGCCTTGCGGAACGCGGGATGGTCTGCCGGCACGCCTGAATGACGCAGTACAAAAATGGCCGAGCCGGTTGCATAGGCATCGCCGGCCAGACCGGGAAGCTGCGCCCAGCTGCCGTCGCCACGTTGCTCGCCAAGCAACCGTTCACGTTCCACATCGACATTCTTCACATCGGCCCCGGCATGCACCAGCGCGTGCAGACGAAAGACCTTGTCCTCGGTCGTCTTTGCGGGATTGGCGAGCAACCATGCCTTACCCTTGCGGAAAGTCTCTTCGACCTGTTGCTTCTGGTCATCGTCTGCATAGCGTCGCAAGTTAGCAAGCGCGAAGGCGGCACTGGCGAACAGACTGCCCTCGGACGGCGGTCGATTGGCCTGGGCCGGCCAGGCGCCGTCGCCACGTTGCCGCGCAGTCAGGAACTTGACCAGCGCAGCGGTCGTTGCGTCCGGCCTGTGGCCGGCGGCGGACAGCGTTGCCAGCGCGTAGGCAACGGTCGTGTTGGCGCCGCCCACCCCCTGCCCCTTGGCAATGGTTTCCCTTCTCGCAAATGATTTCAGGGTGAAATCGACAATCTCCTGAATCTCTGCCGGCCGCACCGAAAAACCGCGTTCGCGCGCCAGGGTCAGGCTCATGAGCGGCAACGCTTGATGATGGCAACTGAAACAAGTGCGCTTGCTGCGGTAGCTTGCCGCGCCTTGCTCGATGCGACGCAGGCCTTTGTCAATGGCGGCTTTCACCGGCGGCGTGTCGGCGCGGGCGACGCTCAGCACCATCCCCATGAGCGGAATGATGAGCAACCGAGAACGATGAATCAGGAAATGGCAACGCATGGCAAGCTCTCGGCCATCCTACCGGTTGAACAGCAACTCGCGTCCGGCCAGCACCGCCCAGAACAGGTCTTCGAGCACCTCGCGCCGCGAGGAACCGGAATCGCGACCGCCCTCGGCCATCAAGGAGAGAAACCGCTGCCGCTCCGTTGCTGTCGGCGTGCGACACAGCGCCAGCATGTAGATGTGCTCGATCGCCTCACGATCGCTGATCTTCGCCTTCAACCATAGCTCGATACGTGATTTCTTGTCGCGCAATCGGTCGTTGAGCGTGTTGCCGTTGGCGAGGTGCAACGCCTGGGTAACACTGGAATCTTGCTGGCGCTCGCACGAGCATGTCTGGCCGCGCTCAGGCCGGCCGAAGGCGTCGAGGAACTGCGACACGAGCTGTGTGTCGGGCAGTTGCAAGGCTCGGGTGCCGAGCGGATAATCTCCCGTCCCGGCCGTGCCGCCGCTGGAGCCGACGTTGACGCTGGTGAATGGCGTCGGCACTCCCGTGACAGTAGCGTAGGCGTCGAGGATCACTTCGGCGGGAAGGCGGCGAATGAGATAGCGCGAGTAGAAACGATCGTCGGCCTTGTTCTCCGGCAGCGCGACCGAGGAGCGCTGATAGGCGGCCGAGTTCATGATGAGCCGCATCAGGCGCTTCACATTGTAGGCGTTCTTGACGAAATCGGCGGCGAGAGCGTCGAGCAACTCCGGGTTGCTCGGCGGGTTGGTCTGTCGCAAATCATCCTCGGCCTCGACCAGTCCGCGGCCCAGGAAATTTCGCCACACTCGATTGACCAGCGACTTCGCGAAATAGGGGTTGTCATCGGCTGTCAGCCAGTCGGCGAAATACTGACGGCGATCGATGAGGCTATCGAGTTCCAGCGGCTTGCCGTCCAGCGGCGTCGGCAGCATGGCGACGTTGCGGCGCGGATGCAGCACCTCGCCGTCCGGCTGCGATTGCACGGCGATCTCTTCGGCCCTGTCGCCGTTCTTGAGGGCCACGCGCGCGAACAGGTTGGCCATGCTCCAGTACTGGTCCTGCGTCCATTTCTCCAGCGGATGGTTGTGACAGCGAGCGCAGGTGATCGACATCCCGAGAAAGGTGACCGCGGCCGTCTCCGTCAGATCGGCCACATCCTTGTGCAGCACGAAGAAGTTGGCGGCGCCGCTGACCAGATTACTGCCTCGGGCGGTGATGATCTCGCGCGCAAAGCGGTCCCACGGCTTGTTGTCGGCCACGCTCTGTCTGACGAACTGATAAAAGGCGCGCATGGCCGGTTGATTGAGCCGCCGGCTCGAGATCAACAGCACGTCGGACCACTTGTATGCCCAGTAATCAACCGTCTCGGAACGCTCCAGCAAGCGCTCGATGAGTCTGGCCCTCCTGTCCGGACCATCGGCAAGAAACTTCTTGACTTCATCTGGCGACGGCAGGATGCCGGCCGCGTCCAGATACGCGCGCCGGATGAACTCATGGTCCGAGCACGCCGGCGATGGCGGAATGTTGAGTGACTGCAGCTTTTTGAGGACGAGATTGTCGATGAAATTCGCCCGCGGCGCCACATCGAAGACGTGGGCCGGAATCGCCTGTGGAAACGGTGACGAGATCAGCGCCGTTGCCACCTGCCCGCCAAAGACGACGGGAACCGATGCCTCGCCATGACTGCCGACGGTGACGATTCCCTTGTCATCCACGCCGACGATCGACTCCTCGGTGCTGCTGAAGCGGGACCAGCGAGTCACGTCGCGCGGCTTGCCATCGCTGTACCAGGCGCGAACCACCATGCGCATCGTGTCTCTGGGGCGCAGGACGGCTCCGGCCGGAAAGACTTCCAGGCGAGTCAGGCGCACATCATCCGATCTGGGCCCCGGCGCTCCCGCAGCGATCCAGTCGGCAAGAAGCTGGTAATCGGGTGAACCGACTTCTATCTTCTGTCCGCCGCCGTGCGACACGGCCAGCGTGGGTTTTTGAAGCAGCAAGCTCCTGGCGGGCTCGACGAGGTTCACGCGCCGACTCTTGGCCTGACGCGTCAAGACGAAATGATCGACGTCCGGCGCGTAGCCGCGAAGTGAGAGTTTGAAGCCCCCCTTGCCTGCCAGGGCACCGTGGCACGCCCCGGAGTTGCAGCCGAGTTGCGTCAGCACCGGTACGACTTCGTTGCGGAAACTGGGTGCGGCGACCTTGTGCGTGCCCGTCGCCTTCACGGTGGCGCTCGCCGCGTCATCGCCCAGGGTCGCCGTGATCGTCGCCTCGCCATCGGCGCTCGCCCTGATCAGACCAGCGCCATCGATTGCGATGTTCGATCGTGATGAACTCAGCTTCGCCTGCGAGGTAACATCGCGGACTACCTTGCCGTCCGTCTCCTCGACGACGATGAAGCGGTGTGTTGCGCCCGGGCCGGAGAGAAGGATCGCCGGCGGCAGGATCTTGATTGCACCCCAGGCCGGCGCAGCGTGGAGGCAGAACACCGGCATGAGCAAACCTGCCAGGAAAACGTCTCGTCGGCAGTTTCTGTGCAACTTGCTGTGCAAGGCCAGCACACCCCCTGTCAGATGATTCAGCATGGCACGATTTGCAGTGCTTCTCAAAAAAGTTCTCGGATCGGTTGCACGCCGAAATCGACGAGCGGCAGCGGCCGGTTCTGCGGTCCTGCGAGTTCGCGGTGGATATCGACGCCGAGGCCGCGGTAGATGGTGGCGGCGACTTCGCCGGGCGTAACCGGACGCGACTTCGGGCGATAGCCCAGTTCATCGGACTCACCGATGACCCGGCCGCCGCGGATCGGGCCGCCACCCAGGATGATGCTCCAGACGCCTGGATGGTGGTCGCGGCCGCCGGCAGGATTGATTTTCGGCGTTCGGCCAAATTCTCCCAGTGCCACGACGATGGTGTTGCTGTACATGCCGCGATCGTGCAAGTCCTCCAGCAGCGTGCTGTACGCCTGATCGAAGTTCGGGACAACTTCGCGCGACATCTGAGCGATGTCGGTGAACGGCCGTGAACCGTGGATGTCCCAGGTGACTTCATCAAAGACCGTTTCGAACATGTTAATGGTGACGAAGCGCACGCCGCGCTCGATGAGCCGGCGTGCCAGCAAACAGCTCTGGCCGAAACGAGTGCGGCCAAAGCGATCGCGCGTCGCCGCCGGCTCTTGCTCCAGGGCAAAGGCCTCGCGGGCCCGCTGGCTGGACATGAGGCGATAGGCGAGCTGGAAGTTGCCTTCCATCTGCTGGGCCTGGCCGTTGCCCTCGAACGAGGCGACCGCGCCGTCCACGGCATCGCGCATCCGCTGCCGGCGGTCGGCACGGACAGACGAGATGTACGATGGCGGCAGCAGATCGGGCACGCGGAAGTTCGGCGTGGCCGGGTCGGCGTTGAGGACGAATGGATCGTGCTGCCGGCCGAGATAACCGGCGTTCTGGCCGTGCGGCAAGTTGCCGCCCGTACGACCGATGGGTCGCGGCATGAGGACATGAGCCGGCACCTCGCCGCGCTGCCCCTTGAGCATGCCGAGCACGCAGCCGATGTGTGGGTGCTCCACGCCGCCGGAGAACAGCCGGCCGGTCTGCATCATCTGATGCCCGGTGTCGTGCACGGCCGTGGCCGTGTGATAACAGGAACGCACCAGCGAGAACTTGTCCGCGTGTCGGGCCATGCGCGGAAATATCTCGCTGATCTGCATGCCCGGAACATTGGTGGCGATGGGACGAAACGGCCCGCGAACTTCCTCCGGCGCCTGCGGTTTTGGATCCCAGGTGTCGATATGGCTGGGCCCGCCGACCAAAAACAGCATGATGCAGTTGATGTCAGGAGCCGGTCCATCCTGACTCGCGCGCAGCGCGTGCCAGTCCGCCAGCGTCAGCCCGAGCGTGGCCAGCGACCCGGCGTGTAGAAAGTCGCGCCGCGTCAGACCGTCACAAAACGTCACGCCGCGCGCGGCATCCAGTCGCAGCATCGCACAGTCCTCCCGGGCCCGCTCCACTCAAACAGGCGTGTAGAAAACTCGCCTGGCGGTTTCGCGCGGATAATTGCGTGCGCAACCGCCAAGCGAGCTTTGGGAAGCTTTCCCATCCACTATAGATTATTGAGGGTATCGCGCATGCCATGTCATTGCAATGAAAATCCCCGAGCCAGGCTCGTTCGTCGTACTGGAGAATCGTCACATTCATTCAGGAGAACTTCCATGCCGACACACCGTCTCTTGGCAGTGGCTTCTCTCAGCACCCTGGTAGCTTGCGCCGCCGTCCACGCTGACGACGAGAAAGTCAAGGAACCGTCGCTGGCACACAAGGCGCTCGAAGCACACCTGGAGAAAGCGGGAATCGCCAATGCGCAGATTGTGCCGCTGAAGTCCGCCGTGCTGGGCAAGGCGTTGCCCGGACAAGCGTTCTTCGCCGTGCGTTTCCGGCAGTATCCGGTGGCCGTCGCGCCGCCGGAAGGAATGAACTCGGCCAACGTCTTCGCCGTCGCCAGGACTGGCAAGCCGAGGCTCATGCGCGACGCCGCCGAACTGGAGAAATTCCTGCGCGGCAACCTGGCCGGCGTCGGCAAGGCTCAGGTGGAAAGTGCCCTGGCCAGCTATCTCACGCTCGCTCAGGAACTGCATCAGGACGGCTTTTACACCTTCGAAGTCCTCACCAAGGGCTTCGCCGTCGAGGACAAGGGCAACGACACGATCGAAGCCGCCGGACGGGCCATGGTCACCAAGGGAGGTAACGGCGAGCTGAACGTGACCATGATCTTCAAGGACCGCAAGCTGGCCAAGGTCGTCGCCTCGAGCAAGCTGCGCCCGGGCCCCCGCCCGCGCTGCCAGGCTACCAAGCTGCTCGATCCGGACCCGATTGTGCGTGAAATGGCGGAGCAGGCCCTGCTTTACATGGGTGTCGCCGCCCGCCAGTACATCATGGAGCAGCGTGCCAAGGCGGCGCCACAGCTGCGCGATGCCATCGATCGGCTATGGCGAAGGATTGAAAAGGAAGGCTGGTAGTGACGGGTCACGCAGTGGTTGCTCACTCCACCTGCACGTCCAGGGCCGCAAAATGCTCGTGGTCGGAGCCGGTGTTGAGGGTGTCCACGCGCAGCAGGTAGATGCCCGGGTTCGGGATGGTCAAGGCCACGCGGGCACCGACCCGGCATTTCGGCTTGAAGTGCATCTGGAACTGGCCACGAACGACGCAATCGTCCAGGGACGGCAGCGTCTTGTGATTCAGCTTCGGCACCGGGACAACGAAATAGCGGACGGTCACATCCTTGTTGACACCGTGTGGATAGGTGTTGATCAGGATAAACTGCAAGACCAGCGGGTCCTTGGCCTTGGCCTTGATCATGGGGCGTTCCTTCACGCCCCCCGGCGGCGGCTCCTGATCCGAACTACTCGTCACCTCGTCCACCGTCATTCCGGAGACGCGGTCCAGGCGAAACATCTTGAGGACGATGTCGGCATGCTCCGCGCGGCTCGCCAGCGGCGCGAACAGGAGCAACACAACGATCGCGGCCAACGATGTTCTCATGATGGAAGTCTACCAGGGAACAGCATGCCCAGCAATGACAAACAACGTTTCAGGCACCAAACGCCAGCCGTATCAACCAGTCGCGTGCCTTGCCCGGGAGCAAGCTGAACAGATAACCGCCAATGCTTTGCAGGCCGATCAGGTAGCGAGTCCTGGGCCGCCGCGTTTCCAGGATCTGAGCCACGACCCGTGCGACTCGCTCCGGCGACTCGCCGCGTGGCTGCAGAGCTTCGCGGATCGTCGGCAAGTGTGCTGAATAGGACCCGGCCAGCGGCGTCAGCTCCTCCAGGGCGCGGATGGCTTTTTCCCACACGGCAGTCCGCACCTGGCCCAGTACGGCACAGACGACGGTGATCTTCCAACCGGCCAGTTCCATCCTCATCGAATCGGTAATTGCCGCCAGGGCAAACTTGCTCGATGAATATGGCGACAGAAACGGCATCGACACAAGGCCGCTCACCGAGCCGATGTTCAACACGCGGCCCTGGGCGGCACGCAAGAGCGGAATGCACTCCTTGGTCACCGCCAGGACGCCGAAGACGTTGACCTCGTAGAGCTGGCGTACGCGGTCCAGGTCGAGGCACTCGACCGGCCCGCCATATGGAATGCCGGCGTTATTGACGAGCGCGTCCAGCCGGCCGCAGCCTGCCTCGACGGTTTCTCTGGCCGCGCGAATGTGTTCGGGATTCGTGACGTCGAGCAGGACGGCCGTCGTACCGGCAGGAGCGTGCGACAGGTCGCGAACGCCAGCGAAAACGCGCCAGCCACGCTTGACCAAGACCTGAGCCAGGGCCCGGCCGATGCCGGTCGAGCAACCCGTAATCAACACACACTTCACGCCAGGCCCGCCTCAACGCTCCTCAACCAGCAATTCCAGCGCGGCGAAGAACTCCTGACCGCGCTCGCCGACGGCGGCGCCGATCGTTTCCAGGCGGAGAAGATAAGGACCGGGCTGCGCGACGATGAATGCCAGTTCGCCGGTCGCCTTGTCCTTTGGGTTGAAATCCATCACCAGCGCAGACTCCGCCTGGACTCCCTTGTCTAACTTGGGCTGAATCTTCTGGCCAAGCTCGGCTTCCTTGACGGCGAAGAAATGAACGAGGACGTTCTTGATGGCTGCCTTGTCGCGATTGATCATGGTCCAGCGTACCTGGACCCTGTCGCCGGCCTTGAGGCGCAGCACTTCGCGCTTTCTGGGCGTGGCCCCGATATCCGACTTCTCCTCGCGGGCGCTGAGCACCTTCTTGCCGGCCTGCACCTTGAGTTCGATGGCGAAATCGGCGGCGCCGGCGGGAGCTGCGAGCAAGAAGAAGAACACGAGATCGGTCCAGCGAGCTTGCATCCATTTATCATACTGACTGACGTCAGATGTTGCAACCGGATTTTTGGGTCCCATCAAAGTTCACCCCGACACGAGGACGGCACGGCCGTCAACATGGCAGCCGGCATTACCGCCACCGCGCCGGTGTCGTCGCATAGAATACCTTCATGCAATCGACGCTGTTGCCTCCGGGCCCACGCGGTCGCTTTCTCTGGGGAAACCTGAAAGACTTCCAGCGCGGCCGGCTCGACTTCCTGACGAGCTGCGCGCGCGACTACGGCGATGTCGTCGGGCTTCGCTTTGGCCGGCACCGGGTATTCGCGCTGTTTCATCCGGACGGCATCGAAGAGACGCTGGTGCCACACTATCAGCAGTTCATCAAGCACTACGCGTTGCGGCTCAATCCGCTGATATTCGGCAAGGGATTGATCACCAGCGAGGGCGAGTTCTGGCTACGACAGCGGCGGCTCATCCAGCCTGCATTCAGCCGCCGGCAGATCGCCAGCTACGCGCCCGTCATGGTCGAGGCGACGGCCGCGATGCTCGGCCGCTGGCAGGCCGGCGAGACGCGCGACATCTTCCCCGAGATGATGCAGGTCACGCTTGCCATCGCCGCCAAGACGCTGTTCGACGCCGAAGTCGAGACGGATGCCCCGGAAGTTGGCCAGGCCCTGCACCTGCTCCAGCAGAATTTCCAGAATCGGCTCAATCGCTTGCTGCCGTTGCCGCTGTGGCTGCCGACATTTGAGAACCTGCGGCTGCGCCGGATCATCCGCGGGCTCGACGCCATCATCTATCGATTCATCGCCCAGCGTCGCAAGGACGGACAAGACCGAGGCGATCTGCTGTCGTTGCTGCTGCGGGCGCGCGACGAGGATGACGGCCAGGGCATGACCGATCAGCAAGTCCGCGACGAGGCGATGACGTTGTTCCTGGCCGGGCATGAGACAACGGCCCTGGTCCTGGCATGGACGTGGTGGTTGCTGTCGCAGAATCCGCGCGTCGAGGAAGCGCTGGCCGCCGAGGTCAAGGAGGCGCTCGACGGTCGCTTGCCAACGGTCGATGATCTTCCACGGCTGTCCTACACGGAGAAGGTCGTCACGGAATCCATGCGGCTGTATCCGCCGGTGTGGACCATCGGCCGGGAGACGACGGTGGATTGCACCATCGGCGGTTTCCAGGTGCCGCGTGGCACGACGCTGCTCATGCCGCAATGGGTGGTGCACCGTGATGAGCGCTTCTTCAGTCAACCGGAAGCATTTCTGCCGGAGCGCTGGACGGAGGAGTTCACGCGGCGGCTGCCGAAGTTCGCGTACTTCCCGTTCGGCGGCGGCCCGCGCCTGTGCATCGGCAACAATTTCGCGCTGATGGAACTGGTGCTGGTCCTGGCCTGTATCACGCAGCGTTTTCGCTTCACGTTGCAACCCGGCTTCGACGTCAAGCCATGGGCAACGTTCACGTTGCGGCCGGAAAAAGGCGTGGCGACTTTGCTGACCAAACGTGGTTGAAATGACGCCAGCCGCGAACGCAACGGTAAGCACGCTGCGAAAGCAGATCAGTGAGGCGGCGCTTCGGCTGGCATATCCAGGTCCACGGTGTTCATTTCTTCCGGGGCCAGCAGGACAGGCCCCAATGGCTCGATAGTCGGAACTGCCAGGTTGGTCGAGTCGGTCAACAGCGGTGGCTCCTGGTTCTCGGTCAGGGCCAGGTGCCGCTGCGTCATGCCGGCGCTAGCGCCGCCGCCGCAACCGCAACCCGGACGGGCAGTGGTCGGAGCGGTATGCACGCAACTCGGATACGAAGCGTAACCAGAGCAACCGCGGCGCAGGCGCATCCCCCAGCCACGATCGCGCAGAAAGTCGCAGATGCCGCGAAACTGGCTGCAATCGCTGTAGCGAATGCCACCCGCGGTGTAACTGGCGGGCGGCCAGCCCCACGATTGGGCAAAGCATGGGCTCGGCAACGCCGCAATCAAGAGAACCAGAAGGAGCGATTTCCTGTTCATGGCAATCACAATCGGCATCTTCGGCGACGTCCCCCGAGAGACGCCGGGATGTTTGTCGGCGCTCGCTGCGAAGCCCCCCGGCATTTCTCGAATCCTCAGAAGAACCCGTAAAGTCTGCCACCGTAGCAGCGGAGAACTCACAACAAATTGCCTCGTCGCCTGGTAAGATAGCGAAAGTCTACCAGTCAGGGTCCGAACACGGAGAGACATGGAACCGCTTGCATTCGAGCCGTTTCTGCGGCCGCTCGTATGGGGGGGCCGCCGACTGGGCGAACTGTTCGGTAAGCCGTTGCCGGAAGGCGCCGTCGGCGAGTCGTGGGAGATCAGCGCGCATCCACAGCATGTCAGCCGGGTCGCCGACGGACCTCTGCGCGGACGGGCGCTGGACGACCTATGTCGAAACTGCGCACGCGAACTGTTCGGTGACCATCCCCTGCCGGATGGTAGCTTCCCGCTGCTGATCAAGCTGCTCGATTGTCGTGACTGGCTGTCGGTGCAGGTCCACCCGAACGACGAGATCGCTGCCCGGTTGCTTCCCGGTGAGCGCGGCAAGACGGAAGCTTGGGTCGTGCTGGAGGCAGAGCCCGAAGCTCGCATTTACGCCGGACTGACGCCAGGAACCACGCAAGGGAAGCTTGAATCTGGCATCGCCGACGGCAGCGTTGCCGATTGCCTGCACTCCTTCGTGCCCAGGGTCGGCGACTGTCTGTTCTTACCGGCGGGCACGGTTCATGCCGTCGGCGGAGGCGTCGTCATCGCCGAGGTTCAGCAGTGCAGTGATGCCACCTTTCGTCTTTTCGACTGGAAACGCGTGGGTCTCGACGGCAAGCCACGACCGCTGCACATACGCGAGGCCCTCGAGTCCATCGACTGGCGCCAGGGGCCAGTGACGCCGGTTACACCTGTGACAACTGTGAAGGGTACGGAGATTGGCCCATGCGGAGAGAGGCTGGTGCGCTGTCCCTACTTCGGGCTGGATCGCTACTTTCTTGAAGAGGCGATGGAATTGCCGGCGCGAGACGAGCTATCGATCTGGATGGTGATCGAGGGTTGCGCCCGGCTGCTAAGCGTCAATGGTCATGAAAGTCGATGCCGGCGCGGCGACACCATCATGCTCCCGGCGACAGCATCGAGGTGCCGCTGGGAGCCGGCGCCGAAAGCAACGATGTTACGCATCGCGCTGTGATATGGCCACACAACGCAGCAAGCCGGCAAATTCAAGCTTGCTCGTGCGTGGCTCGTAATAGCCTCACTATCGTGATCGGAACCAGGTCGCATGATTCGCTATACCTCATCTGTCTTGTGCGCTGCGATCCTGCTCGGGAATGCACGAGCCGATATCGTCCGACTCACGGATCTCGAGAAGGAAGCCGAGAAAGCGCTGCCGCCGGTGGCCGTGTTCTATCGCACGATCCTCAAGTCCGCGGCAAGGCCGGACGCCAGCGTGCCTGCGGCACGACAGGGACTTGACCTTGTCGAGGCGCTGCTCAAGGACAAGAAGGTTTCCAGCAGCGTGGCGCTGCCCGCGGCCGAACGCGCGTTGCTCGCCCTCGCCTGGATCGTGCGCATGAACGCCCCGGATGATGGCGATCTCCAGCGCCGCCTCGACGACAAGTTGCTCGACATTCGCCAGCGGCGGCTCGGAGTCCTGGCCGAAGAAGCCAAACATGCCAACGCCTGGCAAGAAGCGCTGGCCTTCGCCGACAGTTTGCTCGACCAGTATCCGCGGAGCCTGGCGGTTGGCAAGCAGGTTCGTCGCCTCTGGGCGGACGTGGCGCTGAGCGAAGCGGACCCGCACAAGGCTCGGCAGCTGTGGCTGCGTGCGCAGCAGCGATTCCTCGACAGCCCGGAGATGCGCCCGGTGCAAGAGATGCTGCAAAAGCAAGCGCGACAATGGCTCGACGAGACTGCCAAGCTCGACAACGGCCCAGCACTGGAGAAGCTGTCGCAAGCGTTCAAGCTCTGGCCGCGGCTTTCCGGTCTGCGCGATGCCCGGCGGCGCCGCGAGAAAAGGTACGTTGTCGTTCAGGTCGGCGTGCGGCAATTGCCGGAGTTTCTCTCGCCGGCCACGGCCGTGAACGATGCCGAGAAACTGGCTCTCGACCTGATCTACGAGGGGCTCGTGCAGCCGACCCACAGCAATGAAACTCTGCAAACGCACGAGGCACGGCTGGCAGCGCGCCTGCCCGAGTCTCGGCCCTTGCACCGGCGCTTCACGCTCCGCCGCGACGCCTACTGGTCCAGCGGCGAGCGCGTCATCCCCGCGGATGTCCGTCATTCCATTCAGCTGGCGACCGATGCCAAGGTGCCCGGACGCACTTCAAGCTGGCTGGATGTTTTCGACGTCCCCGAAGTCGATGGCGCCTCCTTCACACTTGACTTCCGCATGAAGCAGGGTCTCTTCGATCCACTGGCACTGCTGTCGTTCAAGGTGTTGCCTCAATCGTTTCGCGACAAGCCGCTCAACCGCGGCGACGATCTCGAGTTTGCCAGGTCGCCGGTGGGCAGCGGCCCATTCATCTACCAGGGGCGCCGAGAGATTGACGGACGCTCCTGCGCGGTGTTCTCCGCCAATCCCAGCCATGTTCGTGGCGACCGTCCTGACGAGCCGCGCATCGACGAGATTCGCATGTTCGCCTGGAAGGATGCGAAAGACCTCGCGGCAACCGAGCGCGGCGCCCTGTTGCTGGATGTGCCAATGACTGATTTGGCCGCGGTCGCAAAACTCGGAACGCATCAGGTGCGGACCTTACGACCCCGGCGCGTGCACTTCCTGGCCGTCAATCACCGCGTTGCGACGCTGGCGGACGATTCGTTGCGGCGCGGGCTGGCCCATGCCATCGACCGCGAAGGTCTTTTGCGACGTCATTTTCGCGGCAGGTACATGGATGTGAACCTGCTGGCGCCGCTGGGGGCAGCGCTCGCCTTACCGCTCGTGAGTCTGCCGCCCCGGCATGCGGATCTGCACCGGGCACTGAGTGGTCCGTACCCGCCCGATTCCTGGGCAAGTCCGCCCGGCGTGCGCGATCTTCTCGACGCCAACCTCGCCAGATCGCTTTTTCGGCAGATGCCGAAGGACCGAACAATCAAGCTGAGCCTGAAACATGCGGATGATGACCCGCGTCTGGGCCCAGCCTTGCGCGACCTGGCCCGGCAGGTCGAGAGCGCTGCCGCCGAAGGCGGCGTGAATCTGCGCATCGCGATGCTGGCCATGCCGGCGCGGGCCTTGAAGAGCGCTATCGACCGCCGCGACTTCGAACTGGCTTACTGTCATTGGGACTACGAGTCGGTGAACTACTGGCTGTGGCCGCTGTTCGATCCGCAAGCCGCCGCCGTGCAGCCGGGCGGTAGCAACTATCTCGGCTACGACAACGACGCCATCCTGCAAAACCTGTTTCGCGCCGCACTGGGTCACCGGCAATTCACGGCGCTGCAGTCGGCGACACACGACATACACGCCCGGCTCACGTTGAAGATGCCGCTCATCCCCCTGTGGCAACTCGACGTGCACGCGGCCGTTCCGACCGGAATCACGACGGGCGTCATCGACCCATTGCGTGTATTCGCCGATGTCGGGCGCTGGCAGCGCAAACCCTGAGCGGTCGACGTTTGTTCCTGCCAGGCTGCCAGGGTAATCTGGCGAGCCAGTTGCGTTGCTGGGCCGGCGGGGGGGGGCAGGCGCGGGGCCGCGGGGTGACGGGATGACGCGACGCGGGCGCGGAGAGGCCGGGCACGCGATGCGGACGGG
>Ga0194131_10001221_pt1 | contig 44372 bp, 41 predicted proteins | sample TA2KigO120mmetaG_FD_148631 | JGI IMG/M metagenome (GOLD analysis project Ga0194131, IMG submission 148631) | Freshwater microbial communities from Lake Tanganyika, Tanzania - TA2015053 Kigoma Offshore 120m | ecosystem: Environmental > Aquatic > Freshwater > Lake | place: Tanzania: Lake...
GATGGCCCGCGCCCGATCCGCCTCGTCTCGTCGTTCCGATCGCGCCAACTCCTGCAGCGCCACCAATTGCTCCGAACTCGATACCACCCGAGGACGTCCAGCCATGCCACACTCCAAATCTCGTAGCACCAGATCCCCCTTCTGCGATATGTGGCACACTCATGTGAATCCTGCTTAGTGGGCGTCCCCTCATAGCCTTGGAATTGGCCCAACAGCGGCCGGTCACGGATTCAGGGGAAAAAGGGCCCACTCATGACGATCGGCCCCCTGCGCAATCCTAGACGATTTGAGGCCGTGGAGCTTGATGCGGCCGGCGACAGTCTCCGCCGAGAGCCTTTGCCGCTGTCTGCATCATTTTTTGGTAGCTTGGTGGTAGCTTTGATCCACAAAGTGCCAGATCGGCGACGATGCGGTTTCAGCTTAACCATTTGATTTAAAATGGTGAGCCCGGTGGGAGTCGAACCCACGACCCCATGATTAAAAGTCATGTGCTCTACCGGCTGAGCTACGGGCTCTGATCGGGATCGGCCGGACCATAGGCGCGCCGCATTCTCGGGTCAACCGCGGCGCGTGCCGCGCCTCACGGCATGATGATGCCGCCATTGACCTCGATGACCTGGCCGGTCACGAAACCGCTCAGTTTGTCGGACGCCAGGTAAAGATAAGCGCCGACGCACTCCTCAGGTTCCCCGGTGCGAGCCATGGGCGTCGCGCGCTTGGCGTTGGCGATCTGCTCGGGCGGCGTGAACTTGTCCTGCAGCGGCGTCATGATGACGCCCGGGGAGACGACGTTGACGCGGATGTTCTTGGGCGCCAGCTCCTTGGCCAAGCCGCGCGAGAAGCTGGTGACGAAGCCTTTGGATCCGGCGTAGAGCACCGAGCCGCCGCCGCCGCCGGCGCGCGCGGCCATCGAGCCCGTGGTGATGATGTTGCCGCTGCCCTGCTTCTCGAAGATCGGAATGGCGGCACGGCAACAGGCGAAGACCGAGCGGATGTTGAGGTCGAGCACGTCGTCGTAGAACTGGTCCTTGACGTCCTTGATCGGCGGGCGGCCGAGCACCGAGCCCGCATTGTTGACCAGCACATCCAGCCGCCCGAACGCCTTTTCGGTTTCGCCAACCAGGCGGGCGGCGACCTCGGGGCGGCGGATGTCGCCCTGCAGCACGACCGCGGCACCACCCGACGCCTTGATGTCGGCCGCGACCTTGTCTGCCTCGGCGCGGCTGTTGTTGTAGTGCACAGCCACCTTCATGCCCTGGGCGCCGAAGCCGCGGGCGACCGCGGCGCCGATACCGGTCGAGGAGCCGGTGACGAGCGCCACCTTGCCGGCGAGGTCATCCATGTCGCGGCCTCAATTGAACGACGGCGTCTGCTTGGCGACGTGATTGTTGCGCTAGCCCTCGCGCTTGAAGCGCGCCTTGAGCGCCTTGACGATGTGCGGCGACACGAAGGGCGCCACATCGCCGCCGAGCCGCCCGATCTCCTTGACGAAACGCGAGGAGATGAACTGGTGGCGGTCCGAGGCCATGAGGAACACGGTCTCGATCTCGGTGTTGAGCCGGGCGTTCATGCCGGTCATCTGGAACTCGTATTCGAAGTCCGACACGGCGCGCAGGCCGCGGATGATGACGCAGGCCTTGTTCTGCACGGCGAAGTCCATCAGCAGCGAGCTGAAGGACTGGATCTCGATCGTACCGGCACCCGACAGCGGCTTCTGGTGGTCGATCTCGCCCTGCAGCAGCTTCGTGCGTTCGTCGAGCGTGAACAGCGGCGATTTGCCGGCGTTGCGGGCAACGCCAACGATCAGATGATCGACCACGCGGCGTGCGCGCGCGATGATGTCCATGTGGCCGTTGGTAACGGGGTCGAATGTGCCGGGATAGACGCCGATGCGCTGTTTCGCCATACGTCCTTCTCCAGGTCAGCTTGAGCTCTCTCCAATGGCCGTCACCGGCGTGTCCGCGGCGGCTCCTTCGGCAGGCGCCTCTGCATCGTCGCCGTTCGTCGGGCCCGAGGCCTCGCCCTCGTCGCTGAGTCGCGCCACGGAAACGACGCGTTCATTGGCGTCGACGCGGAACAGTGTGACGCCGACTGTCTTGCGGCCGGCGATGCGGATGTCGTCGACCGGGCAGCGGATGAGCTGTCCGCCATCGGTCACGAGCATGATCTGGTCGGTCTCCGCGACCGGGAAGGTTGCCGCCACGCGCACGCCCTGCCCGCCGCCTTTCGCGCGGCTGAGGTCGAGGTTGGCGATGCCCTGCCCGCCCCGCCCGGCCAGCCGATACTCGAAGCTTGAGCTGCGCTTGCCGAAGCCGTCGGTCGCCACGGCCAGTACGAAGGCCTCCTGGCGCGCCAGCTCGGCGAAACGTTCCTCGGTGAGCTTGATCTCGACGGCAGGCGCGTCGCCCGGCTCCGCCACCGAAACGTCGGCAGCGGCCTCGTCGCCTGGCTCACCATGCCCGTTGCCCCGCCGGCGTTGGCTCGCGAGCTTGAGATAGGCGGCGCGCTCCTCTGTCGTGCATTCGACATGGGGCAACAGGGACAGCGAGATCACCTCGTCGCCCTCGGCCAGCTTGATGCCGCGCACGCCGGTCGAATCGCGGCCGGAGAACACGCGCACGTCCTCGGCCTGGAAGCGGATGCATTGGCCGAGCCGCGAGGCGAGCAGCAGGTCGCTGCCCGGCGGGCACGGCAGCACGCCGATCATGCGGTCGCCGACATCCGCGCCCTCGAACTTCATGGCGATCTTGCCGTTCGCCTTGATGTTGGTGAAATCCGCCAGCGAGTTGCGCCGGACATTGCCGCGCGCGGTGGCAAAGGCAACGGTGAACTCGCCCCAGCGCGATTCGTCGGCCGGCAGCGGCATGACCGTCGAGATCGTCTCGCCCTCGACAAGCGGCAGGATGTTGACCATGGCCTTGCCGCGCGCCTGCGGCGTGCCCTCGGGCAGACGCCAGACCTTGAGCATGTAGACGATGCCGCGCGAGGTGAAGAACAGCACTGGGGTGTGCGTGTTGGCGACGAAGACCTGGGTCACGAAATCCGCCTCGCGCGTCGCCATGCCGGCGCGGCCCCTGCCGCCGCGCCGCTGCGCCCGGTAGGCGCTGAGCGGCACGCGCTTGATGTAGCCGGCGTGGCTGACCGTCACCACCATGTCCTCGCGCTGGATCAGCGCCTCGACATCCTGCTCGAACTCCAGATCCTCGATTGCGGTGCGCCTGGGGGTGGCGAACTGTTCCTTGATCTTGATCAGCTCGTTGCGCAGCAGGTCCATCAGGCGCTGGCGCGATTCCAGGATCTCGAGGAAGTTGGCGATGTCCTTGGCGAGGCCTTGGAGCTCCTCGGCTATCTTGTCGCGCTCGAGGCCGGTCAGGCGCTGCAGGCGCAACTCGAGGATTGCGCGCGCCTGGGCGTCGGTCAGCCGGTAGGCGCCCTCCGGCGTCTGGCGGCCTGGCTCGTCGACCAGTTTGATCAGCGGCCCGATGTCGCTGGCGGGCCACGCCTGCGCCATCAGGCGCTCGCGCGCCACGACCGGATCGGGCGCCTTGCGGATCAGCTCGATGACCGCGTCGATGTTGGCGACGGCAATCGCGAGGCCGACCAAAATGTGCGCCCGCTCGCGCGCCTTGCCCAGATCGAAGATGGTGCGCCGGCGGATGACCTGCTCGCGGAACTCGACGAAGGCCGCGACCACGTCCTTGATGTTCATCAGCTCGGGCTTGCCGGCATTGAGCGCCAGCATGTTCACGCCGAAGCTGGTCTGCAGCGGTGTGTAGCGGTAGAGCTGGTTCAGCACGATGTCGGCGACCGCGTCGCGCTTGATCTCCACCACGACGCGCACGCCGTCGCGGTCGGACTCGTCGCGCAGATCGGCAATACCCTCGATCACCTTGTCGCGCACGATCTCGGCGATCCGCTCGATCATTCGCGCCTTGTTGATCTGGTACGGCACCTCGGTGATGACGATCGCCTCGCGCTCCTTGCGCACCTCCTCGACAGTGGCGCGCCCGCGCATGACAATCGAGCCGCGGCCGGTGTGATAGGCCTCGCGGATGCCCGAGCGGCCGATGATGATGCCGCCGGTCGGGAAGTCGGGGCCCGGCACGATCTTGATCAGCTCGTCGACGGTGACGCCGGGATTGTCGATATAGGCGCAGCAGGCGTCGATCACCTCACCCAGATTGTGGGTGGGTATGTTGGTCGCCATGCCGACCGCAATGCCGCCGGCACCATTGACCAGCAGGTTCGGGAATTCGGCCGGCAGGACCGTCGGCTCCTTGGAGGAGTCGTCGTAGTTCGACTGGAAGTCGACGGTTTCCTTGTCGATATCGGCGAGTAGCGCCTCGGCCGAGCGGGCCAGCCGCGCCTCGGTGTAGCGCATGGCCGCCGGCGGATCGCCGTCCATCGAGCCGAAATTGCCCTGGCCGTCGATGAGCGGCAGGCGCATGGAAAATTCCTGCGCCATGCGCACCATGGCGTCGTAGATCGCTGCGTCGCCATGCGGGTGATACTTGCCCATCACGTCGCCGACGATGCGCGCCGACTTGCGGTAGGCGCGGTTCCAGTCGTAGCCGCCCTCCTTCATCGCGAACAGGATGCGGCGGTGCACCGGCTTCAACCCGTCGCGCACATCGGGCAACGCGCGCGCCACGATCACGCTCATGGCGTAATCGAGGTAGGAGCGTTTCATCTCCTCTTCGATGGTGACGGGAGTGATGTCCGGGGGCGACGGGTTGGTGGTCGTCAAACGGGAAAACACTCAGGTTTTACGGTTGAAACGGTCGGCTGCGCGGCACCGCCCAGGAGCCCAATCGAACGGCCTGGAAGCTATCAGATTTGGCGTCTGCGAACAACGATTCCGGCCTCTCTGAACAACCGCCGAAGCGGTGCCGGAAACCATGCAAATGTATGTATATAATCAATGGTTTAAATGACGGATGGACATGCCTGTCCTGACTGCCTCCGGACGGCAGGCGCGATGCCGGCTCGACGCCGACAACGCAGGTGCCGCATGACCTCGATTCGAGGTCAAAAGAGTGGCGCCGCGAGTGCGACGAACCGCGCGGCGCGCTCACCTCATCCTGTCTGGCGAGGCGACCGACTTGACGCCACATTCCGCATCGTCGACAACATGGCCGTGCGCCCGCAGAGGCGGTGCACGTCATGCTGGTGATCGATGAATTCGCACCCACCGCAATCCGCCCTTCCGCCGGCTTCGGCCGGTGCCGACCGTCGTGTGCACCGCCGCGTCGCGCGGCCGCCCTTCGTGTTGACCCTGGCGGAGCGCAGCTACTGGCCGCTCGATGCCTCGCTTGGCGGCTTCCTGATCGAGGATCACGACGGCGGTTTGACGCCGGAGGATCGTTTCGAAGGCCGCATCACCCCCTTTGGTCCGGCGATTGTCCAGGATCCGGAGGCCGTCGGCTTCGGCTTCCGCGCTGCCGTCGTGCGTCTCGAAGACGGCGGCGTGGTCGCGGCGCGGTTCGTCGACCTCGATCACGCCGCCATGGACAGGCTGACCGCTTATCTGGCGAGCGCGCGCCAGTTCGAGACCTTTGTGCGCTCCCTGTCGACCGACCGGGCAAGCGAGCGCGCTTTTGCCGAGCGCCTCGGACGCATCCCGATCGAAGTCGCAGAGACGTTCTCGACGACGCAGCTCCGCGCGCTTTACATCGCCTTCGTGGACGAGAATTAGAGCCGCTCGCCGGCCAGTCCAGCCAGCGCCTGGCTCAGGATCTGCCGGCTGCGCCACAGCACCATTTCGCGCCACTCGTCTGTATCGGGATAGTACTGGCGCCGCAGCGTCTTCTTGATCCGCTGGGTGTCCGGCGCGTTCCAGTCGATCCGCCCGTCGACCCGCGGGCCATAGGCGTGCAGCCAATGGTCCTCGCGCATGGCGCGTCTGCCGCGCTCAGGCGAGAAGGTGCCGTATTCCAAAGCGATGAACGTGACTTTGTCGCCGACCATGCGCTCCCAGCCATACTCGTTCAGTCCGACCTTGGGCACCGAGGACGACGTGCCGAGCGCCGGTTCGGTCACGGATTCGCCGTACCAGCGCTTGGCGCGATTGACCATGACCGTATCGGGATGGTGACCGCAGATCGGCTCGCCATAGCCATAGGGGCCGAGGCCGGTGTGGTAATCGACGACGCCGATCAGCTCGCGCGCAATCAGTTCGTTGTCGGCAACGATGCGCTCGATCGTGCGGCGCGACCAGGTCGGGCCGGTGCCGCCGAAGAAAATGCCCTCGGGATGGACATACTGGCCGCCGCTGCGGGCGATCTGGAACTCTTTGTCGCCATGCGCCTTGCGCCAGGCCGCGATCTTTGCCTCCGCGGCCTCGAAGACGGGATCTTCGAGAGCGCGCGGCAGGAAGGCGTCGCGTAGCTCGTCATAGCCGGGGTTGGCCGGCAGCTTCTGCGAAAAATCGACGTGGTTGCGGTTGAGATCGACGCCTTCCTCCGTGACGCGCCGGATCCAGGCGAATCCGTGGGGATTGATCGCGTGGACGAACAGAGCGGCGACGCCGGCCGGCAGCCGCGCCGGGCCGTCGGCGTTGAGCCAGTCGACCTGAGCGCCCGAACCGCAGAAGCCCTCCGTGCCGTGAGTGGCCGAGATGGTCACCAGCACGCGCGCCGCACCAGCCGGACCGAACCATGCCGTGTCGGTGGCAAGGTCCTCGCCATGCGGACCGCGATTCGGGTTGGCGTAGGTCGCGAGCTTGCCGCCAGCCGCCTGGGCCGCCGCGCGGAACTTGGCGCGCGCGTCGCTGTAGTCGCGCGGGAAGCATGAAAAGCTGAACGGAATGGCGTCGAGACCTGACATCGAGAGCAACCTGGACAGTTGACGCGAACACGAGGGAAAGGACAGCCTAGCAGGGATCTGGGGGTACAGCCGAGGTGGCCCGTCCCGCAACGACGCCGCCACGAACCCGAGCGGATGGCTTGACCGGGGAGGACAGCAGGCGTCTAGTGATCTTGTGAGCACGGCCCGCAATCACGTGGCGGGACGGCCAATAACCCGACGACGGGAGGACAACGCCATGTCGGTAGCCCGAGTCAGCAAGATCGTCTCAGCCTCGAACAAAAGCTTCGACGATGCGGTATCCAGCGGGCTTGCACGCGCCGCCAAGACTGTCCGCGGCATCAAGGGTGTTGAGATCATTCGGCAGAACGCCACCGTCAACAAGGGCAAGATCGCCGAATACCGGGTCACCATGGAGATCACCTTCGTTCTCGAAGGCAGTTAAGCCGGTTCAGCACCACGAGGCGCCCGCCGAGCCGACCCGGCCGGCGGACGCCTCGTGACACCGCCGAGGCGCCTATCGCACGCTGACACGTGCTGGTAGGGTGCGCGCCCGACCACTCTGAGGCGCGCCATGGCCAAACGACCCAATCTGATCGTCATCCTGATCGACGATCTGCGCTTTGACGAGACGAGCGCGTCTGGCCACCCCTACCTGAAAACGCCCAACATCGACCGCCTGGCGCGCGACGGCGCGACGTTCGCCAACGCGTTTCACACCACGCCGCTCTGCTCGCCCAACCGGGCGTCGATCCTGACCGGCCAATACGCGTCGCGTCACGGCATCATCGACAATGTCGGCCGCAACGTGGCGAGCCATCGCCTGGACAACTTCAACCTGGCGCTCAGGAAGCTCGGTTACACGACGGCGCATATCGGCAAATGGCACATGGGCGACGATCCCAGCCCGCGTCCGGGCTACGACCACTGGGTGAGCTTTCGCGACCAGGGCCAGCTGGTCGACCCGATCCTGTGGGAGGACGGCGCCGAGCACCAGGTGCGCGGCTACATGACGGACGTACTGAACCAGCGGGCGTTGGAGTTCGTCGGCCGCAAGCACCGAAAGCCGTTCTCGCTGTTCCTCGCCCACAAGGCGGTGCATCCCGACATCAAGCCGAATCCGATCGGCGGCCTCGATGTCAGCGACATCGGCGGCTATGTGCTGCCCGACCGTCACAAGGACCTGTATCGCGGATGCGTCTATCCCAAGCGGCCGAACATGCTGCCGCTGGCACGCGTCGCGCGCGACAAGCCGGCGATGAAAATGATGTTCGAATCGCGCGCGACTGCCTCTTCGCGCGCGATCCTGGCCGCCATGGATGGCGGCACGCAGGAGGAAATCCGCAAGCGCGCCGCCATGATGGCCTCGGTCGACGAAGGCGTCGGCATGCTGCTGAAGTTGCTTGAGGACAAGAGCCAGCTCGACGACACCGTCATCATCTTCCTCGGCGACAACGGGTTCTTCTTCGGCGAGCACGGCCTGACGGTCGAACGGCGCTTCGCCTACGAGGAAGGCATCCGCACCGCTTTCTTCGTGCGCTATCCGAAACTCACCAAGGCGGGCAGCAGCTTCGACCAGATGATCCTCGCCATCGACATCGCGCCGACCTTGATCGAGCTGGCGGGCGGCAAGCCCGGCGCCACCATACAAGGCCGTTCGCTGATCCCAGTCATGCGCGGCAAGCCCGGTCGGTGGCGGAAATCGATCCTGTGCGAGTACTGGAGCGAGGGTGCCTGGCCGTGGATCGTCGGCATGGGCTACAAGGCCGTGCGCACCGAGCGCTTCAAGTACATCCACTGGACCCATCATCAGGGCATGGCCGAGATGTACGATCTGCAGAACGATCCCTACGAGATCCGCAATCTCGCTCGGTCGCCCGCCCATGCACGGCAGCGCGAAGCCCTGAAGCGCGAGCTGCGCCGCCTCGCCGCCGAGGCGCTCGGCATCTGACGACCGGCACCCGGCGCTGGGCAGCGTTTCCGCCCGGGTCCTGATCCAACATGGCCGCTCTTGCGTACAATCGGGGGTTGTGCGCACGGGTGGGCGAGTTCGTTCGTCGCTCGTGGCCGGTGGCCTCACGAGGTTGTGAATGCCGTCAGGACCGACATGACTGTGGCGCCGAGGCGGGCGCCGGTCTAGCTTCTGGGGATCGCGCCGACCGGGTCAGTCGTGTCGCGAGCGAGCGAGGGGCGCTTTCTTGAACTCCGTGTTTGGCCCTCCCAGCCTTGCGCTGTCGATGCAGCGCTACCGGCGCCATGCGTCGGGCTATGACGCGTCGGCGCGACGCGGCGAACGGTGGCGCACAGCGGCCATCGAGACGCTGGCCCTGCGCGCCGGCGAGACGGTGCTCGAACCGGGCTGCGGGACCGGCCTGTCGTTCCCGTGCATGGCCGACGCCGTCGGCCCGGCCGGACGCGTGATCGGCATCGAGTCCTCGACCGAAATGGCGGCGCAGGCATACCGCAGAATCTCGGCCCACGGGCTGACGAATGTCAGTGTCATCGAAGGCGCAGTCCATCAAGTCCCGGTGCCGCCCTGGGATGCATTGCTGCTTCACTACGTCCACGACATCTTGCGCGACCCGCGATCGGTCGCGGCCATCATGGCCATGGGCAGGCCCGGAGCACGCGTCGCCGTGATCGGCATGCGCTTGCCCTCGCCCTGGGCCCTGCCCCTGTGGCCTTGGATCCTGATGCGCGCCTGGCCCTACATGACGACCTTCGAGGGGCTGCGCGAGCCGTGGAGTCATCTCCTTCCCTACCTCGATGGTTGGACCTGCCGGACCATCAAGTACGGCACCGGCTATTTCGGGTTCGGGCGGCTCAAGCAGGGTTTGCGTCCGTAGCATGTCGAAGCGTCCTCGCATCCTTGTGCTCTTTCCCAAGGACTGGGATCGATACCATTACGCACGGCCCGAAATGGCCAATGCCTATGATGTGCGCTTCCTCGGTTTTGATCTGTTCAGCTTTCCGGAAAACGTCCGGCTGCTGTACTTCGACGTGGAACGATACATCGACAAGTGCGTGGCCTATTGCCGTCGCCATGGCATCAACGCCGTCATCAGCAATCACGAACCGATCGGCGCCGCGGTGGCGGCCGCCGTTGCCGAACAGCTCGGACTGCCGACGCCGGGGTTGCGCGCCGTCATGCTGTCGCAGCACAAGCTTGCGTCGCGCCAGGTGCTGAAGCGCGCGCTGCCCGACAACGTCCCCGACTTCGCGCCGTTCCCCTACGACATTCGCGACGCCGCCGCGTTTCCGCTGCCGTTTCCCTGTTTCATCAAGCCGGTCAAGGCGACCTTCTCCGTGCTGGCTTTGCGCGCCCGCGGCTTCGACGATGTGCGCAACCTGCTATCGCTCGGCCTCGGCGAAAGGTTCGTGCTCAACCGGCTCAACCATCCCCACAACATCCTGCGCCACCGCATCCCCGAGATCACCGTCGACGCCGACGGCATGATGGCCGAATCGCTGCTCGACGGTCAGCACGTCAATGTCGACGGCTTTGCCGAGAACGGCACGCCGCACATCCTGGGCATCTGCGACGAGCACATGTATCCGCATACCGACGCATTCTCGCACTTCGAATATCCGTCCAGCGTGCCGGCGGCGGCGCAGCAGCGCATAGCCGAGGTCGCTAAGCAGGCAGCCATGGCGCTTGGCTTCCACCACGGGTTCTTCAACATGGAAATGTCCTATGATCGACGCCGCGACGCGATCAGCATCATCGAGGTCAATCCGCGCATGGCCAGCCAGATGATGTCGCTCTACGCCGATGCCCTCGGCGTCGATGCCTACCCGATGGAAGCAGAACTGGCGCTAGGCCGCACACCACCGCGTGCCGAGCCGCGGCCGCACCCGGGCGTGGCAGCGAGTTTCGCATTCCGCCGCTTCGACGGACGTCAAGTGACACGGCCGAGCCGGGAACAAATCGATCGCATGGTCGCCGCCGTTCCCGACGCCAAGCTGATGCTCTATATCAAACCGATGTCGGGCGTCAGACGAGAAATGCGCTGGATGGGCAGCTATCGCTACGCGCTCGTCAACTTCGGAGCGCCCGACCAGGCAGAACTCTACCGCCGCTTCGGCATGGTCGCGCGCATCCTGGGCTATGACGACGTCGAGGCACGGAGCTTCGTCCCGGCCACGCCGGTCGCGTCAACCGCCTGATCCGCCTCGACCGTTCCAGACCTTAAGTCTTGGCCTTCGGCACAGGTGCGCGCCGATCCGGTCGCTTGGGATAGACGCTGGGATCGTCGTCCCATTCGCCGGGCACGCCGAGCGCCGGCTGATCCCAACCTTCGCGGGCACGCCAGCCGGGATACTTGACGAACATGTTGTGGAGATAGCCGCCCGGATCGTAGACGAGCGTGTAGCCTGGATGCTTCGCTTCCCATTCATCCATCAGCACGCGGCCGGTCTTGTGCCATGGCACGCGAAAGATGGCCCGCTTGAGCGACTGGATGCGACGGCCATACGCGCCCGTCTCCGGCCACATCGCGTCGGCCTTCTCGATGTTCCAGTCCGGATCGAGTTTCCAGAATTCGTGTCCGACAACATCGCCGAAGATGAACAGGCGGCCCTTGTACACTTCGAATTCGGTCGGGTCGCTGCCGAGCTTGACGCCGTAGGGCGCTCCGCTCGAGCAGAAGGCGCCATATTGCGGCTCGTATTTGGCCGGATCAGCCAGGAACAAGCGGCGATGCTGCTCGGAGGCGAAATAGTAGGTGACGTCGCGGAAGTTCGCCTTGATCTCGGGATTCCCGCGTGTCGGCTTGCCGAGCGTGAAATAGGCCACGGGGTCGTGGCCCAGCAGCATCAGGTCCTCGCCGTGCTTGTTGGTGATGGCGGCGTATCTGTGTCCGCACCCCGACAAGACCAGGACCATTAGCGCGACCGCCAGCAATCCAGCTGTCTGCCGCAACGTCCCGCGCTGTTCGGTCATGTTCCCCTCGCCTTATGGCGCGCCCCGGCCAAGACGCTAGGCGATTTTCCCGGCCTCGTACAGAGACCGGTCGCCGGCTACTCCGGTTCGACCATCATGGCGTAGGTCAACTCGTCGATGCGCGGCACGTAGCGCAGACCCTTCTTTGCCGCCCAGACATTGACCTGCCAATGGGTCGGAATGATCGCAACATCGTTGATCGCGATGCGGGTCGCCTGGCGCAGCAGGTCCTCGCGCGTGGCCATGTCGATTTCGTTGTCGGCCTGATCGAGCAAGCGGTCGAAGGCTGGGTTCGACCATCGCCCGTAGTTGTTGATGAAACCGGTCTTGAGCGCCTCGCGCAGCACCTGGGCGGCGTCGCCGGTCAGGTTGCCCCACCCGACCTGCGGGAAGGTGTACTCGTTCTTGCGCGCCGCGCCGAAATAGACGGCGACGGGCAAAGCGGTCACGTTCACCTTGATGCCGATGCGCGACACCATCTGCGCGATCGTCTGCGCCGTCCTTGCGTCGTTGATGTAGCGGTTGTTGGTCGTGTGAATGGTGAGCTGGAAGCCTTTTTCGTGACCGGCTTCGGCCATCAACTTGCGCGCCCGCTCCAGATCCGGCTTGGGCGGCACGAGATCGGGCGTGTAACCGGTGAAGCCGGCGGGCACGATCTGGTTCGCCGGCACGGCCAAGCCATCCATGACGCGGTCGACGATGGCCTGGCGGTCGATCGCCAGGTTGATCGCCTGACGCACGCGCAAATCCTTGAGCGGGTTGGGCATCGACGAGCCGTCGAGTGCCGTGACGTGCAGGGCCTGGTCGCGGAACACGTCGATCGTCCAGAAGATGATGCGGTTCGACACGGTCTCCGTGACGGTCAGCCGGTTGTCGGACTTGAGCCTGGGAATATCGGTCGGCGACACGTCGGAGATGACGTGCACGTCGCCCGCCAGCAATGCCGCCGTACGCGACGCGGCATTGACCATGGGCCGGACCGTCACCTTCTGCCAGCGCGGCTTGCCGCCCCAGTAGTCCGCATTGGCGGCGAACACCGTGCGCTCGCCGGGAACGAATTCGACGAACTTGTAGGGGCCCGTGCCGGTGGCATGCTTGCCGTTGTTGAAGTCGGTCGACTGCGCGTCGATGCCGATCTTGTGGCTGACGATGGCGAGGTAGGCGAGGTTGTTGGGCAGGATCGGCGTCGGCGTCTTGGTGACGATGCGCAAGGTGAAATCGTCGACGATCTCGACCTTGGCGATGTCGGCGACGCGCCGGCTGAGGGTGGCCGGCGAATTCGGCACGACCGGCGCGCGTTCGATCGAGAACGCCGCATCCTTGGCCGTGAATGGCGAGCCGTCGTGAAATTTGACGCCGCGGCGCAGCTTGAACACCCACAGCAGCGGATCGGGCCCGCGCGTCCATTCGGTCGCCAGCCCCGGATTCGATTCGTTCTTCGGCCCGATATGCACCAGGGAGTCGAAGACGTGCTGGCGGATCGCCTGGTTCGGCCCGAGATCCTGGAAATGCGGATCGATCGACGTGGTATCGGTCGCGGTCGCAATGATCAGATCCTGCGCCGATGCCGCGCCAGGGAACGTGCCGGCCAATGCAACGATCAGAGAGGCGACAATCGGGCGGAGATTGAACCAGCGGCTCATGGTTGCTCTCCTCACTCCGGCACGACCGAGAGCGCGATCGTCTGCTCGTCGACGCGGGGGATGTAGCGCAACCCCCGCTTGGTCGCCCAGACGTTGACCTGCCAGTGGGTCGGGATGATGGCGAAATCGTCAATGCCCAGCTTCACGGCCCGGCCCAACAGCTTGCCGCGCGCGGCATCGTCGGTCTCGGCCTCGGCTGTCTCGATCAGACGGTCGAACTCGGGGTTGATCCACTTGCCATAGTTGTTGATCGATTTGGAGTGCAGCGCCTCGCGCGCGGTCACGCCGGAATCGCCGGACAGATTGCCCCAGCCGACCAGCATGAACGAGAACTCGTTCTTGCGCGCAGCGGCGAAATACATCGACACGGGAATGGCGGCCACGTTCACCTTGATGTTGATGCGCGCCAGCATCTGCGCGACGGCCTGGGCCTGCTTGGCGTCGTTGACGTAGCGGTTGTTGGTGGCGTGGATGGTGACCTTGAAGCCGTCAGCCAAGCCCGCCTCCGCCATGAGTTGACGCGCGCGCGCAAGGTTGGTCGGCGGCACCGGCAGCGCGTCGGTGAAGCCGATCATGCCCGGCGACGCGATCTGGTTGCCGGCTTCGGCCACGCCTTCCATGATGCGGTCGACGATCGCCTTCTTGTCGATGACGAGAGCGGCTGCCTCGCGCACCCGGCGATCGAGGAACGGATTCTTGATCGGACCGCCGTCGTTTGCGGTGACGTGCGGCGAGGCATCGCGGAACACGTCCATCTGCCAGAACATGACGCGCGCAGAGACGATGCGCGCGATGTTGACCTTCTTCTCGGCTTCCAGCCGCGCCACATCAGTGGTCGGAACCTCGGCGATGGCGTCGACATCGCCCGCCAACAGCGCGGCCAGCCGGCTGCCCATGTTGCTCAGCAGCCGAAGCGTGACGCGGTTCCAGTGCGGCTTCTCGCCCCAATAGTCGGGGTTGGCCGTGAACACGGTGTGCAGACCAGGCACGAACTCGGCGAACTTGTAGGGGCCGGTGCCGATGGTGTGCTTGCCGTTGTTGAAGTCGACCGGCAAAGCATCCTTGCCGATCTTGCGATTCAGGATGGCGATGGTCGCGAGATTGTTCGGCAGGGCGGGCGACGGACGATGCGCGACGATGCGCAGATTGTGATCATCGACCGCGATGACTTCCTTGATGTCCTGCAGCCGGCGCTTGAAGGTCGAGGGTGCGGTGTGCACGTCGGGTGCGCGCTCGAGCGAGAACTTGACGTCATGCGCCGTGAAGGGCGAACCGTCATGGAATTTGACGCCGCGGCGCAGCTTGAAGTCCCAGGTGATCTTGTCTGAGGCAAGGCTCCAGCTCTCGGCCAGGCCCGGCTTGACGCTGAGGTCCGGCGCGAGCTCGAGCAGATGCTCGAAGATGTGCGCCTTGATGTTGTAGTTCGGCCCGAGATCGGCGAAATGCGGATCGATCGAGGTCGGATCGGTCGGCATGCCGATGATCAGGTTGCGCGTTTGCCCCGCCGCCGTCTGGCTGTGACCGAACACGCAGGCCAGCAGACCGGCCGCGAAAATCATCGCAATACGCATCGCTCCACTCCTCGACCCCAGGAAGGGTGGCGTCGCCGCCCCAATCTTGCATATAGCGAAGATACAAGGTTGACCAGCCTAGTTCTGGCCATGAAGACGGGGAGTTTGCCGAAATAGATAATATTCCATGTAATTGCGATTGATCGCGGGGAACTGCCAAAAAATCGGCGCCAATTCCTTAATCGGATGGAGAATCCATGCCCGACGACGGTCTTGCCCCGACTTCCCCGCACTTTCCGATCGAATGCACCTGCCGCGACTGCACGGTGCGATCGGCGGTATCGGCCGCGGCCGGCACCGGATTGGCCCCAGCCGGCGCTGGATAGCCTTTATGGCGAGACCGGCAATGATTCGATCTGCGGCAATCCCGGCAGCGACCTCATGGATGGCGGCGCCGGCAACGTTCATCGGCCGGGCACGACGTCGTTCAGGATTTTCGCCAAAGCGGCCGGGGCGGGTGCGAAGCCGACCGCATTCGGTTCACGAACACTGTCGCCGGCCTTGCAACCGTGCGGAGTTTCGACGTTGAGTCAGCGCGTCACGACCCACAACGGCAATGCCGTCATTGACCTCGGTCCCGGCAACAGCCTGACCGTGCTCGGCGATTTCCCGGGGCTTCTGCGCGAGGCCTATGTCATCTTCGGATGAATTGACACGCCGGAATGCGGCGTCGCCGAGCTCGAGCGGCATCGCGCCGCACTCGGCAATGTCCGCTACGCCCGCCGGTAGATGCCATAACCTTCGAAGGGCTGCTCGTGCCAGCCGGTATGAAGCATGCCGGCCGCGAGCAGTCGGGCGTGAATGTCGTTCGCCGATATACCGCGCCGCCGCAGGATCGACGCGTGATAATCCACGAGCATGACGCGCACCTGCCCGGCGGCGATCGCCGGCTGCATGCTGTCGATCACTTCCTTCTCATAGCCCTCGACATCGATCTTGACGAGGTCGACGCGCGACAATTGACAGGTCTCGAGCAGGGCGGGAAACGACATCGTTTCGACCGAGCGGCGCACCGCACCCCAGGCATAAGGATTGACCAGAGACGATGCGCCCGAGTTCGACCTGGGCCACAGATGAAGGATCGCCGCCGGCTGATCGGACAGCGCCTTGCTGATCAAGCGGCAATTCTCCAAGCGATTGAGCGCGCAGTTGATGTGAAAAATGTCAGCCAGTCGGAGTTGCGGCTCGACCGCAACAACGCGCCCGGCAGGACCGACGATGCTGCTTGCGAGGCAGCTGAAAACGCCCTCATGGGCGCCCAAGTCGATGAACACGCCGCCAGGCCGAAGTTCTTCTGCGATGGTGCGCCGGGTCCATGGCTCGTAGCCGCCGTGCTCAATGAAGCCCTCACCCAGGTCGCTCATGGGATCGAGATAGAAGCGCAAGCCCCAGGCAGTGGCCACGATCGCACGATGCTCGTAGGAGCGCAGCACGCGCAGGCAAATGTCACGAAGGCTGGCCGGTCGGATCCAGCGAGTCCAGCCGAGTCGCCTGGCTTCGGCGATGACGTCATCGATCATGACCGGCTCCACCCTCGTGAGCCTCGCCCGGCGCGCCGCGCGGGTGCGGCCTTAGGGTGTCGCGAGACCGGTCAACGCTAGAATGGAATCTCGTCGTCGAGATCAGGCGGGCCGCCCGGCTTGCCGCGACCGCCGCCGCCGCCTCCTCCTCCTCCTCCGCCACCGCCGCCGCCCTCATAGCCGCCTTCGCCACCGCCGCCACCGCGACCGTCGAGCATGGTCAGTTCGCCGCGGAAGCGCTGCAGGACCACCTCGGTCGTGTACTTCTCCGCGCCGTCCTTGTCGGTCCATTTGCGCGTCTGGAGCTGGCCCTCGACATAGACCTTGGCGCCCTTCTTCAGGTACTTCTCGGCGACGTCGGCCAACCGCTCGTTGAAGATCACGACGCGGTGCCATTCCGTGCGGTCCTTGCGTTCGCCGGTTGCCTTGTCGCGCCAGGATTCGGACGTCGCGAGGTTGAGCTGGACGATCTTCGTGCCGTCCTGGGTCGAGCGCACTTCGGGATCGCGCCCGAGATTGCCGATCAGGATCACCTTGTTGACGCTGCCTGCCATGGGTGCCTCGCCCGCCTGAATGTATTGCGCCGGTATGGTACATGCCGGCAAGAAGCGCAAGCCAGCATTGCGTCGTCCCGCCGCATCTCTGTGGATAACTTGCCCGTCGCTTTTGCTTGCTTGGCCGCCTTATAATTTTCGTTCGATCCGATTCGACCTTTTTGGCCCACCCCCGCCGTGGCGCTGAGGTGGGCGCGAGCTTGACCGATGAGCACGAAAAACATCAGCGTGCGCGGCGCACGCGAGCACAACCTGAAGAACATCGATGTCGACATGCCGCGCGACAGCCTGGTGGTGATCACCGGGCTGAGCGGCTCGGGCAAGTCGTCGCTCGCCTTCGACACGATCTACGCCGAGGGGCAGCGCCGCTATGTCGAAAGCCTGTCGGCCTATGCGCGCCAGTTCCTCGAGCTGATGCAGAAGCCCGATGTCGACCTGATCGAGGGTCTGTCGCCGGCCATCTCGATCGAGCAGAAGACGACCTCGCGCAACCCGCGCTCGACGGTCGGCACCGTGACCGAGGTCTACGACTATCTACGCCTGCTGTTCGCGCGCATCGGCATCCCCTATTCGCCCGCGACCGGCCTGCCGATCGAGGCGCAGACCGTGTCGCAGATGGTCGACCGCATCGTCGCCATGCCTGAGGGAACGCGCCTCTACCTGCTGGCGCCGATCGTGCGCGGGCGCAAGGGCGAGTACCGCAAGGAGCTGCAGGACCTGCAGAAGCGCGGCTTCCAGCGCGTCAAGGTCGACGGCAAGCTGCACGAGATCGACGAGGTGCCGGCGCTCAACAAGAAGCTCAAGCATGATATCGAGGTGGTCGTCGACCGCGTGGTCGTGCGCGCCGATCTCGGCAACCGGCTGGCCGACAGCCTCGAGACCGCGCTCGGCCTCGCCGACGGTTTGGTGTTCGCCGAGAACGCCGATTCGGCCGAGCGCACGACCTTCTCGGCCAAGTTCGCCTGCCCGGTCTCGGGCTTCACCATCGACGAGATCGAGCCGCGCCTGTTCTCGTTCAACAATCCCTATGGCGCCTGCCCGACCTGCGACGGACTCGGCACCAAGAGCTTCTTCGATCCCGATCTCGTCATTCCTGACGATCGGCTGAGCCTGAAGGATGGCGTCATTGCGCCCTGGGCCAATTCCTCCTCGCAGTACTACAGTCAGACGCTCGACAGCCTGGCGCGACACTACAAGGTCAGCATGAACACGGCGTTCCGCGACCTGCCGGAGAAAGTGCAGAACGCCATCCTCAATGGGTCGGGCGGCGAACCGATCACCATGACCTATGACGACGGCGTGCGCTCCTACAAGACGACCAAGCCGTTCGAGGGCATCCTGCCCAATCTCGAGCGGCGCTGGCGCGAGACCGACAGCGCCTGGATCAAGGAAGAACTCGCGCGCTACCAGGGCGAGCAGGTCTGCGAGGCCTGCCAGGGCAACCGGCTCAAGCCCGAGGCGCTCGCCGTCAAGATCGACCGCCGCCACGTCGGCGAGGTCGCGGACATGTCGATCCTCGAAGCGGCGCAATGGTTCCGCTCGCTGACCGACAAGCTGAGCGCCAAGCACCGCGAGATCGCCCAGCGCATCCTCAAGGAGATCAACGAGCGCCTGGGTTTCCTCGTCAATGTCGGGCTCGAATACCTGACCTTGTCGCGCGCCTCGGCGACGCTGTCAGGCGGCGAGAGCCAGCGCATCCGGCTGGCGTCGCAGATCGGCTCGGGCCTGACCGGCGTGCTCTACGTGCTCGACGAGCCGTCGATCGGTCTGCACCAGCGCGACAACGACCGGCTGCTGGCGACGCTGAAGCGCCTGCGCGACCTGGGGAACACCGTGCTCGTCGTTGAGCACGACGAAGAAGCGATCCGCGCCGCCGACTACCTGATCGACATGGGTCCGGGCGCCGGCGTGCATGGCGGCAAGGTCGTGGCGAAAGGCACGCCCGATGAGGTCATGCGACAGCCGCAAAGTCTGACTGCGCAGTACCTGACAGGCATGCAGCAGATCGCCATTCCAGCCGAGCGGCGGCGCGGTCATCGCGGCCAGCGCCTGCGCGTGGTCGGCGCACGCGCCAACAATCTCGACGACATCACGGTCGACTTCCCGCTCGGCACCTTCACCTGCGTGACCGGCGTCAGCGGCGGCGGCAAGTCGAGCCTTGTCATCGAGACGCTCTACAAGTCGCTGGCGCGGCGCATCAACGGCAGCCGCGTCCAGGCCGGCGCCCACGACAAGATCGAGGGCATCGAGCATATCGACAAGATCGTCGACATCGACCAGTCGCCGATCGGACGCACGCCGCGCTCCAATCCCGCGACCTACACCGGCGCCTTCACGCCGATCCGCGACTGGTTCACCGGCCTGCCCGAGGCGAAAGCTCGGGGCTATGCCCCTGGGCGCTTCTCGTTCAACGTCAAGGGCGGGCGCTGCGAGGCGTGCCAGGGCGACGGCGTCATCAAAATCGAGATGCACTTCCTGCCCGACGTCTACGTGCAGTGCGACGTGTGCAAGGGCAAGCGCTACAACCGCGAGACGCTGGAGATCCGCTTCAAGGAGAAGTCGATCGCCGACGTGCTCGACCTGACGGTCGAGGAAGGTGCGGATCTGTTCCGCGCCGTGCCGTCGATCCGCGAGAAGCTTGAAACTTTGGCGCGCGTCGGCCTCGGCTACATCCACATCGGCCAGGCCGCGACCACGCTGTCGGGCGGCGAGGCGCAGCGCGTCAAGCTGGCCAAGGAGCTGTCGCGGCGGGCGACCGGCCGCACGCTCTACATTCTCGACGAGCCGACCACCGGCCTGCACTTCGCCGACGTGGCCAAGCTGCTCGACGTGCTGCATGCGCTGGTCGAGCAAGGCAACACGGTGGTGGTCATCGAGCACAATCTCGAAGTGATCAAGACCGCGGACTGGATCATCGATCTCGGCCCCGAGGGCGGCGCCGGCGGCGGCCGCATCGTGGCGCAGGGCACGCCCGAGGAGGTCGCCGCGGTGAAGGGAAGCTATACCGGCCAATACCTGGCGCCTTACCTGTCGCGCCGGGGCCAGAAGCGCAAGCGGGCATGAGCCGGATGGAGCGCCGATGGCCCCCACTCCGGGTCTGGCTGGTACACCTATTGGCCGGTCTGCTGATCAGCCACGCCGTGGTTGGTTGCGACTGGATCAAGCTGCGCGCCAAGGGATCTGAGCACGGCGTCGACTGGGGCGTGGGCTTCCCTCTCTAGTAGGGCGCCGATCTAGCGGATTACGCGCCCGACGTCTTGATCGGCTCATAGGCCGGCCCGCGGGCTGCGCCGGCATAGCGAAGCTGGGCTTGGCGCTCCAGCATGGACGTGTGGTAGGCGACGGCAGCGGCGTCGAAATCGGCCTGCGGGGTGGGCTCCAGCTCGAAATGCCCGTGCTCGTCGACGCCACGCACCAGGGTCGCGCTGTCGCGCGCACCCGAAACTTGGCGTACATGGGTCGGCAGGTAGCGCACGGTGAAGCCGATACGCGGAACACTGCCTGTATTGGCGTTTGACCCGTGAATCATGCGGACATGGTGCAGCGACATCTCGCCCGGCTGCAGCACGACGCTGACCGCCTGCCGCTCGTCGACCTCGACGCTGATCTCCTGGCCGCGGCTCAGCATGTTGTCCGCCGCGAAGGTGTCGGCATGGGGAAGCTGGTCGCGCTCGTGGCTGCCCGGAACGACACGCATGCAACCGTTTTCATCGTTCGACGGCGTGACCGCCACCCAAGCGCTGACGACGTCCGGAGGTGACAGGCCCCAATAGGTCGAGTCCTGATGCCACGACAGGCGCTATCCCGCGATCCTGACCTATGGCCCCTATGCCAAGGGCTTGGCATTCCAGGACGGCTATCCGAGCGCCTGGAAGCTGTTGTCGACCCAGCATCCCGATGCGATTGTAGGATCGAGCAACAAATACCAGAGCTGGGAGCTGGTCGACCCCGAGAAATGGGTGCCCGACGGTTATGTCTGCGTGCGCGTCGACTCGCGCGGTGCCGGCCGCTCGCCGGGTTATCTCGATCCGTGGTGCCCGCGCGAGACCAGGGACTTCTACGAGTGCATCGAGTGGTGCGCGCATCAGTCGTGGTCGAACGGCAAAGTCGGGCTCAACGGCATTTCGTACTACGCGATCAATGCCTGGCACGTCGCCTCGCTGCAGCCGCCGCACCTGACCGCCATGTGCGTGTGGGAAGGTGCCGCCGACTTCTACCGCGACATGACCTATCACGGCGGCATCCTCTCGACCTTCTTCGCCAATTGGTTCGACATGCAGGTCAAGACGGTGCAGCACGGTGTCGGCGCGCGCGGCGCGCGCAGCCGGGTGACTGGCGAGCTCGCCTGCGGGCCGGAGACGCTCTCGGATGTGGAGCTGGCCGCCAACCGCAGCGATTTCGGCGCCGACATCTTCGCCCACCGCTTCGACGACGACTATCACCGAGCGCGCTCGCCCGTCTGGGAGAGGGTCGTCACGCCATTCCTGTCGGCGGCGAGCTGGGCCGGCCAGGGATTGCACCCGCGCGGCAATTTCGAAGGCTTCATGCGTGCCGCCGCGCCGCAGAAATGGCTGGAGGTGCACGGGCTGGAGCACTGGACGCATTTCTACACTCCCTATGGCGTGGCGCTGCAGAAGCGGTTCTTCGGCCATTTCCTCAAGGGTGAGGACAATGGCTGGGACCGCCAGCCGCGCGTCCTGCTCCAGGTGCGCCATCCAGGCGAGCGCTTCGTCGAGCGCAGCGAGAACGAGTGGCCGATCGCGCGCACGCGCTGGGCACGCTTCCATCTCGACCCGGCCGGCATGGTGCTGAGCGAGCGTCCGGCCGCCGTCACGCGCTCCACGCCCTACGCGACCATGGGCGAAGGGCTGACGTTCCTGACGCCGCCGTTGACCGAGGAGATCGAGATTGCCGGTCCGTCGTCGGCGAAGCTGTTCGTTTCGTCCGTGACGGATGATGCCGATCTCTTTCTCGTGCTGCACGTCTTCGATCCGCAGGCCAAAGAGGTGGTGTTCTCCGGCACCGTCGATCCGCACACGCCGATCGGCCAGGGTTGGCTGCGCGCCTCGCGGCGCAAGCTCGATCCGAAGCTCTCCCTGCCCTACCGGCCCTACCACGTCCACGACGAGGATCAGAAGCTGGAGCCGGGCCGCATCTACGAGGTCGACGTCGAGATCTGGCCGACCGGGATCGTGGTGCCGCCGGGCTACCGCATTGGTTTGACCGTGCGCGGCAAGGACTACGAATGGGACGGGCCCGGTGTGCGCCTGTCGAATTTCAAGAACGAGCTGCGCGGCTGCGGTCCGTTCCTTCACAACGATCCAAGCAACCGGCCGCCCCGGACTTTCGACACGACGGTGACGCTGCATACGGGACCGGGATGGGCCTCCAGCGTCCTGCTGCCGATCATTCCGAAAAGGCCGACCGGCTCATGATCAAGGCTGCCGTCGTCGGATTGGGCTGGTGGGGCAAGACAATCGTACGCCAGCTGGCGTCCAGCCGGACGATCAAGCTGGTCCGCACGGTCGATGTCGATCCGAATGCGGCAGAATGGGCGCGCGAGCGGAAGCTGGCGGTCTCGACGTGTTATGCCGATGCATTGACGGATCCGACCGTCGACGCCGTGATCCTATGCACGCCGCATGCCCAGCATTGCGACCAGGTCCTGCAGGCGGTCGCAGCCGGCAAGCATATCTTCTGCGAAAAACCGCTGACGCTGACGCAGCGCGACGCGGTCACATGCGTCGAGGCATGCCAGCGGGCCGGCCTGGTGCTTGGCATCGGACACGAACGGCGCTTCGAGCCGCCGATTCTCGAATTGCGCCGCCTGTTCGACAGCGGCGAGCTCGGAACGCCTCTGCAGATCGAGGCGAACTTCAGCCAGGACAAGTTCCTGTCGCTGCCGGCCGACAATTGGCGCCTGTCGGCCGAGAACGCGCCGGCCGGACCGATGACGGCAACCGGCATTCACCTCATCGATCTCGCCGTCAGTATCCTCGGCCCGCCGCGCCGCGCCGTCGCGCATGTCGGACAGCTCGGCAGCCAGCTCAGCAATGGCGACACGCTCGGCGCGCTTGTCGGCTTCGCCAATGGCAGCAACGCCTTGATCAGCGCCATGCTGGCGACGCCCTTCGTCGGCCGCTTCGCGCTCTATTGCAACCGGGGCTGGGTCGAGGTGGTCGACAAGGCGCACCCCGAGGCCTCGGAGGGCTGGACGCTCACCAAGTGCCTGCGCGGCAGCAAGGCCGAGCGCCGGGAGTATCCGCCGGCCGCAGCCGTCCTCGCCAACCTCGACGCCTTTGGCGACGCCGTCGCCGGCCGGATGCCCTATCCGGTCACGCCAGCCGAGCTGGTCGGCACGATTGCCGCTCTGGAGGCTATCGTCACCTCCGCGCGCAATGGCGGCACGGTGGAAAGCGTTCCAGCCTAGAAGGTTGAGTGCCGGCCAGCTTGCCGGCATGGCCCGTCCATGGCATCGTCGCCCGGCGCGGGCAAATCCCCCTGGCGCATCAGAATCAAGGCCGCAGCGGTCTTGCCATTGCCGTTTCATTCCCTAGGATGGCGGTGCCTTCCGGGCCGCAGGGACATGGCGATCAAGCTCTACGAACCCACCGTGCTCATGGCGCTCATCGAGCGCGTCGAAGCTGGCAGCACCATGGTCGAATGGCGGCGTGGCCGAATCGAATACGTGATCAAGCGCGAAGCCCGCCTGATCATCTACCCCGAGCAGGAAAACTGGCTCAATTTCTGGGAGGACATCCAGGACATCGGATTCTGGGAGTGGGGACCCGACTACGACGTGCTGGAGGGCGAGGGAATCAACTGGTATGTCGACGTCCGGTTTCGCGGCCGCCGTCACCGGTCGCGCGGCAGCAACGCCTTCCCGCCGCGATTCGGCGAATTCTGCGTCGCGCTGACACGCCTGATGAACGGCGCCGACTTCTCTTGAAGCTTCAAAGCGCGCCAGCCGAAGCGCGCAACAATCCGACGGTAAAATCCTGCACGATCAGGATTCGATCGACGGTGCGGCCATCGTCTGCGAGCGGCAGCCGCAGCTCGCGATAGTCACGCTGCAGGCCGCTCGACGTCTGATAGCGTAACCGGGAGAGCTGAGGCTCGCCGCGCTCGACCAGCTCGACCAGTTCCCTCCGCATCATGATCTGCCAGCTGCGATCGCCAATCTCGGCGATCGCGCAGCCGGTGAGCTCGCGCCGATGGATGTGAACCGTTTCGCTGCCGGCAAGCCGAAATACGAATTCGCGCTCACCGTTGCGCACGTCGAGAATCATGACATGGCTGATGGCCCGCTTGAGATCGGTCGCGTCGAACGCGGCTCGCGGCGGCAGCCGTGCTTCGCGATGCTTGGCGCGCCAGACGGCCAGCACTTCGGCAAGCTCGGGCTGATCGAGTTCATCGATCGGCAGACGAAGCGACCAGGCCAGGTTCTCCAGAAGTCCCTGGCTCGGCAAGACTGCGGTAGCAAGCACCTCGTCCCCCCGGGCGACAATGAATCCGCGCCACAATCGATAGAGCTTCCAGGGTTACCGTTCGGTTAATGCGCCGCGCCGGAATCGGCATGCTAGACTTTAGGCTATGTCGAACTCGAATAGCATTGGCGCGGCCCGGCCGGTCCACGTGATCGGCGGAGGCCTTGCGGGCAGCGAGGCCGCCTGGCAGATCGCGCGCGCGGGCCTGCCGGTCGTGCTTCACGAAATGCGTCCGGTGCGCCGGACGGAGGCGCACAACACCGGCCGTTGCGCCGAGCTGGTGTGTTCCAACTCCTTCCGCTCGGACGACGCCGACTATAATGCCGTCGGTGTGCTGCATCGGGAGATGCGGCGCTGCCAGTCGCTGATTCTCGCGGCCGCCGATGCCAACAAGGTGCCTGCGGGCGGCGCCCTGGCCGTCGACCGGGACGGATTTGCCGCTGCCGTGACCGACGCGCTCGCGCGTTCGGAGCTCGTCACGGTGGTGCGCGAGGAGGTCGAGGGCGTGCCGCCGGCCGATTGGGGTCCAACGATCGTGGCGACCGGGCCCCTCACCTCGCCTTCGCTCGCCCGTGCGCTACGCGAGCTGACCGGCGAGGACGCGCTCGCCTTCTTCGACGCCATTGCGCCGATCATCCACAAGGACACGATCGACCTCGATGTCGCGTGGTTCCAGTCGCGCTACGACAAGTCGGGGCCCGGCGGCGGCGGCGCCGACTATCTGAACTGCCCGATGAACAAGATCGAATACGAGGCCTTTGTCGCGGCCTTGCTCGCGGGCGAAAAGACCTCGTTCAAGGAATGGGAAACCAACACACCCTATTTCGACGGCTGCCTGCCGATCGAGGTGATGGCCGAGCGCGGCCCCGACACGCTGCGCTGGGGACCGATGAAGCCGGTCGGCCTGCGCAATCCGCGGACCGGACACCGGCCATGGGCAGCGGTTCAGCTCCGCCAGGACAACGCACTGGGTACGCTCTACAACATGGTCGGCTTCCAGACCAAGCTGAAGCATGCCAAGCAGGTTCGCATCTTCCGCACCATCCCGGGGCTTGCGGGGGCGGAGTTCGCACGGCTGGGCGGGCTGCACCGCAACACCTTCATCAACAGCCCGAAATTGCTCGACCGGGAATTGCGCCTGAAGGCGGTTCCGCACCTCCGCTTCGCGGGGCAGATCACCGGCGTCGAAGGCTATGTCGAGAGCGCCGCGATCGGGCTGATCGCCGGGCGTTTCGTCGTTGCGGAACGCACCGGCAGAGCCTTGCCCCCGCCGCCCCAGACCACGGCTCTCGGCGCCTTGCTCGCTCACATCACGGGCGGTGCCGCGAGCGAGAGCTTCCAGCCCATGAACGTGAATTTCGGCCTGTTCCCGCCACTCGTCCCGGCGCCGCATGGCCGTGAGCGCAAGCTGGCCATGAGCCGGCGCGCCGCGGCTGACTTCGACGCCTGGCTCGGCCCGGCAAAAGCGGCCGCCTGATCCCATGGCGACGGCTTGCGGGTTGTCGGCGGCTGCACGCACGCCGTCGAGCAGTCATGTATACTCTCAATGCACATGAACCCACTTCTCGGGTGGTGATCTGTACCGCCCATGCGTCGCCCAGTGCGGCGCGGTCCTGCCCCAAGCGATCGAGCGGAGCTGCCCATGACGTCGCAGAAGACCCGCATCAGCACCGACCTCGACTTCGAACGGCCGGGCAAGCAGATTTCATATCTACGCCTCGTCCATTCCGATGACCGTCATTCCTTCGGCGTCATTCCCGTGCCAATCGCCTGTCTGTCCAATGGCAAGGGACCGACCGTGTTCCTCAGCGCCGGCAACCACGGCAACGAGTACGAAGGCCAGATCGTCCTGCACGATCTGATCAGGAACCTCGATCCGCGCGTGCTCAACGGACGGCTGATCGTCATGCCCGCGCTGAACTACCCGGCCGTGCTCGGCGCTTCGCGGACGTCGCCGATCGATCACCTCAATTTCAATCGCGTCTTTCCCGGCGATCCCGCAGGATCGCCGAGCCTGGCGCTGGCACACTACGTTGAAACGGAGATCCTGCCGCGCTGTCAGGCGGCGGCTGATTTGCATTCCGGCAATCCAAACAGCCGCTACGTGCTCTGCGCCTACCTGCATGGCGGGGGCAGTGCCGAGTTCGTGCGCCGCAAGATCGCGGCCGCGCGCATCTTCGGCGCTCCGTGGACTATCGTTGCCAAGGAAACCTCGAACACCGGCTCGATGACCGCAGCCTGCGATCGTCTGGGCGTGCTCATGGTGTCGACCGAGTTGGGCGGCGGCGGTACCATCGACCGGCATAACCTCGCCATGGCAAAGGCGGGGCTCATGCGCCTCCTGCACCACTACGGCGTCTTGCCCACCCGCGCGCCTCAAGAGCATTTTTCGCAGACACGCCTGCTCGTTCCGCGCGGCGGGGCCGGCCTCGTCATGGTGCCGACCCGCGGCCTCCTCGAGCCGTGCTGCGAACCCGGCGACCGCGTTGCCGCCGGCGATCTTGCCGGCCGTCTATGGTCGCTCGACGAGCTCGACCAGCCGGCCCGCGAGCTGCGCTTTGCCCAGGACGGCATCGTCTGCGTGCGTCGGGTGCACGTCCCGGCGACGAGGGGTGATCACGTCGCCCAGGTGGCGAGCGAGGTCAGCGAGGCAGAACTGATTGGCTGACGCCTCGAATGGCCGGCCGATCCTCGGTTGCCCCTACTCCGGCTTCACCATCATCGCGAAGGTCATTTCGTCGATGCGGGGCTCGTAGCGCAGCCCCTTCTTCGACGCCCATACATTGACCTGCCAGTGCGTGGGGATGATCGCCACGTCAGCGATGGCCACGCGGGTGGCCTGGCGCAGGTGCTCCTCGCGCTTGGCCTGATCCAGCTCGGCCGCGGCCAGGTCCATGAGACGATCGAACTCGGCGTTCGCCCAGCGGCCGTAGTTGTTGATCGATACGGAATTCAGCGCCTCGTGCAACACCTGCGCGGCATCCCCCGTCAGGTTGCCCCAGCCGATCTGCGGGAAGGTGAACTCGTGCTTGCGCGCCGAGTTGAAGTAGAGCGCAACCGGCAAGGCCGCCACGTTGACCTTGATGCCGATGCGCGACAGCATTTGGGCCACCGCCTGCGCTGTCTTTGCGTCATTGACGTACCTGTTGTTGGTCGAATGGATCGTGATCTGGAAGCCCTTCTGGTGCCCCGCTTCGGCCATCAGCCGGCGGGCCAGATCGAGATCGGGCTTGGGCGGCACCAGATCGGGCGCGTGCCCAGTGAACCCGGCCGGCACGATCTGATTGGCGGACACCGCCAGCCCTTCCATGATCCGCTCGACGATCGCCTGCCGGTCGATCGCCAGGTTCATCGCCTTGCGCACGCGCAGATCCTTGAGCGGATTCGGCATCGGGCTGCCATCGAGAGCCGTGACGTGGAGGGCCTGGTCGCGGAAGACGTCGATTGTCCAGAACATGATCCTGTTCGAGACCGACTGGGTTACGAGGAAGCGCGGATCGGATTTCAGGCGCGAGATGTCGGTCGGCGGCACATCGTTGATCGTGTCGACATCGCCGGCCAGCAGCGCGGCCGTTCGTGCGGCGGCATTTGTCATCGGCCTGATCGTCACGCTCTTCCAGTGCGGCTGCACGCCCCAATAGTCGGGGTTGGCCACCAGCTCGGTCCGATCGCCCGGCGTGTGCTTGACGAATTTGTAGGGGCCGGTGCCATAGGTGTGCTTGCCATTGTTGAAATCCTCCGGCCGCGCGTCGAGCCCGACCTTGCGGCTGACGATCGCCAGGTAGGCGATGTTGTTGGGCAGGATGGGCGTCGGCGTCTTCGTGCGAATCTGAATCGTGAAATCATCGATGATCTGCACCGACGCCACGTCGGAGATACGCCGACTGACGGTCGCTGGGGCGCCGGGCACGTGGGGCGCCCGCGCGATCGAGAATTCGACGTCATGCGCGGTGAAGGGCGTGCCATCGTGGAACTTGACACCCCGACGCAGCTTGAACTCCCAAATCAGTGGATCGCCCCTGCGTCCCCATTCGACGGCAAGGCCAGGCAAGACCTCGTTCTTGGAGCCGATGTGGACGATCGAGTCGAAGATGTGCTGGCGAACGGCTTGGTTGGGCCCGAGATCCGAGAAATGCGGATCGATCGACGTGGCCTCGGTCGACATGCCGATGACCAATTGCTGCGCCACGGCGGTGGCCGGCAGCAGGACGACGAGCAAGATCGCGAACCAAGCCACCATGGTCACTCCGGGCACTTCGATCGCACCACCGCTTCGGCAGGGACGCATGATCCGGCATTCAAGGATCGTACAGTGCTCCTGGCCGGGAGAGTCGAGAGTGAAGGCCTCATGCTTCCAGTGGCCGCGTTCATGGGTTCCGGCGGCTGTGTCGTTGCGCGCGGCGCGGCTTGCCCATTGGCCGGGCGGCCGAATATGCGGTGTGGCATGCGCGACCAAATTTGGCGCGTACAAGAGCCGAAGACACACCATGAGCAAGGCGATCGCAGGCTCGGCTCCCAGCCGGGTAGCGCCCCCACGGTGGTCTCATCTATCACATCAGATCTAAGAGATAATAAGCTGAAAGAAAAAGAAACATATTGGAAGACGGACTCCGAAGGAGCCGACAACATCAACTATCCCGGCCGCATCAATGCGACCCACGGCGGGGTCGGCGGCGGCGCCATCCATGGCAGCGCCAACGACGACAATCTGTGCAGCACCATCGGCAAAAACGGCCTGAATGATGGCGTCGCGTCCGCACATCCGGTTCGCCGGCCCGATCACCGGCGTCGAAGGCCATGTCGAAAGCGCCGCGATCGGAGTGCTCGCCGAACATTTGGCGGCCGCTGGGCGTGCGGGGACCGTGTTACCGAGGCCGTCGTCGACTTCTGCGCCCAGCGCCGCTCGGCCATATCGCGGGCGGTGCCGTGGGCAAGACCTTTCAGCCGATGAAACTGAATTTCGGGCTGGTCCCGACAATCGCCGAGGTACCGCACGCCCGTGAGCGCAAGCTGGCCATGAGCCACCGAGCCGCGGCCGACTTCGACGCCTGGCTCGGCGCGACAGAACTGGCGGCCTGATCGGGTGCGCGACCCTGTCCTCGGCGCCCGGAAAATTTGTTGTTTTCCGCGAAACGGTTGTGATCCATTGTCGCCCTCCCGCGCCGGGCATCTTGCCGAGGCAGCGGCCACCGGCGGCGCTTCATCGTATCGTCAATCCTTCGAACGGACCTCTAGGCATGCCCATCAAAGTTCCGGATCGCCTGCCCACCGCCAAGATCCTCGAGGGCGAAGGCGTCGAACTCATTCAGGACGCGACCGCCGTTCGCCAGGACATCCGGCCGATGCGGATCCTGCTGTTGAACCTCATGCCGATGAAGGTGAAGACGGAGGTGCAGATCGCCCGCCTGCTCAGCCACACGCCGCTGCAGGTCGAGCTCTCGCTTCTGACGACCGCAAGCTACATCCCGACGACGACGCCAGCAGAGTATCTCAAGGAGTTCTATCGGACACTGGAGCAAGTCAGGGAGGAACGATTCGACGGCATGGTCATCACCGGGGCCCCTGTCGAGCGCATGCCGTTCGAGGAGGTCGCCTACTGGCAGGAGCTCCGCGAGATTTTCGAGTGGGCCAAGCGCCACGTCTTTCGCCGCTTCCACATCTGCTGGGGCGCTCAGGCCGCACTCTACGTCGATTATGGGATCGGCAAGGTCGCCTATCCCGACAAGCTGTTCGGCATCTACCCGCAGCGTGTCCGTGAGCCGCACTCCCCGCTGCTGCGTGGCTTTCCCGACGAGGTCTTCACGCCGGTGTCGCGCTACACGGGCATCTCGCGCGAGGACGTCGCCAAGCACAGTGATTTGCGCATCCTGCTCGATTCCGACGAAACCGGCCTCTGCCTGCTGCAGAACAGGCGCGGCGACGTCTACATCATGAATCACCTCGAATACGACACGGATACCCTCAAGGACGAGTACGTTCGCGATCTGACCGCGGAATCCCACATTGCCGTTCCGAAGGACTATTTCCCCGGCAATGACCCATCGAAGCGGCCGGTCAATATGTGGCGGCCATACGGCTACCTGCTGTTCAGCAACTGGATCTATCACCTCTACGAGGACACGCCCTACGACCTCCGCGACCTCGACAAGCGTTGAGTGGCGCCGGGCCGAAACAGGCACGGTCAAACCGCCCGGCTTGCGCATGGCGGGTTGTCTCGTCTTTAACGTGAGATATCAGGCATAAACGACTGAAATGAGACAAGATAGCCTGAACACCGGCCTGGCGCTGTCACCGGAACCGACGACAGTGGTAACCGGATCACAGTCGTCGGTGTGTCCGCCGCGAGCCGGACCAGCGGTGACTTTGTGTTCATCTGATTTGCGCGTCCGTTGACACCGGTCGGCGCGCCCGCCGCCGTTCGGCCCCGAATCCGGACGGCAGCGGTTCCTTTCTGGGCTCAGCGCTCCAGCGGCGCCACGTCGAAATCCCGCGGCTTCTCCCCCGCCATGTGTTTCGACCACATGGTCTCGAGTGCCATCTCGAAGTGGCGGGCGAACCGCCGAACATCGAACAGCGGATGAGTCGCGCGGTTGGCCGCCAATCGCGACTTGATCGCGGCTAGCGCAGCCGGGTCGCGCGACAGGCGAACGGCAGCGGCGCGATAGGCCGGCAGATCGGCTGCAATCATGTCGTCGAGGCCGATGGCATGCAGCATCGTGCCGGCAATGCGGCTGGCGAAATCGTGCCCGCGCATAGTCAGCACCGGGCATCCCGCCCACAGCGCATCCAGGGCGGTGGTCGAGGCATTCAGCGTGAATGTGTCCAGCAGCATGCCGGCATGAGCGTGGCGCGCGAGATGGGTGTCCTTGTCGGGTGCCCAGCCGGCGAACACCAGCCGCTTCGGCTCGACGCCATGGGCAGCGGCCGCACGACGCAGATACTCGCTTCGGCTGGCCATCGCGCCGGGATCGGACAGCCAGAGCACGCTGCCCTCGCTGGCGCAGAGAATGTCCATCCAGGCGGCAAAGGCCGCGCGATCGATCTTCTCGGGGTTGTTGAAGGCACAGAAAACGAAGCCGCTGTCGGGCAAGCCGCATTCGGCGCGCGTCGGCGGCGCTGCGATCGGATGCGGCGAGGCACAGTGATAGATCTCGGGCAGGCGAGCGACACACTGCCGGTATCGCCGCTCCTCGCCCGCGGGCACCGTGACAGCGTCACAGATCAGGTAGTCGCAGGCATCGACCGCGAGGCCGCCGGCGTGGCCGAGCCAGAACACCTGAACGGGTGCCGGCCGGCACGCCAGAATCTCGGGGCTGGCGTGGTCCATGTAGCCATGAAGGTCAACCAGGATGTCGATGCCGAGCGCGCGCACGCGCCGGCTGATTTCGGACGGCGCATAGATTCCCCACTCGTGGAAGCCATCGAAGGCGCTGCGCATCCGCCGGTGATACGGCTGCGGCTCGGCCGACCGATCCCATCGCGAGATGGCATGCAACTCGAAGCGGGAATGGTCGAGCGCAGCGAACAAGTCGAGCGCCACCTGCCCGACTGCGTGATTGCCGAAATTGGTCGAAATGAAGCCGATCTTCAAGCGCGCCGGCCGCGCCCCAACTTTGGGCCTCGCGAGCGGCGCCAGCACACCGGCAGCCAGCGCCGCGAGAGACTCGGCGATACGGTCGCTCATGGAGATATAGAGCGATTCGGGCAGGCGACGAAACAGATGCCGGTAAGCGATCGAACCGAGGATGCGCCAACCCTGTCTGGGCACCGACGGAGCGTCGGCGAGCGCAACGATGTGCCGATAGCACTGATCGACCGTCGCGAAGTCGCAGAGCGTCAGCGCAATGCTGAACAGGCCAACCCGGGGCTCGGCCAGGTCAGGCCGCAGCGCCAGGGCGACGCGATAGCAAGCAGCCGCGTCGTCGAGCCTGGCAATGCCGACCAACGTATTGCCGAGATTGGCATGCGCCTCGGCAAAACCAGGCGCCAGCACAACGGCACGTCGGTAGGCGGCGACCGCGTCGTCGGCGAGGCCGCGCTCACGCAACATGTTGCCCAGCACATTCCATGCCGCTGGAATGGCAGGCGCCAGCGCGAGCGCTGTGCTGAGGAAATTCATGGCGGCATCGAGGCCGTGCCTGTCGCGCAAGGCGAGGCCGAGGCTCGACAAGGCAGCCGGATGATCCGGCTGCGCCTTCAGCGCCGTCGCGAACGCGATGATCGCCTCGTCGAGCCGGCCGAGCGCGCGGAGCGCCGATCCCAAATTGCATTGCGCGTCGACGTGATCGGGCCTCAGGCGTAACGCGTCTCCAAGCAGCCGAACGGCATCCTCGTGGCGCCCTGATTGATGCGCCACTGCGCCGAGCAGGTGGCGCGCCTCGACATGGTCGGGCTGCGCCTGCAGAACCTGGCCATAAAGCTCTTCGGCCTGCCGAAGCCGGCCGGCGACGTGGTGGGCGAACGCGATTTCGAAGACAGACTCGGGCGAGGCCAACTCCATCAATACCGCCCAATCAGGGCATGGGCCGCCAACCGCCAGCCGACGAGACGCGCAGGCTCGGCCAGCCGCGGCTCGAAGACACGATAGCCGGCGCGCGCGAGGCGGCGAAGGTAGACGTCGGCGATGCCGGCCGCGAGCAGGACCGGTTGCGCTGCGCGGCTTACATCGGCGCGTAAGGCACGGGCCGCGCGCAGGCGTTCGCGCGCCAGTTCAGCAATCTCGGCGACCGCGAAGGACAGCGCCCGACTATCACGAAATTCCATTACTTCACTGATATTTATCAAATATTTTTCATGCAAATTCTGAGGTATGAGGAGCCGCCTTTGGCGCACCAGGTGGCTGGTCGCGCGCAACAAACCGGTGAGCGCCCAGCCGACGCCGACATGCCGCCCGGCGCGGCGGCTGGCCTCATCCGCGGCGCCCAGCAGGATGAGAGCGAGGTCGTTCAGTCCGCCACCGGTGGCTTCGGCATAGGCCTCGAGATCGGCCAAGGTCTTGGGTGGGTCCGCGGCGAGGTCGGCTTCGCGCGCATCGATCAGCGCATCGAGGCCCGGGCGAGGCAGGTGATTTCGGACGACCGCCGCAGCCAGCGGTTCGATGACCTCATGCCGCCTGATCTGGCCGCCATATATGCCGGCAATGCTCTCGCGCCACCACTGCAGACGAATCTGCCCCAGCATGGGCTCGGTCACGGACTCGCGCGTCTTGGCGAGCTCATGGTTGAACGCCAGCAGAGCCAACAGGTCCTCGCGCCGTTCGCCTGGCGCAAACAACGCACAGAGATAGCGATCATGATCGTGACGGTGAACCATCCTGCCGCAGTTCGACAGCGCGATCATCGCGCGACGAACCGGTTTGCAGCAGCGCTGGATCCGAGGTCGCCTGGCTCAAGGCGGCGTCGCGGGCAGCACCTTGCAATCGTACAGGACTGCGTCGCTCGAATGCCTGACCGGGATCTCGGAGTCATGCTGGCGATCGTACACATAGATGGATATGCCGAACACGCCATAAGGGCTGCCGTCTTCGCGGGCGATCGGGGCAATCAGTCGCCGCGCGGCCTTGCCGCTGATCGGCTGGGCCGTCGCCTGGTGTCCGCTGTGCAGAATCGCCGGGATCGTCGAAATCAGCTCATAGCGTTGGTCGAGCGTCCGGGCCATGTCGGCGGGCATGAAGTTGCTGAGCTTCTTTCCGATGATCGAACGGCCCCAGGCCATGTTGATCTCGTCGCCCGCCAGCGTGCAGATGAATTGGCCCGATTCGGCGTCCCGCCGATAGATCCAGACATGCGGCAGGCAGGGTGCGATCTGCGCAGGATCGATGGCGCCGCGTGCCGGTACGACACCGCCCTTCCGATTGTTCGCCCAGTGACGCAAGAACATGAGCAGACGCGGATCATCCACGTTGGGCCAGCGTGCCACGCTGATCAGCCGACTCTTGATGTCGTCCTCGTCTGCCATACCGTCGTCCGCACGATTTGCACTCGGCAGCCGGTTAAAATACACGCCCTTCAATTGCGGCGGCTGGCCTGAATTGGCGGAAATGTGCCATAAACGAACCCTGCGTCGAAAGCCTCACATGCAGCTCTTTGCGTCGTTCCTGGTCGCACGACCGCAGCGTGCGGTCATGCGTCAGTTTCACAGCTTTGTCGCTGCCGCTCGCGCTATCGTCGAGGAGCCCGGACAAACCGCCGACGACAGGCTGACCGGACTTGAGTCCCTGCGCCGCGGGCTGGCCGAAGGCGAAGGCGGCGCTCCCCCGGCGGCGGCCTTGGCCCGCGCCTGCGCCGCGGTCGGCATATCGACCGATCACGCCGGCCATATCCTTCAAGCGGCCAGGGCTACCATCGAGCGGCCCGGCCTTCGGAGTTGGAGCGATTTGCTGTTGCGTTGCCGGTATGGCGCGGCTCCCATCGGTCGGTTTGCCCTCGACCTTCACGGCGAAGACCGCGGCCTGTGGGCTGCCGCAGATGCTCTGTGTGCGGCGCACCAAATCACGGCCGAGCTCGGCGCGCTCGGGCAGCGCCAGCGCGACGGGCTGGCCCTGCCGCTGCCGGATGACTGGCTCCGTCAATCCGGAGCGGCGCGCGGAGCCGACGTGTCACTCTCCACGCTTCAGACGGTTGTTGAGCGGCTTCTCGATGGAATCGGCCGCCTTGCCGATTCGGCCCGTCCGCTGGAACGCGGCATTCGCAACCGGGGTCTGCGCCGCGATGCGACGCTGAATCTCGCCCTGGTCCGCGCGTTGCAGCGGGCGATCTCGCGCGGCAATCCATTGGACCATCGCATCGAATTGTCGTTTGCAGCGCAAATCGCTGCCGGACTTGGCGCGCTGGTGAGGTCGCGCGCAGGCTGATCAACACCCATTGGCCCTGTCGAGTCGGCGCTCTTCTTGCGACGATCGCGCAGCAGGACGCAGCAAAGTCGAGGTTTTCTGCGCATCTTTTGCCTGCCGGCGCGCCTGTGATAGTCTGCCGCCGGCTACTAAGCCCTGTGAATAAAAGGGGAAAGACGATGGCTGACTTCCTCGCAAAGATCGGGCTCGACAAGCTGGAGCGCGCGCTGCTCTACGGCCTGATTATCGCCGTGATCCTCGTCGTGCTGGTCGGCGCGGTCGAGATGTCTCACGGCTGGTGGGCGTTTCTGTTCCGTTGGCTCCATGTCCTGTCCGGCGTGATGTGGATCGGGCTGCTCTGGTACTTCAATTTCGTCCAGATCCCGTCGATGCCGAAGATTCCGGACGAGCAGAAGCCGGCGGTCTCGAAGGTGATTGCGCCGGAAGCCCTGTTCTGGTTCCGCTGGTCGGCCCTGGCGACGGTGGTGACCGGCCTCATCCTCGCGTGGATGAACGGCTACCTCGTCGATGCGCTGATGCTCGGTGGCTTGAAGGGCGGCACCGCGACGGCGATCGGCATCGGCATGTGGCTCGGTCTGATCATGGCCTACAATGTCTGGATGATCATCTGGCCGAACCAGCAGAAGGCACTGGGGCTGGTCGATGCGATGCCGGACGAAAAGAAGGCTGCGGCACGCGTTGCGATGCTGACCAGCCGCTTCAACACGATGTTCTCGATCCCCATGCTCTACTTCATGGTGGCGGCGCAGAACATCAACGTGAAGGGCATCGGCGGCTGATCGTCCGTCTCCCGAGCCGACATCAAAACGGGGCCCTCACGGGCCCCGTTTTTCGTGCGCACGGAGGGCTTCATGAGCGGACGTTTCGAGCAACGCCTGACGGCATTGGGAGACGCTTCCGCCAGCCGGTGCCGCGCTCTACAGCTATCAGCCTGTCGTCATCGAGCAGGGCTTCGCGTTCGTCGCAGGTCAGCCATCGCTCCAGGGTGCCGATCGGCCGTTCCTCGGCCGGGTCGGCGCCGAGCTCACCCTGGAGCAAGGCCAGGCGGCGGCACGACTCTCGGGTCTCAATGTGCTCGCCCAATTGAAAGCCGCGCTCGGCGGCGATCTCGATCGCATAACGCGCTGCGTCAAGCTCGGCGTCTTCGTCAACTCGGCGCCGGATTTCAAGGGGCAACCCCTGGTCGCCAACGCCGTTTCGGACATGATGGTCGAGATCATGGGGGATGCGGGCCGCCACGCGCGCTTCGCAGTCGGCACGATCGGACCCGCGGATTTCGCCTGCTCGGTCGAGGCGGTCTTTCTGGTGACCTGAGAGCTCTCGCCGTTCCGCGGCCGTCTATTCGACGGCGAGCAATGCTGCTGCGACGCGGCGGTCCTCGGACATGAGGATGTTGTAGGTGCGGCACGCCGCCCCCGTGTCCATCGTGTCGACGACGATGCCGGCCTCGCGCAGCGCCGCGCGCAACGCGCCCGGCACCGGCGCCATACGTCGACCGCAGCCGAGCAAGAGGATCGCCACGTCGCCCCGGCGCGCAACGACCGGCGCCAGCGTGTTCGCCGTGACCTCGGCCATTGTCGCGACCGGCCAGGCAACACACTCCCTGGGAAACACCAGCACCGAGCCCTGATGGACCTGCCCGCTGATGCGGAACTTGCCCTCGCCGTAGGATTCGATCAGCTGCCGATCGCCCGGCACGAGCGGGGTGACGTCCACAACCGACGCCCCCGCTCCAAAGCTCCGATCGCCGCCGTGGCTAGCCGTTGTCCTTGCAGTACTGCGCGACCTCCGCGTGGGTCGCGAACCAAACATTTGGCACCGCTCGCATGTACCGGATCAGGCTCTCGAGCAGCTGAATGCGCGAGCGGTGACCGATGACGTGCGGATGCATGGTGAGCAGGAACAGCCCCTTCTCGGCCAGCGCGCCGTCGAACTCGGCCTTGAAGATCTCCAGCACGGACGAAGGCGGCGTGTAGGGACGAAGCTGGGTGAAGCGGTTCATGTTGAAATACACCGCGTCGTCCTTGATCCACTCGACGGGCAACTCGACCATTCCGGTCGGCTGGCCGTCCTCGAGGATCTCGTAGGGCTCGTCGTCCGCCATCAGGGACGAATCGTAGAGGAGCCCCATCTCGCGGCTGATGGCGAGCGTGTGCTGGCTGAAGTCCCAAGACGGCGTTCGGATGCCGACCGGCCGCTTGCCGGCGATCTGCTCGAGCGTGTCGGCCGCACGCATCTGCAGGTCGCGTTCGGCGGCGGGCGGCAGGATCGAGTTACGCTCGTGAATCCAGCCGTGGATGCCCACCTCGTGCCCCTCGTCGACCAGCGCGCGCTGCTCGTCCGGATAGAGCTTGGCGACGACGGCGGGCACGAAGAAGCTGGCGCGGATGTCGTACCTGTCCATGAGCTTGCGGATGCGCGGCACGCCGGCGCGGTTGCCGTACTGGCCCTGCGACAGCTTGCCCGGCGAATCCTCGCCCTCGCGAAGCGTGCCGGTCTCGTGATCGGAATCGAACGACAAGGCGACGCAGACTTGGGCGCCGTTCTTCCAGGTCTTGGGCTTGAGCGAGCGGCCGGCACGCACCTTATTGACGATGGCACGCCATTTGTTGTCCTGCCACTGCCAGGGCAGCTCGTCCTTGATCTCTTCCGAAGGCTTACGCTGGACTGTCATGGAGGTCTCCCTTTGGCTGGGCAAAAGCGGCGAAATTCAGGCCGGCTTGGTTCCCGTCTCGGTTTCGGCGCCGCCGCCGCCCTCGTGGGCGCGGCCGCGCGCCGACAGGTACCACTCGAGCGGCGCGGCGACATAGATGGTTGAATACGTGCCGATCAGAACGCCCCACAGCATGGCCAGGCTGAAGCCGAACAAGACGGGACCGCCGACCAGGAACAGCGCGAGGACGGCCACAAACACCAGCCCGTTGGTCATGACCGTGCGCGCCATCGTCTCGTTGACGCTGCGGTTGATCAGATCGCGGAACGGCATCGACTTATACTTGCGCAGATTTTCCCGGATCCGGTCGTCGATCACCACGGTGTCGTTGATAGAGAACCCGGCGATGGTGACCACCGCAGCGACAATGGTCAGATCGAACTGGATCCCGAAGACCGAAAAGAGCCCGACCGTGGTCAGGCAGTCATGCAGGATGGCGATCACGCCCGACAGGCCGGCGCGCCATCCGAAGCGGAAGGCCATGTAGGCCATGATGCCGATCAAGGACAGCACGACCGCGAGCACGCCGTCGCGAATCAACTCGGCACCGACCTTGGGGCCGACGACTTCGACGCGGCGGTACTCGAGTTCTTCGCCCAGCACCTTGCGGATCGACTGCACGGCCGCCATTTCCGCAGCCTCGCCGCCGGACTGGCGCTGGACGCGGATCAGCACGTCGCGCGGGCTGCCGAATTCCTGCAGCGCGGCATCGCCGAGATTGAGGTCGTTGATCTTCTGGCGCATGTCGGCCAGGTTCGCCGTTCCCTTGGCGCGCACCTCGATCAGGATACCGCCGGCGAAATCGACGCCATAGTTGAGCTGGCGCGTGACAAGCGACACCACGGAAATGATGCAGAGGACGATCGACAGCGCAAAGCACAGCTTGTGAAAGCGGAAGTAGTCGATCTTGGGGATCTTGCCGATGAGGCGGATCGGTCGCATGGGCATCCGTCCTCAGATCGGCAGCAGCTTGGGGCGGCGCGTGCGCAGCCACAAAACCACGAGCATCCGGCTGAACGTCACCGCCGTGAACATCGAGCAGGCGATACCAATCGAGAGAGTGACGGCAAAACCGCGCACCGGCCCCGAGCCCAGGAGGTAGAGAATCAAGGCAGCGATCAGCGTCGTAAGATTTGAATCCACGATCGTGACATAGGCTCGGCGGAAGGCCGTCTCGCTCGCCGACAGCGGCGATCGGCCCTGGTCGGCTTCCTCGCGCATGCGCTCGTAGATCAGCACGTTGGCGTCGACCGCCATGGCCAGGCCGAGAACCATGCCGGCGAGGCCGGGCAAAGTCAGCGTCGCACCCATCATGGCCATGATCGACAGCGTAAAGGCAATGTTGAGCGCGAGGCCGAGATTGGCGATCAGGCCGAACAGCCCGTAGCCGGCGACCATCAGCACGGCGATCAGCGCGAAACCGATCGCGCAGGCGATGGCGCCAGCGCGGATCGAATCGCTGCCGAGATCCGGGCCGACGGTGCGCTCCTCGATGATGTTGAGCGGCGCCGGAAGGGCGCCGGCGCGGAGCAGCAGGGCCAGGTCCTGCGCGCTCTGCGTCGTGAAGCTGCCGGAGATGATGCCGCTGCCGCCGAGAATGGGCTCGCGGATGACCGGCGCGCTGATCACCTTGCCATCGAGCACGATGGCGAAGGGTTTGCCGACATTCTGGCGCGTCGCCTCGCCGAAGCGGCGCGCGCCGACGGAGTCGAATTTGAAGCTGACGACCGGCTCGGCGTTCTGGAAGGTTGGCTGCGCGTCGGTCAGCGTCTCGCCGGACACCATGACACGCTTCTGCACGGCGTAGCGGCCGCCCTGACCGCGACGCGAACCGGCCTCTTCCGCAGGAAGAATCTCCGAGCCCGGCGGGACGCGCCCGGCCGCGATGTCCGCCTCGGTGACCGTGCTGTCGACCAGGCGGAACTGCATCTTGGCGGTCTTGCCCAGCAGATTCTTGATCCGCTCGGGATCGTCGACGCCGGGCAGCTGGACCAGGATGCGGTCGTCACCCTGCTGCTGGATGGTCGGCTCGCGCGTGCCCGTTTCGTCAACCCGGCGGCGGATGACTTCGATCGACTGCTCGATCGCCGCGCGCTTGCGCGCGATGACCGCGCGATCCGAGTAGCGGACGGTCACGTTAGCGCCGGCCGAGGTCACATCGAGATCCGGCTCGAGATTGCGCAGCACGGTGCGCGACTTTTCGACGTCGCCCGCGTCGCGCACGGTCACGACAACGGAATCGCCCTGCAAGCCGAGGTTGGTATAGCCGATGCGCTCCTGGCGCAGCACGGTGCGCGCCGCATCGACCATGTTGTTGAGCCGCTCGACGATCACCGCCTTGACGTCGACCTCGAGCAGAAGGTGTGAACCGCCCTGGAGATCGAGGCCGAGCGTGACCTTGCGCGCCGGCACCCAGCCGGGAAGCCCCTGCAGCGCCTGCGTGCCGACGAAGCTCGGAATGCTCAGCAGCACGCCGATCAGGCACACCACCGAGATCAGCGCGATTTTCCAGTTCTCGAAATAGAGCATGGTGAGCTCCGCCGGAGCCGGTCAGTCCTCGGTTACGAGGCCTTCTTTTCCTCTGCCGGCGCTTCGTCCTTGGCGGGCTCGGTCTTGGCCAAGATCTCCGAAATCATGCCGCGCACCAGGCGAACACGCACACCTTCGGCGATTTCGACCACCACCTCGCTATCGCTGACCACCTTCGTGATCGTGCCGATGATGCCGCCGGTCGTCACCACGCGGTCACCGCGCCTGATTGCGCTGAGCATTTCCTTGTGCTGCTTGACCTTCTTTTGCTGCGGGCGGATCAGCAGGAAGTAGAACACGACGAAGATCAGCACCAGCGGCAGGAGCTGCATCAGGCCGAAACCGGCATCTGCGCCGCCGGCAGCCTGGGCGAACGCGGGCGAAACGAACATCGAAACAACCTCCTGGAACCGCGGGACCGGCGGACTATAGCGGCCCCGACGCCAATTGCAATTACGGGCTTGGCGCCCGATGGAGGCCCGCCCCACGCCTTGCAAGCACCTGAATTTGCTTAATGAACTATCGTCCGAACATGTAGTTCGGGAACCACAGCGCGATGATCGGAAAGGCGAGCACAAGCGCCAGTCCGATGATCTGGATGATCATGAAATCGGACATGCCGCGGTAGATCGTACCGAGCCCCCATTGAGGCACGACCTGCTTGAGGTAGTAGGCAGACATGGCGACCGGCGGCGACAGGAAGGCGGTCTGCAAATTGACCGCGATGAGCACGCCGACCCACAGCATGTCGAACTTCAGAGCCTGAAGCACTGGATAAAAGATCGGCACGAACACCAGGATGATTGCGGGCCATTCGAACGGCCAGCCCAGCAGGAAGATCAACACCATGACGACGATCAGCACTGCCATCGGGGGCAGCGGCAGCGAGAGCAGCCAGTTGGTGATGACCTGGGCGCTGCCGAGCCGCGAGAACACGGCGCCGAACACATTCGATGCGACGGCGAGGAACAGCACCATGCTCGACGTCGTCATGGTCGCGAGCATGGCTTGCTTGAGCACGTCGAGGGTCATGCGCCGGTAGGCGATCGCTAGAAGGATGGCGCCCGACGCGCCGACCGCGGCCGCTTCGGTCGGCGTCGCGAGACCGCCGAGGATAGAGCCAAGGGTGAAGCCGATCAGGCAAGCGAGCGGAAAGATGCCGATGATCACCTCGCGGATCATGACCGACCAGGACTCGACGCGCTCCTCAATCGGGACCGGCGGGCCGAGCCGCGGATTGGCGAAGCTGCGGAACAGCGTGTAGGCAATGTACAGGCCTGCGAGCAGGAAGCCGGGCCCGAAGGCTGCGGCGTACAGCTTGGCGACCGACACACCGATCACCGGGCCCATGACGACAAGCATGACCGAAGGCGGAACGAGGATGCCGAGCGTTCCGCCCGCGGCGATTGCGCCCGAGGACAGGCGCGCATCGTACCCCGCCTTGATCATGACTGGCGCCGCCATGATGCCGAGCACGGTGACCGCCGCGCCAACGATGCCCGTCGCCATGGCGAAAACGGTCGCGGTCAGGATCACGACCAGATAGAGCGCACCGCGCACCGGTGCGAGCAAGTCGCGGAAGGCTTGAAATAGTCGCTCCATCAGGCCTGCACGCTCGGTGATGAAGCCCATAAAGATGAATAGCGGCACCGCCGCCAACGTCTCCTCCTTCATCAGACCGAGCGCTTGCAGAAAGGCGAGATCGAACACGCGCGCGCCGAGGCCGACGAAGCCGAAAACCAACGCCAGGAACAGCAGCGTGAAGGAAATCGGAAAGCCGATGAAGATCACGCCGATCAACAGAGCCAGCATGACCATGCCGAGGATCTCGTTGCCGCTCATAGTTCGATCTTCTCGGTCTTGGCGTAGAGTCGGCCGGTTCGCACTGCGTAGAGGCTCTTGAGCAGCTCGGAGACACCCTGGATCATCAGCAGGATGGCAGTCAGCGGCACAACGCCCTTGAGCGGCCAGATGATCGGCCGCCAGGCCGTCTGCTCGGAGCGCTCGCCGATGCTGTAGGAGTAGAGGAAGTCGTCGATGGTGGTGAAGGCGAGGAGCGCGAGCGCGGGAAAGAAGAACAGGATGTACGCGGTAGCATCGACCAGGCCCTTCGTGCGGTCGGAATACCTCTCCCAGAGCATGTCGGTGCGGATATGCGCGCCCTTCAGCAGCGTATAGGAGGCACCGAGCATGAAGATCGCGGCGTAAAGAATGTAGGTCAGGTCAAACGCCCAGATGGTCGGCGCATTGAAGACGTAACGGGCGATCACTTCATAGGTCACGCCGACGACGAGCGGAGCCACCAGCCACGACGTGACGGTCCCGATCCAGTCGGTGAAGCTGTCCACTGTGGCAATGACGCGGGCAAAGGCGGGCGAGGACTCGTCCACGTCTTTCAGATCCCCATGGAATGCTGCGTGATGCCGTTGAATCTCCCGGTCCGGGAACGGGAGGGGGGCACCCCCTCCCGTCGACCGGATGGCGAGCTATTGCGTCTTCGGCGGCCAGTAGTAATTCGCGGCGAATTCATAGGGCGGGAACATGAACCGCTTCGCCGGCACCACGAGGGCGGCATAGCTGCGCTGGGACTCGAGAACCTTCTTGAAGAACGGATTCTTGGCTGCCTCCTCGGCAGCGATCTTGTCCCAGGCCTTGAGAAAATCGACCAGAATGTCATCAGGCGTGCGCAGGATCTGGACCTTGTGCTTCTCGACCAGTTCCTTGAGCGCGTCGGCGTTCTGGCGCTGCCACTTGGCCCACCACATCAGGAAGGATTCCGCAGCTGCGGACTTGATGATCTCCTGATGCTCCGGCGCCAGGCTCTTCCAGATATCACCGTTGATCAGCAGCTCGCCGACCGTGACGTTCTCATGCATGCCCGGCGTGTAGTGGTACTTCCAGACGTTGTGGAAGCCGAGGCGCAGGTCTTCGACGCCGCCGACCCATTCGGCGCAGTCGATCACGCCGCGCTCGGCGGCCGGCAGGATCTCGCCGCCCGGCATGTTGACGACGCGCATGCCCATGGCGGTGAAAACCTCGGCGGCCATGCCAGTCTGTCGGCACTTCATGCCCTTGAAGTCGGCCAGATCCTTGATCGGCCGCTTGAACCAGCCAAAGGCCTGCGGGCCCGACGGCAGGATCGGCAGCACCGTCACGTTCAGCTTGAGGACGTCGCGGTAGAACTCCTGATAGAGCTCGAAGCCGCCACCCTGGTACATCCAACCGATATAGTCGATGTAGTCCATGCCGAAGGTGCCGCCGGGGCCACCGGTGAACAGCACCGCTGTCTTGTTCTTGCCGACCCAGTAGGCCGCCCAGGAGTGCGCGCCGTCGATCACCTTCTTGTGGGTCGCATCGAGCACTTCGAAGGCAGGCACGACGGCGCCCGCCGGCATGGTCTCGATCTTGAGCTTGCCGCCGGTCAGCTTGCTGATGCGCTCGGCGAAATACTGAAAGTTCTCGTACAGGGTCAGCGAGGCCGGCCACGAGGCCTGCATCTTGAGGGTGGTTGTCTGGGCAAGTGTCGGCGTCGGCGCCATGCCGACGGACAGAAGCGTGGCAGCCGCGAAGGCCGCCGACAGTAGCTTGATCATGGAACCTCCCAGTTCAGAGCGCCAATTTGCGCATTATCGGCAATTCGCCGGTCGCCGGCAAGACCGTGGTCTTCACCGGAACCTTGACGACGATGGGCCGCAACGAGGCCAAGGCGCGCGCCGAGGCGCTCGGCGCTAAGGTCGCGGGCTCGGTGTCGAAGAAG
>Ga0194131_10001223_pt1 | contig 44371 bp, 46 predicted proteins | sample TA2KigO120mmetaG_FD_148631 | JGI IMG/M metagenome (GOLD analysis project Ga0194131, IMG submission 148631) | Freshwater microbial communities from Lake Tanganyika, Tanzania - TA2015053 Kigoma Offshore 120m | ecosystem: Environmental > Aquatic > Freshwater > Lake | place: Tanzania: Lake...
CGAGCCAGCGGCCGCGGCCGTCCATGCTGATGGCGATCCCGAGTTCCTCCAGCCGACCGGTCAACGCCGCCGAGGTGAACTGCGCCCCCTGGTCGGTGTTGAAGATCTCGGGCCGGCCATGGCGCGCTGTCTTCAGACGTGCCCTAGTCCCGCCAGAAGCTCGGCGCGAACAGCACCAGCACGGTCAACAACTCGAGCCGGCCCATCAGCATGGCGAGCGTGAGGACCCATTTGCTCGAATCGGGCAACGAGGCGAAGTTTCCGGCCGGCCCGATGGTGCCGCCGAGACCCGGGCCCACGTTGGCCAGCGCGGTCGCGGCACCGCTCAGCGCCGTGGTCAGGTCCAGCCCGGTGAACGCCAGCGCCAGGCTGAACACCGTGAAGCTCAGCATGTAGAGCAGCAAAAAGCTCAGCACCGAGGCGACCACGGACTCGGGCACCGGCTTGCCGCCATGGCGCGCCCCGAACACGCCGTGCGGATGGAACAGCCGGCGGATCTGCACGCGCGCCACGGTTATCAGGATCTGGAAGTGGAAGATCTTGAGACCGCCGGCGGTCGAGCCCGTGCAGCCGCCGACGAACGTGAGGAAGAAGAACATGGCCACCGCGAACGAACCCCACAGGGTGTAGTCGGCAGTGACCAGGCCGGCCGTCGTGACGACCGAGATCACGTTGAATGTGGCCTGGCGCAGGGCGTCCATGGGTTCGAGGCGGTCGTTCAGCACCAGCCAGCCCATGAGCACGGCGATGGTGACGAGGAGGAACACGAAAAAGGCACCAACCTGTGGGTTGGCCAGCGCGTCGCGGTGCTGGCGCGTGGCGAGCTGGATGTAGAACACGAAGGGCAGCGCGCCAAGCGCCATGAACAGCGCGCCGGTCCATTCGATAGCCGGGCTCTGGAAATGCCCGAACGAGCGGTCGTAGTTGGCGAAACCGCCGGTCGAGACCGAGGTCATGGCGTGCACGGTTGCGTCGAGGAACGACATGCCGAGCGCGCCGTAGAGGATGGCGCACAGCCCGCACAGCGCCAGGTAGACCACGACGATCGCGCGCATGATCTGCGCCCAGTGCGGCAGCACCTTCTCCGAACGTTCCGAGGATTCACTTTGGAACAGCTGCATGCCGGCCACGTGCAGCTTGGGCAGCACGGCCATGGCCATGACGATGATGCCGATGCCGCCGATGCCCTGGGTCAGGCCGCGCCACAGCAGGATACCCTGGGGCAGGTGGTCGAGGCCGACGACCACGGTCGAGCCGGTGGTCGTCAGGCCGGACATGGCCTCGAACACGGCGTCGGTCGCGTCGAGGCTGATACTGGTGACCATGAAGGGCAGCGCCGCCGCCAGGGTCGACGCGATCCACGACGCGTTGGTCAGCACGAAGATCTGGCGCACCGACAGCCGCGCGTCCACGCTACGGAACGCCAGCGTCAGGATGATGCCGACGGTGCCGGCCGCGAGCGCCGAGCCGAGGAAGCCCAGTGTGTCGGGCCCGCCGGTGCCCCACTCGACCGCGGCCGGCAGCAGCATGGCGCCGCCCAGCACGCTGACGGTCAGCCCGACGACGTAAAGAACCGGCTGGAGGAACATCGACGGCGATCCGCCCCCCCCGGGCCGCGTGGATCAAAACGGCCCCGGCCCTTCTTCTCGGCCAAGCGTGGCCGTCGCGCAAGCGATTCGCGGCCTCCACGGAGCACTTCGGCGCCCTCGGCTGGACGGTTGACACGGCACCGGCCTATCGTGGATGGTCCGCCGCGCCGCGCCGCACCGTCCGGACCACGCGGGCGGCCCTGGGAATGAAACCACGATGATGCCCGAGCCCGGCAGCCAGCCGGTCATCCGCCTAGCCTTGCCCAAGGGGCGCATGGAGGCGGGCGTGTTCGCCCTGCTGGCCGACGCCGGCATCCGGCTCGGCGCTGGCGCGCGCGACTACCGCCCGCACATTTCGCTCGACGGCTTCGACGTGAAGATCCTGAAGCACCAGAACATCGTCGAGATGCTGCACCTGGGTTCGCGCGATCTGGGCTTCGCTGGCGCCGATTGGGTCGCCGAGCTCGACGTCCACCCGATCGAGTTGCTGGATACCGGGCTCGATCCGGTGCGCCTGGTCGCGGCGGTGCCGCGCGGGCTCGACCTCAAGGCGTCGCGCGGCCAGCCGCTGGTCGTCGCCTCGGAGTACGAGCGCCTGAGCCAAGCCTGGATTACGCGGCGCGGGCTGGACGCGCGCTTCGTGCGGTCCTACGGCGCCACCGAGGTGTTCCCGCCCGAGGACGCCGACTGCATCGTCGACAACACGGCGACCGGCGGCACCCTGAAGGCCAACGGCCTCGAGATCGTCGACGAGCTGATGACGTCCTCGACGCGGCTCTACGCCAACCCAGCCGCGCTCGACGACGGCGCGCGCCGCGAGGTGATCGAGCGGTTCGTGCTGTTGGTGCGCTCGGTGCTCGAGGCGCGGCGCCGCGTCATGGTCGAGGTCAACGTCACAGCCGCCGCGCTCGAGGCGGTGATCGCCGTGCTGCCCTGCATGCGCGAACCCACGGTTGCGCCGCTGCACGGCGACGCCGGCTTCGCCGTCAAGGCCGCGGTGCCGCGCGACCGCCTGGCGACCCTGATCCCCGAGATCCGCGCGCGCGGCGGCACCGACATCGTGGTGACCAACCTCAACCAGATCGTCATGTAGGGCCGCCCCCTTGGAACCGCGCCGCGCCTCCGTCACCCGCAAGACCAACGAGACCGACGTCGCCGTCACGCTGGGGCTCGACGGGACGGGTGTCGCCGATGTCGCCACGGGCCTGCGTTTTCTCGATCACATGCTGGCGCAGCTCGCCCGCCACGGTCGGCTCGACCTGACGGTCCGCTGCGCCGGCGACCTGGACGTGGACGACCACCACAGCGCCGAGGACACGGCGCTGGCGCTCGGCACCGCGCTCGATCGCGCGCTGGGCGACCGGGCGGGCATCGCGCGCTTCGGCTCGGCGCACGCGCCACTCGACGAAGCGCTGGCGCGCGCCGTCGTCGACCTGTCCGGCCGGCCCTTCGCCCACGTCGCGCTGGGGCTCCGGCGCGAACGGGTAGGCGACACCGCCGCCGAGATGCTGAGCCACGCGCTGCATTCCTTCGCCATGGCCGGGCGCCTGACGCTGCATGTGGACGTGCTGGCTGGCGACAACGACCATCACCGGGCCGAGGCCGCGTTCAAGGCCGTGGCTCTGGCGCTGCGCCAGGCGGTGGCGCGTGACGGCGCCGGCGTGCCGAGCACCAAGGGCGTCCTATGACGATCCAGGAGGTGGCGGTCGTGCGCACGGGCATCGCCAACCTCGCCTCGGTCTTCGCCGCCCTCGGCCGTCTGAACGCGACACCGCGACTGGTGCACGACGGTATGGCGATCGAGCGCGCCGCGCGCCTGATGCTGCCGGGCGTCGGCTCGTTCGGCGCGGCCATGGCGGCGCTGACCGCCGACGGCCTGATCGAGCCGTTGCGCGCGCGCCTCGCCGCCGACCGTCCCACCTTGGCCGTGTGCGTCGGCCTACAGGTACTGTTCGCGGCCAGCGAGGAAAGCCCGGGCGTGGCCGGGCTGGGCGTCCTGGCCGGGACGATCGCGCGGTTCGACGCACGCGTCCGAGTGCCCCAGCTCGGTTGGAATGAGGTGGTGGCCGGCACGGGCTGCCGCTGGATCCGCTCGGGCTACGCCTACTTCGCCAACTCCTACCGCGCGAGCGCGGCGCCGGCCGGTTGCGCGAGCGCCAGCGCCGACCACGGCGGACCCTTCGTCGCCGGGCTCGAGCGCGGGGCGCTGCTGGCCCTGCAATGCCACCCCGAGCTGTCGGGCCGCTGGGGCCACGACCTGCTGGGGCGCTGGATGGCCGCGTCATGATCACGCGCCGCGTCGTACCCTGCCTCGACTGCCGCGACGGCCGAGTGGTCAAGGGCGTGCGCTTCCAGAACCTGCGCGATTCGGGCGACCCGGAGGAGCTGGCGGCACTCTACGAGGCGCAGGGCGCCGATGAGCTTGTTCTGCTCGACATCTCCGCCACGCCTGAGGAGCGACGCCACCACCACGACACGGTCGAACAGGTGCGCCGACGCCTGGCCATACCGCTGACCTGCGGCGGCGGCGTGCGCGGCGCCGAGGATGCCCGCGCGTTGCTGGAGGCTGGGGCCGACAAGGTTGCCGTCAACACCGCCGCGGTCGACCGCCCGGCCCTGATCAGCGACATCGCCGAGCGCTTCGGCAGCCAGTGCGCTGTGCTGGCGATCGACGCCGCGCGCGAGGGGGCCGGCTGGCGCGTCGTCGTGCGCTCGGGCGCGGTGCGCACGGCGCGCGACGCGATCGGCTGGGCGCGCGAGGGCGCCGCGCTCGGCGCCGGCGAGGTGCTGCTGACGAGCTGGGACCGCGACGGCACGCGCGCAGGCTACGATCTGGACCTGATCGGCGCGGTCGCCGGCGCGGTCAACGTACCGGTGGTCGCCTCGGGCGGCGCCTCGAACGCGGCCCATCTGGCCGAGGCGCTGGCCGCCGGCGCGGACGCCGTGCTGGCCGCCTCGATCTTCCACAACGGTGATCTGACCGTGGGCGCGGTCAAGGCGCACCTGGCCGGCGCCGGCTTCGCGATCCGACCATGATCGTCCCCTCGATCGACCTCATGGGCGGGCAGGCCGTCCAGCTCGTGGGCGGCGAGACGCGCGCGATCGACGCCGGGGACCCGCGCCCCATCGCCGAACGATTCCGCCTGGCCGGCGAGATCGCCGTGATCGACCTCGACGCGGCGCTCGGCCAAGGTGACAACGCCCCGCTCATCCGCGAACTCTGTCGCATGGCGCCGTGCCGGGTCGGCGGCGGCATCCGTTCGGTCGAGGCGGCGCGCGCCTGGCTGGACGCCGGCGCGGTCAAGGTGATCCTGGGCACCGCGGCGCGGCCCGACATCCTGGGCCGGTTGCCGCGCGAGCGCGTGATCGCGGCGCTCGACGCCCGCCACGGCCAGGTCGTGGTCGAAGGCTGGCGCACACCGACCGGTGCCGCCGTGCCCGAGCGCATGGCGGCGCTGCGCGACCTGGTCGGCGGCTTCCTGGTGACCTTCGTCGAGCGCGAGGGCCGCATGGCCGGCATCGACGCCGGCGCCATCGGCGCGCTGGTCGGCCATGCGGGCGGCGCGCGTCTGACCGTGGCCGGCGGCTTCACGACGGCCGCAGACATCGCCGTGGCCGACCGCGCCGGCGCCGACGCCCAGGTCGGCATGGCGCTCTACACCGGCCGGCTCGGGCTGGCCGAGGCGATCGCGGCGCCGCTCGTCTCGGATCGTCCGGACGGGCTGTGGCCGACCGTCGTGACTGACGAGCACGGCACCGCGCTGGGCCTCGCCTATTCCGACATCGCGAGCCTGCGCGCGGCGGTCAAACGGCGGCGCGGCGTCTACCACTCGCGCACGCGCGGCCTTTGGGTGAAGGGGGAAAGCTCGGGCGCCACCCAGGAGCTGCTGCGCGTCGATCTGGATTGCGATCGCGATACGCTGCGCTTCGTGGTGCGCCAGGCGGGCGCGGGCTTCTGCCACCGCGATACCTGGACGTGCTGGAGCGACGCGCCCGGCCTGGATGGCCTAGCGCGGCGCCTGGCGGCGCGGGCCACGGCGGCGCCCGAGGGGTCCTACACGCGCCGGCTGCTCGACGATCCGGCGCTGCTGCGCGCCAAGCTGGTCGAGGAGGCCGGCGAGCTGGCGGACGCCGACGGCGCGGGCCCGGTGGCGCACGAGGCGGCCGACCTGACCTACTTCCTGCTGGTCGCGCTGGCACGCGGTGACGTGCCGCTGGCGGCGATCGTCGAGGAGCTCGACCGGCGCGCGCTCCGGCCCAGCCGCCGGCCGGGCGACGCCAAGCCGGAGCGTTCGTGATGTCCGGCCGGCCGGCGGTCGTGCTGGTGGCGCTCGCGCTCGCGGGCGCGCCTCCCGCCCTCGCCGCGCCCGACGACCTGCTGATCGTCACCGGCGATCGGGTCAACCTGCGCCAAGAGCCGGACAAGAGCGCACACGTGGCCGGAAAGCTGACCCGCGGCCAGGTCGTGATCGAGCGGGAGAGCAACGGCGAATGGCTGCGCGTCGAGCTGGGCGGCGGCCGCGACGGCGGCTGGGTTCACGCCACCCTGGTGGCGCGCCTGCCCGACGACAGCGCGGGCGTCGCCGCCCGCAGCGCGGCGTTCCAGGCGTTCCGCCAGGCGCTGGAGGCCGAGAGCCGGCGCATCCTGGCCAGGACCGGCACCTACCCCTACCTGGTCGCCGAGGACGTGGGCGACGGCACGCTGGTGGTGACGCCGAGCCAGGATTGGCTGGTCGGTGGCGGCGATCTGACGGACGACGCGTGGTCGCTCTACCGGCTGTGGAAGTCGCACAACGACGGCCGCCCGGTCACGCTCGCGATCACCGACGAACGCGGCAACATCTACGTCACGGTGCAGGACACGGCGACCGAGCCGCTGCTGACGGTGCACCATTGAGCGGCGGGGTCGGCGCGGCGTCGCTCGCGCTCGACCACGTGGTCCTGTTGTGCGACGCGGATGCGCCCGGTCCGACGGCCGTGCTGCGATCCCACGGCCTGGTCGAGAGCTTCCGCCGGTCGCATCCGGCCCATGGCACGGCCAATGTGTGCTTCGCCTTCGACAACGCCTATGTCGAGCTGCTGTGGGTGACGGACATGGGCGCGCTGGAAGCACCCGCGGTCGCGCCCACCGGGCTCGCGGTGCGCTGCGCCGGCGCCCTGCCGTTCGCCACCTGGCCCTATCGCGCGCCGTTCCTGCCGCCCGGTGCCACCATCGACGTGGCGGCCGACAGCCGCGATCCAGCGCAGCCGCTGGTCTTCCACTCGCCCGATGCGCGCGCGCCAGTCGATTGGCCTGGCGGCATCCAACGCCAGCGGGAGGCCGGGTACGCCCGTCTGGCCGGCGTCACGATCGTCGGCCCGCGCCCGATGCGCGCGGGCGCCGCGCTGGGCGCTCTGGTCGCGGCGAACGTCGTAACCACCGAGACCTGGGACCGCGCGGGATGGGGCCTGGCGCTCGAGCTTGAACGCGCCGACGGCACCCGGCGCTCCGTCCGCCTTGAGGCACCCTGACGGCGCTGGAGCATCGTTCGACGGATCGGCTAGAGTCGTCAGCGCCGCATCCGACCAACCGCGCCGGGGGGAGCCGTGAACGACCGCAGCCGTGACAACCGCCCGCCGCTGGCACCGCTCGATTCCGCGGTCGTGCCTCGCTTCGCCGAGCCAGCGACCTTCATGCGCGTGCCCCATGTCGGGCTCGACGCCGGGCTCGACATCGCGCTGGCCGGCGTTCCCTTCGACCTGGGCGCCACGGGGCGCAACGGCCAGCGCGCCGGCCCGGCGCAGGTGCGCGAGATGTCGCGCCTGATCCGCCAGGTCAACGCCTCGACCAAGGTGGCGCCGTTCCGCCTCGCGCGCGTGGGCGACGTGGGTGACGCGCCGGTCAGCGTGTTCGACCTGATGGGCACGCTGGACGCCATCACCGGGTTCTACGACCGCATCGCCACCGCCGGCGTGGCGCCCGTGTCGGCCGGGGGCGACCACACCGTGGCGCTGCCGATCATGCGCGCGCTGGCGCGCAAGGGGCCGATCGCGTGCATCCAGTTCGACGCCCACGCCGACACGCTCGACGAGCTGGTCGGCAACCGCTTCAACCACGCGACACCGTTCCGCCGCGCCGTCGAGGAAGGCGTAGTCGACCCCAAGCGCATGGTGCAGATCGGCCTCCGCGGCACGCGCTACAGCGACGAGGATATCCAGTACGGCTACAACGCGGGCTTCCGCGTCATCACCATGGACGACTACGAGGCGATGGGCCGCGACGCGGTGATCGCCGAGGCGCGCCGGGTGGTGGGCGACGCGCCGGTCTACGTCACCTACGACATTGACGGGCTGGACCCGGTCTACTGCCCGGGCACCAGCGCGCCGGAGCCGGGCGGGCTGAGCATGCGCGATTCCCAAGTCATGATCCGCGGCCTACAGGGGCTCAACGTCATTGGCGGTGACGTGTGCGAAGTGCTGCCCGCGCTCGACCCGGCGGGGCACACGGCGCTCAACGCCGCCAACCTGATGTTCGAGATCCTGTGCATCACGGCCGAGGCGGTGGCGCGGCGGCGCCGATGAAACCGCTCGTCCGCCCAGCCCGGGTGGCCGACGCGGCGGCCATCGCGCGCATCTACGTGGACGGCTGGCGCGACGCCTACCCGGGGCTGCTGCCCGACAAGGTGCTGCTCGACATGACCGAGGAGCGCCAAGCGATCGCTTGGGCCGCGACCATCGCCAAGGATCGCGGCCGCGGCCTGGTGCGCGTGGCGACGCTGGACGGCCGCGTGGCCGGCTTCGGCAGTGCCGGGCGTAGCCGGTTCACCGCCCTGCCCTACGGCAGCGAGCTCTATACGCTCTACGTCGAGCGCGAGGCGCGCGACCACGGTTTGGGTCGCGCCCTGGTGCGCGAGCTGTTCGCCACGCTCGCGCGGCTCGGCCACGGCTCAGCCATGGTGTGGGTGCTGTCCGGCAACCCGGCGCGCCATTTCTACGCATCGCTCGGCGGCCGGCTGGTGGCCGAGTGGACCGAGCGACAGTGGGGCGCCGAGGTGCGCCAGGCCGCCTACGGCTGGTCCGATATCGCGGCGTTGAGCGCCCCCCGCGCGCGCTGACGCGGTTTCAGGAATCCCGGAGCCACTCCATTTGTCATCCCCGGGCCGACCGAAGGGCGGAACCGGGAATTCAGGGGAGATTGCTCCAACAGCGGCCCTGGATTCCCGGTTCGCCGCGTGCGCGGCGCCCCGGGAGTGACAGCCAGAGGTTCCAACAAGACTGAAACGGCGCCAGCGTCTCGATACCGAAAATCGTCCGGGCACGATACGAACTTCGGAATCGGGACACCCGGGCGTCGGACGGTGTCCTGGTCGCCGTTCGTCCTGGGTCAGCGCGCAGCGCCGCAGCGCAGGACCGGCCGTGTTCTAGGATCGGCGCCGCTACTTCGCCGTCAGGCACGAGCACTCGGACAGTGAACCGACCTTGTGGGAGACGCTGCCCAGCAGCATGCCGCCGATATCGCCGAGACCGCGGCTGCCCAGGACGATCAGGTCCACGTCGTGCTCCTTGGCGTACTCGACGATGGGCCGCGCCGGCTGGCCTTCGCGCGCCACCGTCTTGACGCCGGCGAGGTCGAGGGAGCGCGCGCGGTTCTCCACCTCGGTCAGCACCGAGCGCGCCATCTCGCTCAGCACATACTGCGGCTCGCCGGCGATGTGCTCGGCCTACATGTATTCCTTGACGTTCTGCGACATGCCGCGCACCGGCTTGGCCACGGTCAGCACCACCAGACGCGCGCCGTGCACCTTGGCAATGGCGCACGCCGTCTCCGCGGCCTTGAGCGCATGGACCGAACCGTCGACCGCCACCAGGATGTTCTTGAAGATGCCCCTGCCTCCCGGTTGATTCGTCTTGTCCTTAGACTTATCCCAAGGATGGCTGAGGCGCTACGACGGGGTCGTGGGCTCCTCGGTCGTGGCGTCCTCGGTGGCGACGGCGGCGGCGTACGCCGCCGTGCGTCGTTCGCGGATCGCCGTGCGCAGGCCCGCCATGACGACCTGGTAGTGATGCAGGTTGTGCCAGGTCAGGAGCTGCGCGCCGAGGATCTCGCCCGCCTTGACCAGATGATGCAGGTAGGCCCGGCTGTAGCCGGCGCACGCCGGACACGCGCAACCCGGATCGAGCGGGCCGGCGTCGTCGGCGTGGCGCGCGTTGCGCAGGTTGAGCGTGCCGGCGTGGGTGAACGCTTGGCCCGTGCGGCCCGAGCGGGTGGGCAGCACGCAGTCGAACATGTCGATGCCGCGCAGCACGGCGCCCACGATGTCCGACGGCTTGCCGACGCCCATCAGGTAGCGCGGTCGATCCGCCGGCAGCAGCGGTACGGTCGCGTCGAGAACCCGGAACATGGTCGCCTGCGGTTCGCCCACCGCGAGCCCGCCGAGGGCGTAGCCGTCGAAGCCGATGGCGGTCAGCGACGCCGCCGAGCGGGCGCGCAGGTCGTCCTCGGTGCCGCCCTGGACGATGCCGAACAGGCCATGGCCGGGGCGCGCCACGTAGGCGCGCTTGCACCGTTCGGCCCAGGCGTGGGTCAGGTCGAGCGAGCGTTCGAGCGTGGCGCGCTCGGTAGGCAGGCGCACGCATTCGTCGAGCACCATGGTGATCGTGCTGCCGAACGCGTGCTGAAACGCCACCGCGCGCTCAGGCGTCAGGGTGTGCGCACTGCCGTCGAGATGCGAGCGGAAGGTGACGCCGTCGTCGGTCACGCCGCGCAGCTTGGCCAGCGACATGACCTGGAAGCCGCCGGAATCGGTCAGGATCGGGCCGCGCCAGTTCATGAACGTGCGGAGCCCGCCCAGGCGCTCGATGCGCTCGGCGCCCGGGCGCAGCATCAGGTGGTAGGTGTTGCCCAGCACGATCTCGGCGCCCGTCGCCGCGACCGCCTCGGGCGTCATGGCCTTGACCGTCGCCGCCGTGCCCACCGGCATGAACGCCGGCGTGTGCACCACGCCGTGCGCGGTCTCCAGCCGGCCGGTGCGCGCCGCACCGTCGGTCGCCTCGACCGTCAGCTTCACGAGAGAGGCGCCCGTCCGATCGGCCTCAGCCGTTCGATCTGCGCGGCGAGGCCGAGGACCCGCGCGTCCGCGCCCCGCGGGCCGGCGATCTGCAGGCCGGCCGGCAGGCCGTCGTCGCCCAGCCCGCACGGGACCGAGACGGCCGGGTCGCCGGTCAGGTTGAACGGGGCGATGAAGCTCATCTCGGCGGCGCCGTCACCGGAATCGAGCGCGGGGTCGGTGGCGAGCGCCTGCCACGGCGTGGTCGGACCGATCACGGCGTCGAACCGCTCGAACAGGCGGTCGGTCGCGGCGATCAGAGCGGCGCACCGGCCGAGCGCCTTCACATAGTCGACCGCGGGCAGCGCGAAGCCCTGCTCGATCTCGCGCAGGGTCGCCGCGGCGTAGGACGCGGCGAGCCGGGGGTAGAAGCGCGCGTGGCTGATCGGGCCCTCCGGCAGGATGATGGTCAGCAGGTCGTCGATGGCGCCATCGAGCTCGGCCATATCCACGTCGATGAGGCGCGCGCCGGCGGCGCGCAGATCGGCGCAGGTCGCGTCGAACGCGGCGCGCACGCCCGGCTCGACGCGGGCGTCGTCGCGGAAGCGCGCGAGCACGCCGAGCCGGAGGCCGCGCAGGGCGATGGGCCGCGCGGCCACCCGAGCGTCCGCCATGACACCCAGCAGCGCCGCCGCGTCGGCGGCCGAACGCGCCAAGGGGCCGCCATGATCGAGCGTCCAGGCGAGATGGAGTGCGCCGTCGAGCGGCACCAGGTCGAACGTCGGCTTGAGCCCGACCACGCCGCAGTAGGCGGCGGGGATGCGGATCGAGCCGCCGGTGTCGGTGCCGAACGCGGCGAACGCCATGCCGGCCGCGACCGCCGCCGCCGAGCCCCCGCTGGAGCCGCCCGAGGTGCGGTTCGCATCCCACGGGTTGTTGGTCTGGCCGATGATCGGGTTGACGTAGCCGTAGCCGAACTCCAAGAGGTTGGTCTTGCCCACGATCACCGCGCCGGCCGCGCGCAGGCGCTGCACCAGCAGGCCGTCGCGATCCGGCGTCTCGTGGAACGCCGGGACCGAACCATAGGTGGTGACCACGCCTTTCATGGCCATCAGATCCTTGAGCGCCACGGGCACGCCGTGCAGCGGGCCGAGGTCCTGGCCCGCGCGCAGTTCGCGCTCGGCGCGCCGCGCGGCGGCCAGCGCCGGCCGCTCCAGCACGGTCATGAAGGCGTTGAGCCGGCCGTCGAACGCGGCGATGCGGTCGAGACACGCGCGCGTCGCCTCGACCGGCGAGAGTCGGCCGGCCCGGTAGAGACGCCCCAGCGCCGCGATGGTCAGAAAGGCGATGTCGGCCGACATCGCCTACTCGAATGCCGTCGGATCGTCGGGGTGGCTCATGGTGCCCTCGGTTGCCGGCGGGTCTTTGTACGACGGGAGCCGCCGCCCGCCCAAGACCCCCTTCTCGGGCAACCACATCACACGCCCGGATCCTCGAACGTGGCGACCATGGGCGCGTGCAGCGATTCCGGCGGCTGGCGCACGCCGTGGTGCATGGCGAGTTCGTCGGCCAGATCCTCGTTGTGGATCTCGGCGCCACGGAACCAGCCCATCAGCGCGCGCGGCCAGCGCGCCGTTGCCGGCGTCCATCTCGTCGGCGATCAGGATGCGCACCGGCAGTTCGCCCTCGCCGGCGTTGACGTCGCCACACAGCGCGATCAGCGCGCCCGCTTCCGCGTCGAACAGGCGATCGCCCGCGAGGCGCGCCTCGAACGCCTGGCCAGCGTGCTTGACCGCGGCGACGAACAGGCCCTCGGCTCAGCCCGACATGTTGCGCCAGACGAACGGCTCGAGCTTCTGGCCGGCGATGTTGGCCGCGAGCGGCACCTTGAAGTGGACGTTGACCACGTGGAGCGTGCGTCCGCCGGGCAGCGCCAAGTCGACCACCAGGACCGGGCGGTCCCAGCGCAGAGGGCGCTTGTCCGCCACCGCGGGCTCGGCGGTGATCAGCGCGTGGTCAGGCGGCGCCACCAGGTCGTGCAGGTGCTGGGTCGTGCCCAGGATGGGAAACCGGCTCAGTACCACCAGGTTGTGGGCGTCCGCCGGACCGGACGGCCCGCCGCTGACGGCGCGCTGGTAGCTGGCCAGCGGCGTTCCCTCGACCAGCCGGTCGAGCGCGGTCAGCACGCGCGCCGGCGCGCCCGCCACGCGCCGGACGTTGACCTCCTGCAGGCACAGCACATCGGCGCGCAGCCGCTGCAATTGCGGGCGCAGGATCGCCAGCTGTGCCGCCAGCGGCATGGGCGCGTCCGGGCCGTCGTCCAGTTTTTCCAGGTTGAAGGTGGCGATGCACATCGTGGCCGCACTCTACATCCCCGGCGGGGTTGGCGCGCTCCGCCCGCGTGCGTAAACTCCCGCGCCCGCCGCACCAGGAAGCCCCATGACCAACCCAATCAAGACCCATCGTCGCGACCGCGTGCTCGAGATCACCATCGACCGGCCCAAGGCAAACGCCTTCGACGCCGCGACCAGCAAGGCGCTGGGCGAGGTGCTGGTCGGCTACCAGAACGATCCTGAGCAGCGTTGCGCCACCATCACCGGCGCCGGCGAGAAATTCTTCTCGGGCGGCTGGGACCTGAAGTTCGCCGCCGCCGAGGGTCAGGCGGCCGAGACCGCCGACTACGGCCCGGGCGGTTTCGCCGGCATCACCGAACTGTGGTCGCTGACCAAGCCGGTGGTGTGCGCGCTCAACGGCATGACCATCGGCGGCGGCTGGGAGGTGGCGCTGGCGTGCGACATCGTCGTCGCCGCCGATCACGTGCGTTTCTGGATGCCCGAGGTCCATCGCGGCATCGTCGCGGGCGGCGGCGGCGTCTTCCGCCTGCCGCGCCTGATGCCCTACACCCTCGCCATGGACATCCTGCTGACCGGGCGCTGGGTCGAGGTGGCCGAGGTCGCGGCCCACGGCATGGTCAACGCCGTCGTGCCCAAGGCCCAGCTCATGGCCAAGGCGCGCGACTACGCCGACGCCATCGCGCGTGCGGCGCCGCTGGCGGTGCAGGCGACCAAGGCCATGTGGCACCGCACGGCCCACCTGCCAGTGCGCGAGGCGTACCTGAAGTGCCAGGCGGGCGAGGTGCCCGAGTACACGCGCCTGATGGCTTCCGAGGACTATTTGGAAGGCCCGCGCGCCTTCGCCGAGGGCCGCGAGCCCCAGTTCAAGGGCCGCTGATCGTGGCCGTGGAACGCTGCGCGCCGGGCGAGGCGCTGGTCCGCCTGCAAACGCTGCTGGCGCCCCGCTCGGTCGCGGTGTTGGGCGCGACGCCGCGCGAGGGCAGCTACGGCCGCACCAACGTCGAGACCATCGTGGGCAGCGGCTTCAAGGGCCCGGTCTACCCGATCAACCCGAAGTACGACGCGGTGATCGGGCTGCGCTGCTACCCCGATTTCGCCGCGCTGCCCGAACGCCCGGACCTGGCGGTCGTCGTGGTCGCCAACGCACTCGTCGATGAGGCGCTGGACGCGGTCATCGCGGCCGGCGTGCCGGCGGCCACCCTGTTCGCCAGCGGCTATCTGGAGGGCGATGGCACGCCGCCACTGACCGAGCGCACGCGCGCCAAGGCGCGCGCCGCCGGGCTGCGGCTGCTGGGCGGTAACTGCCTGGGCTTCCAGAACCGCGAGCACCCGCTGACCGTCGGCGTGTTCGCCGTGCCCGACGTCGAGCCGGGCCCGATCGCCATGGTCAGCCATTCGGGATCGGCGTACCTGTCGATCTCGACGCTCGATCCGCGCTTCATGCCCAACCTGATCGTCTCGGCCGGGCAGGAACTGGCGCTGACCGCCGCTGACTACGCAGCCTACGCCCTGGATCGCCCGTCCACCCGCGTGATCGGTCTGTTTCTCGAGACGGTGCGCGATCCGGCGAGCTTCCGCACGGTGCTGCGGCGCGCCAACGAGCAGGACGTGCCGGTCGTGGCGCTCAAGGTCGGTCGGACCGAGCGCAGCGCGCGCCTGGCGCGCACCCATTCCGGCGCGTTGACCGGCAACGACGCCGCGTACCAGGCGCTGTTCGATCACTACGGCGTGCGTCGCGTCGAGAGCGTCGACGAGCTGACCGCGACGTGCCTGCTGCTGTCGGCGCCGCGCCGCTACGTCCAAGGCGCTCTGGGCGCCGTGCTCGATTCCGGCGGCCAGCGCGGCATGATGGTGGACCTGGCCAGTCGGATGGGCGTGCCGATCGCCGAGATCTCGCCGACGACCACGGCCAAACTCGCGGACGTGCTGGAGTACGGCCTTGATCCGGTCAACCCGGTCGATGCCTGGGGCACCGGGCGCGACGCGGGTCGCACGTTCGGCACGTGCTTCCGCGCGCTGGCCGACGACCCGGGGGTCGGCATGGTGGCGCTGTTTTCCGACGTCTCGATCGACGACCCGGTGACCCGCGCGTTCATCGGCAACATGGTTGACGCGGCGCCCGCGACCGCCAAGCCCATGATGATTGTGTTGAACTGGAGTCGCTGCTTCGGCCCCAAGGCCCACGTCGACGCGATCAAGGCCGGCGTGCCGATCCTCGACGGTGTTGAGACCGGCCTGCGCGCCATGGCCCACGCCATGGGCTACGCCACGTACCGTGGCCATACCGCGGTTGCGCCGACGCCCGCGCCGGACGCGGCCGTCGTCACCCGCTGGCGCGCGCGTCTGGCCGCGGGCACGACGCTCGCCGAGCATGAAAGCCTGGCCCTGCTGGCCGATTTCGGCGTGCCCACCGTTCCGTTCCGCAAGGTCGGCGACGAGAAGGGCGCCGTGGACGCGGCGGCCGGGCTCGGCTTCCCGGTGGCGCTCAAGACCGCCGCGGGCATCGCCCACAAGACCGAGGCCAAGGGCGTGCATCTGGGTCTGGCCGATGCGGGCGCCGTGCGCGGCGCCTACGCCGACCTAGCCGCGCGCCTGGGGCCCGACGCGCTGGTCATGCCCATGGCCGCGCCGGGCGTCGAGATGGCGCTGGGCGTGGTGATGGACGAGCAGTTCGGTCCGCTGGTCATGATCGGCGCCGGTGGCGTCCTCGTGGAGACGCTGGAGGACCGCGCGTACCTGCTGGCCGGCGCCGATGGCGCGCGGGCGCGCGCGGCGATCGAGCGCCTGCACGTGCGCAAGGTGCTGGCTGGCGTGCGCGGCCGCCCACTCGCCGACGTGGCGGCGCTGGCCCAGGCGGCGGCGCGGCTGGGCGCCATGGCGCTGGCGCTGGGCGAGACGCTGGCCGAGGTTGACGCCAACCCGATCATCGTCACGGCCAACGGCGCGTTGGCCGTGGACGCCCTGGTGGTGCCGGCCGCGAAGGGGTAGGGCTCGCGCCGACAGAGGAGACCGACATGGACCTAGTCAACGACCCCGCGCTCGATGCGTTTCGCGCCGAGATCCGCGCGTTCCTGCGCGCCAACCTGACCGACGACATCCGGCGCAAGGTCATGGAGGGCGGCTACCTCTCGCGCGAGGCGCATACGCGTTGGCACAAGGTGCTGCAGAAGCAGGGCTGGATCGCGCCGGCCTGGCCCGTCGAGCACGGCGGCTGCGGCTGGCCGCTGGCCAAGCAGTATGTCTTCGAGCAGGAGTTCGCCCTGGCCTACGCGCCGCGCGCGGTGATCTTCGGCGTCGAGATGGTCGGCCCGCTGCTGATCGAGTACGGCAGCGCGGCGCAGAAGGCGCGTTACCTGCCGGGCATCCTGTCGGGCGACGAATGGTGGTGCCAGGGCTTCTCCGAGCCGGGCTCGGGCTCGGACCTCGCCTCGCTCGCGTGCAGGGCGGTGCGCGACGGCGACCACTATATGATCAACGGCACCAAGCTGTGGCAGACAGCGGCGACCGAGGCCGACATGATGTTCGGCCTGTTCCGCACCGATTCGTCGGGCCGGAAGCAGCAAGGCATCACCGTGCTGCTGGTGCCCATGAAGTCCAAGGGCCTGAGCCTGCGCCCGATCACCCTGCTGGACGGCGGCCAGGAGGTGGCGCAGTGCTTCTTCGACGATGTGCGCGTGCCCGTGGCCAACCGCGTCGGGGAGGAGAACCAGGGCTGGGGCTGCGCCAAGTTCCTGCTGTCGATTGAGCGCCTCGGCATCGCTGAGGTCGCCCGCTCCAGCGCCATGCTGAACCGGCTGAAGGGCATCGTGGAACAACCCGACGCCCACGGCCGCCGGCTGGCCGACGACCCCGAGGTGGCCAACGAGATCGCCGAGATCGAGATCGATCTGATGGCGCTGGAGGCGACCGAGTACTGCATGCTGTTCGATCCGGCGGCCGGCGCCGACCTGGGCGCCGAGGCCTCGACGCTCAAGCTGATGGGCACCCAAGTGCAGCAGCGTATCAGCGCCGCGACCATGGCCGCCGCCGGCCCCTACGCCCAGGCCATGGCCTCGGGCCTGGACGGCGACAACGCCAGTCGCATCGGACCCGACTTCGCCGAACCGGCGACGCGCGGCTACTTCAACCTGCGCAAGATCTCGATCTACGGCGGGTCCAACGAGATCCAGAAGAACATCGTCGCCAAGGCGGTCCTGGGCCTGTGAGGGGGAGCGTGATGAGCCTGTTCCGCACCGACGACCAGACGCAATTCGCCGAATCACTCGGGCGCACGCTGGCTGGATTCGGCGACGGCGCCCAGCGCCGGCGCGTGCGCGCGACCCCCGCCGGCTTCGCCGAGGAACACTGGCGCGCGCTCGCCGACCTGGGCGTGCTCGGCCTGCTGGTCGACGAGGCGCACGGCGGCACCGGCGGCACCATGGCCGACGTGGCCGTGGTGATGGACGCGATCGGCCGCCATCTGTGGGCGGGCCCCTATCTGGCGACCGGCGTGCTGGGCGCCCTGGTGCTGGCTGAGGCGGCGCCGGCCTTGCGCGACGCCACGCTGCCGGACCTGGTCGCCGGCCGCCATCGCCTGGCGTTCGCACTGGTCGAGCCGCAGGCGCGTTATGACCTGGCGGACGTGACCACGAGGGCCCGGCGCGACGGCGCCGGCTGGCGCCTGGATGGTGCCAAGGCGCTGGTCGCCTACGGCGAGGCCGCCAACACCCTGATCGTGCCGGCGCGCACCGGCGGCGGCCACACCGAAGCGGCCGGTATCGGCGTGTTCCTGGTGCCGGCCAAGGCCGCCGGGATTGAGCGGCGCGGCTACGGCACCATCGACGGCCTGCGCGCGTGCGACGTGACGTTCGAGGGCGTCAAGCTGGGCGCCGAGGCGGCGGTGGGCGACCCCGGCGGCGGCTTCGACCTGCTCGACCGCGTGGTCGATTGGGGCACCGCGGCGCTTCTGCCCGAGGCGGTCGGCGCAATGACGTACCTCCACGAAACGACGCTCGCCTACCTCAAGACGCGCAAGCAGTTCGGCGCCACGCTGGGTAGCTTCCAGGCATTGCAGCACCGCATGGTCGACGTCTTCACCCAGGTCGAGTTCGCCCGCTCGATGGCCGGCGTGGGGCGTCTGGCGCTCGACGCGGCGGCGGCGGAGCGCCGGCGCGAGGTCTCGGCGGCCAAGCTCTATGTCGATCGTGCCGCGCGCCACGTGGCGCAGGAATCGATCCAGCTGCACGGCGGCATGGGCATGACCGACGAGCTGGACGTCGGCCACTACGCCAAGCGCCTGACCATGATCGGACTCACCTTCGGCGACCGGGGCTATCATATGGCGCGCTACCGCGCGGCCCGCGCCGCCTGAGCCTGTTGACGCAGGTCAATGCGGCAGTGGGCCAGTGGCCCGAGCCTACAGCAACCTCGAAAGGAGCCTGGCCATGAACCCGCGCACGATCCTGGTCCCCCTGGGCGAAGCGGCGGGCGCCGAGACCGCGCTGCGCGCCACGTTGCATGTGGCGCGTCCCTGGCACGCCCAGGTGACGGCACTGAGCGTGCGCGGCGATCCGCGCGACGTGGTCCTGCTGGTCGGCGAGGCGCCGTCGGGGCGTCCGGTCGAGGAGGTCATGCGTGCCGCCGAGGCCGAAGGCGCGCGCCCACGGACCTGGAGGCGATCCACGTGCGCGCTGCCTCGGGCGCCATGGTGCTGGGCGCCGTGCCGCTGGCCATGGCCACGGGCGCTGGCGCCGAGAGCCGGCACCAGATCGGCTGGGTGGTGGTCGGCGGCATGACCGCCGGCACGCTGCTGACCCTGTTCGTGGTGCCGGCGGTCTACATGCTGGCGGCGCGCCGCCGCCGCGCGCCGATCCTGGTGCCGCAAGCGGCGGAGTGACACGACGCGGCCGTGGGTCGTGGGGTTGTAGGGGCGGGTCTCAGACCCGCCACTACGGATGTGGGTGCGGGCGACGAATGGACGTCAGGCGGGCTGGACGCGCGCGGCGGCCTGGGCCGCCTTGATGCCGGCGAGCCAGGTGAGCACGCGGCCGAGCGCACGGCCGTACCAGGTTTGCGGCTTGAGCCCCATGGCCTTGAGCACCATGGCGGCGCCCAGCTCGATGTGCTTCTGGCGGTAGCGCGAGAAGGTCTGGCGGGCGTAGACGCGGCCCACGGCGCGGCGCTGGTAGGGCTCGCGGATGCCGTTGGCGCAGTAGTAGGCGTAGGCGAGTTCGTCGTCCTCGGCCTCGATCAGGCGGCGCACGCCGACCCAGACGCGCTCGACCAGCATGGGGCGCTCGAGCTCGCGGTAGCGCTTCATGTGGTCGTAGAACAGCTTGTAGTGGCGGAACTCATCCGCCGCAATGCGCTTACAGATCTCGCGGAACACCGGCTCGTCGGTGGAATCGTGCAACGCGCTGTACATGGACGAGGTGCCGACCTCGACGACGCAGCGCGCGATCAATTCGCCGCAGCGCGACCCGCGCACCGAACGGTCGGCCTCGAGCGGCACCTTGACCTTGGCCGTGAAGCGGCGGAACGCATCCTCGAAATCGAACGCGGGGTCGGCCAGCTCGACCCAGCGGCGCAGCACCCGGCCGTGGTTGACCTCCTCCTCGGCCCAGCCGCGCGCGACCCGGCCGAAGTCCGGATCGTCGAAGAACACGTTGCTGAGGTAGGTGCCGTAGTCGCCGCCGTTGTGCTCGACCAGGCACGCGGCCTTGGCGATGCGCACGACATCGGCCGACACCTTGCGGGCGTCGAACGCGGTCCACGCGATCTCGTCAAGCTGCCAAGCCATGATGCCCTTCGGTTACGGAGTCCCGTCCGCCCGTCGTGTTTATTTCCTATTATGTAAAGCTTGGGCGCGCCTCCGCAAGATGGCTCGGAGGGACGTTAACCCTTTGTCAAAAGGGGCTTGACCCAGCGCCCAGTGGCGCGCGGGACCGAACGCAGCCCGATAGCGAGGGCGCCCGCCCTAGGCGCGGGCGTGGGCGAGCAGGGCGCGGGCGGTGTCCAGCGCGCGTTCGGCGCGCGCCCGTTCCTGATCGTTGGCGGCGTCGCGCAGGTCGAGCTCGGCCTCGGCGATGCGCTTCTCCACTTGCGCACGGTCGATGCGGTCGAGCGGCACCGCCTCGCCGGCCAGCACGGTGCAACGTTCGGTCGTGACCTCAGCGAAGCCGTCGGCGACGAAGATGCGGTCCGTCACCTTGCCGCCGTCGTGCACGTCGATGACGCCGGCGCGCAGCGCCGAGATGAACGGCGCATGGCCGGGCAGCACGCCGAAATCGCCCTCGGCGCCCGGCACCACCACCATGTCCACGGCGGTCGAGGCGAGCAGACGCTCGGGCGATACGAGTTCGAAGTTCACCTTGCCGTCGACCATCGTCGCACCCCTTCACCCGGTCGGATGGGCGCGGCCCCACCCCCGCCCTACCCTCCCCCGTCGAGGGGGAGTGGTTGAGACGTGACCCCCGCGTCTAGGCCGCCTCGGCTGCCATCTTCTTGGCCTTCTCGACGGCCTCGTCAATGGTGCCGACCATGTAGAACGCCGCCTCGGGCAGGTGGTCGTACTCGCCGGCGCAGATCGCCTTGAAGCCGCGGATCGTCTCGGCCAGCGGCACCAGCACGCCGGGCGTGCCGGTGAACACCTCGGCCACGTGGAACGGCTGCGACAGGAAGCGCTGGATCTTGCGCGCGCGCGCGACCGTCAGCTTGTCCTCCTCGCTCAGCTCGTCCATGCCCAGGATGGCAATGATGTCCTGCAGCGACTTGTAGGTCTGCAGGATGCGCTGCACCTCGCGCGCGACGTTGTAGTGCTCCTCGCCGATCACGCGCGCGTCCAGGATGCGCGAGGTCGAATCGAGCGGGTCCACCGCCGGGTAGATGCCGAGCTCGGCAATCTGGCGCGACAGCACGGTGGTGGCGTCCAGGTGGGTGAACGAGGTCGCCGGCGCCGGGTCGGTCAGATCGTCGGCGGGCACGTAGATCGCCTGCACCGACGTGATCGAGCCCTTGCGCGTGGACGTGATGCGCTCCTGCAGGTTGCCCATGTCGGTGGCGAGCGTCGGCTGATAGCCCACCGCGCTGGGAATGCGGCCGAGCAGTGCCGACACCTCGGAGCCCGCCTGGGTGAAGCGGAAGATGTTGTCGATGAACAGCAGCACGTCCTGGCCTTCCTCGTCGCGGAAGTACTCGGCGAGGGTGAGGCCGGTCAGGCCCACGCGGGCGCGCGCGCCCGGCGGCTCGTTCATCTGGCCGTAGACGAGAGCGGCCTTGGAGCCGTCGCCGTCGAGCTTGATGACGCCCGACTCGATCATCTCGTGGTAGAGGTCGTTGCCTTCGCGCGTGCGCTCGCCGACGCCGGCGAACACGGAATAGCCGCCGTGCGCCTTGGCGATGTTGTTGATCAGCTCCATGATGATGACGGTCTTGCCGACGCCGGCGCCGCCGAACAGGCCGATCTTGCCGCCCTTCGGGTAGGGTTCGAGCAGGTCGACGACCTTGATGCCCGTGACCAGGATCTCGGTCTCGGTCGCCTGGTCCTCGAACACTGGGGCGCCGCGGTGGATGGGCAGGCTCCGCTTCGCCTTGACCGGGCCGCGTTCGTCCACCGGGTCGCCGATGACGTTGACGATGCGCCCGAGCGTCTCGGGCCCCACGGGCACCGCGATGGGCGCGCCGGTGTCCTCGACGTTCTGGCCGCGCACCAGGCCCTCGGTCGAGTCCATGGCGATGGTGCGCACCGTGTTCTCGCCCAGGTGCTGCGCCACCTCTAGCACTAGGCGGCTGCCCTGGTTCTGGCAATGGAGCGCATTCAGAATCGCGGGCAGCGAGCCCTCGAACTGGACGTCCACCACGGCGCCCATGACCTGCGTGATCCGACCGACTGCGTTCGCCATATGCCTCTCCTGATCGACGGGCCGGGGCCTAGAGAGCCTCGGCGCCCGACACGATCTCGATGATCTCCCGGGTGATGACGGCCTGACGCGTGCGGTTGTAGTTGAGCGTCAAGCGATTGATCATGTCGCCCGCGTTGCGGGTCGCGTTGTCCATGGCCGACATGCGGGCGCCCTGTTCGGACGCCTGGCTTTCCAGAAGCGCGCCGTAGATCTGCACGCCCAGGTTGCGCGGCAGCAGATCGGCCAGGATCTCGTTCTCGTCGGGTTCGAACTCGTAGATCGCCTTCAGGCCCGCGTCCGCCGCCGGGGTCTCCTCGGCGACGCGGAAGGGCACGAGCTGCTGGACCGTGACGACCTGGCTGATGACCGACTTGAACTTGTTGTAGACGATGGTCGCCACGTCGAACTCGCTGGCGGCGAACATGGCGGTCAGCCGCTGGCCGATCTCGTCGGCCTTGGCGAAACCGAGCCCGCGCTCGATGCCCTCGACCGTGTCGATGATGAGCGACGCGTGGTCGCGCCGGAGCTGGTCGCGGCCCTTGCGCCCGAGGCACAGGATCTTGACCTGGTGGCCGGCGCGCGTGAGCTCGGCGACGCGTAGCCGGGTTGCGCGCGTGAGCGAACTGTTGAATCCGCCGCACAGGCCGCGATCCGAGGTGACCACGATCAGCAAGTGCACCTTGTCGTTGCCGTTGCCGACCAGCAGCGGCAGCGCGCCGCCGCCACCACCCACGCTGGACGCGAGCGAGCGCAGCATGCGCTCCATGCGTTCGGCGTAGGGGCGCGCGGCCTCGGCCCGCTCCTGCGCGCGGCGCAGCTTCGACGCCGCCACCATCTTCATGGCGCGCGTGATCTTCTGCGTCGAACGGACGCTGCGGATGCGGAGCCGGAGGGATTTGAGCGTAGCCATGCCGGTGTCTAGGCGAAGCCCTTGACCAGGCCCTCAAGCATCGAGGTCAGCTTGGCCTCGGTCTCTGGCTTGATCTCCTGGTCACGCCGGATCGCCTCGAGGATGTCGCCGTGCTTGGCCTTGAGTACGCCGCGCAGCTCCGCCTCGAAGCGGGTGATCGCGCCGACCGGTAGGCGATCAAGATAGCCACGCACGCCGGCGAAGATCACCACCACCTGCTCCTCGACCGGCATGGGCGCGTACTGGCCCTGCTTGAGGATCTCGGTCAGGCGTGCGCCGCGCGCCAGCAGCCGCTGGGTCGAGGCGTCGAGATCGGAGGCGAACTGGGCGAACGCCGCCATCTCGCGGTACTGCGCGAGTTCCAGCTTGATGCGCCCGGCGACCTGCTTCATGGCCTTGATCTGCGCCGCCGAGCCGACGCGGCTGACGCTGAGGCCGACGTTAATCGCGGGACGGATGCCCTGGTAGAACAGCTCGGTCTCCAGGAAGATCTGGCCGTCGGTGATCGAGATCACGTTGGTCGGGATGTAGGCCGAGACGTCGCCGGCCTGGGTCTCGATGACGGGCAGCGCGGTCAGCGAACCCGAGCCGTTGTCCTTGTTCAGCTTGGCCGCGCGCTCGAGCAGGCGCGAATGGAGATAGAACACGTCGCCCGGGTAGGCCTCGCGCCCCGGCGGGCGGCGCAGCAGCAGCGACATTTGGCGGTAGGCCACGGCCTGCTTCGACAGATCGTCGTAGATGACCAGCGCGTGCATGCCGTTGTCGCGGAAGAACTCGCCCATGGCGCAGCCAGTGTAGGGTGCCAGGTACTGCAGCGGCGCGGGCTCGGACGCGGTGGCGGCGACGACGATGGAATACTCCAGCGCGCCGAAATCCTGCAGCGTCTTGACGATCTGGGCGACCGTCGAACGCTTCTGGCCGCACGCCACGTAGACGCAGTAGAGCTTTTTCGACTCGTCGCCGCCGGCGTTGACCGTCTTCTGGTTGATGATGGCGTCGACGGCGACCGCCGTCTTGCCGGTCTGGCGGTCGCCGATGATCAGCTCGCGCTGGCCGCGCCCGACCGGCACCAGCGCGTCCAGCGCCTTCAGCCCGGTCTGCATGGGTTCGTGAACCGAACGGCGCGGAATGATGCCCGGCGCCTTGACGTCGACGCGGCCGCGCTTGACATCGGTCAGCGGGCCCTTGCCATCGATCGGGTTGCCCAGCGCGTCGACCACGCGGCCCAGCAGCCCCTTGCCCACCGGCACGTCGACGATGGCGCCGGTGCGCTTGACCAGATCGCCTTCGCGGATGCCGCGGTCGTCGCCGAAGATCACGATGCCAACATTGTCGTTCTCGAGGTTCAGCGCCATGCCCTTAACGCCGTTGGCAAACTCGACCATCTCGCCGGCCTGGGCGTTGTCGAGGCCGTAGGCGCGCGCGATGCCGTCGCCGACCGAGAGCACCCGGCCGACCTCGGCGACCTCGGCCTCGGTGCCGAAGTTCTTGATTTGATCCTTGATGATCGAGGAAATCTCGGCGGCACGGATATCCATCAAGCGATCCCCTTCATGGCGAACTGCAGACGCTGCAGCTTGGTGCGCAGTGAGTTGTCGATCATGCGCGAGCCCACGCGAACAACGAGGCCGCCGATCAGCGCCGGATCGACCTTGGTCTCGACCGCGACCTCGCGCCCGAGCGCGTTCTTGAGTGCGGCGGCGAGTGCCGCGGCCTGATCGGCGCCGAGCGGCCGGGCCGAGGTGACCTCGGCCGCCACCTCGCCCCGGCGCGCGGCCAGCAGGCGGCGGTAGGCACGGATCACGTCGGCCAGCGCGAACAGGCGCCGCTTCTGGGCCAGGAGGCCGATCACGCGCCGCGTCAGGTCATGCGCGCCCATCGTCGCCAGCAGCGCGCCCATGGCGCGGCCCTGCTCGTCGCGGGTGATGACCGGGCTGGCCACCAGGCGGCGCAGATCCTCGCTGGCGGCGAGCATGCCGTCGAGCGCGGCCAAGTCGGCGGCCACCAGATCGAGTGCCTTCGCATCGTGCGCCAGCTCGAACAGCGCGGTCGCGTAGCGCCCGCCGAGCCCGGTTACCGCGTTGTCGTCCGTCGCCACCTACGAGGATCCTCGGTCCGCCGAAAAAAGTAAATGTTTGAAGCCCCTGGCACGCAACAAGCGTGGCACGCCGCGCTGCCCCCGCCCGCGCCAAGGCGGGCGCTTGGTAACACAGGGTCCTGGGCGATGCAACCAGCATCGGGCGGCCCTTTCGACGGCTTTCGCCACGTGCCAGACTGCCCTCATGTACCTGCCGATGCACTTCCGCGAGGACCGCCTCGAAACCCTGCACGCCCTGATCGCGGCGCGGCCGCTCGGCACCCTGATCGCCCAGGGTCCGTCCGGGTTGGACGCCAGCCTGTTAACGTTCCTCATCGACGCGGACGCGTCACCGCGCGGCTCGCTGCGCGCCCATTTGGCGCGGGCGAACGGGCAATGGCGCACGCTCGCCACGGCGGACGAGGCGATGGTGGTGTTCCAGGACCAAGGCGTCTACGTCTCGCCCGGCTGGTACGCGACCAAGCGCGAGACCGGCAAGGTGGCGCCAACCTGGAACTACGTGGCGGTGGCGTGCTGGGGCCGCCCGACGATCATCGACGACGCCGGCTGGCTGCGCGCGCTGGTGGACGCTCTGACCGCGCGCCACGAGCAGGGCCGCGCCGCGCCGTGGGCCACGACCGACGCGCCACCGACATTCATCGAGGGCCAACTCAAGGGCATCGTCGGGCTCGAGATCCCGATCGAGCGCCTCGAAGGCAAGTGGAAGGTGAGCCAGAACCGCACGGGGGCCGACCGCGCCGGCGTCGCCCAGGGTCTGGATGCCGAAGGCGCCGACGCGGCGCGCGCCATGGCGGCGCTGGTGCGTGAACGTGGCGAGTCCCGATCCCGGACCAGGCCCGGCGGCGCGTCAGTTCTCCGCGACCTTGTGGACGACGTAGCCCACGGCCCTGCCGACCGCGCCGCCGATCGCCGCGCCGGCGCCGGTCCCGAGGCCGCCGGTGAGCGCGCCGCCGGTCAGCATCCGCGTTTCCATGTCGGACAGGTTCGAGCAGCCGGCGAGGGCAAGCGACGCGGCCAGCAACGGGACCGCCAGACGAGACGTCATGATGGTGTACCTCGTGGCGAGAGGAAGGGTATGTCCGGCAGGCTATGGATGCAGCCTACGAAGTTCAGCAGATAGCGACGTGCATCGATGCCTGTTTCGTCGTTCGCCGATCACAGGAACCGGTAGGGGTCGACATCGACCTGAACGCGCACGGCGCGGTCCAGGTCGACGGCGTCGAGCCAAGCGCGGATCAGCCGCTGCACGTTGACGGTTCGGTCGGCCTTGACCAGGAAGCGGAAGCGCCACCGCCCGCGCAGCAGGCTTAGCGGCGCGGGCGCAGGGCCCAGCACCTGGACGCCCGCGTCGCGCGGGGCGCGCGCGCCCAGCCGTTCGGCGGCGCGGCGCACGCGGTCCTCGCCGACGCCCGAGACGATCAGCGCGGCCAGCCGGCCGAACGGCGGCATGACATGGGCGCGGCGCTCGGCCATCTCCTCGGCGACGAAGCGGTCGCGGTCGCCAGAGGCGAGGGCGGCGATCACCCGGTGGTCGGGCTGGTAGGTCTGCAGGATCACGCGGCCAGGCCGCTCGGCCCGGCCGGCGCGCCCCGCCACCTGGTGCAGCAACTGGTGCGTGCGTTCGCTGGCGCGCAGGTCGCCGCCGGCGAGCCCCAGGTCGGCGTCGATCACGCCGACCAGGGTCAGCCACGGGAAATGGTGTCCCTTGGCGACGATCTGGGTGCCGATCAGCAGATTTATCGCGCGTTCGGTCATGCGTTGGACGAGCGACTCGGCGGCGTGCGCGCTCTCGATGGTGTCGCTGGCCATGACCGCGAGCCGCGCGTCCGGAAACGCCGCCGCCGCTTCCTCGGCGATGCGCTCGACGCCGGGGCCGCACGGCGCGAGCCGGCCTTCGACGCCGCACGCCGGGCAGGTCTCGGGCCGCGCGACCGCGTAGCCGCAATGGTGGCATTGCAGCCGGCTGGTCAGGCGGTGCTCGACCAGCCAGGTCGAGCATTGCGGGCAGGCGAGCCTATGGCCGCAGGCGCGGCATAGTGTCATGGGTGCGTAGCCGCGCCGGTTGAGGAACAGCATCGCCTGCTCGCCCTCGCCGAGCGCCGTGCGCGTCGCAGCCATGAGCGCGGGCGACAGCCAGTGGCGCCGATCGGGCGGGCCATCGCGCCGCATGTCGACCACGTCGATCGCCGGCAGGCTGGCGCCGCCGTGGCGCATGGGCAGATGCAGCGCGGCGTAGCGCCCCTGCTCGACGTTGGCGACCGTCTCGAGCGAGGGCGTCGCCGAGACCAGGACGATCGCGCAATCCTCGAGTCGCGCGCGCACCACCGCCATGTCGCGCGCCTGGTAGATGACGCCGTCGTCCTGTTTGTAGGAGCCGTCGTGCTCCTCGTCGACGACGATCTGGCCGAGGCGGGCGAAGGGCAGGAACAGCGCCGAGCGCGCGCCGACCACCACGCGCGCCTCGCCTTCGGCCACCGCGCGCCAGGTGCGGCGCCGCCGCCCCGCCGGCAGGTCCGAATGCCATTCGGCCGGCGCGCAGCCGAAGCGATCCGCGAAGCGGCGCAGCCACTGGGCCGACAACGCGATCTCGGGCAGCAGCACCAGCACCTGCGCGCCCTGGCGCAGCGCGGCGGCGATCGCCTCGAAATAGACCTCGGTCTTGCCCGCGCCGGTGACGCCGTCGAGCAGGGTGACCGAGAAGCCATCGGCCGCCTTGATGACCAGATCGGCCGCGGCGGCGGCCTGGGCCGGCGATAGGGGCGGTCCGGCGCGGTCTGCGTCGGGGACGGCGAAGTCGTGAGGACGAATCGCGACGGCCGCCAGCGCACCGGCTTCGGCCAGGCCGCGCACGACGCCCGGCGACACGGCGGCCTCGCGCGCGAGATCGGCGGCGGCGCGGGGCGCGCCGTCGGCCGCGATGTCCAGCACGCGCCGGCGCGCCCCGGTCAGCCGCGCCGGCGGTGGCGCGCCGGTCGCGACGTAGGCCGTGGTCGGCGGTGGCGGCGCCAGGTCGCCCGCCGGGCCGAGCACCATGCGCAGCACGGCGCCGGGTGGCGCCAGCGTGTACGCCGCGACCCAATCGACGAAGCGACGCAAGGGCGTGGCGAGCGGCGGCACCGCGAGCCCATCGCCCAGATCGCACAGGCGCGCCTCGTCGAGGGTGCCGTCTCCATCGCCCCACACCACGCCGAGCAACGTGCGCGGGCCGAGCGGCACGTGCACGACGGCTCCCGCTTCGACCGCTTGCCCCGCCGGGACGCGGTAGTCGTAGGCGCCGGCCAGCGGCAGGGGCAGCAGCACGGCGGCGCGGCGCGTGTCCTTGGCCTTGTCGGAGGGCATGCGCTACACTCGGACACGCACTGGCTTTCAGGCAAGCGAACGGAAGGAGCCGGACCGGCATGAAGTTCTTCGTCGACAGCGCCGACGTGGCCGAGATCCGCGACTTGGTCGATACCGGCCTGGTCGACGGCGTGACCACGAACCCGTCGCTGGTCGCCAAGGCGGGGCGCGACTTTTTCGCCGTGCTGCGCGAGATCTGCGCCCTGGTCGCCGGCCCGGTCAGCGCCGAGGTCACCGCCACCGCCGCCGACGCCATGATCGCCGAGGGGCGCAAGCTGGCCGCGGTCGCGCCCAACGTGACGGTCAAGGTGCCGCTGACGTGGGACGGGCTGAAGGCGTGCCGCGCGCTGTCGCAGGCGGGCACGGCGGTCAACGTCACCCTGTGCTTCTCGCCAGCGCAGGCGATCCTGGCGGCCAAGGCGGGGGCCACGTTCGTCTCGCCCTTCGTCGGCCGGCTCGACGACATCGGGCACGACGGCATGGCGCTGATCCGCGACATCGTGACGATCTACCGCAACTACCCGGGAACCATCGCGACCGAGGTGCTGGTCGCCTCGGTGCGCCACCCGATGCACGTCGTCGATGCGGCCAAGATCGGCGCCCAGGTGTGCACGATCCCCCCCGCGGTGCTGCGCCAGTTGGCCAAGCACGTGCTGACCGACAAGGGGCTGGACGCGTTCCTGGCCGACTGGAAGAAGACCGGCCAGTCGATCGTCGCCGGATAGCCCCATGACGCTCGAGTCGAAATCCGCCAAGCCGGCCCAATCGGTGGCCAGAGCCGCGGCGGCGCACGTCGCGGCGTACCTGCGCGCCAACCCGGGCTTCCTGGCGGCGCACCCCGAGATCCTGGCCGGGCAGCGCCCGCCGCGCCGCGCGCTGGGCGACGGCGTCGCCGACTTCCAGGAGTTCCTGATCGAGCGTCTGCGCGAGGACGTGCGCCGGCTGACCGACGCCAAGCGCGCCCTGGTCGAGGAACGGCGCGAGGCGCGCGCGCTGGCCGCGCGGATGCAAAAGGCCGCGCTGGCCCTGATCGCCACCGCCGATCTGACCGCGCTGGCCGAGGCGGTGACCGTCGACCTGGCGGTCCTGCTGGGCGTCGACGTGGCGGCGCTGGGCGTGGAGACCACCGTCGGGATCAGCGGCCGCGATCCGGTCTCGGGCGTGCGCTGCCTGCCGGCCGGCACCGTGGACGAGGTGCTGGGCGAGGGCTGCGACGTGCGCGTCATCCCTGACGGCGCGGTGGACAGCCGTGCGTTCGGGGCCGGCGCCGGCCTGGTGCGCTCGGCGGTGCTGGTGCGTGTCGGCGGCCGGCGCGACCTGCCGCCCGCCTTGCTCGGCGTGGGGTCGCGCCACGGCGGCCGCTTCCATGGCGGCGCCTGCGGCGAGACCATGCGGTTCCTGGCCGAGGTGCTGGAGCATTGCCTGCGCACACGCCTGGGCTTGCCGGTCTGACCGACCGGCCATCGGCGCGGCGGGTCGGCGCCGCGCTGGAGCTGTGGGCGAGATGGCTGGTGGGCGAACGGCGCGCCGCCCGCCACACAGTCGACGGCTACGCCCGCGACGTCGCCGCGTTTCTCGATTTCCTGGCCGAGCATCGCGGCGCGCCGCCGACGCTCGACGATCTGGGCACGCTCGAGCCCGCCGACCTGCGCGCCTGGCTGGCCCGGCGCGGCCGCGACGGGCTGGCACGGTCCTCGATCGCGCGGGCCATGGCCGCGGTACGCAGCCTGTTCCGCCGGCTGGAACGCGCCGGCCTGGTGAAGAACGCGGCGATCGGTGCCGTGCGCGGCCCGCGCGTCCCCGCCTCCCTGCCCCGGCCGCTGACCGCCGGCCAGGCGCGCGCCGTTCTGGACGCCGCCAACGAGGCCGCCGAGCCCTGGCTGGGTGCCCGCGACGCGGCGCTGTTCCACCTGCTGTACGGCGCGGGTCTGCGCATCGGCGAGGCGCTGGCGCTCGATATCGGCCATTGGCCTGGGTCGGAGGCGCCACTGCGCGTCCTCGGCAAGGGCGGCAAGGAGCGCGTGGTGCCGCTGCTGCCGGCGGTGCGCGCGGCGCTCGCGGCGTACCGCGCGCTGCGTCCGGGCGACAATGCGCCCGACGCGCCGCTGTTCGTCGGCGCGCGCGGCGGCCGGCTGGCGGCCACGGTGGCCCAGAGGCGCATGCGCGACGTGCGCCGGGCGCTCGGCCTGCCCGAGAGTGCTACGCCCCACGCGCTGCGCCACAGCTTCGCCACGCACCTCTTGGGCGGCGGGGCGGACCTGCGCACGATCCAGGAACTGCTGGGCCACGCCTCGCTTTCGACCACCCAGCGCTACACCGGCGTCGAAACCGGAAGCCTGCTGAAGGTCTACCGCGCCGCCCACCCGAGGGGACGTTGAGCGGCGAACTCGACCTGTGGTGGATCGACCGGCCCTGGCTGGCCGGGGGCGCGTGCCCGGACGACGCGGGGCTGGTGGCCCTGCGCGCCGCGGAGTTCGATTGGATCGTCTGCCTGCTCGACGCGGGCGAGCAGGCGCCGCGCTACAGCCTGGCGCGAGCCGAGAGGCTTGGCCTCGCCTGGTCGGAGATTCCGATCCCCGACCGGACCGCGCCGACCGTCGAGCAGATGAAGCGCTTCGTGGCGATCATCGTCGATCGTCTACGCGAGGGTGACCGCCTGTTCGTGCACTGCGCCGCCGGCCTGGGCCGCACGGGCACCATGGCGGCGGTGGCCCTGGTCGCCCACGGCATGACCGCCGCCGACGCCATCGCGCGCGTGCGCGCCGCGCGGCCAGGCGCCATCGAGACGCCCGAGCAGGAAGCGGCGGTGCGGACATACGCGGGCGCTAGGGGCGTCTGAGGGAAGCCGCCCAGGTGGCCGCAGGTGAGCGCGGCGTCGTCGCGCCCGGCTTCCAGGCACGCCTGGAGCCCGAGTCCGCGCGCGCGGCCGGCGATGAAGGCGGCGATAACGGTATCGCCGGCGCCGAGCGTATCGACCACCCGCGCGGGTGCCACGCCGACGCGCGCGACGGTCGTGCCGTCGCTGGCCAGGCTGCCCGAGCGGCCGCACGTGACCACGACGAGGCGGGCACCCGCCGCGAGCAGGCGCCGGGCCAGCGCCACGCCGTCGTCCAGGGTCGCGGCCGAAGCGAAGGCCGGCGCCAGGCCTTCGGCGCCCAGGTCGCGCGCGGCGGCGTTGACCGCCAGGTCCTGGGAGACGGCGACACCGTCGCCCACCAGGCGGCGGCGCAGATCGCCGCCGTCGTCCAGCCAGCCGATATGCACGTGGCGGCAGCCGAGCAGCACCGCCAGGGTGTCCGCGTCCGGGCGATAGCCCAGGCAGACGCCGAAGTCCTCGGGGCCGATGGCGCGCTCGCCGTCCCCCCCGGTGCGGATGTCGCTGGTCGCCGTACGGCCGCCAGACACGACCCGGACCAGGCCGGTCCCCACACCGGCCTGTTCGAGTGCCGCGACCACGCGACGCCCGTCAGCGTCGGCGCCGACCGCGCCGGCATAGGCCACCCGATGGCCGCGCGCGGCCAGATGCACGGCAACGTTGACCGCGTTGCCGCCGACCGTCGAGGCGCCAACCGGCGCCAGGTAGCGATCGATGCAGTTGTCGCCGACCGTGGCGAGCTCGAAGCCGGCGGCCACGGCGTTCAGTAGGCGACGCGCTTGTAGTAGCGCCGGGTCGTCAGGGGGTGGTTGCGGATCACCTCGAGGTGCGCGCTGACGCGCTCGAGCAGCGCCGCCAGCAGCACTGGCGACAGCAACGCGCGCGTCGCCGGCTCGACGCCGGGCAGCGCGACCGCCGCCGCATCGAGGAGCGTGACCTTGTCAGTTTAGGCGGGCAGGAACCGCTCCACCCACTCGATCAGCGGCCGTGCCGCGTCCTCACCCTTGAACAGCACGACGCTGACGCCCTTCTCCACCAACTCCAGGGTGCCGTGGAAGAAGTCGGCGGCATGGATCGGCCGGGTGCGGATCCACTGCATCTCCTCGAGGATGCACATGCCGTAGTACCAGGCCTGCGGCCAGGTGGCGCCGGCGCCGACCATGATGTGCCAAGGATCGGCGGCGAGCGCGCGGGCGACGGACTCGGCGCGCGGCTCGAACGACCGCTTGGCCTCGACCAGCAGCGCGGGCAGGCGGTTCAGGTCGGCGACGTGGGCGTCGTGGTCGGCTGCTTCGCCACGCGCCCGAAAGACGGCGAGGGCCAGCAGCAGGGATTGCAGGTAGAACGACTCGCAGCTCGTGTCGTCCTCGGCGAAGTTGACGAACGCGTGGTCCGCGCCCTCGGCCAGCGGCGTGCCGCCGTGGCCGACCAGCGCGATGACCGTGGCGCTGCGCGCCTTGCAGAAGGCGAGCGCCTCGACGCTCTCCTTGGTGGTGCCCGAGAGCGAGGGAATCACCACGATCGAGCCCGGCCCCAGCGCCTGATGCCCGCCGACCACAAGTTCGGCGCCGATCTCGGCGAACACGGGAAAACGTGACCGGCGCTGCAACAACTGCGCCGCCGGGTGCATGAGGATCGCGGCACTCCAGGCGCCCGGGAAGAACAGGTTGCGCGCTTCCGCACCGAGGCAGGCCTCGATGGCCCGGCTGAGGCCGGGCCCCTGGGCCAGCGCGCCCGCCTGGATGCGCGCGTAGCGCGCTTCGTCGAAATTCAGCATGGAGCCTCCCCGCGAGACGCGATCCATGCCATCGAACGGCGCGGCAGACAACCGGGTCGGAGGACCGGCCGATCGCCGCGTCAGGGGTTGCCGACGATCGACACGCGCGTGCACGCGCGCAGGTCCTGCAAGCGGCGGAGCGCGAAGCGGTGAACCTGGGCGATGGTTCCTATGAACGCGATGCGTTCGATGGCTTGGTCGGCCGCGTCCCAGGCCACCAACGAGAAATGGCGGGCGCGACCGAGGCACAGGACCGAACCCGGCGACAGCTTGGACGTTCCGGGGACGATCGCGAGTTCTGTTGGCGGAGGTGTCGTCGTCATGCTCTCGCCTCCGCCCGCCGACCCGGGCACGGGGAGGAGCGCCCTGGATCCGCGTGAGGCGGCCCCAGGGCGCCCTGGTTTCGGGATCCGAACGCGTGGCCTACATCTTGAGGCTGGAGACCCCATTCTTGCCGTTGACCACCGAGAAGGTCAGGGTCACCGACTCGCCGGCCTTCAGCTTCGAGATATCGACGGTCTTCGCCGCTTCGTAGCTGTGGCCGTTGTCGAGGATGATCATGCGCGTCGTCTGATCGACCGACTTGATCTTGCCATTGGCCGTGTCGGCGAGGGCGGCGCCGGCCGAGGCCAGGATCGCGATGGCGGTCATCGCACCGATGAGCTTCTTCATGGGACACTCCCTTGTTTGCAGGTTCGTCACAACGAGGCCCGGATGGCGCGGCCGGATACCGGCGAAATGTTGAATGGGGCGTCATCCGCCTCGGGTCGCATTGTCGTCCGACGCCTTTTGCGTGACCCTGGCCCAGGCATTAAAGCTTGGACATCGACGCGCCGGGCTCGGCGCCGGAGGCGGGGTTCGGGTGGAGACCTTCGACTACATCATCGTCGGCGCCGGTTCGGCCGGCTGCGTGCTGGCCAACCGGTTGAGCGCGAGCGGGCGCCACCGCGTGCTGCTGCTGGAGGCCGGGCCCGAGGACCGCAACCTGTGGATCCACGTGCCGCTCGGCTACGGCAAGCTGTTCAAGGACCCGCGCTTTAACTGGCTGTTCGAGAGCGAGCCCGAACCGGAGCTGGACTGGCGCCGCGTCGTGCAGCCGCGCGGCAAGGTGCTGGGCGGCTCGTCCTCGATCAACGGCCTGATCTACATGCGCGGCCAGCGCGAGGACTATGACCACTGGCGCCAGCTCGGCAACGTGGGCTGGAGCTACGACGACGTGCTGCCCTACTTCAAGCGCGCCGAGGACCAGGCGCGCGGCGCCGACGCCTTCCACGGCACGGGCGGGCCGCTCGGCGTCGCCGATCAGTCCGAGCCGCACCCGCTGTGCGAGGCGTTCATCGCCGCCGCCGGCCAGGCGGGCATCCCGCGCAACGACGATTTCAACGGCGCGGCACAGGACGGCGCCGGCTATTTCCAGACCACGTCGCGCCGGGGCCGGCGCTGTTCGACCGCGGTCGGCTACCTGCGCCCGGCGCGCGGGCGCGCCAACCTGCGCTTGGTCACGCGGGCGCAGGCCGGTCGCGTGCTGTTCGAGGGCAAGCGGGCGAGCGGAGTCGCGTGGCGCGATCCGGGTGGCGAGCAGCAGGCGCGCGCCGACGCCGAGGTGATCCTGGCGGCGGGCGCGTTCGGCTCGCCGCAGCTCCTCCAGCTCTCGGGCGTCGGGCCGGGCGACCTGCTGGGCGCGCACGGCATCGCCGTGGTGCACGAGGCACCGGGTGTCGGCGCCGACCTCAGCGATCACCTGCAGGTGCGCATGATGTTCCGCTGCCGCCAGCGCATTACCTTCAACGACGACATGGCGAGCCTGATGGGACGCCTGCGCATCGGCCTGCGCTACGCGCTGACGCGCAAGGGGCCGCTGACCGTGAGCGCCGGCTACGCGGGCGCGTTCTTCCGCACCGACCCGCGCCTCCCCACGCCGGACATCCAGGTGCACTTCCTGCTGTTCTCGACCGACAAGATGGGCGAGAGCCCGCACCGGTTCCCGGGCTTCACCGCCTCGGTCTGCCAGCTGCGCCCCGAGAGCCGGGGCTGGGTGCGCATCCGCTCGGCCGATCCGGCCGCGCCGCCCGCGATCCAGCCGAACTACCTGTCGGCCGAGGCCGACCGCCGCGCCAATGTCGAGGGCCTGAAGATCCTGCGCCGCATCCACCAGCAGCCGGCCATGGCGCCCTTCGTCGAGGCCGAGCTGGACCCCGGCCCCGAGGCCGCCGACGACGCGGCGCTGCTGGCCCATTGCCGGCGCCGGGGCGGCACGATCTACCACCCGACGGGCACCTGCCGCATGGGGCTGGACGCCCGTGCCGTGGTGGACGAGCGTCTGCGGGTCAAGGAACTGGGGGCCTTGCGCGTGGTCGACGGCGCCGTGATGCCGACGCTGGTCTCGGGCAACACCAATGCGCCGATCATCATGATCGCCGAGAAGGCGTCGGACATGATCCTCGCGGACGCGCGGGCGTAGCCTTACTGCTTCGCCCAGGCACCCTTGTCGTCCTGCTGCCAGTAGGTCAGGGCGTGGCCCTGGGCCTTGCGCCGGCGCCAGCGTTCGCGCGCCGCCGCCACGGCCGCGTCGTCGTTGCCGTCGAACAGGTCGAGGCAGCGGGCGAAGCCGCCCGCCTCGGGTACGTCCATGCCGTCCACCAGCACAAGCACGTCGGCGCGGTTGCGGTCGTCCGGCTCGGTCGCGATCAGAATCGGCTGTTGCGCCGCGTGGCCCTGGGACGCGAGACCGTGCGGCAGGAACGAGGCTGGGTCGTAGGTCCACAGCACGGCATCCAGCGCCGCGGCGCGCTCGGCTGATTCGGCCAGCAGCAGCACGCGGTGGCCGCGCTCGACCACCTTCTCGAGCAGGCGCGGCAGGGCACGTTCGAGCGGCTGGGTGCGCAGGTGGTAGAAGCCGAACTCAGTCACGGCCTAGCCCTCGGGCAGGCCCGCCGCGCGCAGCGCCGCGCGATGGTGGTCGGCGTCCTCGGCGCGGCCATAGTGGGTCTTGGGCATGAAGCCGGCGATGGTGAAGTCCGGCGCGCGCCGCAACACCTCGGCCGCTTCCTCGCGCGCCGCCGCGGCCTCGCCCGCCATGGCGAGTGCGCCGGCCAGCGTCGCGCGCACCGCCGGATCGGGCGCGCGGATGCGCCGGTAGGCCTGGACCGCTTCGCCGTAGCGCCGCGCCACGAAGCAGGCGCGGCCGAGGTGGCTCCAATAGCGTTCCGCGTGGAACGGGTTGGGTCGCATCGCCTGCCGGACCCAGGTGATGCCCTCTTCGGCGCGTCCCTGCCGGGTAAGCAGCTCGCCCTGCTGGACGACGATGAGATCGTCGTTGGGGTTGAGCGCGAGCGCGCGTTCCTGGTGGTAAGCGGCCTTTTCGAGGTCGTCGCGCACGGTCGAGACCGCCGCCAAGATGCGGTGCACGTCGCTGTCGTTGTCGTCGATTCGCAGCGCGATCTCGAGCTCGGCGACGAGCTCATTCCACGCGGTGCCCGGATCGGGCGTGAAGCCGTTGCTCCAGGCCCGGCCCAGAACGCACGCTTTCCACGCGTGGGCATGGGCGAAATTCGGGTTGAGCGCGATGGCGCGCTCCAGCAAGCGGAGCGCCTCGGCGTTGTCGGACTCGTTCGAGCGGTGGTGAAGGGTCTTGCATGCCAGCACCAGCTCGTAGGCGGTCATGTTCGTGGTCGGCTTCTTGGTCGCCCGTTCGCGATGGGCTGCCTGCACGCGCCCCGGCAGCACGCCGACGATCGACCGGGTCACGTCGTCCTGGATCGCGAACAGATCCTCGAGGTCACGGTCGTAGCGTTCGGCCCACACGTGGCGATCGGCCTCGGCGTCGATCAGCTGCACCGTGACGCGCACGCGGTTGCCCGCCCGGCGCACGCTGCCCTTGACCACGTACTGCACGCCGAGTTCGCGCGCCACGTCCTTGACCTTCGTCGCGCGCCCCTTGAACGCGAAGCTGGTGTTGCACGAGATCACCAAGAGGTCGCGGAAGCGGCTGATCTCGGTGATCAGGTCCTCGGTCATGCCGTCGGCGAACAGATCGCCGTCCGCATCGCCGCCCATGGCCAGGAGCGGCAGGACGACGGCGCTGGGCCGCGCATCGACCGGGCCGTTCGGCTTGGGATCAGACGCCACGGCGGCGGCCCTCGTCGGCTCGGCACCGAACCCGGCGATGCGAAAGGCCCGGATGGGCCGCGCGATGTTTCTGACCGCCTGTTCGCCGAGATCGTCGAACGTCACGTCGACGCGATGCCCGACATGGTCAATCACCGCCGCCGCGACGGAGATGCCGCCGGGCTCAGCCAGGGCCTGAAGGCGCGCCGCGATGTTGACGCCGTCGCCGAACAGGTCGTCGCCCTTGACGATCACGTCGCCGAGGTTGATGCCGATGCGAAAGGCGATGCGTGGGCCGGGATCGATGGCGGCTTCGGCCGCGTCGACGCCACGCTGGATCTCGGTCGCCGTGCGCACCGCGTCGACGATGCTGCGAAACTCGAACAGCACGCCGTCGCCGGTGGTCTTGACGATGCGCCCGTGGGCGCGGCCGATCGCGGGGTCGAGCACGGCCGCGCGGATCGCGTTGAGACGCGCGAGCGTGCCGGCCTCGTCGGCTTCCATGAGCCGCGAGTAGCCCACCATGTCGGCCGCCAGGATCGCGGCCAACCGGCATTCGGACGAAGACTCGTTCACGGGCGATGGTTCCCGGCCGGGGCGGCGATCGGGCCACTCTATCGCCTAACGCACCCCCGCGACAGGGCGCGCGCCCGAAGCTCCGTCGAGGGCCGGCGGGTCAGAACCTGCGCCCGATGCCGATGCCGACGATCCAGGGGTCGAGGTCGAGGGCGGCGGTGGTGACGCCGGCCAGCGGCTGCACCCGGACATCGGTCGAGAGCCACAGCTTCTTGACGTCGATGTTCAGCATGTAGGGGCCGCCGTCGATCGGGATGTCGACGCCGGCCTGCAGCGCGAACCCGAAGCCGTCGTCTCAGGAAAAGGAGAGCCCGGCGGGCGCGTCGGCGCCGAAGCAGTATCGTGTAGTTGATGCCGGCCCCGACATAGGGCCGGAACAGCGGATCGCGCGGCATGAAGTGGTAATGCGCCGTTAGGGTCGGCGGCAGCACCCAGACGTCGCCGAGGTCGAGCCCGGTGGGATCGTGGCGCGCCTCGTGGTTGGTGGTCGCCAGGATCAGTTCGAGCGCCACGTTCTCGGTCAGGAAGTAGCTGATGTCGAGCTCGGGCACCACCGAGTCGTCCACATCGACCGAGCCCAGCACCGGCGCCGAAACCGACGCGTCCTCGTCGGGCAGCACGCCGATGGCGCGCAGATGCACCAGCCACGGATCGCCCATATCCTGGGCCAGCGCCGGCGCCGCCAACGCCACCATGCCCAGGCACAAGGCCAGGGCGATCGGACGCACCATCATGACAACCCCCGCGTTCCCGTTGATCCCGGTGCGCCGGGCCACGCCCGACGCGCTGAAACTAATACGGAAACTAGGGATATTGCGGCTTGACCTGGATCAATCGTCGGCGCGATCGCCCCCAGGCGGTTGGATCAGGCCTCGAAGTTGTCGCGCACCAGGCGGTCGAGCAGGCGCACGCCGTAGCCCGAGGCGCCCTTGGGCACGGTGGGCATGTCCTTCTTCGCCCAGGCCATGCCCGCGATATCCAGGTGCGCCCACTTGGTATCGCCGACGAAGCGCTGTAGGAACACGGCGCCCGCGGTCGAACCCGCCTCGCGCGTCTTGCCGACGTTCTTCATGTCGGCGATCTCGGAGTTGATGTCCTTGTCGTACTCGGTGCCAAGCGGCATGCGCCACAGCGGCTCGCCCACCGACTCGCCCGCCGCCGCCAGCTTGGCCGCCAGTTCGTCGTCGTTGGCGAACATGCCGGCCTTATAGGTGCCCAGCGCGATGACGATGGCGCCAGTCAGCGTCGCCAGGTCCACCATGAAGCGCGGCTTGAACTGGGTGTGGCAGTACCACAGGGCGTCCGACAGGATCAGCCGGCCCTCGGCGTCGGTGTTGATGACCTCGATGGTCTGGCCCGACATGGATGTCACCACGTCGCCCGGCCGCTGGGCCTTGCCCGACGGCATGTTCTCGACGCACGCGATGATGCCGACGGCGTTGACCTTGGCCTTGCGCCCGGCCAACGCGCGCATCACGCCGACCACCGCGCCGGCACCGGCCATGTCGTACTTCATCTCCTCCATGCCGGCCGCCGGCTTGATCGAGATGCCACCGGTGTCGAAACAGACGCCCTTGCCAACAAAGGCCACGGGCGAATCGCCGTTGCCGCCGCCGTTCCAGCGCATGACCACAAGCTGGGATTCGTGATCGCTGCCCTGGCCGACACCCAGGAGCGCGCCCATGCCGAGGGTGTGCATGCGGTCCTCGCCGATGACCTCGACATCGACGCCGAGCGCCGACAGGGACTTGGCGCGCGCGGCCAACTCGGCCGGGTAGAGCACGTTGGCCGGCTCGCTGACCAGGTCGCGGGTCATGGCGACCCCTTCGGCCAGGCGAGCGCACGCCACGTGCGCCTGCTCCGCCAGGGCCCGCGCCGCCGTGACGACGACGACGCGCTCGAGCGTCGGCTTGTCCTCGGCCTTCTGCTTGGTGCGGTACTTGTCGAAACGGTAGGCGCGCAATTCGGCGCCCATCGCCACATTCGCGGCATGATCGGCCGGGCGGCCCACGGCCTCGGCGACGGCATCGACATGGATCGCCGCGACCTTGGCGCCCGAGCCGTTGAGCCGAGCCGCGATGGCGCCGCCCCAGTTGGCCATGGCCAGGTCGTTGAGCGCCGCGGCCTTGCCCAGGCCGGCCAGCACGATGCGCGATGCCTTGACGCCCGCGGGCGCGGCGATCTCGAGCATATGATCCTTGGCGCCGGTGAAGCGGCCCCCCGCCATGGCGCGGGTCAGCGCACCGCCGGTCGCCCTGTCGAGCGCGGCGGCGGACGGTGTCAGGGCCTTGTCGTCGAGCACGCCGACCACGATTGAATCGACGCCATCGGGCACGGTCTCGGCAAACGCGAAGTTCATGGTTCCCTCTCGTGGGGCGCGGAAGGCGCGATCCTACTCCAGGGCGCGCGCAAGGGAAGCCCCTTGCCGTGGCGCGGGACGTCGACAAGCTCCTTGTTCCCGTCAAGGGGGCTGCGTAAACTCGCGTCCGAGTCGGGGTGCGTTCGCGCGACCGGCGCGACGCCAAAGAGACTAACGAATGTCTGGGGGGTCGAGGGAATGGGAAGCGGACGAGTGACCCGCGCGGCGGTGATCGCCGCCCTCGCCTTGGGTGCTTGCTCCTACGCCGAGGAATTGCTGTGGCCGTCGTTGAGCGGCGAGGACCCGTCCGGCGCCCAATCCGTGGCGATCGAGCCGTCCCAGGGTGAACTGCAAGGTTCGCCGACCATCGGCGGCGCGTCGGCGATCAACTCCTCGACCATCACGCCATTCACGGCGCCGGTCGGCAGCACGGGCACGGCCGTGGGCTCCAAGATCGCCGGCATGACGTTGGAGTTGCAGGCGCTGAAGCAGGCGATCGAACGCAACGCCACCGATGTCCGCACCATCCGCGCCGACTCGGAAGCGAAGGCGCAGCGCTACTACGCGACGTTCGCGGCGATCACGGCGCGGCTTCAGGTCGGCACCACGCCCGGCAACCCTGTCCTGGTCAGCCAGTGGAACACGGCGCAGAGCGAGCTTGACGGCATCGCCGTGGACATCGGCCGCATGAACAGCGTCGCCAATGCCATCGCGGCCGACGCGGGCGTGACCACGTACCTGCAGGATTCGATCCGCGCGACCTACCGGCTGTCGGGCGCCATCGACGAGGATCACCGCCAGCTGCGCGCACTGGAGGACGAGGTCGACCGCACGATCGTGGCGATCGATCGGCTGCTGGGCGACGCCAACGCGGCAATCGACCGGCAGACCGCCTACGTCAACACCGAGCGGCGCAACCTGTCGCAGCTCGCGCTGGCGGTGTCCTCGGGCCAGGTGTACGGCCCGGCGCTGTCGTCGGGCACGGGCGCGATCGGCACCTCGGGCCTGGCGGCGGCGGCCGGCGCGGCACCCACTGGCTCGCCCCTGGTGGTGATCCGCTTCGACCGGCCGGACGTGCTCTACCGCCAGGCGCTCTACACGGCGGTCAGCCAGGCGCTGGACCGGCGCCCGAGCGCCATGTTCGACTTGGTCGCCGTGGCGCCCAACCGGGGTACGCCCAGCGACGTGGCTCTGGCCGCCGACACCTCGCGCAAGTACGCCGAGGACGTCCTGCGTTCGCTGAACGAAATGGGCCTGCCGTCGGATCGCATAACGCTGTCGTCCCTGACCAGCCCGGACATCGCCGCCAACGAAGTGCGCGTGTTCGTGCGCTGAGCCTGATCCGGCGACGGCGCCACTGCGTATGACGGGGTATCCGTTCCCGTCGCCGGAGGCCGCCATGGTTCGTCTCGTCGCCCTGCTCGTCACCCTGGTTCTGGCCGGCGCGGCGCCGGCCCACGCCCAGGCGGGGCTGTCCGAAGCCGACCAGACGGCGATCCGCGGTGTCATCGCGGGACAGCTCCAGGCCTTCCGCGAGGACGACGGACCGCGCGCCTATGGCTTCGCGGCGCCAGGTATCCAGCTCCTGTTCCCGACGCACCAGATCTTCATGAAGATGGTGCGCGAGGGCTACCCCCCGGTCTATCGCGCGGCCGAGTCCGAGTTTCGCGACATCGAGGCCCTGCCCGAGGGACGCTGGCTGCAGCATGTCCTGATCGTCGGCGCCGACGGCGCGGTGGTCATGGCGCTCTACACCATGGAGTTGCAGCCCGACGGTACGTGGAAGATCGCTGGCTGCATCCTGGCGCCGAGCAACGAAGCGACAACGTGAGCGCGCCTGAGGTTGACTTCTACTACGGCATCGACAGCCGGTACTCGTACCTGGCGGCGACTCGGATCGACAAACTCGCCGCCGAGACGGGCGCCCGCGTCAACTGGTTTCCGCTGTCTAGCTCGACGCTGATGGAGCGGCGCGGCCAGAACCCGTTCGCCGGACCGCCGCCCTCAGGCCAGTACGACTGGGGCTTCCGCCGGCGCGACGCCGAGGCGTGGGCCGACTATTACGGCGTGCCGTTCCGCGATCCCGTCGGGCGAATCGAGCTGGACGGCCCGCTCTACGCCCGCGCCTGCGTCGCCGCCGGGCGCATGGGCGCGCTGGAGGCCTATTCCATGGCGTTGTTCGGTGCCGTGTTCGTCGACGACCCCGAGCGGGTGGACCGCGAGCCATGCATCGCGCGCGCCGCCACCGTCGGGCTGGAGCGCGGGGCGTTCGCGCGCTGCCTGGACGACGACGCCACGACGGCGCTGGTCGAATCCATCCTCCGGCGCGCGCTGGACGCTGGCGTGTTCGGCATGCCGACGTTCATCGTGAACGGGGCCTTGTTCTGGGGCAACGACCGGCTGGCGTTGGTGCGCCACGCCTTGCGCCGCTACCAGGGGATGGTGGCCGCGTTGTAGTTGAGGAACTTGCCGCTGTCGGCGGGCCGCGCGGCGGTGATGACCGCGCGCATGCCGGCGACGCTGACCTTGGGCGTGATCGGCGCGCCGCGCCCGCCCATGTCGGTCTGCACCCAGCCCGGGTGGAACGCGATCACGGTGACCCCGCGCGCCTTGAGATCCAGCGCCAGGCTGACCACCACGGCGTTCAATGCGGCCTTGCTGGCCCGGTAGATGTAAGCACCGCCCGACCTGTTGTCGGCCATGCTGCCCATCTTGCTGGTGACGCAGGCGATGATCTTGGGACCGCCGCGGACGACGTTGTCGATGAGGGCCTCGGTGATCATCAGCGGCCCGAGCGCGTTGGCGCGCAGCGTCGCGTCCCATGAACCGTCGTCGACCTTGCCGAACGTCTGGCGGTCGCGCTCGCCGCCGTAGACCCCGGCGTTGTTGATCAGGACGTCGATGGCGGTCGATTTCAGCGCCTTGGCCAGCGCCTTGACGCTGGCGCGGTCGGCCACGTCAAGCGCATGGATCATGATGGCGCCCTTGATCGCCTTGAGCTCCTTCGCCGCGTCGGGCGACCGGCAGCAGGCGTGCACGGTCCAGCCGTCGGCGGCGTACTGACGCACGAACTCGAGGCCCAGGCCACGGTTGGCGCCGGTGATGAGCACGGTGGGCATGGTTTCCTCCGCTGCGGGCGGTTCAAGTGGCCAACCTGCGTACCACCCGGCGCAGGCGCGGGTCGAGCCCGTCGCGCAGGCCGTCACCGACCAGGTTGCAGCCCAGCACGGCGAGGCTGATCGCCAGGCCGGGGTAAAGCGCGAGCCAGGGCTGGCCGAACAGGTAGGTCTGCGCGTCGTTCAGCATGCGCCCCCAACTCGGCTCGGGCGGCTGGGCGCCGATGCCCAGATAGCTCAGCGCCGCCTCGGCCAGGATCGCCAGGCCGAACTGCAACGCCCCCTGCACCACCAGGACGCCGGCGATGGTCGGCAGCACGTGATCGCGCGTCACCGCCAGGCGCGACTTGCCGAGCGCCACCGCGGCGCGCACATGGTCGCGCCGCCACGCTTGGCGCGCCGCCGAGCGGGTCGTGCGCGCGAACACCGGGACATTGAAGATCGCGATGGCGATCATGGCGTTGAGCGTGCCCGCGCCGAACAGGCTGGTGATCAGCAGCGCCGAGACCACGGCGGGAAACGCGAACGCCGCGTCGCTGAGCCGCATCAGCGCCTCGTCGAGCACACCGCCCGCGCCGGCCGCCGCCGCGCCCACCGCGACGCCCACCGCCATGCCGGCGCCCACCGCGATCAGCCCGACCACCACGGCCGTGCGCGCCCCGGCCAGGATCAGGGTCAGGATGTCGCGGCCGAAATGATCGGTGCCCAGCCAATGCGTCGCCGACGGCCCGGCGAGCCGGCCGGCCACGTCGATCGCGTCCACGGGATAGGGCGTCCAGACTAGCGACAGCGCCGCCATGGCGACGATCGCGCCGATCAGGCCGAGGCCGAGCGCGAGACCGCCGCGCCTCATGGCCGGCCCTCGGCGCGGAGCCGCGGATCGAGGAGGGCGTGCAGCGCGTCGACCGTGAAGGCGATCAGCACCGCGCCGACCACCAGGACCATGATGACGCCGCGCACCACCACCAGGTCGCGCTGGGTCACCGCCTGCAACACTAGGCGTCCGAGGCCCGGCAGGGTAAACACGGTCTCCAGCACGATCGCGCCCGCGATCAGGAACGTGACCTGCAGGCCGATCAGCGCCAGCACCGGCACCAGCGCGTTGGGCAGGGCGTGGCGCCACAGCAGGCGCGCGCGACCCATGCCCTTGGCCAGCGCCATGCGCGTGTAGTCCTCGTTGAGGGTCTCGAGCATGGCGGCGCGCGTGATGCGCGCGAGCACGGCGCCCTGGGCCAGCGCCAGCGCGAACGCCGGCAGCACGAGGGCGGCGAGCGCGCCGGCCGGGTCCTCGCGCCAGCCGGGGAAGCCGCCGGCCGGCAGCCAGCCCAGCCCGACGCCGAAGGCCAGGATCAGCAGGATGCCGAGC
>Ga0194131_10001224_pt1 | contig 44345 bp, 37 predicted proteins | sample TA2KigO120mmetaG_FD_148631 | JGI IMG/M metagenome (GOLD analysis project Ga0194131, IMG submission 148631) | Freshwater microbial communities from Lake Tanganyika, Tanzania - TA2015053 Kigoma Offshore 120m | ecosystem: Environmental > Aquatic > Freshwater > Lake | place: Tanzania: Lake...
GCCTCGAGAAGGACACGCAGCGATTGCAGCGACGGCGAATCCTCCAGGGCGTCCCAGGCGAAAAGTGGTTTGGTGATCGCGATTTTCATGACGGCCTCCAATGCCGAACGGGGAAGGTGGCGGGCGCCACCATTACAACACAATATATCCCCGTTTGGTTTGGAGGATGGTCGAAAAATTCTGAAAAAAACTGCAACCGCGGGCTTATTCTTACGAAGTCGAGAGTTCTGCGGGGGAAGAGATTTTTGCCCCTCGGTGAGAACCGAAAAAAGACTGGCTCGTCGTACATCGCAACGGGCTCCGATTCCGTTGGCGGCTCTTGCACGGAATCGCCTCAACGGATTACAATCTTCCACGTGCCAGGGTTGCCTTGTCACCATTTCAAGGGGAAACGTCATGGCGAAATCCACCCGGTCCATTTCGCTGTGGTTGCTTGCCGGCTGCCTCGTCTCGCTGGCGGCGCTGGCAAGCGCGGATGTCGCTGGCGGACAGGCGCCAGACGCGCCCAGGCCAAATGACCCAGCGCCTCCGCCAGCGCCGACGCTGATTCCTCCCACGCCGGCACAGCCCAGCGGCGGTGGTTCACCGGGTCCGTCAACGGGGACTTTCAGTCCGCCCCTCGGTCCGGCTGGGTTCAGCGGCGCGCCCATGAGCGGCCCCCGCTTCCACTTCAAGTTTGACCCGAAGACGCCCATCGCCGATTTGCTGCCCGTGGCCCCGAAGGCATCGACGTCTCGCCTGCTGCCGGACGACCTCGCGCATGTCCCCGAAGTCTCGTTTCAGCAACCCATCGCCAAGGGGGAAAAGGCCCTGGAGCAGACGGCCTACACCATCGCCAGGATCAATCATGTGAACGGCAAGAAGAAGACCGATGCCTACATGGTAGCCATGATGAAGCAGCGCAGCGATCTTTCCGGCCTGCCGTTCACGCTCGGCGATGCGTGCCGGATGAAGGGGGAGCGCAGCGCGGATTTCGCCAGGGCGCTGAAAGTCGTCCGGACTTGCTTGAACCTGCAAGTGTCCGTGACGGTCGCGGATGCCGCGACCAAGGCGTCCCAGTCATTCTGGGCGAACTTCCAGGCCAGATCCGGCCCCGAGGATGCCACCTTGCCCCGCAGCCGCGCGCAGAAGGACAGCGTCACGCGTGGCCAGATCGCCGCCCTCATGCAAATCCTAGGCCCGGAGACACCCGCCTTGCGCCGCGGCCTGGTCCGCTACCTTGCCACCGTTTCGCATCCCGAGGCGACCAGGGCGCTGGCGCGGCTGGCGATCTTCTCCGCCGAGGAGGAAATCCGCCACGACGCCATCGACGCCCTCAAGGTCCGCCGCGACAAGGACTACACCGACATCCTCCGCGACGCCCTCCGCTATCCCTGGCCCGCCATCGCCCGGCACGCCAGCGAGGCCCTTGTCAAGCTCGAACGCAACGACCTGCTGCCCGAACTGGTCGCCATGCTCGATGAACCTGACCCGCGCGCCGCCGTGACGAAGGAGGTCGCCGGCAAGAATGTGCCAGTTGTCCGCGAACTGGTGCGGATCAATCATCATCGCAATTGCGTGATGTGTCACGCGCCTGGAAGCATGGAATCGGTCAGCCTGCAGCCGGGCTTGACTCCGGGAAGTGGCCCGTTAGAACCCAAAATGAGCGGCATGGGCATGCCGGTTTCCTTGGCGAACCCGCTGGCCGCCGAGATCCCCGTACCCGGCTCGCCATTGCCCACGCCCTCGCAAGGCTACGGCAGCTCGCAGCAGGACATCCTGGTGCGGATCGACGTGACGTATCTGCGGCAAGATTTCTCGCTCTTGCAGCGCGTCAAGGAGGCTCAGCCCTGGCCGGAGATGCAGCGATTCGACTTCCTGGTCCGCAGCCGGGTGCTGAGCGAGGCCGAGGCGGCCGCCAACCGCGCGGAACTCAAGAAGCGTGAGGCCAACGGCCAGGCGCCATACCGGCACGCCGCCCACGTCGCCCTGCGCGAGCTCACCGGCCGCGACGCGCCGCCCAGCGCCGCCGCCTGGCGACGCGTGCTCAATACTCATTGACCACTCGTTCCCAGGGCCTTGCCGGGAGCGGGTGTCACGTTCAGTCCAGCGTCGAATCCTTCATGCCATCCGCCTGCCGGTACAAGCCCGTCGGGATGAGGATCTCGGCCGGGACTTCCTCGCCATCGAAATAACGGGCGATGGTCGCGGCAGCGGTGCGGCCGATCTTGTCGGGATACTGGACCGGGTCAGCGTAGATGTTGCCGTCGCGGATGGCACGCTTGCCTTCGGGCTGGCCGTCGAAGCCGATGATCTTGACGCGTCTGGCCCGGCCGGCTTTCTCCAGCGCAGCGCGGGCGCCAAGCGCCGACGGATCGTTGATGGCGAAGATGCCGGCGAGGTTGCCGTGGGCTTGCAGGATGTCCTCGGCCGATTTGTAGCCCTGGTCCTTGGAGCCGCCGCTGGGCAGTTCGGCGACGATGTCGATGCGGCCCGTGCCGGGCTTCTGATTGTGCTCGTCGAGAACCTCCTTGAACCCCTTGACGCGCAGCTGGCACGACTCGACCATGCGATGATCGAGGACGGCGATGCGGCCGCCGGCAGGCCCGAGCGCCTCGATCATCGCTACCGCCGCCTGCTTGCCGCCGGCATAGTTGTCGGTCGCGATGTGAGTCACGACCTTCGCACCCGGAGCCAGGCAGCCGATATCCACCGTGAACACCGGAATCCCGGCCGTGTTCGCCTTCTGGATCGCCTGGCCAATCGACTTCGAGTCGCAAGGGCTGAGCACGATGGCGTCCACCTTCTTGACGATGAAGTCCGCGAGTTGCTTGTCCTGCTTGACCACGTCATCGTCGCCGCTGACGGTGATGACGCGGTAGCCATGCTTGGCGCCTTCCTCCGTCATCGTGTCGGCGATCTCCTTGAAGAACGGATTGGTCGTGTTCAGCACGGACAGGCCGACAGTCCAGCGTGCTTCCGGCCCCGAGGCGGACGAACAGCCACCGAGGATCACCATCAACAGCCAGATTCGGTTGAGTCGCAACATCGTCGTCCTTCAATAGCCGTCGCCGCGACTGCGGCCGACCTGGCCAAGCATCGTGAAGTTCTCGAACGCCAGCAGGCCGAGAAGAATGGCCGCGAACAATGGACTGATGGGCGGATACGGCAAGCCTTCCCTGACCTTGAAGTGGATCGCGAGTGAGTAGGCGGCCCCGGCGGCGGCGAGCAGGATGGAAAAGATCAACGCGAGCCGCAAGCCATCCGCCGGCCGGGCCAGGCAAAACAGCTCCTTGCTGATCTGCCCGCCGTCCAGCGGAAAGATGGGAATGAGATTCAGCAGACTCCACATCAAGTTCATGAACACGAGCATCTCGATGCCGACCACGACCATGCGCGTCAGCATAGGATTCTCGGCGAACCAGCCCAATGGCAATCGAGGCAAGCCAAAAACCTGGACGGCGATGACGGCGCCGTAAAGCAGAAACCCTGCTGCCGGCCCCGCCGCCGCCACGGCAATGCGCTGCCCGGACCGCCGCAGTTCGTAGTCGCCGATGGCCAGCCCGCCGAATGAGTAGAGAACGACATGTCCGGGCCGGCCGAAGAACCTCGCCATCAGAATATGGCCGAATTCATGGACCAGGATCGACAAGAACATGCAGCCGATCCACAGGAGCAAGAACCCGAGATGCCCTTCGCGCTCGTAATAGCTCCAACCGAAAAACGCGCTGAACAGCCAGAAAGTCGGATGAACGCGGACCGGCGTGCCGAGCAGGCGAAATCGCAAATCGAATGCCGTGGGATTGGGATCGAGCACGTCTTGCCTCCGCGCGAATAGGATAAAGATGATTATATCCATAGTCAGTGTTCAGTTTTCAGTGTTCAGCGTTCAGAAAGCAGTGTGAAACTGCCCTGAACGCCGAACACTGAAAACTGAACACTGAAAACTGAACACTCGTTATGGACTGGCAAGCACTACGTTCCGAGTTTCCGGTGACGCGGCGATGGGCGTTCATGGACCACGCGGCGGTAGCGCCGTTGACGGCGCGAGCGCAGCAGGCGCTCGCCGAATACGCCGCCGATCTGGCGGAGAACGGCGACGTCAACGAACCACGCTGGGTGAATCGCATCGAGGAGGTGCGCGGTCTTTCCGCCCGGCTCATCAACGCCGACCCGCTCGACATCGCCTTCGTCAAGAATACCAGCGAGGGCATCGGCATCGTCGCCGAGGGACTGCCCTGGGAACCCGGCGACAATGTCGTCACCGCTCGCGAGGAGTATCCCGCCAACATCTACCCCTGGATGAACCTCGCCGGCCGCGGCGTCGAGTTACGGACCGTCGCCAGCCGGCATAACCGTCTCGAACTCGACGACCTGTTTGCCGCCATCGACTCACGCACGCGGCTGGTCAGTGTCAGCTTCATCGAGTTCGCCAGCGGTTTTCGCAATGACCTGGATGCCATCGGGGCCGAGTGCCGGCGGCGCGGCGTTCTCTTCTTCGTCGATGCCATTCAGGGGCTTGGCGTTTTTCCGCTCGATGTGCGCCAGACTCCGATCGATTTCCTCGCGGCCGACGGGCACAAGTGGCTGCTCGGACCGGAAGGGGCCGGCATCTTCTTCATCCGCCGCGAACTGGTGGAGCGGTTGCGGCCGGTGGGCATCGGCTGGAACAGCGTCGTCAATTCGCGGGACTTCTCACGCATCGATTTCGTGTTGAAACCGCACGCAGGCCGCTGGGAAAATGGCAGCCTCAACGTCGGCGGCATTGCCGCGCTCGGCGCCAGCATGGAGCTTCTTCTCGAGATCGGCATCCCGGCCATCGCCGACCGCGTAGTGAACTTGACAGACTATCTTTGCGAGCGCGCCGCAAGGGCAGGCTGGCCGGTATTCAGTAGCCGGAGTGACACCGACAGGTCGTCCATCGTGTCACTGGTTCCGGCCCGCGGCGACCCACAGAGCTTGAAGCGGCTGTGCCGGCAGCGCGGCATCGCCGTCAACCAGCGTGCGGGCCGGCTACGCATCAGTCCGCATTGCTATAACACTTGCGAGGAGCTGGATCGATTGATCGAGACGCTCGAATCCGTCTAGCCAGTTCGGGTAGGGCGGAGGCCCTTGCCGAGCCGTGAAGTGATCCAGTTCGGGGAGGGCGAGGCTCCTGCCGAGCCGTGAAGCGACAAGCGCCCTGCGGGTTTGGCTCGGCAGAAACCTCGCCCCTCCCGAATGTCGCAATCCTGGAGGCATGTCATGGACCGAATCGCGGTTTATACAGGAGTGTTCGATCCGGTGCATCGCGGGCACCTGGACGTGATTCGTCGCGGCAGCCAGCTTGTGGACCGGCTCATCGTCGGCGTCGGCGACAATCCGGAAAAATCGTCATTCTTCACGGCACGCGAACGCGTGCAGCTTCTGGAACAGGTCGTCAAACCGATCGGCAACGTGGCGGTCAAGTCATTCACCGGGCTGGCGGTCCGCTTCGTCCGTTCGGTCGGATCGAAGATCATGCTACGTGGCCTGCGCACCACCAGCGACATGGAGTATGAGTTTTCGATGTCGCTCGCCAATCGCGTGCTGGCCCCCGAGATCGACACGGTCTTTCTCATGGCCCACGATACGGTCTCGCACATCTCCGGCACGCTGCTCCGTCAAATCGCCAATTTTGGCGGCGAGCTGGAGTCGTTCGTGCCGCCGGAGGTCAAGGAAGCGCTGGAGAAACGCGTCAAGGAACGAGGGTGAATCGCTACGATGCCGACGCCAGTTGTCCCAGCTCGCGACGTCGCGAACGCGCCGGCCGTTCGAGGGTCTCGTTGACTTTTTGCACCAGCTGCTGCGCGGTGAAGGGCTTGGGCAGGAAGGCGGCGCGGGACTTGGAAACCTTGAGCCGCACGTTGAGATCGTCCAGGTAGCCGGAGATGTACAACACCTTGATGCTGGGTCGCTCATCCAGCAAGCGTTGAGCGACCTCGCCGCCGCCCATCGTCGGCATGACCACGTCGGTCACAAGCAGGTCGATGGTCCCCTGGTAATGTTCACTGAGACGCAGCGCCTCGGCGCCGTTGGCGGCCTGCAGGACGATGAAGCCGGACTGCTCGAGTGCCTTGCACGCCATGGTGCGCACTCCATCCTCATCTTCCACGAGCAGCACGGTGGCGCGCTTGCCCGCCAGGTCGATCTGCGGCAGCGGCCTGCTGATCGACGACAGCCCCTCGGCGGCGTGCGGCAAATAAATATTGAAAGCGGCTCCCTGACCCGGCCGACTTTGCACGACAATGCTGCCGCCGCTCTGCTTGACAATGCCGTACACCGTCGCCAGCCCAAGCCCCGTCCCTTTGCCTTGCTTGGTCGTGAAGAACGGTTCGAAGATATGACTGCGGACGGATTCGTCCATGCCACAACCCGTGTCCTGAACCGTCAGAAGAACATAGTTACCCGGCTGAATACCTGGCATTTCGCGGCTGGCGGATGCCTTCAACTCCACGTTGCTCGTCTTGATGGTGATCTGCCCGCCGTCCGGCATGGCATCGCGCGCATTGACCACCAGGTTCATCAGCACCTGGCCGATCTGCCCTGGATCGACCTTGACGGGAAACAGGTCGGGATCGAGCGTGCGCGTCAGGCGAATGTCCTCGCGGATGAGCCGGCCGAGCATTCTCTCGATGTCCTTGATGAGCGAGTTCAGGTTGACGATAACCGGAGCAAGAACCTGCCTGCGGCTGAACGCGAGCATCTGGTTGGTCAGTGCGGCGGCACGTTCGCCCACCTTGGCGATCTCTTCGATCGAGATGCGTCCGGGGTGATCATCCGGAAGCATCTGCAGGAGCAAGTCGCCATGCCCCAGAATCACCGTGAGGAAGTTGTTGAAATCATGGGCGACGCCTCCCGCCAGCCGGCCGATGGCTTCCATTTTCTGGGCCTGCAAGAGCTGCGATTCCAGGCGCTTTTGTTCGGAGACGTCTGCGAGCACGCCGACGTAGTGTGTCACTCTGCCCTCAGGAGCACGGATGGGAGCGAACGACAGAGTGCTCCAGAATGACGTTCCGTCCTTGCGCTGCACGAGGAACTCGACCAGGTAAGAGCGCGACTCTGCCATGGCCGCGTCGATCTCGCCAGCCACTCTCGGGTTGGCGTCCGGCCCCTGAAGCAGCGACCAGCCGCGCGTCAAAACCTCGTCGCGGCGGTAACCGGTCAGACACTCGAAGGCGTGGTTGACGTAGATGATCGGCTGACCAGGCCGGGCCGCGTCGAGAATGAACAGCCCTTCGGTGATTGCCTCGAGGGCGCGCTCGCGCAAGTTCAGGATCTCAGCCGAGCGCTTCTGCTCGCTCAGGTCGCGGATGACGCTGATGACCATCGGGCCGTCGCTCGTGTGCTGCGGGCACAGGCTGATCTCGACGGGAAACTCGCTGCCATCCTTGCGATGTCCCACAAGATGGCGCTTGGAGACCGTCGGCTTGAGCGGGTCGTGCGACGAGATATCAGAAAATTGCTCGCGATTGCGCCGGCTTACCAGGCTGCGAACTTTGTTATTGGCGGCCTCACCGCATGGGCTGTTTTCACCCTGGCGTCTTTGGTTCTGGGAATCGGTGGATTATGCCAGAAGGGACGCAAAAAAGGGTTCGCCATTTGCGGTGTTACATTGAGTGGCTTTTTCATGCTGGCAGTCTTGGCTTTCGCACTCGCCGTGATAAGGTAATTGGCAGATGCTCAGCGTCTTTCGAATTCAGCCGCCGAACCAGGCATTGCACACCGACGGGGACCGCATTCTTGTTTTGCGCGACGCCACGCTGTTGCAGCGGCCCCGGACCACCTTCACAATGGGTCCGACGACGAGAATCACGCCAAGCAGCTTTGCCAGGAAGATTGAGTGTTCCACGATAACTTCTGCCGCGCGTGACTTTGGCCGAACGCACCAGTTCACCCGGCATAAGCAGTTCACCGAGGCATGTGAGCGAGCTTACGCGTCGCCAACCGCCGTCTTCGTCATCGGCGGATTGCTGTTCATCGTCAGCACGGCGTTCGTCCTATCGCATCCGGTCTGGGTGGCCGATTGGCGGATCGTGGTGACGTTGATCGGCTGGCTGATGCTCTTTATCAGCCTATTGCAGTTGTTCGTGCCGCGCTCGGTGGCATGGCCGATGACGGTGCTGCCGCGGGCGAGGTATCGGTTCGTACTCGACCTCGGACAGGTGCTGGTCGGCCTGTACTTGGTGTATTGGGGCTTCCTGGCGTACTGACCGGCGTGGCCCGGCCGAAAACCAGACGCGGCTGCAGACCGGCGGGGCATGTAGCGCTTCCCAGATATGTAGCTCACCCAGCCCCGCCGGCTGCTGAGCTTGGCCGTTCGACTTCAAGAAATCATGACTCGAAAATCATGAGCAACGATAAGGGAGCAAGGGGTGCATCCAGACCGTCGCGTCGTGTGACGTACGCACTCATCAGTGCTGTCGGTGCCGTCTTCTTGTGCGCCGGCGGCTGTACTGGCCTGTGGCTCCTGCTGCGACCAGATCCTTTCTTGGGACCCTGGCAAAGCCGGGACGCCAAAGGCAGAGACGACATTACTTTGGGCCTCTACGCTGAGGGCAATGGCGAGAAGACGGGCTTCTATCGCGCCGGCGAGGGCAAGAGCCAGTCCCTAAAGTGGAGGCTTGATGGCGATGTGCTCGAGTTCGAACTGATCGGGGACGGAACTTTCTGGACAGGCGAAAAAGTGGCCCGATTCAGCTACTCCGTATCGTGGTCGGGCCGTGAGTTGACGCTGGTGCCGACGGCGGCAGGCCAACGGTCGGTTACCCTCAAGAGCACCAAGCGACCCTTCCCGACTTGATGTTGAGGTGATTAGATGGGTTGGCAACATTTCACCGCGTTCACGCTTGCTGGCATTGGCGCGCTGGGCTTTTGTTTGATGATTGTCGCCTTCGTGATGATTGCTCTTCAAGGCGGCTGGAAGCAATCGATCCAACAACCGATGGCCGAAGGCCGCTGGCCGATGGGAAGACGGCTTCTCCTCGTCGGCGCAGCGCTCGGCTTAGTGTTCGCCATCGGTATATTTGTTCTTGCCATGATCCCTGGTGGCATTCCGTGGCGTAACTGAAGAAGCCGAACCTGGCGTTGCACTCCGACCGGGGCCGCATTCTTGTTTCGCGCGACAGCACGCCGTTGCAGCGGCCCCGGCGGGTAAACTTTTTCGTTCGGCGACCGAGACTGCGGGACCGCAGCGGCTCACCGGCGTCATACCAGTGTCGCCCGGTAACCATCTCTTACAATAGCGAGGTGCCGTATGCGTCTGTGCGTAGCGTTGCTCCTGATGGCGGCCGTCGTCGCGGTTGCGGATGAGCCTAAAACCGGGGCGAAGGACAAGGAGGCCCTCCAGGGGCTGTGGCAGGCAGTCGAGTTGGAGGCCAACGGCAAGAAGGCTCCCGCCGAGGCGGTGAAGGCGTTCCAGGTCCAGTTCAAGGGCGACCAAATCGTGTTCAACCCGGCCTCTGAAAACCGCAAGCATGCCTTCGCGATCGACCCCGCGTCGAAGCCGAAGGCGATGGACCTGACGGCGGGCGATGGCCCGAAGAAGGGCCAGAAACTGCCGTGCGCAATCTATAAGCTGGAGGGCGACAAGCTCACCATCTGCCTCGACAAGGAGGGGGAGGCCGGCAAGCGGCCGACCGAGTTCAAGACGGCGGCCGGGGACGGCTTCGCGCTGCTCACCTTGGAGCGGGTCAAAGACAAGAAGTGACACAAGCCGCCGAACCCACATCTATGGCCCGCCGAATCAATAGCGCGCACGCCGAAAGAGGGATGATTTCTGATTTTTTCATCCGGCATCCTTGCGGGCTTCAGGACGAATCCGTGAGTGTGCGCTCCAGGCTGCGTCGGCGTGTTTCATGGTTCGTGGTTGCGGCGCCCGGGTGTCACGTCGTTGTCAGCGAATGCGGTTGCGGCTGCAACCGTTCGCGCGCGTGCTGCACCAAACACATCGACGGGGTCGGCCAGGTCTCCTTGCGGCGTCCCGACTGCGCGAGGCAAACGTCACGGTGTCCCGCCTGTGCCGTGGCTCTCCTCTGCGCCCCGGAGGGGTTGGGAGGAGGCCACGGCGTGATCCTCGTCGCGCCCTAGAAATTCAGCCGTGCCGCCACGTCGGCCAGTGCGATCATTCAAATGCACGGGCTCATCTTGCCGGCGCCAACTGGGCTCTCCTGGGCGGAGTGGGCGAGGCGCCGCCGAGCGGGCTGGGTGGCACGCGTGCCACCCGTCGCCATGGATAGGTGTCACGCGCAATGAGCGTGGGCGCTGTCCGGCGGGCCTGGCAGTGCGGAGGCTGGCCGATTGCCGCATCGCGAGGCGGCGTCATATCTCGCAATGGCGACACGACTTATGAATAGGGCGCGGACAAAACCGCTTGCCACTTCTCAATGCATAAATGGGTTTTTATGTCACATTCGGGTGGCGGGCGCTGACATGAAAAGAAAACGCAAGCGGGGCGAGCCTGGCTATAATGGCCATGAATCAGCGGCGTTTGCGTGTCCATCGTTGACGTGGTGAGCACGAGCGATTTCAATCTGTATGCGGAGCTGTTGCATTTCCTCGAGAGCACCGACCCCGCCCTCGGCAACGAGCCGCCGCCCATGTACGCGGTGACCTTGCGCATGCGGCACGAAGACCGGCGCCGGCTGATGGATAGCTGGTATCATCCGCTCGCCATCGGCCAATCCTTGCCGGCGCTCCCCATCTGGCGCAAGGAAACCAAGGCCATCTCCCTCGAACTCGAAGCAAGCTACGCAGAAACCTGCAAGACGCTCCGCATTTCTTGATTCGCACGCCGTGCGGCGCGGCGAGCTGCGTTATAATGAAGCCCATGAATCAGCATGGCTTTGTGCGCGTGGCCGCCGCCGTTCCGTCCCTCCGGGTCGCCGATTGCGCGTTCAACGGCGAGCGCATCCTCGCCATGCTGGCTCGAGCGGAACAGCAACAGGTGGACGTGCTGGTCTTTCCCGAGCTGTCCCTGACCGGCTACACCTGTGCCGATCTGTTTCAGCAGGCGGTCTTGCAGTCGTCGGCCCGCGACGCTCTCGAAGAACTGGTCCAGCGCGGCAAGGATGTCTTCTCCGGTCTGGCGGTGGTCGGCCTGCCGCTGGTGATCGACGACCGGCTCTTCAACTGCGCGGCGGCAATCCAGGGCGGCCGGCTGCTCGGCATCGTTCCCAAGTCGTTCATTCCAAATTACAAGGAGTTCTACGAGCTGCGCTGGTTCGCGCCGGCGGCCCAGGCGCAGAGCCGTGTCGTTTCCTGGGACGGAACGGCCGTCCCTTTCGGAACGGACCTGCTCTTCGACGCCGCGCCGGGCGGCCCGGTCGTCGGCGTGGAGATCTGCGAGGATCTGTGGGTGCCGGCGCCGCCCAGCTCGATGCTGGCCCTGGGCGGCGCGACCATTCTCCTCAATCTGTCGGCAAGCAACGAGGTCATCGGCAAGGCCGGCTATCGACGGCAGCTCGTGCAGAACCAGTCGGGCCGCTGCCTGGCGGCCTACGTCTATGCTTCCTGCGGCGTCGGGGAATCGACGACCGACGTCGTCTTCGGCGGGCATTGTCTCATCGCCGAGAACGGCGTGCTGGTCGCCGAATCCGAGCGCTTCAAGCCGGAGGAGACGCTGCTCGTCACCGACGTGGACATCGAGCGCCTCCGCAACGACCGTCTGCGCACCAATAGCTTTGGCGACCTGAGGACGGACGGCGCGCGCACGATCGCCTTCACGCTGGATCGTCCGGTGCCGCGGCGGCTGGTCCGCGAGATCGAGGCGCATCCCTTCGTGCCGCGCCGTCAGGAAAGGCTGCGCGAGCGCTGCCAGGAGATCTTTCTCACGCAGGTATCGGGACTGGCCCGGCGGCTGGAGCACGTTGGCAGGCCGCCCGTTGTCATCGGTATCTCCGGTGGGCTGGATTCGACGCTGGCTCTGGTCGTTACGTGCAAGACCGTCGATCGTCTGGGCGTGGCGCGCGGCAAGATCACGGGTATCACCATGCCCGGCTTCGGAACGACCGAGCGAACACGGCAAAACGCCCAGATCCTGATGAGACAACTCGGCGTCGCGGCGAAAGAGATTGACATCCGTCCTTTATGCCTGAAAGAGATGCGTGCCCTCGGACACCGGCCCTTCGGCATTGATTGTGGCCGGCTTTCCGTCGAAGAACTGACGGCCCGGCTGCGCGAGGTCCCGGCCGACCGGCGGCACGACCTCACCTTCGAGAACATCCAGGCGCGGATGCGCACCAGCCTGCTCATGAACTCCGGTTTCGTCATCGGCACCGGCGATCTTTCCGAGCTGGCGCTGGGATGGTGCACGTACAACGCCGATCACATGAGCATGTACAACCCGAACGTGAGCATCCCCAAGACACTGGTGAAGTTTCTGGTCCGCTGGGCGGCCGAGAACGAGTTCGACGGCGAGGCGCGGCGCGTCCTGCTCGACATCGTCGACACGCTCATCTCGCCGGAGCTTCTTCCCATCTCGTCCGACGGCCAGGGATCGCAGTCCACCGAGCACACCATCGGCCCCTACGAGCTGCATGACTTCTTCCTGTTCCACGTGCTGCGATACGGGGCAGCGCCCGCGAAGGTGCTGTATCTCGCCGAGCAGGCGAAGTTCGACCGCGACTATTCGCCGCGCGAGCTGCGTCGCTGGCTGGAGGTCTTCATCCGCCGTTTCTTCGCCAACCAGTTCAAGCGTTCCTGCCTGCCCGACGGCCCCAAGGTCGGCTCGATCAGCCTGTCGCCCCGCGGCGACTGGCGCATGCCCAGCGACGCCGTGGCGGCAGGGTGGCTGAGCTGGCTGGAGACGGGCGAGCGAGTCAGCACGCTGGAACTTCCGTAGTGGACGCCGCTGATGGATCGGAAAATCGTTTGGTCGCCTGGGGACGTTGGTTTTCAACTGCCCTGCGGTCTGATACAATGCAGCGTCCGCTGTTGGCTGCCTCCCCGAGGCGAACTTGTCACTTTTCGAGGTGCGACACCATGAGCAGGGCCCGAAGCATACGCGTGCTGGTTTCGGCATTGTTGGCAGTGGCGGGAGTATGGTCGCTGGTGCGTTTGGTGGAAGCCCAGGCGCCGGCGCAACAGGCCGGGCAGCCGCCGGTGCCGCCGGGGGGCACCCCGATTGTGATCAAGCCAGCCGACGCCGTGCTGAAGGGTCTGGAAAAGGTGGTATCCACCAGCGACGGCAAGCCCAGCATGTTCACACTGTACATCAACAAGCACGATGGCCGGGTCCTGGCTGAGTTGCCTCGTGAGTTTGACAAGAAGAAGTATTTCATCGCTCTGACCGTCGCAGGCGGCGAGATCTTCGCCGGTCTGCAAGCGGGCGACCTTTATGTCCAGTGGAAGAAGTACGGCGAACGGCTGGCCTTGATCGAGCCGGACCTGGAAACGCGTTCCACGGGCGACCAGGAGTCGAAGGACTCGGTCCAGCGGCTCTTCACGGGCCGGGTGCTGGCCGACGTGCCGATTCTCGGGCAGACGCCGCAGCACGGCATGGTCATCGACATGGTCGAGCTGCTGCTGACGAACGCCCCCAAGTTTTTCGGCAGTGGCTTCAGCTACTTCGGCGGCGGCGGCTACAACATTGATCCGCGTTCGTTGAGACTGCGCGAGATCAAGACCGCCAAGGCCTTTACCCAGAACATCGAGCTGGCCTTCGAGGTGCCGATGAGCAACGGCAAGCTCAAGACGCTGCATTTCTCGATCAGCGAGATTCCGGACAACACCGGGTACCATGCGCGAGCGGCCGACGACCGCGTTGGCTATTTCACGACTGCATTCGACGATCTGGGCAAGTTCAAGAAGGGCGAGTCGCGGACGCGTTACATCAATCGCTGGCATCTCGAGAAAGCCGATCCTTCGTTGAAGTTGAGCCCGCCCAAGCAGCCCATTGTCTTCTACATCGAGCACACCACGCCGATCCGCTATCGGCGCTTCGTCCGGGACGGCGTGCTGCAATGGAACAAGGCCTTTGAGAAGGTCGGCCTGGCCAATGCGATTGAAGTCTACTACCAGGACTCGCAGACCCACGCTCACATGGAGAAGGACCCCGAGGACGTGCGCTACAACTTCGTGCGCTGGTTGAGCAACAACCAGGGCACGGCGATCGGTCCGAGCCGGGTGCACCCGCTTACCGGGCAGATTCTCGACGCCGACATCATTCTGACGGATGGCTGGATTCGCCATTTCGAGCGTCAGTTTGCGGAACTGCTGCCGCAGCTGGCGATGGAGGGCTTTGGCCCGGACACGCTGTCATGGCTGGAACGCAATCCGACTTGGGATCCGCGCTTCTTGCTGGCCTCGCCGCACAAGCGCAACGAGTTTCTTGCGGAGCTGAATCGTCGCGGCACGCAACCCCTGGGTGGACACGCGGCCGCAAAAGCCTCTGGCCGGCTCATGGGCAACAACGAGTTCGACGGCCTCGTCGGCCGCGTCAGCCAGGTCAACGGCATGTGTCTGGCTGCCCAGGGCAAGGCGTTTGACCTCGCCGTCATGCGCATGTCGCTCGATCTGCTGATGCAGGCCGAGGCGCAGGAGGCCAACGACCAGCCGAAGTCCAAATCCACCGAGGATGAACTGGACGGCATCCCCGCCCGTTTCATCGGCCCACTGCTCGCCGACCTGGTGGCTCACGAAGTGGGACACACGCTTGGCCTGCGGCATAACTTCAAGGCCTCCGGTCTCTACAGCATGGCCGATGTCAACAGCAAGAAGATCAAGGGCAAGAAGCCGTATGCCGGATCCGTCATGGACTATCTTCCCGTCAACATCAACATGAAGGACGGTGAGGTCCAGGGGGACTACGCCATGATTGATATCGGGCCCTATGACATGTGGGCGATCGAGTACGGCTACTCATTCGAGAAGGATCTCAAGCCGATTCTGGCGAAATGCACGCAGCCCGAGCATCAGTATGGCACGGACCAGGACACACTGGGCCCGGACCCGCTGGCGCGCCGCTACGACTTCAGTGCCAATCCGCTTGATTTCGCTCGCAATCAGATGAAGCTGGCGAAACACCATCGAGAAAAGCTGCTCACCAAGTTCGTTGCCGATGGCGAGAGCTGGAGCAAGGCACGCCGCGGTTACGAGTTGACGCTGGCTTTGCAAGTTCGGTCACTCGGCATGATGGCCAACTGGGTAGGCGGCGCCCTGGTCCACCGTGATCACAAGGGAGACAAGGGCACTCGCGCTCCCATCGAGGCCGTGCCCGCCGCCACGCAGCGCGCCGCTCTCAAGTGGGTCATCGAGAGTACCTTCAAGGACGAGGCGTTCGGCCTGACGCCGGCAATCTTGCAGCGGATCCGCACCGACAGCCTGGCGTCGGACGAGAGTTTTTCAGGATTCCAGGAACCCACGTTTCCTGTCAACGACCGTGTCATGGGCATTCAGAGTTCGGCGCTGACGATGCTCTTGAATCCAACGCGGCTACGGCGAATCTACGACAACGAATTTGTCGTCGAGGCGGACAAGGATGCGGTCACGCTCCCCGAGTTGATGGAGACGGTGACAACGGCCATCTACAGCGAACTGGACGACATGCCGGAGGGCAAGTTCACGTCGCGCAAGCCGTTGATCTCGACGCTACGCCGCAATTTGCAAAGGACACTGGTGGATCGACTCATCGACCTGGCTCAGCCTGGCGGCGACAGCGGAGCCGCCTCCAAGCCGATCTCGAACCTGGCATTGACGCATCTACGGCAGCTGAAGACCAAGATCACCACGGCTCTCAAGGCCGATGGCTTGACGATGGATCCGTACAGCAAGGCGCACTTGCAGGACGCGCAGATCCGCATCACCAAGGCGCTGGAAGCGCCGTTCATCTTCAACGTGCGCGATTTGCAGCCGCGGATGTCGTTCCCGCTCTTCCTGCACTCGCGCGGCGAATACTGTAGCCAGCCGGGATGCCGCTGCCGGACCGAGTCGTGGGACACGCGGCGGTGACGGCCCCAGCGGCGAACCTGTCGCGTGGGGTTGTGTGCGAGCGAAAACGCACGCTGGCTTACCGCTGGGGCAAGCCCGGGGGCGTCGTGACGGGCGGGGGTGAAATCGGCAAGGGCGGCGGCGCGGGGATGCTTGGATAGACGATCGTCCCGTCGCTGGTGGTCTTGAAGGACGTCGGCGTGCCGCTTGGCAGTTCGGGGGGCGTCGGCCGGATGACTTGCTGTGGTGCCGTGCCGCTATTGGTGCCTGGCGTGAGCCAGGTGCGCGCCTTTTCCTTGGCCTTGTTGATGTCCTCGGCGATCTTCGGGTTGTTCACGTCCACCTCGTAACGGGTGCCGGTGCCGTCCGTGGTGCGTTTCACGGCGTACCAGCCCTGAAAGTATCCGACGACGACGAAGGCGATGACGGCAGCCGCCGCCAGGGCCAAGAGATTGCGCATGTCTGGGTCTCCTTGAACGAGCGGGGACATTTGCCAACCAGCCACGACCGGCGAGGCTGTAACAGGATCCCCGTGATCGGTCCAGGCCAACCGGGGAACGCGAGGTTCCGTTCGGCCGGTGTCGAGTGGATTTGCTGCTGCATATCGCTGAGAGGGCGGGCTGAATAGAGGCAAACGGCATGACCAGGGTAAACCGGGCTTGACAACACCCCATGCCCGTTGCGTATGCTTTGGGGTAGGTGGGTTTGTAACGCAGGGTTCCCAGCCGCGACAACCTGAAAAACGCGATTGACCCGCATCTCTCCCGAGTCGGACGACGTAAAATGAAGTAGGCCATCGGGCGAGCCTGGCCAAGGTCGCGAGGATGGCGGATGTCGGCGTTGGATGGCGCGATACGGAGTAGGCCAGGGAAGGCATGAGCGGGCGGCAGCGCCGGGAGCGCGAGCGACCGGAATCGGCCAGGGGGGTAGCCCGGCGCGGTTGAGTGAGAGCATCCCCGGACGTTCCTACCCTGCCTCCCCTTCCTCTTTCGCATCACCGCCGCGGGGACTGCATAGCTCGTCATCATCGCAGGGATGCCTCCCGCCCAGGTCTTTTGCTCTTTCGGATTGGGAATCACGGCGCCGCCGTCCATTGGGCGGACGCGCCGACCTACTGGAGGATTCACATGTCCACGGGGAAAACCATCCTGCATTCGATGCGGCAGCAGCTCAATCTCAGTGACTATCGCAAGAAACACTGGGAAGGGTCGTTTGACGAGTACCTGGACATTGTCTGCAAGCGCCCGGAGGTGACGCGTTCCGCCTACCAGCGCCTCTATGACATGTTGCTGTCGCACGGTACCGAGGAGATCTACGAGCAAAAAGAGAAGATCACCCGCTACAAGTTCTTCACGGATTTCGCGGCCCAGCAGGGCGATGCTATTTTCGGCCTCGACCGCACGCTCATGAATCTCGTCAACACGTTCAAGGCGGCTGCCAAGGGTTACGGCACCGATCGCCGGGTTCTCCTGTTGCACGGCCCGGTTGGCAGCTCGAAGAGCACCATCGCCCGCCTTCTGAAAAAGGGGCTGGAGCAATACGCACGCACCGATGAGGGCATGCTTTTCTCCTACGCGTGGAAGATGGAGAACGGCACCTGGTCCAAGTGTCCGATGCACGAGGAGCCCCTGCACCTCGCGCCCCACGAACTGCGACCCGCGCTTGCGGCCCGGCTCAACGAGAACAAGGGGCCCAACGACTACGTCGTGACCATCCAGGGCGAACTCTGCCCGTTCTGCCGGCACATGTATAATGAGTACCTGGCCAAGCATGACGGCGACTGGAACCGCATGCTCGAAGACATCAAGGTTTTCCGCTTGATCCTCTCCGAGCAGGATCGCATCGGCATCGGCACTTTCCAGCCCAAGGACGAGAAGAACCAGGACTCGACCGAACTCACCGGTGACATCAACTACCGGAAGATCGCCGAGTACGGCACCGATAGCGACCCGCGCGCCTTCAACTTCGACGGCGAGTTGAACATCGCCAACCGCGGCCTGGTCGAGTTCATCGAGGTCCTCAAGCTTGACGTGGCCTTTCTCTACGATCTGCTGGGCGCCTCGCAGGAGCACAAGATCAAGCCGAAGAAGTTTGCGCATACCGACATCGACGAGGTCATCCTGGGGCACACCAACGAGCCGGAATATCGCCGGCTGCAGAACAACGAGTTCATGGAGGCCTTGCGCGACCGCACGGTCAAGATCGACGTTCCTTACGTGAGCCGCCTAAAGGATGAAATCAAGATCTACGAGAAGGACTTCAACGCGGAGCGCGTCAAGGGAAAGCACATCGCGCCGCACACCATTGAAATTGCCGCCATGTGGGCCGTGCTCACCAGGCTCAATCCGCCCAAGCACGCCAACCTCACGCTTCTCCAGAAGCTCAAGCTTTACAACGGCAAGACGCTGCCTGGCTTCACCGAGGACAACGTCGTCGAGCTCAAGCGAGAGGCGATCAGCGAGGGCATGTCCGGCATCAGCCCGCGCTACATCCAGGACAAGATCAGCAACGCCCTGGTTGCCCACCCGGAAGAGAACTGCGTCAACCCGTTCATGGTGCTGCACGAACTGGAGGTGGGCTTGCGGCATCACTCGCTCATCACCAGCCAGGACCAGCTGCAGCACTGCCGGGAACTGCTGTCGGTCGTGAAGGAGGAGTACGAGGACATCGTCAAGAACGAGGTCCAGCGGGCCATCGCCGCCGACGAAGACGCCTTGACGCGGTTGTGCTCGAACTACATCGACAATGTGAAGGCCTACACGCAGCGCGAGAAGGTCCGCAACCGCTACACCGGCAACTACGAGGAGCCGGACGAACGGCTGATGCGCTCCGTCGAGGAGAAGATCGACATCCCCGAGGGCCGCAAGGACGACTTCCGCCGCGAGATCATGAACTACATCGGCGCCCTGGCCATCGACGGCAAGAAGTTCGACTACAAGACCAACGAACGACTGCAAAAGGCCCTGGAGCTCAAGCTGTTCGAGGACCAGAAGGACACCATCAAGCTCACCAGTCTGGTATCGAGCGTGGTGGACAAGGCCACGCAGGAGAAGATCGACGTCGTCAAGAGCCGCCTGATTCGCAACTACGGCTACTGTGACGTGTGCTCCACCGACGTGCTCAGCTTCGTGGCGAGTATTTTTGCCCGCGGACACGCGAAGAAATAAAAGTCGTGGTTTGTTTACGTTTCGCGCTCGCGCGACCCCGAGCAGGCGCGAACGTAGGCATGCCCGGTTATGAGGACCTGTCGTGAGCCAGAAGATCGAGCGAGATCAGCAGCGGTTCAAGAAGATCGTACGCGGCAAGGTGAAGAGCAACCTGTCGAAGTACATCGGCCGCGGCGAGATGATTGGCAAGAAGGGTAATGACCTGGTGAGCATTCCCTTGCCGCAGATCGACATCCCGCAGTTTCGCTACGGCGAGAAGGGGTCGGGCGGGGTAGGGCAGGGCGAGGGCCAGCCGGGACAGCCGTTGACCGCGCCACGCGGCGACAGCGACGCTGGCGCCGGCGACCAACCGGGCGGACATATCCTGGAAGTTGAGTTGTCCCTCGAAGAACTGGCCGCGATCATGGGCGAGGAACTGGCGCTGCCGCGCATCGAGCCGCGTGGCAAGAAGAACATCGTCACCACCAGGGACAAGTACACCGGCATTCGCCAGGCCGGCCCAGAGTCGCTCCGCCATTTCAAGCGCACCTTCAAGCGCGCCTTGAAGCGGCAGATCTCCTCCGGCGTCTACGACCCGAAGAATCCGACGGTCATGCCCATCCGCGAGGACAAGCAATACCGCAGCTGGAAGGAGATCCAGAAGCCCGAGAGCGTGGCTTGCATCATCTACATGATGGACGTTTCCGGCTCCATGACCGACGAGCAAAAAGAGATCGTCCGCGTCGAGTCCTTCTGGATCGACACCTGGATCAAGAAGCACTACAAGGGCATCCAGACCATCTACATCATCCACGATGCGGTCGCCCAGGAAGTGGACGAGCACACCTTCTACCACACTCGCGAGAGCGGCGGCACCAAGATCAGCTCTGCCTACGAGTTGTGCGACAAGATCATCAACCAGCGCTTCCCACCCGACCAGTGGAACCTGTACGCCTTCCACTTCTCCGACGGCGACAACTGGGGCGACGACATCCCGCACTGCATCGAGATCCTCACCGAGCGGCTGCTGCCCAAGGTCAACCTGTTCGGCTACGGGCAGGTCGAAAGCCCCTACGGCAGCGGCGAGTTCTTCGACTACATCAAGGAAATGCTCGGCGAGAAGGCCAACGTCGTCGCCAGCCGCATCCCCGACCGCGAGGCCATTTTGGGGTCCATCAAGGAATTCTTGGGCACAGGACGCTGATCGAAGATTTCAGATTTGAGATTGCAGATTCAAGAAGCAACCCGGTTTGATGCTCTGACAATCTGCAATCTGCAATCTGAAATCTGCAATCTGTGCTCCAAGGAAGGATGGTATAATTAGGACATGGGCATTCCCTACAACACCAACCTGCCGCCAGACCTGCGGGCCTTGCAAGTCGAGATTGAGGGCTATGCCCGCGAGTTCGGGCTGGATTTCTACGAGACCATCTTCGAGGTTCTCGACGCCGATGATCTCAATGAAGTCGCGGCCTATGGCGGGTTTCCCACGCGCTATCCGCACTGGTCCTTCGGCATGGCCTACGAGGAGCTGCGCAAGGGCTACGACTACGGCCTGTCCAAGATTTACGAGATGGTCATCAACAACGACCCCTGCTTCGCCTACCTGATGCGCTGCAACCACGTCGTTGACCAGAAGCTGGTGATGGCACATGTCTACGGCCATTGCGACTTCTTCAAGAACAACGCCTATTTCGCGCACACCAGCCGCAAGATGATGGATGAGATGGCCAACCACGGCGTGCGCATGCGCCGCTATGTGGAGAAGCACGGCGAGGACGAGGTCGAGGCTTTCATGGATCGCTGCATGTCCATCGACGACCTGATCGACGTGCACTCGGTGGCCATCAAGCGTCGCGAGGAAAGCCAGCGCTACGACTTCAAGGAGGAGGTCGATGAAGCGGTCAGGCTGACGCGCTTCAAGAGCAAGGATTACATGGATGACTACATCAACCCGCGCGCGGCGCTGAAAGCGGAAGAGGAGCAGCACAAGAAGCTCAGGGAAGCCACGGCCAAGAGCTTTCCGGAGAAGCCGGAGAAGGACATTCTGCTCTTCCTCATCGAGCACGCACCCTTGAAGCCGTGGCAGCGCGACGTGCTATCCATTGTTCGCGACGAGGCTTACTACTTCGCGCCGCAGGGCATGACCAAGGTCATGAACGAGGGCTGGGCCAGCTACTGGCACAGCACCATCATGACCGAACGCGCCCTCGAGCCCTGGGAGTGCATCGATTACGCCGATCACCACTCGGGGACGATGGCAACCAGCCGGACGCGCATCAATCCTTACAAGCTCGGTATCGAGCTGTTCCGCGACATCGAGGAACGCTGGAACACCGGGCGATTTGGCAAGGACTACGACGATTGCGACGACCTGGAGAAGCGGCGTACCTGGGACAGGAAGCTCGGCCTGGGCAGGCAAAAGATCTTTGAGGTTCGCCGCGTCCACAACGACATCACCTTCATCGAGACCTTCCTGACGCCGGAGTTCTGCCGCAAGCACCGGCTGTTCTCCTTCGCGTTCAACGACCAGACCGAGCAGTACTTGATCGAATCGCGCGAATTCGAGAAGATCAAGAAGCGCTTGCTGTTCAGCCTGACGAACTTCGGCAAGCCCTGGATTTACGCGGTGGATGCCAACTATCGCAACCGCGGAGAGTTGCTGCTCAAGCACGAGCACAACGGTATCGACCTGGAAATGGACAAGGCGTCGGCCACGCTGGCCAACATCCAGCACATCTGGTCGCGTCCGGTGCATTTGCAAACCGTGGTCGAGAAACAGCCCAGCATGATGTCATTTGACGGCTCCGAACACACCATCAAGACCCTGGGAGAAAGCGATGACGCTCGCAAACATACTCCGGCAAAATCTCGCTGAAACGCCGATTCTCAAGGAACGGCACGAATTGCTGGCGGCCGGGCCCGACCTGCCCTGGTCCGTAAACGTCACATTCGACAAGCGCGACGAACTGAGCGGCCTGGCGTGGGAGATTGCGGTCACGCGCACAGGCCCCGAGCCGGCCGGCGCAACCATTCAGGTCTGGGCCGAGCGGATTGCTCAGTACGCTACCGGCCTGACCGAACCGCTGCGCATCGTCGAGATTGATCCGGAACGCAACGAGGGTTTCCTGCGCAGCGCGCAGCCGGCGCGCATGGACGACCGCATTGGCTACTTCGAGATCTTCCTCAAGGGCACGCGGCACGCGCAGGTCCGCCGTTACCAGGCCAGCGGCGCCAATGGCAAGCGCACCCAGACCGGCTTCGTGTTGACCCACGAATCGCTGTGCAAGCTCGTGGACGACATCTCGGGCGACTGACTGGAGGCGCAGCATGGCCACCGCTGAGCTGAAGTCGAATCAACGACTGGTCTCGCGCGATGACTTCTACCGCCTTCTTGATTCCGGTGGTCCACTTCTCCCAGCGCCGCGCCTCCTGCAATCGAGCGAGCCGCTTGTCCTACGGCTGATCGATCAATACTCCGGCAACACCAGGCCATCGTTGCGGTTCGCCAGCAAGCCGAGTACCGCCGCCGGAATTGTGTCGTAAATCGGGCGCACCGAACCGTCGCCGAGTACGAACTGGCACAGGTGCGGATGCCGGCTGCCGAACTTCCAGCCCATGTCGTGCGGTGAGAGCGCCAGTGGGAAATCCGGACCGCCGCAGCGCATGCTGCAGGACGGATTGTGCCCGTCGTAGATGTTGCAATCCCACGGCACCTGTCCTTCCGAGCCATCGGGCACGTGCTTCTCGCCGACGAGAATGGTGTTGCTCAGGCCGTCGCGGATGTCGGCGAAGCGCAGGCCCTTGACGGCGTGAAAGGCGCCGTCGTGCGGAAGGGTCGAACCGTCCGGAAAGATGACGGTGTAGTCGAAGCCGGTCGTACCGATGCACGCCGCGTAGTCGCCCACCGAACCGGGCAAGCTGCTGTTGAGGACGCACACTTTCGGTGGCTGTGCGACTGGCGTGGACTGTCCGCTCGTGCGGAACGACGGGCAGAAGTAGTTGGGCACCGGCGTGCTGAAGATGGCGGCTGCCCGGTCGAGCGACTGCTGCGTGATGGGCACGTTGGCTGCGATGCCGGGGTAGATATCGCTGGCGCCCCAGAGTCGGTGGAGCGTTTCTTGTTCGAGATTGGGCAGGATCAGCCACGCCCACGTGGGTGTCTCGCCGAAACTGGTGCGGCTGGGCGGCAGCTTGTGATACTGGTCATGATAGAGGTGCAGCGCCAGGCCGATCTGCTTGAGGTTGTTGGCACACTGGGTGCGGTTGGCCGCCTCGCGAGCGGACTGCACCGCCGGCATCAGCAAGCTGATCAAGATCGAGATGATGGCGATGACCACCAACATCTCGATGAGTGTGAAAGCGCGACGACGGGGGCAAGCATGCATGATCAGTCTCCCTCAGCGGCCGGGCGCCGGCGCGTGGCGCAGGTCGCCGCCGGTGTCGTGGCGCATCAGTGACGCCGGAATTGTGAAGCGATATGTCCCCTGGCCGCCAAGCGGCCCGGCTGGAATCTCCAGGCGCAGATCTTGATTGCCCGCCGACTCCAGGGCGAATGCAAACACCCTGTCTTCAACCGTGACTGGAAACATGCTGGAACGGATGGTGTTATCCGCCAAGGTGGCTAGCGTGGCCTCGCGGCGCGGCAGGGAACGGCCCGTACTGTCCAGCAGTCGAGGTTGCAGGTCGTCGCCGCGTGACGTCTGTGGTTGTGCCTGGTGGCCGGCAAATCGTCGGGCATCTTCGACCAGTTGCATGCGGACGCGGATGACCACCGCATCACCTCGAGATTCTACCTTCCTGGGGGCCTCGTCTTCCGCGGGAGCCAGCCGAATAAGCCGCACGCTGCCGATCCAGATGCGCAGCGGACCTTGCTGGATGGCCGATTTGGCGGCATTCACCCAGTCCTCGCCTGCCGCGGTGCCCTGGGAGTGACTTGCCGTCAATGGCACGGCACGGATCTCCATGCTGATCACTGGGGCCGATTGCCGAAACATCCAGTACGCCTGTCCCAGCAGTGCCGGGAAAAGCCAGGCGAAGATCGTTGCCGCCACTGCCGTCGCCGTGCCCAGTGCAGCCAAGTGGGCACGCTGGCCCCTCGACATGGCACAAAGCAGGGCGAGCAAGCCAAGCATGACGGCGCCGGCGCTGACCGGGAGGACAAGGCCAGCCCACGAGCGCGATGAGGTGCACAGCAACCCCGCGCCGGCAGCCAGAAAGGCTGCGACTCCCAGCACGTCGGACATGCGCAGCGGTTCTGGCGGAGCAGCTGGCTCAGTAGCCGAGCATTGCCCAGGTTCCGGCAACGCCGTCGCTTCAATCGGCGACTCAGCGGAGACGGACGCGGGGGCAGCGACGCTGCTTCGCACGGTCCGGCGGGGCCCGCGCGGGGACGGTGCCAGCGATTCCTCCATCGGCGCCAGCGTGAAGTAATTTGCACAACGCCGGCAGCGCGCACTCGCTCCCAGGGCGTGATCGGGCGCCTTCACACCGTGGCCGCAAAACAAACATCTTGCCTGGAATGGCATCCGGTGTCTCCGCTGACTCGGTGCAACGGCCGGCACAGTCGCAACGGCTCACTCTCCTTGTGCGTGAAGGAGTGAAACCTTTCACAAGAAGTCATCTGCCTGAGTCGTTGTCTGCGAGTTGCCGCCGGCTACACTGTGATGATTGCGTAAATGCCGCACTGGAGCAGCAATGGCCTCGCGATTTGAAACCAAGACAGCCCTGGTCACCGGCGGTTCGCGCGGCATCGGCCGGGCGATCTGCGAGTTGCTCGCGGCGCAGGGGGCCCGGGTCGCCGTCAACTATCGCGACCGGGAAAAGGAAGCAGCGGAGACCGTCGCCGCCATCGAAGCCGACGGCGGCCAGGCATTCGCCATTCGCGCCGATGTCGCCGACGCCGACCAGGTGTCCGGCATGGTTCGCGAGGTCACCAGCACGTTCGGGCCGATCGATTTTCTCGTCAACAACGCGGGTGTGTTTCACCTGCTGGGAGTTGGCGAAATCACGCCGGAGAACTGGCGGCAAACTCTGGATGTGAACCTGACGGGGACCTATCTCGCGACATGGGCGGTGAAGGATGCGATGCTGGAGCGCGGCTTCGGCCGGATCGTCAACCTCAGCTCCATCGGCGGGCTGCGGCCACGAGCGCGGGCCATCGCCTATTCCGTCTCGAAGGCCGGCGTCATCGCCTTCACCAAGTCTTGCGCGGAAGCCTGGGCCAGCCGCAATGTCCGCGTCAATGCCGTCGCCCCGGGACTTATCGACACGGAAATGATCGGCGGCGCCGAGCCGGAGTTGCTGGACAAGCTCACCGCCGAGACGCCGCTCGGCCGCATCGGCACGCCGACCGATGTCGCGTCCGTCGTCGCTTTCTTGCTCTCCGAGGAGTCCGGCTTCATGACCGGGCAGACGCTGGTAGTGTGCGGCGGGCGGGTGATGATACCTTGAGTGCTTCAACGACTTGTTGCCGTGGACTGGCGCGGACGGTTGGCTCAGTCCCTCACGATGTCTGCTTTAATGACCTGACCGTCCTCAAACTTGATTGCCAGCCATTCCGAGTCAATTCTGATGAAGCCGCGTTCAGGACCCAGCCAGTAGACGTAGTCATATCCCTCAAAAAAACTACCTTCCGGTGGCACGCCAAATAGCTCGTCGATTTCCGCCTTTGATTTTCCAACGAGCTGGTGCCGGCCGAGTAGGTCGTCAATCATGCGCAGACGAATTGGATTGACGTTGCAAGTCTGACCCACCACGTTGTCCCTCCACGAGGCAGAGTCGAACGGAATGCGATTCTGGTATTCTTCGACAGCGCTACCTAGCCAGAAAAGAAATGGTAGATTGCACAAAACGCAAGGCGGAACGACGAGCAATGCGATGGCTATATCAATTGCCAGTTTTCTTCGCCTGTGCGACGGCGTCATGTGTCTTTCCTGCATTTCGCCGCTCGTCCGAGTGACTCTACCCGGCCTTGCGCTCGAACTGCTCGCGCAGCGATGCTAGTTGTTGTTTGCGCAGCACCTCGGGTGCGAACGGGTCGAAGGCCACCGGCCGTTTGAGGATGTTCTGCAAGACCTGCAGCGCCAGCCGGCGCATCTCCACATCGCGGCGTTCCAGGGCGGCCAGGAGCGCCGGCGTGACGCCGGGGCCGCGCTTCTCCAACTCGGCGGCGGCCAGGGCGTGGTCCGGTGTCTTGAGCCCCTCCACGAGGCGGTGGATCTTCTCCTGCTCGAGCACCGAGTAGATGGCCGGTTCGGTGCCGCGTGCCGGCGGCGCTGATTCGATGGAAATCGACGTGGCCGCCGGTGCTTGCTCGTAACGCGGATACGGCGTGCCCATGCCGGGAATCGCCTCGTTGAAGCTCTTGCCCAGGTACTCGTTGATCGCAATGGGATCGTTGACGATCTCGGCCGGCGTGCCGTGGGTGCGCACCTTGCCGTCCTTGATGAGATAGCTGCGCGTCGTGATCTTGAGCGCCTCGCGGACGTTATGATCGGTGAGCAGCAGACCGATGCCCTGGCTGCGCAGATCGCGGACGATGTCCTGGATGTCGGCGATCGTCTTGGGATCGATGCCGGTGAATGGCTCGTCGAGGAGGATCAGCAACGGCTCGCTGACCAGGCAGCGGGCGATCTCGAGCCGGCGCTTCTCGCCGCCGGACAGCCGGGCGCCGTAATTGGTCCGCACGTGTGTCAGGCCGAACTGATGCAGCACCTGCTCGGTGCGGTCCTTGCGTTCCTGCTTGGTGAGCTTCCTGCCGAGAGTGCGCATGGCCGGCATGATTTCCAGGATCGCGAGAATATTCTGCTCGACGGTCAGCTTGCGGAAGACGCTGGTCTCCTGCGACAGGTAACCCATCCCGAGGCGTGCCCGCTTGTACATTGGCAGGTAGGTGACATCGCTGCCGTTGAACCAGACCTCGCCGGCATTGGGGGAAATCTGTCCGGTTGTCATGCGAAAGCTGGTGGTCTTGCCCGCGCCGTTGGGGCCCAGCAGGCCGACGACCTCGCCGGGATTGACTTGAAAGGAGACGCCATCAACAACCCGACGGCGACCGTAGTTCTTGATCAACCCGCGCACTTCCAGCAGAGGCATGATCGCCCTCCATGGGGATTCTCGACATGCGGTCTTACCCCATGTTGCACCGCCAGACAAGGGCATTCAATGAACTGGCAAGATGGGAAGATCAGGTCGGTCCGGAACCTGGGCGAAATCGGAAACGTCAGGGCCAGACCTGCGACCACGAGCGCCCCGATTCAAGCCATGCCAACGACGTGCTATTTCTCCGGAATGCAGAAGCGCAGCGACAGCAGCGCGAAGGCCGTCGCCAGGTTGGCGTCCCCCTCGCCGAAGGTGCGATCGCCCTGGTTGCGCCAGCTACCGTCGGCTTGCTGTCGCGACTTGAGGGCATCGAACAACTCACGTCGCCAGGCATGCTTGATCCCCTTGGCATCGGCGAAGCGATCTTCGCCCAGCGCGGTCATGGCCTTGCCGAAGGTGTGGTAGTAGTAGTAGAGTCCTGCCTTGCCCATCCCGGGGTTCTCGTCGAGCGTGTAATGCTTACGAATCCAGTCGATGGCCGCCTTGACGCGCGTGTCGTCCTTGCTGACGCCGGCAAACAGGAAGCTCTTGAGGCCGCTGTAGGTCATGGCGCCGACGGAGCGCAGGCCGCCCTCCGGCGTCTGATGCCGCTTGTTGTCCGGATCAGGGACGTAGACGAAGCCGCCCTTGTCTTCCTTGGTCGTCTTCCTGGCGAAGGGCTGGTCGTTTAACTCCTTGCCGGGCAAGTTCTGGCAACGGCTGATGAACTTGAGCGCGTTCTGGATGGCCGGATCGTCTTTGGGAATGCCGGCAGCGAGAAGCGCCTCGATGGTGAAAGCGCTGTTGGACATGTCCGGCCGGCTTTTCTTGTCGTAGCCGAACCCGCCGAAGTTGACATGCTTCGGGTCGGTGGTCGATTCATCGAATTGCAGGCCCTTGAGAAAGGCGGCAGCATTTTTTAGCACAGTATCGTATTTGCCGCCCGTGTTTGCTTCCTTGAAGGCCATGGCCGCCACGCTGGTCGTGTAGTTGGCGAGGAACTTGTCGTAAACGCCGCCGTCCTTCTTGACCTGCTTTTCGAGGTACGCCAGCGTCCTGGCCAGGACCGGCTCCTTGGCGCTGACGCCGTTCTTGAGCATTCCGGCCGCGACGAGGGCCGTCACGCCCGGCCCGGCAATCCCCTTCGGAGAGAAGCTGCCGTTCTCCTCCTGCGAGGTTTTCAGAAAATCGATGCCCTTGTCGAGGACCGCTTTCACCTCCCTGTCGGACGGAACGACGGAGTCGTCCCCCGCGCGGAGATTGCTTGCGGCGACGCCAATCGTCAAAACAAGAACACCGGTCAATTGCGTTTTCACGGCCCGGGTCTCCACTGGTATTTCGCTGCCACAACTGGTTACGAAATCGACACAGTCTGTCATTACCCTAGTAATTCTGGACGCAGTTGCCCCGTTCCCGCGATCGGCACAGGGCGGCCCTGGCTGTCAGCGACGTGTGTCTGGGGATCGATGCCCAGCAGATGAAAGGTGGTGGCCAGGAGGTCTTTTGGCGAGACGGGAGCTTCGCGCACCTCGCCGCCGTGGCGGTCGGTGCTGCCGACAACGCGGCCGCGGGCGATGCCGCCGCCGGCGAGGGCGACGGAGTAGGCGTTTGACCAGTGGTGCCGGCCTGCGCCCGTTGGGCGCGAATCGATGCGCGGCGTCCGGCCATGCTCGCTCAGCCACAATACCACTGTCTCATCCAGCAAGCCGCGTGCTTCCAGGTCGAGCAGCAACGCCGGGTATGCCTGATCGAAGCCTGGTAGTAGATATTCCTTCAGTCGCGGATAGTGATTGGCGTGAGTGTCCCAGGCGCAGCCGGCGAACTGGCCGAAGCCGTCCCAGAAGATGGTGACGAACTTGCAGCCGGCCTCGACGAGTCGCCGCGCGGCCAGGCAGGCTTGCCCGAACAGCGTCATGCCGTAGCGCTCGCGCAGCGCCATCGGCTCGCGGCCGATGTCGAGGGCTTGCCGCATCCGCGGCGAAGTCAATAGTCCGAATGCCATGCTGCGATGCCTGTCGTACGCCTGCGTGCTTTCGAGGCGCTCGACTGCCCGGCGTGCCTGGTCCATCTGCGTCAACAGGTTGCGGCGCAGGTTGACACGCTCGATCGGGACATCGGACATCAATTGCCCCGCCGACGAGATGCCGAACCGGCCCGCCGCGGTACATCCCGCGAACGGATCGTGAAACAAGCGGCGCTGCCCTTGCGAGTAGGCCGGCGCCACGCGCGTGCCGGCTCCATCAAAATCGGTCCAGACGGGATCGTAACCCTGACCCAGGAAAGCAGCGTACGGACCGGCGCTCACATTCAGATCGGTCTTGGAGTTCAGGAGCCACGGCAGGCCGACATTGCGCGGCATGGGCGGCAACGCGCCCGACGAGCGGCGCTCTTCCAGGTAATCAACGATGGAGCCGATGAACGGCCAGTGCCTCGTGTCGCGCGGCACTGTCTCCAGCGCCGGCGTGTATGTCGGGATGCCGGTCACCGCGTAGGCCACGCCATGCAGCGGATAGGGATGCGTCAGCGACCGCACGACCGTGACACGGTCCATGACGCGAGCGATGTTCGGCAGGCGTTCGCAGATGCGCAATCCCGGGACGGAGGTGGCGATGCTGCGCATTTCGCCCTGAATCTCCGCGGGCGCATCCGGCTTGGGATCAAAGGTCTCATGCTGTGGCGGCGAGCCGTAAGGAAAGAGCAGAATGCAGGCCTTGGCCTTGCCGAACCCGCCGCGCGACATGGCGTTGGCCTGAGCTTCGCGTAGACGCAACAGGTCTCCCAGGCCCAGGCCGAACGCGCCCAGCCCGCCCAGGTGCAGGAAATCCCGCCGGCTGAGACCATCGCACAGCGCTTTTGTCTGCCCCAGGATGCGGAGCATGTCGTTCTCGCACAATGGAAAGGAGGGATGGCAACCTCGCCGCTATTCTAACCCAAAAAGCGCGGCGCGGAAACGGCCTCAGGTGCCCGTGTCACCTTCTCACCAGGAATGGGCCAACCTGAATCATCGACCTTGCAAGAGCCGTCGCGATCCGCTATCAACGGCGAGGCCCATTTCTGAGGGATTGCCCAATGAAGCGTTCCATCCGATTCCTGGCTGTTCTGGCTCTTCTCGCGCTTGCCGGGTGCGGGCCGCTTCTGGACCTGCGTAACGCTGCCCAAGACGCGGTCGGGCCGCCGAGGGTCGGCCCAATGACGCCTCACGGGCAGATCAAGCATGACTTCTGGGGCAGGAAATACATCGAACCCTATCGGCACGTTCCGCGTGAGTCGTCTGCCCCCGATCAGGACAGCAAATGAAGCTTGAAGCTGATTGCCGCACTTCTACCCTTGCCGGGCAAACTTCTTCCGGTCGTTTTCCTTCAACAGGTGCTTGCGCAGCCGGATGGCGGCCGGCGTGACCTCGACCAGTTCGTCTTCCTCGATGTATTCGAGGGCCTGCTCGAGAGTCATTTGCCTTGGCGGCTTGAGGATGATGCTCTTGTCGGAGCCGGCGGCGCGGATGTTGGTCAGCTTCTTTTCGCGGCAGACGTTCACGGGCAGGTCGTTGTCGCGGCAGTGCTCGCCGACGACCTGGCCCTCGTACACTTGCTCGCCGCCGGCGATGAACAGGGTGCCGCGCTCCTGGAGGTTGTCGAGCGCATAGGGCGTGGCCCGGCCGGTCTCGGTGGAGATGAGCACGCCGTTGAGCCGGCCGGGGATGCTGCCGCGCACCGGCTGGTAGTCGTAGAAGTTGTGGTGCATGATGGCCTCGCCGCTGGTGGCGTTCATCAGCCGCGTGCGCAGGCCGATCAGCCCGCGGGCCGGGATGGTGAACTCGACGTGCGTCATGTCCTTGCGGCTGTCCAGCTTCAAGCACTCGGCCCGGCGGTTGCCCACGAGTTCCATCACGGCGCCGACCGAACTGGACGGCACCTCGATGACGAGGTACTCGATCGGCTCCAGCGTCTGGCCATCGACATCGCGAGTGATGACGCGCGGCTTGCCGATCGACAGCTCGAAGCCCTCACGGCGCATGTTCTCGATGAGGATCGACAGGTGCAGCAAGCCGCGGCCGGAGACGTGAAACTCATCACGCTTGTCCGTGCTAGGCGTCACGCGCAGGGCGACGTTGGATTCGAGTTCCTTCATCAAGCGATCACGGAGCTGTCGGCTGGTGACGAAGGTTCCCGCCTGTCCGCAGAAGGGTGAGTCGTTGATGCGGAACAGCATGTCGAGCGTCGGCTCGTCCACCTTGATGGGCGGCAAGGCCACGGCATTGTCGATGTCGGCGATGGTGTCGCCGATGTCCACGTCCTCGAGGCCGACGACGGCGCAGATGTCGCCGGCGGAGACCTCGCCAGTCTCGATGCGGCCGAGGCGGTCGAAGACGTAGAGTTGCGCGACGTTGTCGTCGATGCGCTTGCCGTCGTGCTTCAAGAGGGCGACACGCTGCTGCTTCTTGATCTTGCCGGCGACCACCCGGCCGATGGCGATGCGGCCCACGTAGTCGCTGTAGTCCAGCGTGACGACCAGCATTTGCAACGGCTGGTCCGGCTCGACCTCCGGCGGCGGCACGTGCTTCAAGATGGCATCGAACAGCGGCCGCATGTCCGTCGCCGGGATGGCGAGGTCGCTGGTCGCGATGCCCTCCCGGCCTGAGGCATAGATCGTGGGAAAATCAAGCGTTGCCTCGTCGGCGTCCAGCTCGACAAACAGGTCGAAGACGCCGTTGAGGACCTCGGTGGGCCTGGCGTCGGGGCGGTCAATCTTGTTGATGACGACGATGGGCCGCAAGCCGCACTCAAAGGCCTTGCGGAGGACGAAGCGCGTCTGTGGCATGGCGCCCTCGGCGGCGTCGACGAGGAGCAAGGCGCCATCGGCCATCTTGAGGACGCGCTCGACCTCGCCGCCGAAGTCGGCGTGTCCGGGCGTGTCGATGATGTTGACCTTGGTGTCGCCCACCATCAGGGCGATATTCTTGGCAAGGATGGTGATGCCGCGCTCGCGCTCCAGGTCATTGGAGTCCAGGATGCACTCGCCGCGCAGCTCGCTCTCGCGGAACTGCCCGGACTGGCGCATCATCTGATCCACCAGGGTCGTCTTGCCGTGGTCCACGTGGGCGATGATGGCAATATTGCGGAGATCGGTCCTCTTCATCTAATCAGTAACCTGCGCCTGGGTTGGGGTTGTCTGGCCGGCCCTGGAGAGAGGAAGTATTATAGGTGAACACCGGCGACGGCGCATAGAGCAGTCGCCGGTTTACGTTTTGCGATCGCAGGATCTCACGCAGCATCTCTCGCGGCGAGAGAGCCTGCGAACGCGAAACGTAAACAAACCAGGGACATCACGTGGAGCTATTCCTCATCCGGCACGCGGACGCTCTGGCCCTGGGCGAGCGCGGCATCACGCACGACGAGGACCGGCCGCTGAGCGAGCGCGGTGAGACGCAGGCTCGCGTGGTCGGCGGAAGTTTGCGGCGACGCGGCATTCACCTCGACAGGATTGTCACCAGCCCGCTGCTGCGAGCCCGGCAGACGGCAGAGGAGATTGTGCGCGTCTGGTCGCCGCCGCTGCCAGAGATTCATGTCAGTCCCGAGCTGGCTCCAAAGGGCCGGCGGAAGAAATTGTCCCGCTTCTTGCGAGGACTGGGTGTGGAGTCGGTCGCTCTGGTCGGCCATCAGCCGGATCTTGGCGAGTTGACCGCCTGGCTGATCGGCAGCCGCAAGGCTCAGGTGGATTTCGCCAAGGCGGGCGTTGCCCAGATCGCCTGCCCCGACGGACCGGGAAAGGGGCTGGGCACACTTCTTCTGCTGCTGACGCCTGATTGGCTTGGCTAAGAGCAGAATTGCTCCAGGCCTGTTACGTGTCGCGCTCGAGGCCTGTCTCGGACAGGTATTCATTGAACGCCCGTGAACATCGGAGAAGTCGGATGGAACAGAGCCAGATCCGCCCCACCGTGGATTTCCAGCGCCCCGGCAAGCAGCATGGCCATCTCTGCGTGCCCTATTCCTACAACCTGGGTGGCTGGGCCAACCTGATGGTGCCGATCACGGTGATCGGCAACGGCAAGGGCAAGACGGCACTGGTGATGGCCGGCAACCATGGTGACGAATATCCCGGCCAGGTCGCCATTCTGCGCCTGATGCGCGAGTTGACGCCGGAGATGATACAAGGCCGGTTGATCCTGATTCCTGCTCTGAACATGCCGGCGGCGAAGGCCTCCACTCGACTTTCGCCGCTCGACGGCAAGAACATGAATCGCGTCTTTCCCGGCAATGCGACCGGCTCGGTGACGGAGATGATCGCCCATTACCTGACGACGGTGCTGTTTCCGCTGGCGGACATCGTCATCGATATCCACACGGGTGGCCGGAGCCTGGACTTTTATCCGTGCGCCACCATGCACCTGGTCGCCGATCATGAGCAGCGCAAGCAAATGATGGACGGCACGCTGGCCTGGAACAGCGACTTTGCCTTCCTTTACGCCGATATCGCGGGCACGGGGCTCTTGCCGGTCGAGGCCGAGCGGCAAGGCAAGATCGTCGTCACTACCGAGATGGGCGGCGGCGAGCCGGTGCCGGCCGCGGTGCATCGCCTGACGCAATCAGGCCTCCGAAACGTACTCGTCCACTTTGGCGTGCTGACCGGCGAAAAGGAGACGCGCCAGGGGCTGCGTTTGTCGCCAACGCGCTGGCTGCAATCGCTGTCGTGGGAGGATTATCGTTTCGCGCCGGAGTCGGGCATCTATGAAACGTTGGTCGAACTGGGGCAACCGGTGAAACCTGGCCAGCCGGTGGGGCAGATTCACTTCCTGGAACGCCCCGAGCGCGAGCCGGTTGTCGTCACGGCCCTGTCTGCCGGCCTGTTGTTTGCCTCGCGAGCGCCGTCGCTGGTCGCACAGGGCGATTGCGTCGCCTGCATCGCTCATGAGGTGGATCCGGCGACATTGCCGTAGACAAGCGTCGCTATCACCGCTCGGCGGCTTCGCGCAAGATGACGCGCGCAAAGGCGTCGAGCGAGCTTATTGATGTATGTCCGTGGGACGGTTTCACGCCCCGTATTTCCCGAGCCGGCCTGCGTGGGCCATTGCCAGCATCATCAGGTATTTCGCCTCGAATTGGCCTAGTCCGCCGCGGAGGCAAGTTGCTTCGCCGAACTCCGTTACCGCATCCGGGCGACAAGTCGATGACAGCAACAGGGTCGGCACCGGGTGCCAGCTGTGGCTTTTCAGTTTGCTCGGCGTGCTGTGGTCGCCTGTGACGATCAGCACATCTGGCTTCAGATTGCGAATGCGCGGCAGTTCGGCGTCGAGGCGTTCGATCATCTCGACCTTGGCGGGGAAGTTGCCGTCCTCGCCGGTGCTGTCCGTGTACTTGTAGTGCAGGAAGAAGAAGTCGTAGTTACTCCAGACACGGGTCAGGTGATCGACCTGGTCCTTGAGCGACGTGCCCGCACCGGCGATGTCCATGCCTACCAGTCGGGCCAGACCCTTGTACATCGGATAGACGGCCAGACAGACCGCCTTGAGTCCGTAGACTTCGCGCATGCTACTAATTCTGGGATAGCGCGAGAAGCCGCGGAGCGTGACCATGTTGGTGGGCCATTCATCTGCCAGAACCCTGGCCGCCTCGGCGGCGAAGTGATTGACGGCCAGCGCCGTCTTTTGCGAGGCGACATCAGCGCCCGATGCCAGCAACGGCGCGTGTCCGACCATCTGCGGGTCGGTGTCGTTGACGGCGTCGCCCAGATCGTCGCCGCGAAAGACGATCACGAAACGGTGCTCGCGGACCGGCTCGACGAAGATTTCCACGCCGGGGACTTTGATGCCGGCCAGCTTAACACACATCTCCTTGCAGCGGTCGGTTGCTGGCCGGCCGGCGCGGCGATCGGTGATGAGTCCCTTGGCATCCACGGAGCAGAAGTTGCCGCGGACGGCGACGTCCTTGGGCCCAACGGCAAAGTTGATACCCAGAGCCTCCAGAATGCCGCGACCGATGCGATATTCCAGCGGGTCGTAGCCGAACAGCCCCAGGTGGCCGGGGCCGCTGCCAGGCGTGATGCCGGGAAGCACGGGCAGACTCAGTCCGCAGACACCGTCGCGGACGCAGGCGTCCAGGTTCGGCGTGCGGGCGGTCTCCAGTTCAGTCATGCCACCCGGCTCCAGGGGCAGCCCGCCCAGACCGTCGGCCACCACCAGCACGATCTTGCCGCCGATCGGCTCCTTGAGTTCCTTGATGAGTTCGTGAATGTTCATGTGCGGATTTTACCCAGGCTCAATTGTGACGTAGAGTTGAGGCATGCTCTCAAACGCAACCCCCACGGCCGACGCCGATCCACAGCGTTCCTCCGAGCGCAACCGGCTTGCGTCCGCTCCCGCGCACAACCATTTTATGCAATTACCGGATGAAGCCATCACCTATCAGTATCAGGGATTGCTTCAGCCGGCGGTTGAGGACTGGACGGCAGCGGCCGAGCTGCGTCGGCAGCATTTCCTGGCCCCGGCTCGCGTCCGCGAGCTGGTGCCCAGGTTGACGCAGGTCCGTGGCCAGGTAGCCGCCGAACGCGAATTGCAGCAGGTTCCTCCGGATTTCCAGCCGATCGACGCCGGCTTCATCGACCTGCCGCAGAACACACTCGATCAACACCGCCGGCATGTCGATGTCAGCCCGCTGGGCCGCGTACTCGCGCTGGCCGACCGGCTGCGCGAGGACGCGGATCGAGTGGTCATCCTCGGCAGCGGCGCCGTGCACCTTGGCGCCCGCGCCCTCTTCGAGGCACTGTGCCCGGGCCATCACAACGAGCTGCCAGCCGAGAAGAGGCTCGGCACGCCGCGTATCTACTTCGAGGGGGACAGCTTCGACAACGATGCTCTGCAAGACTTGCTCGATCTCTTGCAGACGGTGTGCGTCGATCCAGAACTCCGCGCGGAACGCTGGGGCGCGGTCGTCATCAGTGATTCCGGCGCTGCGCTAGAGACCGCCGCGGCCCTGCGCACGTTCATGCGTGAAGCATCCGAATATTACGGCCAGCACTCAGGCAAGCTCCGTGAACTCTTCGTGACGGTGACCGGTGAGTCGGGCAAGCTGCGCGACCAGTGCAAGGCCGACGGCATCGCCGACGAGGATATCCTCACGATTCCAGGCGACGTGGGTGTTCGTTATTCCCTGTTCACGCCCGCCGGCCTGCTGCCCGCCGCGGTCATGGGACTCGACGTTCGCGCGTTGCTGCTCGGCGCCGCTGCCATGACGCGCCGTTTTCTCGAAGAACCCTTCGAGCGCAATCCGGTCCTGCAATATGCCGCGGTCAATTTTCTCCTCGCCCAGGACAAGCCGATTCGCGTGCTGGCCGTCGCATCGAAAAAGCTGGAAGCCGTCGGCCGCTGGCATGAGCAACTCCTGTCTGAAAGCCTCGGCAAGCAAGGGCAGGGGCCGACGCCGCTAACCATGGTGCTGTCACGCGATCTGTCTGTTCGCGGCCAGCAGAACCGGGATGGCCCGCGCGATCGCGTCATCAACAATCTCGTCACCGCGTCTGCCGCCAACCCGCCCATCATGATCGGCATGACCGACCACAACGGCGACGATCTTAACTGCTACAACCGCAAGGGCTACCCTGACTTGCTCGACGCCGCCGTGCGCGGCGCCAATCTTGCTTACCTCGAGAACGCTCGTCCCACCGCCGACCTGGTCCTGCCCAGCATCTCCGAACACACCATCGGCCAGCTCCTGCAAATGCTCATGCTCGCCACCGTTGTCGAAGGTCGGCTCATGGGTGTCAATCCATATAACCAGCCGGGGGCCGAGGCGTGCCAGCGACACATGAAGGCGTTGTTGAAGGCGTGACCACAGTGGACGTGTTGCCAGCGATTTCCTGCAAATCGAGCTGGCTCGATCTCGTTCGCTGCCCCTGTTGCGCTGCGGCGTTCGATTGCCGGCAGGCGGATAGCCTGTGTTCGAGTTGCGGTCAGCGCGGCTGGCTTGTGGGCGAGCGCATCGTCAGCTTCATTCAGCCCGGCGACCCCATCCACCACGACATGCTCGCCTGGCCCGAATGCTGGATGGACTGGGCTGCCGAAAGGCTCGATGCCACGCGGCGGCACGACCTGCACCCCGCAGAGTTGGCCGAACTGGTCGCACGCGGCCTGCTGGACGCCAGCGGCCGACTCACCACGCTCGGCGACCAGTGCCATTACCACCACCTGGAGTATCAATGGCAAGAGTGCGGCGACCCATTGCAGGAGCTGCTGCGCGCGCACGGGGAGCTATCGGCGGCGTCACGCGTTCTCGACGTCGGCTGCGGAGCTGGACAATCGCTGCGTCTGATGGCTGACGTTCGCCCGTCGCTTCGCATTGGCGTGGACAACAACCTTGTCGGCGCTCACCCTCGGCTGCCATTTTGCCGCCAGGCCCGAGCAGCGTGACATCGGCTTCGTCTGTCAGAATGGTCATCGCCTGCCGTTTTCCGGCAAGTCGTTCACCCACGTGATCAGTCGCGTGTCTCTGAACTACATGCACCAGCGGACGGCAGTGGCGGAGATGGTGCGCGTCCTGAAGCCGGGCGGCTATTTCGGCTGCCGGTTTGAGGCGCTGGGTCACGACCTGTTGCTCTTCCGCCAGGCCACATCGCTGCGCCGCCGGCTGGCCTTGCTGCGCGACCTCGCCCTGGGTCTGATTCACGACGGTACTGGCTGGCAGAGGCCCTGCGGCAGCCGGCTGACCGGCGGTCGGGCCTTCGCCACGGCGAGGCGGCTCGGCAACATGCTGCAATCCCTCGGTTGCCAGGTCATCAACGTCCAGATGGTGCAGCGCCGTGGCCGGGTTGCCGGCTTCGCCTGCCAGATGGTCATCCTGGCGCGCAAGGTTCGTGACACTGCCAACGATAGCCGAGAGACGACTGGCTGACTGTGTGACACACTTCTACTTCGTCCCGGTTGCAGCTATAATATTGCTTCACACTCGCCAACTTGGTCGGGGCCAAGATGCAGCCGCCACGAGCTACCGTTGAGAACCTGTTCCTCACCCGCCGCGACCTGCTGCGTCGTGGCGGTGCTGGCTTCGGCATGCTCGGCCTCGCAGGACTGCTGCATGACCAGGGCATGCTTGGCTCGGCCAGTGCCGCGCCGCCGAGCGTCAATCCGCTGGCGCCCAAGCGGCCGCACTTTCAGCCGAAAGCACGTCAAGTCGTGCACCTGTTCATGAACGGCGGCGCCTCGCATGTCGATACCTTCGATCCCAAACCATTGCTGGACCGCTACCATGGTCAGCCGCTGCCGCGCGCCAACCTGCGCACCGAGCGCAAGACCGGGGCGGCCATGCGCTCGCCGTACGCGTTCCGCCGTTACGGCCGCAGCGGCATCGAGGTCAGCGAATTGTTTGCCCGCACCGCCGAGCGGCACATCGACGACATGACCATCATCCGCTCCATGCACGCCGACGTGCCCAACCACGAGCCGTCGCTGATGCTGATGAACTGCGGCGACGGCCGGCTGCCGCGGCCCAGCATGGGAGCCTGGATCACCTATGGCCTCGGCTCCGAGAACCAGAACCTGCCCGGCTTCATCGCCATGTGCCCCGGCGGCTACCCCATCGTCGCCACGCAGAACTGGCGGGCTGCCTTCCTGCCCGGCGCCTACCAGGGAACCTACATCGATAGCCAGCACACGCAGATCGACCGGCTCATCGAGAACATCCGCAATCACACGGCCAGCCAGCCGGAGCAACGCCGCCAGCTCGACCTGCTTCGCCGGCTCAACGAGGCGCATCTGCAAGCTCGCCAGCGCGACGCCCAGCTCGAGGCCCGGCTGCAATCCTTCGAGCTGGCCTACCGCATGCAGACCGAGGCGACCGACGCCTTCGACATCAACCGCGAGCCGCTGCGCCTCCGCGAGCACTACGGCAACAACATCATCGGCCGGCAGTTGCTCATCACCCGGCGGCTGCTGGAACGCGGCGTCCGCTTCATCCAGGTATGGAGCGGCGCCGGCCAGCCGTGGGACAACCACGACAACCTGCCGAACGAACATCGCCGCCTCGCCGGCCCGTGGGACCAGGCCATCGCCGCCTTCCTGGAAGATCTCAAGCAGCGAGGCCTGTTCGAGAGCACGCTGACCATGTGGGGCGGCGAGTTCGGCCGGACCCCGGTGGCCGAGCTACCTCAGCTCAGCGGCCGCGACCACAACCACTACGGCTTCTCGATGTGGCTGGCCGGCGGCGGCGTCAAGGGCGGCCACATCCACGGCGCCACCGACGACTTCGGCTTCGCCGCCACCCGCGACCGCGTCCACGTCCACGACCTGCACGCCACCCTGCTGCACCTCCTCGGCTTCGACCATGACCGCCTGGTCTACCGCTACGCCGGCCGCGACTTCCGGCTGACCGATGTGCACGGCCACGTCGTCCGCGATGTGATCGCGTAGTTCGCAAGACCGCCAGGAACTGTCCCGAATATTCGTCCAGGATTCGTCCAGAAAGTGGCATACACCCCCTCGGCGCATCCTCCCAGATGGCAGCCCATAAGGTAACCGCCTACCCGGCCAAGGGTTACATTATTCCAGCGTTGGTCCTCCATTTCCCCGGGTGCGGCATTTCGGATTGCGTTGCGCTTGCGAGTTTTGCACACCCACGCGTGCCCTTGGCCGCTGACCGTTGAATGAAAAAGGGGACGCGACGCTGCGTCCCCTGGTATGGTGCTCGCCGGGTGAATTTGCTCAAGAATAGCACACGACAGTCTCATGCAATGCTGGTGTTTCGGACCGACGCCGTGTAGGACATCATCGTCGGGTCCGACTCATGACAGTGCATGTCTGAATGGTTCATACCTTGCTTGTACCACGCTTACTGTGCCGGCGCGGGTCGAGGAATTCTGCTGATACCGTTTACTGACAGCGTGGAAATGGTTAAATATATGACACATCCACTTCCATAGGAACCTTCGCACGGATGGACGGGTGAGGTATTCATGTCTGACGTGACGCGAATCCTGGCCTGTGTAGACCAGGGAGATCCTGCAGCGGCTGAGCAACTGCTGCCGTTGGTCTACAGCGAGCTGCGACGGCTGGCGGCCAAGAAAATGGCGCAGGAAAAGCCTGGCCAGACCCTCCAGGCGACAGCACTGGTGCACGAGGCGTACCTTCGGCTGGTGGACCAGAAGACGGAACTGCGCTGGAACAACCGCGGCCACTTCTTTGCCGCCGCCGCGGAGGCCATGCGGCGGATTCTCATCGAACGGGCCCGTCACAAAAAGAGTCTAAAAGCCGGCGGCACGTACCAACGCGAGGAGCTGGCCGACATCGAAGCCCCGGCGGACCCGTCCTGCACCGACATGCTGGCTCTCCATGAAGCGCTGGCCAAGCTCGAAGAAAAGGATCGGCGCAAGGCGGAACTGGTCAAACTTCGCTTCTTTGCCGGCCTGACCAACGAACAGGCTGCCCAGGCCCTCGCCATCTCGCCTTCAACCGCCGACAACGATTGGGCCTACGCCCGCGCCTGGTTGCGCCTGGAAATGGACGGAGATTCAGTAAGTTGACCTGCGTTTGATTCGTGGGTCGGGTCGCCAGGCCCGACCACACCGGGCGGCCCTGGAGAGCGCCCTGGAGAGCCGTCCTACAGCGTATCCGAAAAAATTCGCCGTTCCGCCTGGGTATTCGAGGCTTCATTTTCGCACTGTTAGGTAGCTGGAGTGTCTGCGGAGGCTGACGATGGCGGTTCAGATCAATGAAGAAGTCATCTTTAATGAAGCTCGCAACATTGAGTCGCCGGAGGCTCGTGGCCGGTACCTCGATGAGGCGTGTGGCGGCAATGCGGCGCTGCGCGACCGGCTCCAGGCCTTGATGCGCGTGTATGAACAAGATCGCAGCTTTCTGAAGCCCCTTTCCGCGACCAAGGCGACGGGCGACTCCGCCGTCCAGGAAGGTCCAGGCAGCGTCATCGGGCCGTACAAACTGCTGGAGCAAATCGGCGAAGGCGGCTTCGGCGTTGTCTTCATGGCCGAGCAGCAACGACCGGTGCGCCGAAAGGTTGCCCTGAAGGTGCTCAAGCCTGGGATGGACACGCGCCAGGTGGTCGCGCGTTTCGAGGCGGAACGCCAGGCGCTGGCGCTGATGGAGCATCAGAACATCTCCCGTGTCCTGGACGCAGGCGAAACCGCCACCGGCCGGCCGTTCTTCGTCATGGAGTTGGTCCGAGGCGTGCCGATCACCAATTTCTGCGACGGCAACCACCTTCCCGTCCGGGAGCGCCTTCGCCTGTTTCTTGATGTCTGCCAGGCGGTGCAGCATGCCCATCAGAAAGGGATCATTCATCGCGACGTCAAGCCAACCAACATCCTGGTCACGCTGCACGATGGCACGCCGGTAGCCAAGGTGATCGATTTCGGCATCGCCAAGGCCATGGGCCAGCAGCTCACCGATAAGACACTGTTCACCGGCTTTGCCCAGATGATCGGCACGCCGAGCTATATGAGTCCCGAGCAGGCGGAGATGAGCGGGCTGGATGCAGACACGCGCAGCGACATTTACGCCCTTGGAATCTTGCTGTACGAACTGCTGACCGGCACAACGCCCTGCGAGCAGGAGCGGCTGCGGACCGTGGGCTTCGATGAGATCCGCCGCATCATCCGCGAGGAAGAGCCGCCCAGGCCGAGCACGCGCATCACCACCATGGGAAACCTGGCGTCGACGGTGTCCGCCAACCGCCGCAGCGACCCGCGCCGGTTGAGTCAGCTTTTTCAAGGCGAGCTCGACTGGATCGTGATGAAAGCGCTGGAGAAGGACCGCAACCGCCGCTATGAAACGGCGTCGGCCCTGGCGGCCGACGTGCAGCGCTATCTGAACGACGAGCCTGTGCTGGCCCGCCCGCCGTCGAGCATGTACCGGCTGCGGAAAACCATGCGGCGGCATCGAGGGCCGGTTATCGCCGCTGCCCTCATCATGCTGGCGCTGGTGGTCGGGATTATTGCCTCCGTGTGGGGCCTCCTTCGCGCCACCGACGCGGAAACGTCCGCTCGCGCGGAAGCCAAGCAAAAGGAGAACGCCCTCAAGGACAAGGAGGCAGCGCTTGCGACGGCTGAAGCAAATGAGCGTGACGCCAGGGAACAACTCTTCCTGTCACGCTTGAACCAGGCCCGGGCCAGCCGCTTCAGTCGCCAGATGGGCCAGCGTCTCGACAGCCTGGTCGCCCTGACAAAAGCCACTCGCCTGCGCCGCGACGACCGCCTGCGCGATGAGGCGATCGCCGCGATGGCTCTCCCGGACATCCGGCCCGGACCCTGCTGGCACGCCTTCCCCCCGGGTTATCGTTTCTGGGCTTTCGATGACAACTACCGCCTCTACGCCCGGGCCAACTATGACGGAATCATCAGTGTTCGCACCCTCCCCGACGACCGGGAAATCCAGAATATCAGCGCGCCGGACAAGACTGCGTCGCTCCTGCTCAGCCCCGACGGCCGTTACGTCGGCAGGTGGGAGAACACCCTTAGACTTCGCGTGTGGCGGGTATCCGACGGCAAAGAGGTCTTCCGTGAGCCGCCGGCGACCACCTCAGGACAGATCTTCAGCCCCGACAGCCGTCTACTGGTAGTCGGCCTAGACGGTTGGCTCCTCCGCTTCGATTTGGCGACCGGTCAAGAGCTTAACCGCTGGCAGCTCCCCGAAAACAGCAATCCGTTGGTGCTCGCTTTTCATCCGGACAACCGCCGGCTCGCGGTCGGATACGTCGACTCGAAGAACGTTTCTATTTATGACTCCAGCAACGGCGACCTCGTCACCAGCCTTCCGGTAGGCGCGCGCCAGACCCAGCCGCTTGCTTGGCATCCCGACGGCAGGCGCTTGGCGGTCGGCCAGTCGCAGGTCATCCAGATATGGGACGTGGACGCCAATCGTAAATTGGCGACTCTCCAAGGGCATATTCAACAGGTAGAGACTCTGACCTTTCATCCGGACGGCGCTCTCTTGGCTTCAGATTCGGGGGACGGCGTGTTGCGGCTGTGGGATACTTCAACGGGAAGGCCCCTCATGCAGTTGCCCCAACGTCGATCTATGCGTTTCAGCAGCGATGGCCGCTGGCTCGGCGCAGGCAAGCGCGGCGAGGAGGCGCACCTTCTCGAGGTGACGCCGACCCGCGAGTATCGCACCCTCGTGAGCAACCAGGGTCCCGGCCAGGGCAATTACCAAGACGGGGATGTTAGCCCCGATGGACGGCTGTTCGCCTTAAACATGACCCCGAGCGGTGTTCATCTCTTTGATCTGCCCAGCGGCCGCCAGATCGCAGTGCTGTCGGACGGAGTCCCGCTCTTCCAAGCCGATGGCAGAGAGCTGTTTATCTGCAACAGCGAAGGCTTGCACCGTCAATCAATCTCCCGAGGACTGAAACCTCTCCGGAACGCGACCAGAATCGAGTCCGAAGGCGAAATAGTCATCGGTCCGCCGCGCACCATCCCCTTGCCGGGCGCGCCGCAACGGGTCGCCCGCAGTCAGGATGGCCGTACTCTCGCCATGGTTTGTGAGACCAAGGGTATCGGCTGGCTCGTCGATATCGAGACCGAATCGGTCCGCAACCAAAGAATGGAACACCCCGCGGCCCGTTACGTCGCTCTCAGCCCCGACGGCAAGTGGATGGCGACCAGCGGCTGGCACGCCGGCTGGACGCGTTTATGGGACGCGCACCCGTGGCACGCCGGCTGGACGCGTTTATGGAACGCGCACACGGCAGAAATGGTCCACGAATGGTCGCTGCAGCGGACGTCGGTTTTCTTTACGCCCGACAGTCGCGTGCTGATCCTGGGCAGGGAGGACGGGTTTAGCTTCCATGAAGTGCCAAGCGGAAAACTTCTCCACCGCATTCGCCGCGATGTCGCACTCCATCATGCCAAGGTCGCCTTCGCTCCGAAAACCGGCCTCATGGCCATGGAAATGGAGCCGGGCGTCGTTCATCTCAAGGACATTGCGACGGGCAAGACCGTTGCCAAGCTCGAAGATCCCCACGGCGACCGCGCCATCTGGATGAGCTTCACGCCCGATGGGAGCCAACTCGTCGTGAACGCCCTCTACGCCAAAGCGATCCATGTCTGGGACCTCCGCGCGATCCGCCAGCGGCTCAGGTCGATGAACCTCGATTGGGACTGGCCGGAGTTTCCCGACCCATCCAAAAAATAATCCCATTCGCCTGGGTAAGGGACGCCCCGTTCTCGCACTATTGATAGCGGCACTCTCTCATCTCA
>Ga0194131_10001225_pt1 | contig 44322 bp, 46 predicted proteins | sample TA2KigO120mmetaG_FD_148631 | JGI IMG/M metagenome (GOLD analysis project Ga0194131, IMG submission 148631) | Freshwater microbial communities from Lake Tanganyika, Tanzania - TA2015053 Kigoma Offshore 120m | ecosystem: Environmental > Aquatic > Freshwater > Lake | place: Tanzania: Lake...
CGGACACTACGACGTTTCAGAAACCGCGCTAGCCGGGTCCGTGCCGCGATGGATCGCGTCGCGTCACGGAACCCGGCCTACGTACGTGGGGCGGGTCCCGCTGAGCGCGACGGCGATGCGAAGCGGACCCGCCTATTCCGTGAGCAGCTGGCGGTCGATCTGGTACTCGCCGATCTTCACCCAGGTGCGCGAGCCGTGCTTGCCGTAGATCTCGACCTTCGCGTCCACGAACTCGCGGTTCTGCAGCATCTGCACGCGCGGCTGCGTGCCGGTGTAGCCGAGCGGTGAGCGGAGGACGAGCGCGTTGCCGGTGGCGCCGGCCGCGAGCCCGGTGCGGTCGATGGCGTTGATGAAGTGCTCGCCCCACGACTCCTGCTCCCCCACGCGGCGGAACACGGCGTTGAGCTGCACGCTGGAAATGTCCTCGGGGGAGATGTTCTTCAGGCGGAAGGTCGCGCTCGGGACCAGCTTGTTCTTGCCGGCCTCGACGATGCCCGCGTCGTACCAGCCGGTGCGGACGTCGGTGATCTGCAGGTCCTTCTCGACCTCGCGGGCCTGACACCCGGCCGCCAGCAGGACGGCCAGGAGCGGAAGAGCCAGACGGCGTCTCATGCTCGAATTGTAAGACACCGTTCCACGTTCCCGGTTCCCGGTTCCAGGTTCCTGTTCGTGGTTCGTTGAACCCGGAACACGGAACCTGGAACGCGGAACTTCAGAATTCCTGAACTTCCACGCGCGCGCGGGTTTCCTCGAGCGTCAGGCGGCCGGCGCGGTGGGCGGTCAGATCGCTTCCCTTGATGCGCAGGAGGATCGTCATCACCTCCGGGTCGCTCTGGGTCAACGGGTTCGTGGGCTCGTTGTCGCGGGCGGCGACGGTCAGCCACTCGTTCGGGCCGACGCTGAGCGCGCCGCTGTACTGGATCATCGCGTCGACGAGCGCGGTCTTCACTTCTTCCGTGTAGAGCTCGCTCGGATCCGGCAGCGGCGCCGGGTCCTGGGCGGCAGCGGCCGCGGCGGCCACGGGTGCGCCAGGCGCGGTCAACGCCGCCGCCTCGACGCGCCCCGGCTCGGGCTGCGACGCGGCGGCCGGCGGCACGGGGCCGATGCCGCGCTGGATGCGCTGGAGCGTGCGTTCGAGCTCGGTGCGCATGCGCGCGTCCTGGACCGACTGCACGTAGCGGCGCATCTGCGCGAGGTCGCTCGCCAGCCTGCGCCCGGTGTCGTTCATGGTCTGGATCGTCCACGCCATGCTCGGCCGCAGTCCGGGCACCTGCACGGCGAAGAAGACGCCGTAGCCGTCGAGCCGGAAGCCGTGCACCTGCGGGAACCCGCCCTGGAGCAGCGCATCGTCGGGCATCACCTCGCGCACGCGGCGGCGCAGGTTGTTGACGCCGTTCTGCACCGCGCGCACGAGCACGCCCTCCATCATCGAAACCTGCTCGCGTGCCTGCCGCGCCTGCGGGCTGTCGGCGCCCGGCGCGGCCTGCGCGGCGATCCGCTCGGATGCCGCCGCAGCCAGCCCGACGACAATCGCGACGACGAGAATCGACCCCTTCATCTCTCTGTTTCTCCCCTATCGAGCCTGTTGAGACGCGCGAATGAGGTAGTTGAGCATGTCGCGCTGCTCGCGCACCTGGGCGCCGGTGACGCCCTCGATCTGCCGGAAGCTGCCCTGGATCTGCGCGAGGTCCATGCGGCGCTGCGTGTCCACGTCGCGCATCACCTGGGTCACGCGCAGCGCGAGCTCGCGCTGCTGCCGCTGCTCGCTCTCCTCGATGAGCGCGCGCACGCGGGCGAGGACCTGTCCATCGGACCCCTCTGCGGGCGCGGCGCTCGCCGCCGACGCGTTCGTTGCCGACACGGTGCGCATCTGCGCCATCTCGGCGCGCAGGCGGCGCTCGAGGGCGGCGAGGTCGTCCGCCGAGACGGCGCGCACGGGCGCCGTCGCCGCAGCGGGCGCCGACGCCACGGTCCCCTCCGCCGGGGCGGCCGGCGTATCGGTTCCCTGCGTGATCCCGAGCGCGAGCCCGGCGCCGAACAGGACGACGGCGGCTGCCGCCTGCGCCCATGCCGGCAGCGGCTGGCGCCACCAGACCCAAGGCGCAGGGCCTCGGGCCTCAGTCTGAGGCCCTGGGCCTGAGGCCTGAGCCCTGACGATGGCGAAGCCAAGTTCCGTTTCAGGAGGCGCCCAGGAGGACAGGCTCAGGCGCGTCGAGCGCAGCGCCGCGACTTCCGCGGCGCAGGCGCCGCACACGGAGAGATGCGCGTCGATGGCGCGCCGCTCGTCCAGCTCACACTCGTCATACAGGTAGCCGACGAGCGCGGCGTTGTCCCCACACTGAAAGGTCTCACTCATACGGCGTTCCTTGATGTCTACCGGAACGCCTTCAAGGCGTTCCTTGATTGCGGCGCCATGCGCCCGTTCTTCTCGAGATGCCGCCGCAGCACGCTCAGGCCCTGATAGAGCCGGGTCTTCACCGTGCTGAGCGGAACGCCCTGGAGATCGGCGATCTCCTGGAACGTCAGCCCGTGGTACTCCTTCAGGATGATGGCGGTCCGCTGTTCCTCGGGCAGTACCTTCATGGCTTCCTCGACGATCCCGCTCAACTCCTGTCGGGCGACCAGATCCTCGATCGACTCGGCCGGTTCGGTCTGCGCCGCAAGCTCCGTCGGGTCAACGCCTTCCGGGATCTCCACCACCGGCGCGCGGCGCTGGCGGCGGATCCAGTCGCGGCACAGGTTCAGCGCGATCCGGTACAGCCACGACGAGAACTTCGCCTGCCCCTTGAACCCGGGAAGCGCGCGATACGCGCGGAGGAAGGCTTCCTGGCAAACGTCCCGCGCGTCCTCCTCGCGGCCGATGACGCGGTAGGCGAGGGCATAGATGGGCCGCTCCCATCGGAGGATGAGCTGGTTGAAGCTGTCGACATCACCGCCCTGGGAGCGGGAGACGAGCTCCTCGTCGCTAACCGTCATTGCGGAACCTGGAGGCCTCCGGTTCGTTCACCAGATAGGACGGCGACGCCCGGCAGATGGCCTTCCACCTGCCATGATACGACGTAAGTTCCGGCCCCTCTGGAAGTTAGGCGGTTGGACAGCGAAAGCGTTAGAATGTGCAGGACTTGTCCCGTAATCTCCCGACCGACGAAGTCTTTCTGACGACGGAAGAGGTGCTGGAGTACCTCCAGGTGAACCTCCGTACGGTGTACCGCCTCATCAAGGCGGGAAAGATTCCCGCTGTACGCGTCGGCCGGCAGTGGCGGTTCCGCAAGCGTGACATCGACGCGTGGCTCGACAGCCAGCGCACGCAGGGCGGCGGAGGCGCCACCGCAGCGGCCGCGCCGGCGCGGCACGGCCGCGCGCGCATCCTCGTCGTCGACGACGAGGCGAGCATCCGCGACCTGCTGTCGAAGACGCTCGCGCTGGCGGAGTACGAGGTGGACACCGCGTCGGACGCGAGCGCCGCGCTCGACCGCGTGCGCGGCACCGCGTACGATCTGCTCATCGCCGACATCAAGATGCCGGGCATGGACGGGCTGACGCTCATTCGCCAGGTGAAGCGGATGCGCTCGGACCTGCCCGTGATCATCATCACCGGCTACTCCACCGAGTCCAGCGCCATCGAGGCGGTGAACCTCGGTGTCGCGGGGTACCTGACCAAGCCGTTCCGGGTTCCGCAAGTGCTCGCCGCGGCCGCCAAAGCACTGGGCGCCTCTGCCGCGTAATTGATCCAGCTTTCAGAACTCACGAAATCGTACGGCGACCGCAACCTGCTCGATCACGTCACGTGGCAGATCGACGACGGGGACCGTGTGGGCCTGTGCGGGCCGAACGGCGCGGGCAAGACGACGCTGCTGAAGATGCTGGCCGGGCTCGAGGAGCCGGACGGCGGCGGCATCATCAGGCCGGCGGACCTGACGATCGGCTACCTGCCGCAGGACGGCCTGACCCACTCGGGCCGTACGGTGTTCGAGGAGGCGGCGAGCGCCTTCCGGCCGCTGCTGGACATGAAAGCGGAGATGCACGACATCGAGCATCGCCTCGGCGACACGTCGGTGCCGCAGGCCGAGCACGACGCGATGCTCGTCCGCTACAGCGAGCTGCAGGACCGCTTCCGCCTGGCGGACGGCTACAGCATGGACCTGCGGATCGCCAGCGTGCTGCGCGGGCTCGGCTTCAGCCAGGACGACGCGGCGCGTCCGGCGGAGACGTTCTCGGGCGGATGGCAGATGCGCATCGCGCTCGCCAAGCTCCTGCTCGGGCGCCCGAACCTGCTGCTGCTGGACGAGCCGACCAACCACCTCGATCTCGAGGCGCGCAACTGGCTCGAGGAGTACCTCGCCGGCTACCCCTACGCGGTGATTCTCGTCTCGCACGACCGGTATTTCCTGGACACGGTCGTGACGCGCATCACGGATCTGAACCTGCGCCGGCTGACCGACTACGTCGGCAACTACAGCACGTACGTCGAGCAGCGCGACGCGATGCTCGACCGCCTGCGCCAGATGAAGAAGGAGCAGGACGAGGAGACCGCGCGCATCAAGATGTTCATCGACCGGTTCCGCTACCAGGCGACGAAGGCGGCGCAGGTGCAGAGCCGCATCAAGCTCCTCGAGAAGGTCGTGCCCATCGAGGTGCCGCCCGAGCGCAAGCGCATTCACTTCACGTTCCCCGCGTGCGCCAGGAGCGGGCGGACGGTGCTCGAGGCGAAGCACGCGCGCAAGGCCTACGGCGCGCTCACGGTGTTCCGCGACCTGAACCTGCACATCGAGCGCGGCGACCGCATCGCGCTCGTCGGCCCGAACGGCGCGGGCAAGTCCACGCTGATGCGCATGCTCTCGGGCGAAGAGGCGCCCGACAGCGGCACGCGCGCGGTCGGCCATCAGGTCGTCATGCAGTACTTCGCGCAGGACGAGGCCACGCGCCTCGATCCCGCGCTCACCGTCTACGAGACGCTCGAGGTCGGCTCCTCCACCGACATGGTGCCGGCGATTCGCAACATCCTCGGCGGCTTCCTCTTCTCGGGCGACGACGTCCACAAGAAGGCGGGGGTGCTGTCAGGGGGCGAGCGCACGCGGCTGGCCGTGGCGCGCATGCTGCTGCGTCCGTCGAATACGCTGCTGCTGGACGAGCCGACGAACCACCTCGACCTCGACTCGAAGGACGTCCTCCTCGAGGCGCTCGAAGACTACGGCGGCACGCTCGTCATCGTCTCGCACGACCGCTACTTCGTCGAACGGCTCGCGACGAAGATCATCGAGATCGGCCACGGGGAAGGGATCGTCTATCCGGGCACCTACACGGAATTCCTGTGGCACAAGGAGCATCCGCAGGAACCTGTCAAAGCCCACATCCCAAAGCCCACATCCCAGGCTCCAAAGGCGCCCACGCCCGATCGCTCCCGTGAAGAACGCAAGCGGGAGGATGCCGAGCGGAAAAAGAGACAGCGCGCGGCGGATTCGCTGCAGCGCCGCATCAGCGATCTCGAGGGGCGGATCGCCGAGAAGGAAGCGCAGGTGAAGGAGCTCGAGGCGCAGATGGCGGCACCCGGGTTCTACGACGATCGCGACGCCGCGAAGGCCGCCGCCGACCGGCACCAGGCGCTCATGTGGGAGGTCGGCGACCTCATCTCGCAGTGGGAAGGCCTCCAGGAACACGCCGCCTCCGAATCGTAAGTAGACCCCTTTCCGGCACACCAAAACTGCGCTAGAATTACAGAAGTGTAAGTTCTGGCGTGCGGCCGATACACAACGAAACGCCGCATTTCCAGTCATTTATGCGCTCATCCAGGACGGTGCGGGCGGGCATGGGCTTTGCCCTCTCGACCGTGGCTTGCGGAGCTCCCCACACACGCTTTCGATGAAGAAACCGCGTCGCGTTCCCGTCCGCCGGCGGTCGAGCGCGCGGCCTGCGGCTCGTCCCGCGCGGCGGCCCGCGGGCACGGCGTCGCGGAACCGCGTGATCGATGAGGCGTTCTTCCGCCACATCGTCGCCGGCATGCGCAACGGGGTGCTGGCGTATCGCCGTGACGGGTCGCTCGCGCTCATCAACGACGAGGCGTATCGCATCTTCGGCGTGACGGCGACGGACGCGGACCTGGGGCGTCCGATCGCCGACGTGCTGCGCGATCACCCCGAGGTCGTGCGGGTGCTCGTGAGCGTGTTCGACCTGCACATGCTGCCCAACCGCGCGGAGCTGCGGCTGCGGCCGTCGGGCAAGGTGATCGGCTACACGATGGCGCTCGTCCGCGACGACGCGGGGACGGTCATCGGCGCGGCGATGTTCTTCAAGGACCTGACGCGCGTCGAGCAGCTCGAGGAACGCGAGCGGCTGCGCGATCGGCTGGCGGCGGTCGGCGAGATGGCGGCGGCGATTGCCCACGAGGTGAAGAACCCGCTCGCCGGCATCGAGGTGATGGCGGGTCTGCTGCGCCGCAAGATCGCGGACGCGCCCGAGGCGCACACGCTGCTGAGCGACATCATCACCGAGGCCAAGATGGCCAACGCCATCGTGCAGGAGGTGCTCGAGTTCGTGCGCCCGATTCGCCTGCAGGTGGAGAGAACGACGATCCGGCAGGCGGTGCACTCGGCGCTGCAGCTCGCCGACTCGAAGGCGCGGCGCGGACACATCGAGGTGGACGTGCGGGTGCCGGAGGCGCTGCCGGAGATTCGCGGAGACCAGCACCAGCTGGCGCAGCTCTTCACGAACCTGCTGACCAACGCCTACGAGGCGATGAACGGCAAGGGGCACGTGACGATCACCGCGTCCACCTCGCACGCGGACGACGGGGCCGAGGGCCGCGACGTGGTGATCGTCGAAGTGGCCGATCGAGGGCCCGGGATGCCGCGCGACATCGCCGAGCGGATCTTCGCGCCGTTTTTCACGACCAAGGCCCAGGGGTCCGGACTGGGGCTCGCCATCGTGCGCAAGATCGTCGACGCGCACGACGGCGGCATCGACCTGCGGACGACGCCCGGCGAGGGCACGATGATTCGCGTGACGCTGCCGATTAGAGGAATCGAGGAATAGAACGATGGGCCGCATTCTTGTCGCCGACGACCACGACTCACTCCGCCGGGGCCTCGCCCAGGCGCTGGCCGAAGCCGGACACGACGTCGAAGAGGCGCCGAACGGCAACGCCGCGATCGAGAAGCTCCACGAGGGCTTCTTCGACGTGGTGGTGAGCGACCTGAAAATGGGCGGCAGCACCGGGCTGGACGTGCTCAAGACCGCGAAGACGCTGCACCCGACGACGGCGGTCGTCCTGATGACGGCGTTCGGGTCGGTCTCGACGGCGGTCGAGGCGATGAAGGCCGGGGCCTTCGACTACGTGCAGAAGCCGTTCGAGATCGAGGAGATGGAGCTGAAGATCCAGAAGGCGCTCGACATGCGCCGGATGCAGCACCAGATCGACTACCTCCGGCACGCGCAGGGCGACATCTACGACTTCGACCGCATCATCGGCTCGAGCGGCGCGCTCGAGAAGGTCCTCGCCGTCGTGCGCAAGGTGGCGAAGAGCAACACCACCGTGCTCGTCCGCGGCGAGACCGGCACGGGCAAGGAGCTCATCGCCGGCGCCGTGCACCACAACTCGCACCGCTCGCCGCGCAACTTCATCAAGGTCAACTGCGCCGCCCTGCAGGAGAACCTGCTCGAGTCCGAGCTCTTCGGCCATGAGAAGGGCGCGTTCACCGGAGCCGACAAGCAGCGCATCGGCCGCTTCGAGCAGGCCGACGGCGGCACGCTGTTCCTCGACGAGATCGGCGACATGAGCCCGAACACGCAGGCGAAGATCCTGCGCGTGCTCCAGGAGCACGAGTTCGAGCGCCTCGGCGGCACGCGGACGATCAAGGTGGACGTGCGGCTCATCGCCGCCACCAACCGCGACCTGCCGTCCATGGTCGAAGCCGGCCTCTTCCGCGAAGACCTCTACTACCGCCTCAACGTCGTCACCATCGAGATGCCGCCGCTGCGCGAGCGCAAGGAGGACATCGCGGCGCTGGCCAACTTCTTCATCCGCCGCTTCTCCGGCGAGCTGAAGAAGAAGATCGAGGGGCTCGAGCCGGACGCGTCGAAGCTCCTGATGCGGTACCACTGGCCCGGCAACATCCGCGAGCTCGAGAACGCGATCGAGCGCGCGATGCTGCTGGCGGAGGGCAGCCACATCGGCATCGACGACCTCCGCCTGGGCGACACGGGCGCGGCCGGCTCGCCGCGCGAGGCCGCGTCGATCATCAGGATTCCGCCGACCGGCATCCCGCTCGAGGAGATCGAGCGGCTGGCGCTCGTCGAGGCGCTGAAGATGTCGAACTGGGTGCAGAAGGACGCGGCGGAGCTGCTGGCCATCAGCCCGCGCGTGATGAACTACAAGATCAAGGTGCTCGGCATCGACTTCCCGCGCAGCCGCCGGGCGAACGTCCAGGCCGACGACAAGGTCGCGGTCTAGGTGGTAGGTGGTAGGTGGTAGGCGATAGCCGGTAGCGTGTAGGGGCCGACACTTCGGGTCGGCCTTTCGCTCATCGGTCCCGCGTGACCGCCACTTTCAGCCGTCCGAACGACGTGCAGACGTCAGACCATGCTGCGACGTGCCGCTGAATCGTTTTCGAGATCAGCAGATCGATGTCCTCCGGCTTCAGATCCCGATCCAAGTAAGCGAGCACGGCACTCGCTGAAGACTGCGGCAATGACGGCTCACCCGACGGGAAGTATCGAACGACCGCCTCGACGAAGTCCTTCTCCTCGTCGCCCAGTTCCTGGGCGGCCAGGCCGTCCGACACGCCGCGAGTCTTCTGGCGTACGGGCCCGAACTCGAGTCGCCTTTTCCTGAGAACGTCTCTCGCATTCTTCGCCCGGTCGATGAGCTCTATCTCTCCTCCCGTCCGAGGCGCTCCGAATACCCGCAGGTCTTCGAACATCTTGAGGTAGTCGCCGTGAATCAGCAGGAGCTCGTTGAACGTCGGTTCGAGGATTTTGTCGAACAGCTCCTTGCGAGCGACGACGCGCCCCTGCCGGATGGCGATCAGCCTCTCAATGATCTTCAGCAGGGCGTCGAGCACGGCTCTACGTCTCCTTGGCGGTGAGTTCCGCGAAGTCTGCCAGCTTGCCGCGGATCCGTAGCGCACATTGCCGGTACTCTTCGGGGTCTCCTTCCCACGGATCGTCTATATCCCAGGCGATGACCTCACGCGCGGTGAGTCTGCGAAGCGCAGCTGCGATGTGTTCGTCCATGGCGATCACATGCGTGAATCCATCCAGCTCCAGGTTACGTACGTCTGTCTGGCGGTGCTCGCCGAGAGCTATCCCGAAGTCACGACCCAGCGTTGCTAATGCCGCTCTCGAATCGTATTCCGGCAGCGGATTCAATCCCGCGGATCTCGCCGTCCACCCCGGTAGCTTCTGTGTGGCGAATGCCTCAGCCATCACGCTTCGGCACGAATTGCCTTCGCAGACGAACAAGACCGAGGGGCGGAGCGGCCGCATGACGGTAGCGGATGCTACCACTCCGCTACGAAAGCAGGGACCTCGCTGACGCTCCCCAGAACACGGTGCGCGCCGGAAAATGTCTGCCGGCGCGTGAGCCCGCTGGGCACGACGACGCATCGCAGGCCGGCGGCGAGCGCCGCGGCCAGGCCGCGCTCGGAGTCTTCGATCGCCAGGCACTCCTCGACCGCCACGCCGCTCCTGTCGACGGCCAGCAGATACGGATCCGGAGCGGGCTTCGAGCGCGCGTAGTCGCCTGACGCGACCACGAAGTCGAAGTACTTCAGGAAACCGGTCGCCTCGTGGATCACCGCGAAGTGGTCCTTCCGCGAGCTCGTCACCACGCCCATCACGTACTTGCCGTGCAGCGCGGCGAGCACGTCCTCCACGCCGGGCAGGCCGCGCGGTTCGAGACGAAGCAGGCGCGTATACCGCGCATTCCGTTCGTCGCGCAGCCGCTCGATCTCCGCGGGCGGAAGTCCGCGCTGCTCCGCCAGGTGCCACGCGCCGCAGCCCTGGACCATGAAGAGGTCCAGATACTGTTCCTCGGCCAGGTCGATGCCAATCGACGCGAGCACGTCCCGGTTGGCCTGGAAGTAGAGATGCTCGGTGTCCACGAGGACGCCGTCGTTGTCCCAGAGGATCGCGCGGATCACTGCGCGGTACGCGTCGCGGCGACGATCTTCGTCACCGTGCCCCAGGTTCGCGCCGTCGTCACGATGTCGAGCTCCTTCTCGATCCACAGCGTGGGGAACCCGTACCACCCGTTCGGCTTGCGGCGGCTGACGATGAAGACGTCGCCGTTGCGGGCGCCGATGGCTTCCAGGCGCTCCTTCGGCAGCGAGAGCGGAAAGCGCGGCCGCCGCCTGGACTTCTCGACGGCGAACATGACGTAGAGCTTCAGCGTCCTGTTGGTGGCGAGGCGGCCGAATGGGGCATCGGCCACGAGGCGCTCGAGCCCGCGGACCGTGCGGTACATGATCACCGGCTCGACGCCGAGGACGGCCGCCACCGTCTTCGCGATGCGGGCCCGCTGCGCGGCGGTGGCGTCGCCGTCGAACAGCACGTTGCCGCTCGCGATGAGCGTGCGGACGTTGCGGCAGCCCGCCGCCTCGAAGGCCGCGCGCAGCGCGTCCATCTTCAGCACGCCCTGCCCGCCGACGTTGATCGCCCGCAGGAACGCGACCTGCGCTACCATGACGGACCCATGAAGAAGAATCTCTCTGTCCTCGTCACCGTGTTCTCGCTGGCCGCCGCCGTCTACGCGTTCGCGCAGGCGGTCACCGTGCGGACGCCGTCACCGGCCGGCGCGAAGGTCTATTTTATCGAGCCGCGGGACGGCGCCACCGTGAAAGGCCCCGTGCACGTCGTCATGGGCCTGGCCGGGATGGGCGTGGCCCCGGCCGGCGTGAACGCCGAAGGCACCGGCCACCATCACGTCATCGTCGACCTCGAGAAGGTGGACCTGAACGCGGTGATGCCGATGGACAACAACCACCGGCACTTCGGCAGGGGCCAGACGGAAACCATGCTCGATCTGCCTCCCGGAAAACACACGCTGCAGCTCGTGCTCGGCGACCGCAACCACGTGCCGCACGATCCTCCGGTGATGAGCCCGAGGATCACCATCACCGTCCAGTAGGGCGGGCCTTGTAAGGCCCGCCGTTATTCGCGCCGCGCCCTCGGGTGTGCCTTGCGGTACACCTCGAGGAGCTGCGCCGCGTTCACGTGCGTGTAGCGCTGCGTGGTGGAGAGCTGCACGTGGCCGAGCAGCTCCTGAATGGCGCGCAGGTCGGCGCCCTGCTGCAGCAGGTGCGTGGCAAAGGAGTGCCGCAGCGCATGCGGGCTGATGCCGAAGCGCGTGCTGCAGGCGGTCACATACCGCGCGACAAGACGCTCGACGCTGCGCCCGGTCAGCCGGCTGCCGCGCGCGTTCACGAACAACGGATCGCGCTGTGACTTGGGTTTTGGGCTTTGGGCTCCGGGATTTGCGCGAAGCGCAGCCCGGTCCTTGTACCAGGCGCGCAGCGCCTTCTGCGCGCTCGTGTTGAACGGCACCAGCCGTTCCTTGCCGCCCTTGCCCATCACGCGGACCATGCGCCCCTGCAGATCCACGTCTTCGAGGTCGAGGCCGACCAGCTCGCTGAGACGCAGACCGGACGCGTAGAACAGCTCGAGGATCGCGCGATCGCGGCGCCCGAGCGGATCCGAGGTGTCGGGCACGTCGAGCAGCCGCGACATCTCGTCCACCGAGAGGTGCGCCGGCACCTTCTGCTCGCGCTTCGGCGACACCGCATGCGCGGCCGGGTCGTCCTCGATCCAGCCCTCGCGCCTGAGGAAGCGCCCGAACGTCCGCAGCGCCGACAGCTTGCGCGCCACCGACGCGCGCGACTGGCCCTGGCGGTACAGCTCCGCCATGTAGGCCCGAATGGTTCCGAGTTCCAGGTTTCCAGGTTCCAGGTTCGCGGCGGGCACGCCAAGATGGCCCGCCGCAAACGCGACGAACTGCGAGAGGTCGCTCTCGTACGCCGCGACCGTGTGGGCGGACGCGTTGCGGTTCAGGCGGAGGTGATCGAGGAAGTCTCGAAGTTGATCCACTCGTCCAGGTCCCGGAGCGCCCGCTCAGCCAAGGCCGTCTTGCGCTCGAGCTTTCCCGTACGGCGCGCCGGCTTGCCCTGAGCGAGCGCCTGCGAGTCGAGGGGTGCGGCCATGATACCGAACGTGATGTTCGTCGGCTGGTAATTCCGCGGGTCCGCGTGCGAGACGTAGTACGCCAGCGCGCCGATGGCGGTCGTGCGCGGCGGTACGCGCGGCTCCTCGCCGCGGACGAGCGCCGCCGCGTTCCGGCCGGCGATGAGCCCCGACGCCGCCGACTCGACGTAGCCCTCCACGCCCGAAATCTGCCCGGCGAAGAACAGATCCGGACGCGCCTTCGTCTGCCACGTCTCGCGCAGCACGGTGGGGCCGTTGATGTACGTGTTGCGGTGCACCATCCCGAAGCGCACGAACTCGGCGTGCTCCAGGCCCGGGATCATCTTCAGCACGCGCGCCTGTTCGCCCCACTTCAGCTGCGTCTGAAAGCCGACGAGACTGAAGTGATCGCCCGCCAGGTTGTCCTGCCGGAGCTGGACGACGGCGTACGGCGCGCGCCCGGTGCGGGGATCCACGAGGCCGACCGGCTTCATCGGACCGAAGCGCAGCGTGTCGCGCCCGCGATGGGCCATGACCTCGATCGGCAGGCACCCCTCGAAGAACTTCTCCTTGTCGAAGTCGTGGACGGTGGCGGACTCTGCGGAGGTGACGGCGTCGTGGAACGCCTCGTATTCCTCCTTCGTCATCGGGCAGTTCAGGTAGTCGCCATCAGCCTCGCCGGGCGCGAGGCTTCTGTCCCAGCGCGACGCGCGGAACACCCTGGGCATGTCGATCGTCTCGGCAAGCACGATCGGGCTGATGGCGTCGTAGAAGTACAGGTGATCGCCGCCGACGAGCGCGGCGATGTCGGCCGACAGCGTCTCCGACGTCAGCGGGCCCGTGGCGATGACGAGCGGATACATCGCCGGATCGGCAGGCACCCGCGGCACCTCTTCGCGCGTCACCGTAATCAGGGGATTCCCGTGGATCGCGTCCGTGATCGCCTGCGCGAAGCGCTCGCGATCGACGGCCAGCGCCGCGCCCGCGGGCACGCGGCTGGCGTCGGCTGCGCGCATCACCAGCGAGCCGAGCCGGCGCATCTCCTCTTTCAGCAGGCCGACGGCGTTGTCCAGCTTGTCGCCGCGCAGGGAGTTCGAGCACACGAGCTCGGCCAGGCGGTCGGTCTTGTGAACGGCGGTGGGACGGACGGGCCGCATCTCGTGCAGGACCACGCGCACGCCGAGCGCGGCGGCCTGCCAGGCGGCCTCGGTTCCTGCCAAGCCGCCCCCCACGATGTGAATCATCAGGCGCCCGCGGCTTTGCGGCCGGTGGACGATCGCGGTGTGGCTCTCGCGGTGCGCCTGCGCGCGCCGCCGCGGCGGGGGACCGGCGCCGCGTCGCGCCGCGCCTCGAGCAGGTTCATCGCCTGCTCGAACGTCAGCGTTTCTGGCGCGGTGCCGCGCGGGATCGAGGCGTTGATGCCGCCGTCGGTGACGTAGGGACCGAAGCGGCCCGACAGCACCTTCAGCGTCTGGCCGTCCTTGCTCAGCTCGTGCAGCACCTTCTTCTGCGCCGCCGGCCGGCGCCGCGACTGCTTCGGCGCGCGCAGCAGCGCCAGCGCCGCGGCGAACGAGATCCCGAACACGTCGTCGTCCGACTCGAGCGAGCGGAACTCGTCGTTGTGCTTCACGTACGGCCCGAAGCGGCCGAAGTTGGTCACGATCGGCTCGTGGTCGTCCGGGTGCAGGCCGAGCACGCGCGGGAGCGAGAGGAGCCTCAGCGCTTCCTCGAGCGTGATGGTGGACTCGGTCATCCCCGACTGCAGCGAGGCACGCTTCGGCTTCTCGACCGGAGCCGACTTCTGACCTTTGCCTTGTGACTTCTGACTGGCGTCCGGGGTCTCCCCAAGCTGCACGTACGGGCCGTAGCGGCCGTTCATCACGTAGACGTTCTGCCCGGTGGCGGGATCGACGCCGAGCGTGCGCGGCCCCTCGGCCTTCGCGCGCACCAGCTCGAGCGCCTTCCCGGTGGTGAGGTCCGCCGGCGCGATGTCCTCAGGCAGCGACGCCGTCCGCCCGGGGCCGCCGTCCGCGACCTGCACGAACGGGCCGAAGCGCCCGATGCGGATGCGCACCGGTTCACCCGTCTCGGGATCCTCGCCGAGGTCCAGCACCGGGTAGTCGGCCTTCTGCGCGCCCTTCTCCACCGCCGGCAGCAGCCCGCGGTGCTTCTTGTCGCCGTAGTAGAACTGCTTCAGGAACGAGACCCACTCGCGCTCGCCGCGCGAGATCTCGTCGAGGTCCTCTTCCATCTCGGCGGTGAAGTCGGTCTCGACGAAGTCGCCGAAGTGCTCGCGCAGCAGCTTCGTCACCGCGAACGCGGTGAAGCTCGGCACGAGCGCCTTCCCCTGGCGGAACACGTAGCCGCGGCGGACGATCGTGGCAATCGTCGGCGCGAACGTGGACGGCCGGCCGATGCCGAGCCGCTCCAGCTCCTTGATGAGCGACGCCTCCGTGAACCGCGCGGGCGGCGACGTCTCGTGCGCCTTCGGCTCGATTGTCTCCGGGGTCACCTGCTGTCCGACGGTCAGGTTCGGCAGGATGGACTCCTGCTCCTCGAGCTCCGCCGCCGGATCGTCGCTGCCTTCGACGTAGGCGCGGCGGAAGCCGGCGAACTCGATCGCCTTGCCCGACGCCGTGAGCACGGCGGTCTCGCCGCTCCCGGCGTCCGCCGAAATCTCCATCGTCGTGCGCAGCACCCGCGCGTCCACCATCTGCGACGCCATCGTGCGCTTCCAGACGAGGTCGTAGATCTTCAGGTCGTCGGGGTCGAGGATGCGCTCGAGCCGGCTCGGCGCCAGGCGGAAATCGGTGGGCCGGATTGCCTCGTGCGCCTCCTGCGCGTTCTTCACGCGCGTCTGGTAGCGCCGCGGCCCGTCGTAGTACTCACCGCCGAACATCTCGCGAATCACGCGCGCCGATTCCCCGAGCGCCTTGTCCGACAGCGTCGTCGAGTCGGTGCGGTGATAGGTGATGAGCCCTTCCATGTCGCCGTTGCCGATGTCCACGCCCTGGAACAGCCGCTGCGCCGCCTGCATCGTCCGCTCGGTGGAGAACCCGAGCTTGCGGCTCGCTTCCTGCGTCAGCGTGGACGTCGTGAAGGGCGGCGCCGGGCGCTCGACGCCGGGCTTCTGCTCGACGGAGGTGACCGTCCACGGCACGTGCGCGCGCACCGCCTGCACGAGGCGCTGCGCGGCGGCCTCGTCCAGCAGGCGGACGTTCTGCGTCTTGAGCGTGCCGGTCGTCGAGTCGAAGTCCTTGCCGCTGGCGATGCGCTGGTCGTTGATGCGCGCCAGCGTGGCGACGAACTCGCGTCCCTCGCCCTTCAGCGTCGCTTCGAGATCCCAGTACACGGCGGTGTGGAACGCGCGCCGCTCCTCTTCGCGTTCGACGATGAGGCGGACGGCGACGCTCTGCACGCGGCCGGCGCTCAGGCCCGTCTGCACCTTCTTCCACAGCAGCGGCGACAGCGTGTAGCCGTAGAGGCGGTCCAGGATGCGGCGGCTCTCCTGCGCGCGGACCAGGTTCTCGTCCACCTCGGCGGGATTCGACAGCGCCTCCTTGACCGCGTCTTCCGTAATCTCGTGGAAGACGATGCGGCGCACCGGGACCTTCGGCCTGAGCACCTGCGTGAGGTGCCAGCTGATCGACTCGCCTTCGCGGTCGGGGTCGGTGGCGAGCAGGACTTCGGAGGCTTCCTTCAGCGCCGTCTTGAGGTGCGCCACCTGCTTCCGCTTCCCGCCGGGAACCACGTAGTACGGCGTGAAGTCGCTCTCGACGTCCACGCCCAGGCGGCCCCAGTCCTTCTCCTTGATCTCCTTCGGCACGTCGGCGGCCGACTCGGGGAGATCGCGGATGTGGCCGTAGCTCGCCTCGACGCGGTACTTCCCTCCGAGGAAGCGTCCAAGCGTTTTCGCCTTCGCGGGCGATTCGACGATGACGAGGGGCTTACCGGCCATGACCTGCAATTGACACTAGCACGTTCATATCCGGCGCAAGAAACGGCCGCCCTCGATTCGGTGCACCCGCCCCGCCAGCTCGAGGTCGAGCAGCCGCGGCAGGAGACGCACGCCGTCCACGCCGGACAGGCCCGCCAGCGCGTCGAGATCGTAGGGCTCCCCGGCCCGTATCAGCCGCAGCAATGGATCACCGGAAGTCGTTGATTCTGCGGATGCTACCGGCGCACCGGCGCACCCGAGCGCGAGCTCCTCGACGATATCGTCCGCACGCTCGACGATCTTTGCCCCGTCGCGGATGAGCGCGTGCGCGCCGCGGTTCCGGCCGGTCAGCACGTTCCCGGGAACTGCCATGACTTCACGTCCCTGCTCGAGCGCGCACGACGCGGTGATGAGCGAGCCCGACTTCTCGGACGCCTCGATCACGACGACCGCGCGCGACAGCCCGCTGATCAGCCGGTTGCGCTGCGGGAACTGAAACGGGAGCGGGGCGGTGCCGGGCGGGTACTCGCTGAGGACGAGCCCCGCGCGCGCGATCTCGAAGGCGAGGTCCTCGTGCTCCGGCGGGTACATGCGATCGATCCCCGAGCCGAGCACGCCGATCGTTCGTCCGGCGCGCAGCGCCCCGCGATGCGCGGCGGAGTCCACGCCGCGCGCCAGCCCGCTCACCACCGTGATGCCGCGCTGCGCCAGGTCCCCGCCGAGCTGCGTCGCCGTCTCGAGGGCCATCGGCGACGCGGCGCGCGAACCGACAATCGCCACCGCGGGCGCGTCCAATGCATCGAGGGTCCCGCGGTACCAGAGCGCCGGGGGCGGATCCGGAATGACGAGCAGCGGCGCCGGAAACCGCGGGTGATTCCACGGGAGCACGTGAATGTTCACGGCGGCCGCGCGTTCGCGCACGGCGCGCGCGGTGTCGGTCAGGCGGCGGGCGGCCTCGGTCAACGACGGGTCGCCGGCGCGCAGCCGATCGATCAGTCCGCGGCGGGGAAGGTCGGGAATGAGCGACAGCGCCACAGCCTCATCCAGGGTCATACGCGACTCCTCTGCCGGGCCGGGCGCCACAAAACACAAGAGGCCGGGACCCCGCGTGACGCGAACGCCAGCGGTGCACCCGACCTCGATTGTCCTGATTATAGGCAGCGGTGCATCCAATTCGCAACGCAGCGGTGACGCAATCGGAAAGCGGTCACAACGGGTTTCACTCAAAACCGGCCGCTTTTCGGGAGATCGCGCCGCACGGCGCTGGTACACGGCTTGCTCGACCGTACGCCTGACCCCGCGGGACGGTCGACATGGGCGTAACCCATTGACCTGCAAAGCCCTTGCGCCTCCCGCGAACGAGTGACTATAGTTGGGCGTCTCCATGCGCATTTCGTCCCTGGCGATCGCGTTTCTGCTGACGATCACGGCCGGCCACGCGTTCGCGGACGTGCGCGACGACGCGAAGAAGCAGGTGGAGTTCGGCATCGCGGTGGCGCAGCGGGGACTGTGGCGGGAGGCGATCTACCGGTGGGAGCGCGCGGCGCAGATCGACCCGTCGTATGCCGCCGCGCACAACAACCTCGCCATCGCCTACGAGCACGAGGGAGAGCTCGACAAGGCACGCGCCGCGTACGAGAAGGCGCTGGAGATCGAGCCGAACAACACGTTCATCAAACAGAACTACGAGCTCTTCAAGGAAATCAATGACCGCACGACTCGCCAGGACACTCTGTAGCGCACTCGCGGTCCTGGTGACTGCGGCGTGCAGCAGTTACTACGAGATCCCCATCGAGACGCCGATCCGTCCCAAGCTCGACGTCTCGGCGTTCCAGCGCGTGCTCGTGGCCGGCTTCATCTCCGGCGGCACCGAGGACGTGGACGGAAATCTCGAGACGACGCGGCTGCTGCGCAGCCAGTTGCGCACGCGGTCGGAGCTGCGGGTGATCGACGCCGACGTCCTGCCGCTGATGGAAGTCGCGGCGGACGGCCGCACCGAGGAGCGTCCGGCCGCTGAAGCGCCCGCGAACGTCGCGGCGGAGCCCGCGTCGGACCTGCCGGCGGTCATCAAGGAAGACAAGGACCTCGAGGCGTTCGAGCACGTCTTCGCTGACGTCGAGTACTGGAAGCGCGTCGGCGAGGAGTACCAGCAGCCGCTCATCGTCACCGGCACCGTGATGTTCGCGCCGCAGGCGCGCTCGGGCATCGTCCAGCGCGATCAGGAGGTGTTCGACTCCCTCGGACGACGGCGCGTGATCCCGACCCGGACGTACATGGAGCGGAAGGGGTTCGTCCTGAAGCCCCGGTTCATCTTCATCGACGGCCGCACCGGGACGGTGCTCCACTCGGAGAACTTCCGGGAGGAAATCCTCTACAACGCCAACCAGACGACCCCGGCGCTGTCGTCGTATTTCGAGCTCATGGACCGCCTGCTGCCGAGCTTCCTGAGCACGCTCAGCAGCCAGCGCATCAAGGGCACACGGGTCCTTCTTCAGTAGGGGCACGGCGGCGCCGTGCCCCTACTGCCTGTGTTAAACTGAATCCTTTGTGCTGGCTGGTTTCCAGCCCATAGAGGACTTCCATGTACGCGATTATTCAGACCCGCGGGCACCAGCTGCGTGTGGCGCCTGGCGCCGTGGTCGAGGTCGACGGCCCGGCCGGCGAGCCCGGCTCGGAGTTCACGTTCGACCAGGTCCTGCTCGTCGAGAAGGACGCCGGGGACGTCGTCGCCGGGGCGCCGTTTGTCGCCAACGCGCGCGTGCTGGGCGTGGTGGACGGCGAGGCGCGCGGGCCGAAGCTGCGCGTGTTCAAGAAGAAGCGCCGCAAGGGCTTCCGCAAGACGCGCGGCCACCGCAGCGTCTTCACGCGCGTGCGCATTACCGACATTCAGGTGTAGCAATGGCTCATAAAAAAGGTCAGGGCAGCTCCCGCAACGGCCGGGACAGCAACTCGCAGCGGCTCGGGGTGAAGCGCCACGACGGCAACCTCGTCACCGGCGGCTCGATCCTCGTGCGCCAGAAGGGCCGCCGCTTCGACCCGGGTCTGAACGTCGGTCTCGGCAAGGACCACTCGCTCTTCGCCAAGATTGACGGCAAGGTCCGCTTCGAAGACCACGGCAAGCACGGCCGCCGCATCTCGGTCATTCCCGTCGAATAACGCGTAGGGGCACGGCGGCGCCGTGCCCCTACCTCTATACTGATTGAGATGTTCGTCGACGAGGTGGACATCCACGTCACCGCCGGCGACGGCGGCCGGGGCGCGCTCAGCTTCCGCCGCGAGAAGTTCGTCCCGCGCGGCGGTCCCGACGGCGGCGACGGCGGCATCGGCGGCTCCGTCTACATCGCCGCCTCCTCCAGCAAGAACACGCTCGTCGACTTCCGCTACCATCCCGAGTTCGAAGCCCGCCGCGGATCCCACGGACAAGGCTCCAACAAGACAGGACAGAGCGCGGACGACCTCGAGATTCAGGTCCCGGTCGGCACGCTCGTCTTCGAAATCGAAGTAGGGGCGACGCATGCGTCGCCCGCAAACCTGCTGGCGGACCTGACCGAGGAAGGCCAGCGCGTGCTCGTCGCCAAAGGCGGACGCGGCGGACGCGGCAACGCGCGGTTCGTGTCGTCGACGAACCGGGCGCCGCGGCGCACCGAGCCCGGTGAGCCGGGCGAGGAGCGGCACCTGCGCCTGCAGCTCAAGCTGCTGGCCGACATCGGGCTCGTCGGCTTCCCGAACGCCGGCAAGTCCACGCTCATCTCGCGGATCTCGTCCGCGAAGCCGAAAATTGCGGACTACCCCTTCACCACGCTGACACCGCACCTCGGCGTCGTCGATCTCGGCGACGACAGGACGTTCGTCGTCGCGGACGTGCCGGGGCTGATCCGCGGCGCGCACGCCGGGCAGGGGCTCGGCGATCGGTTCCTGCGGCACATCGAGCGGACGAAGGCGCTCATCCACCTCGTGGACGTGTCCGGCGCGTCGGGGCGCGATCCGGTCGACGACTACGACACGATCGCCGAGGAGCTGCGGCTGTTCGACCCGAAGGTGGCGGCGAAGCCGCAGATCGTGGCCGCGAACAAGATCGACGCCCTGGACGATCCGTCCCGCGTCGATCGGCTCGAGAAGCACGTGAAGAAGCTGGGGCTGCCCTTCCACCGGATCTCCGGTGTGACCGGGGAGGGCGTCGCCGCATTGCTCGAGGCGGCGTGGCGACAGGTGGTGGCGGTGCGCAGCGCGGCATGAGACGTCTCGGCGTGCTTGGCGGCACGTTCGACCCCGTCCACTTCGGCCATCTCGACGCGGCTGACGCGGCACGCGGCACGCTCGGCCTGGACGGCGTCCTCTTCATCCCGCTCCACGATCCACCGCACCGCCCGGCCGATCCGCAGGCCAGCGCGTTTCACCGCTTCGCCATGCTGTCGCTGGCCGTCGCCGAGCGCCCGGGGGACCGCGTATCCGACATGGAGCTGCTGCGCGCGGGAACTTCCTACACGTGGGACACGCTCGATATGCTGCGCGATCAGGGCTGGAACGCGGGCGAATTGTTCGTGATTCTGGGTGGGGACGCTTTCGCGGACATCGCGACGTGGCATCGCTACCCGTCCGTGCTCGACTGCGCGAACTTCGTCGTCGTCGCGCGGCCGGGAACCACGGCGGACTCGGCGATCGCGCGGAACCCCGAGCTGCGCTCGCGCTCCAACATCACGCTGATTGAGGCGCGTACGCGCGACGTCTCGTCCACGACGATTCGCCGGCGCATCGCGCAGGGGCTTCCGATCGACGATCTCGTGCCCGCGCCCGTCGCGCGGCACATCACCACGCATCACCTCTACGAGCCAAGGGCCGTCTCTTGAGAGTCCCTTGGCTGGTAGGCAGTATCTTTTGGCGCGCTTCGCGCGCGACGGAAAGACGTTTGCATGCGCAGAACTCAAGCCACGAAGGCCGTTAAGCCGCGCGCCACGAGAACCTCTCGACCTGGCTCGGGGCACGTCAGCCGCCCCGCGAAACCGAAGCTGCCGAAGTCGGTGGCCGGCGCCGTGCGCGCCGCGCAGGACAAGAAGGCCAGCGACGTCGTCGTGCTCGATCTGCGGAAGGCCGGCGGGTTCACGGATTACTTCCTGATCTGCACCGGGCAGAACGCCCGGCAGATCAGCGCGATTGCGGACGCCGTGGAGAGCACGTTGCGCACGGAGTACGGTGAGCGGCCGGCGCTCACCGAGGGCGTGCAGAAGTCGGAGTGGATCCTGCTCGATTACTTCAACTTCGTCGTGCACATCTTCAGCCCCGACTGCCGCGCCTTCTATGGCCTCGAGCGGCTGTGGGGCAACGCGGAGCGGCACGAGTTTGCCGACGAGGGGTAAGGCCGCCGCCTCCCTTTTCGCGCGGAGCCGCGCCATGCGCGCGCTCGTCCAGCAGGCGCGGCGGTACGCAGCCGTTGACGCCACCGTCCTCATCACCGGCGAGACCGGAGTCGGCAAGGACGCCCTCGCCCGCTTCATTCACGGCGCGGGGCCCCGCCGTCAGGAACCGTTCGTCGCCGTGGACTGCCCGGCGCTCGCGGAGACGCTCGTCGAAGCCGAGCTCTTCGGCCACGAGCGCGGCGCCTTCACCGACGCCACGACCGCGCGGCCGGGACGGTTCGAGCTCGCCGGTCACGGGACGCTGTATCTCGACACGATCACGGGCCTCAGCTCCTCGGCGCAGGGCGCGCTGCTGCGCGTCGTGGAGGAGCGCCGGGTGACACGGCTTGGCGCGACGACGGCAACTGACGTGCGTGCGCGGCTGATTGCGTCCGCGAATACCGGCCTCGAGCAGGCGGTGCGGGACGGCGTGCTGCGGGCGGAGCTCTTTCACCGCCTGCACGTGCTGCCGATGCACATCCCGCCGCTGCGCGAGCGGCCGGAGGACATCGTGCCGCTCGCGCGTCTCTTCCTGGCGGAGAGTGCGGCGTCGCTGCAGCGGCCGGCGCCCGAGCTGTCGCGCGGGGCCGAGGACGCGCTCCTGCGCTACCGGTGGCCGGGCAACGTGCGGGAGCTCCGGCACGTGCTCGAGCGCGCGGTCGTCGGCGGCGCCGTCGAGCGCGTGGTCACGCCGGACGCCCTGCCGGCGGAGCTGCTCGAGGACGGCGAAGCGTACCTGGCGCCGGCCGGCCGCTCCCGGCCGACGCTCGAGGACGTCGAGCGGCGCTACATCGAGATCACGCTGCAGCACGCGAAGGGCAACCAGACGAAGGCCGCGTCCATCCTCGGCATCAGCCGGAAGGCGCTATGGGAAAAGCGGAAGCGCTACGGGCTGCGGTAGCAGGCGCGGTGGCGGGCGGCGCGAACGCGCTGCTGGCGGTCACGCTGGCTCCGCGGTGCGCGGCGTGCGCGAAGGTGCTGGACGCGCCGCTCGCCGGACCCGTCTGCCCCGCCTGCTGGGGTCTCGTCCGGAGGCTTGCGCCGCCGCTCTGCCGGCGATGCGGCGATCCACTGCCGTCGTGGCGCGTGGTCAGCATCGCGCTGGAGCAGTGCCCGCGCTGCCGCCGCCGGCCGCCGCTGGTGGACCGCGGGTGCTCCGCCGGCGAGTACGAGGGCGCGCTGCGGGAAATCGTGCACGCGTTCAAGTACGAGGGGCGCCGCTCGCTGGCGCGGCCGCTCGGCGGGCTGCTGCGTTCGGCGGGCGCTGATCTGTTGAAGGACGCGGACTGCCTCGTCCCGGTACCCCTCCACCCGTGGCGGCGCGTCCGCCGCGGCTTCAATCAGGCCAGCGAGCTCGCACACCACCTCGACCTCCCCGTCATCCACGCGCTCTGGCGCTGGCGGCCGACGCCGGCGCAGACCGGGCTGTCCGCGCCGGCGCGCCGGCGGAACGTCCGTGGCGCCTTCGGCATCGCGCCGCTGCGTTCGCGCGGGGTCCACGCGGCGCTCGACGGTCGCGTGGTCGTGCTGGTCGATGACGTGCGGACGACGGGCGCGACGCTCGACGAGTGCGCGCTGGTGCTGAAGGATGCGGGCGCGCGTGACGTGCGCGCAATGACGGTGGCTCGCGCGTTCTACAAGCGCGACGCGACGGCCGTATAGACGTCCGCCGCGACCGCGTCGCGGTCGCGATCCGCATCGAGCCTGACCCAGCCACCGGCCGTCGCCTGCTGCAGATAGCTGTCGCGCACGCGCGCGAGCAGCGCGAGGTCGCGCTCGTATTTGTCGCGCTCGTGGCGCTTGCGACGCGCGGACACCTCGGGCGGGATGTCGAGCAGAAACGTGATGTCGGGCTGCGGCAGGTACTTCTGCGTGTCGCGCAGCCATGCGCCGTCGAGCCCCTGCGCCTCGCCGTAGGCGATGCTCGACGCCAGGTAGCGGTCGCAGACGAGGATTGTCCCGGCCTCGATCTCGCGCAGGATCTCCTTCTTGTACTCGTAGCGGTTGGCGACGTAGAGGAGCTGCATGACGTCGGCGGTGTAGTCGCGCTCGCCGCGCAGCGCGCGGCCGATCTCCGCGCCGATCACCGTCTCGTAGTCGGGGAACGAGAGCAGCCGGACGGTGCGCCCGGCCGCGATCAGCCGGTCGCGCAGCGACTCGGCCTGCGTCTGTTTCCCGCTCTGATCGAGGCCTTCGAAGGCAACGAGGAGGCCGATGGGGTCGGGAGTCATTTTTAGAGGACACTTTCGCTGAATAAGAGGACCCGATGAAAGTGTCCTCTAAAAATGACTCCCGACCCCATTTTCCAGCGCCAGCATGTCGTCGATCGTCTGACGCCGCCGGATGACGCGCCACGCCCCCTCGTCCACCAGCACCTCTGCCGGCAGCGTGTGGCGGTTGTAGTTCGACGCCATCGCGGATCCGTACGCGCCCGCGTCGAGGATCGCGACGAGGTCGTCCACCTCGAGCGGCGGCAGCAGGCGTCCATGCGCAAACGCGTCGCTGCTCTCGCAGATCGGGCCGACGATGTCCCACGAGGTCTCGACGTCGCCGCGTGGCTTCACCGGGACAATGCGGTGATACGACCCGTACAGCGCCGGCCGCATCAGCTCCGTCATGCCGGCGTCGAGGACCGCGAACTGCCGGCCGTCCGGGTACCGCTTGGTGTCCACCACGCGCGCGACGAGCGCGCCCGCGCGGCCCACGATGGAGCGTCCCGGCTCGAGGATGACGGGCAGGCCGATGCGCTTCAGGACGGGAACGACCGCCTCCGCGTGGTCGGCGACGGTGACGATCGGCCGCCCTTCGTACGCGATCCCCACGCCGCCGCCCAGATCCAGGTGCTCCAGCTCGAACCCGTCGTCTCGCAGCTCCAGCGCGAGGCCGACGAGCGCTTCAGCGGCGCGCTGCAGCGGCTCGACGGTCGTGATCTGCGAGCCGATGTGCACGTGGACGCCGACCAAGCGCAGCCCCTTGCGGCCGCGGCGCTCGCGATAGAGCGCGCGCGCCTCCCGCAGCGGCACCCCGAACTTGTTGCTGCGCAGTCCCGTAGAGATGTTGGGATGGCTCCCGGCGTCGATGTCCGGGTTCACGCGCACCGCCACGCGCGCGTCCCTGCCCTGCGCGCAGGCGATGGCCGCGATCCGATCGAGCTCGCCGGCGGATTCCGCGTTGATCGCCGCCACGCCGCTGGCGATCGCGTACTCGAGCTCGTCGCGCCGCTTGCCGACGCCGGTGAACACGATCTCGCCCGCCGCGAAGCCGGCGCGCTGCGCGATCTGGATCTCGCCGATCGAGTTGGCGTCCACGCGGCTGCCGAGCGACCGCAGCAGCGTCACGATCCCGAGCGTGGAGTTCGCCTTGAGCGCGTAATGGATGGCGTGCGGGTAGCCGGCGAACGCCTCGTCGACGGCGCGGTAGGCCGCGCGGATCGCGCGCGCGCTGTACACGTACACCGGCGTGCCGACGCGTTCGACGATCGACTCGATGCTGACGCTGTCACAGGAAAGGCCGCGATCGGCGGGCTGGAACGACTGGTACACGAGCGACCGCATGTTATCATGCGACGCATCGATACCACGGCGACGAGCGCCATCGACGACATCATCCAGCGCTGCCTCACCGGTGATCAGGCCGCGTGGGACGAGATCGTGCGCCTCCACTGGCGCCGCGTCTTCAACATCGCCTACAAGTTCGTCGGCCGCCACGACCTCGCCGAGGACCTCACGCAGGACGTCTTCCTCAAGCTGTTCAAGTCGCTCGACACGTTCGACCGCCGCGCCAACTTCCAGACGTGGCTGATCAGCGTCAGCCGCAATCTCTGCATCGATCACTACCGCAGCGTCCGCAAGGAGCGCGAGACGATGAACCGCGACGTCGATCCCGCCGCGCTCACGCCGGTGGCGACGACGCGCAGCCCGCAGATGGAGCTCGAGCAGCGCGACCGCGTGCGCCTGCTGCGCGCGGCGCTCGACACGCTCGCGCCCTCGCTGCGCACCGCGGTGATGCTGCGCGACATCCAGGAGCTGACCTACCAGGAGATCGCCGACCGGCTGCGCCTGCCGGAAGGCACGGTGAAGTCGCGCATCAACCGCGGGCGCACCGAGCTGGCCCGCCAGATCCAGAAGCTGCGCGAGCAGCAGGACGCCGTCCCTCGACCCGGAGTGTAGGATGAATCTCACGACCGACCGCAGCCAGGGGGTCTCCATCGTCCGCGTCAACGAGGCGCGGCTGATGTACCCGCTTCTCTCCGAGTTCTCGGGCACGATCAGCGCGCTCATCGGCGCGGGCGAGCGCAAGCTGCTCGTGGACCTCTCCACCGTGACCTACGTCGACAGCGCGACGATCGGCTGCCTGATGGACCTCTACCGCCAGGCGCACGCCGCCGGCGGCACGCTGAAGCTGGCCGGCGTGCAGAAGCGCGTCGAGACGATGCTGACGATGACGGGGGCGCAGAACTTCCTCGAGATCCACGCCGACGAGCCCTCCGCCCTCAAGAGCTTCGGAGCCTAGCCATGCGCACCATCAAGACCTCCACGGGCGCGGACGTCACGCTGGACGGCGACCTGCTGGCCGTCATGGAGACGCTCTATCGGGAAGTCACGGCGAAGCGGGAGCTGGAGCGCTCCTTCGAGGACATGGTGCGCGAGATCCGCCACCTCATCGACCAGATGACCGACGAGGAGCGGAAGGCCTACCTGCTGGAGAGCCTGTTTCTCAATACCGTCAAGTACGAGAACGACAAGCTCGAAGCGTACATGCGGAAACTGGCGAAGTAGGCCGGGGCGTTACGCCCCGGCGGGACGCGTGACCGGAACGGCGCCGGGCGCCGCCGCGGGCGCCACCGGCGCCTCGACCAGCGTCCACGCGTCCTGTTCCTCGAGCAGCTTCGCCGCGAACTCGGTATGCAGCGCGTGCCCGCCGCGGTGCGCGACCAGGTGGCCGATGAGCGGGTGCCCCACCAGCGCCATGTCCCCGATCACGTCGAGAATCTTGTGGCGGACGAACTCGTCCTCGAAGCGCAGCGCGTTGTTGAGGACGCCGGTGTCGCCGATGACGACCGCGTTCTCGAGCGACCCGCCGAGCGCCAGCCCCTGCTGACGCATCATCTCGACCTCCTTCAGGAAGCCGAACGTGCGCGCCGGCGCGATCTCGTCGACGAAGCTGTCCTCGGTGATGCGCATCGTCCGCGACTGGTGGCGCAGCAGCGGATGGTCGAAGGCGATGCTGTAGGTGACCTTGAAGTGATCCGACGGGTAGAGCGCGATGCGCTTGTCGCCGCGTGAGAGCGAGAGCGGGCGCTGCACCTTGAGGTACTTGCGCGCGGCCTGCAGCGGCTTCAGCCCGGCTTCCTGAATGAGGTAGATGAACGGCGCGGCGCTGCCGTCCATGATCGGCACTTCCGGCGAGTTGAGCTCGACGATCGCGTTGTCGACGCCAAGGCTGACGAACGCGGCCAGCAGGTGCTCGACGGTCTCCACGCGGACCGCCTCGCGCGCCAGGCCGGTGGCCAGCCGGATGCCGCCGACGTGCTGCACGGTGGCGGGCACTTCGAGGCCGCCCAGATCGGAGCGCCGGAACCGGATGCCTGAATTTGCTGAAGCGGGCTTGAGGGAGAGCGTGACCTTGCTGCCGGAATGGAGGCCGATACCTGCACAGGAGATCGACCGTCGAATTGTCCGTTGTACGTGCATCAGGCTCCCTGCGCCGTTTTGGGGACTACCCGCTGGAAGCAATCAAAATGCCGTGAAGATCAGTGCTCCTTGGTGTCGTGTAACCGCTTGCTGCTGATGACTTTGGAGACCGACACTCGGGTTTCGGGCATGCAACCGCAGATCCGTTTGTTGCGAAGCAGCCACGATGCAAAAGAGCGAAACCGTGGCGAGTTTACCACACTGCCTTGAGGGGGGGGCAGACCCCATGGTACGGACCGACTCATGGGGTCTGACCCCCGATCAGGGGCTCCAGGAAGCTGCCGGTGACCGACTCCCGCTTCGCCGCGACCTCCTCGGGCGTGCCGCTCGCAATCACGCGGCCGCCGCCCTCGCCTCCTTCCGGGCCGAGATCGATCAGGTAATCCGCGGATCGAATCACGTCGAGATTGTGCTCGATGACGACGACCGTGTTGCCCTGATCGACGAGCTTGTTGAGGACGTCGAGCAGCTTCTTCGTGTCCTCGAAGTGCAGCCCGGTCGTCGGCTCGTCGAGGATGTAGAGCGTGCGGCCCGTGCTCCGGCGCGACAGCTCGCGCGACAGCTTCACCCGCTGCGCCTCGCCGCCGCTCAGCGTCGTCGCCGACTGCCCGAGCTCGATATAGCCGAGACCCACGTCCTGCAGCGTGCGCAGCTTGTTCGCAATGGGCGGGAAATTCTCGAGAAGCGGAAGCGCCTGGTCCACGGTGAGGTCGAGTACTTCGGCAATGGACTTGCCGCGGTAGTGGATCTCGAGCGTCTCGCGGTTGTAGCGCCGTCCCTTGCACTGCTCGCACGTGACGTAGACGTCCGGCAGGAAGTGCATCTCGATGGCGATCACGCCGTCGCCCTGGCAGGCCTCGCAGCGCCCGCCCTTCACGTTGAACGAGAAGCGCCCCGGCTTGAAGCCGCGCGCCTTGGCCTCGGGCATCATCGCGAACAGCTCGCGGATGAACGTGAACATGCCGGTGTAGGTAGCGGGGTTGCTGCGCGGCGTGCGCCCGATCGGCGACTGGTCGATCTCGATCACCTTGTCGATCAGCTGCACGCCTTCGATCGTGTCGTGCGGCCCGGGCTCCGCGGCCGCGCGGTAGATCACCTGCGCCAGCGAGCGATAGAGGATGTCGTTGACGAGCGTGGACTTGCCGGAGCCGCTCACGCCGGTCACGGCCGTGAACGTCCCGAGCGGAATCGCGACGTCGATGTTCTTCAGGTTGTTCGCGCGCGCGCCGCGGATGACGACCTCGCCCTTCAGCGGGACGCGCCGCGCCTTCGGCGTCGGAATCGTCTTTTCGCCGCGCAGGTACGCGCCGGTCAGCGATCCACGTGCCCCGAGCGCAGTCGAGGGGTGGCCATCGTTCAACAACTCGCCCGGCAGGCCCTGGAAGATCACGCGGCCGCCGTGCTCGCCGGCGCCCGGCCCGAGGTCCACCACGTAGTCGGCCGTGCGGATCGTCTCCTCGTCGTGCTCGACGACGACGACCGTGTTGCCGAGGTCGCGCAGGCGCGCCAGCGTCGAGAGCAGCTTGCGGTTGTCGCGCTGGTGCAGGCCGATTGACGGCTCGTCGAGCACGTAGAGGACGCCGGACAGGTTGGCGCCGATCTGCGTCGCCAGGCGGATGCGCTGCCCTTCCCCGCCGGACAGGGTGGCGGCGCTGCGGTTCAGCGTCAGGTAGCCGACGCCGACGTCGTGCAGGAAGCGCAGCCGCTCGCGGATCTCGCGCAGCACGCGCGACGCGATGAGCGACTCGCGCTCGCTCAGCTCGAAGGCGTCGAACACGTGGAGCGCCTCGCTGATCGGGAGGCTGACGTAGTCGGCGATGCCGCGCTTCTTCACGCGCACCGCCAGGCTCTGCGGCTTCAGCCGGTGCCCGTGGCAGGCCGGGCACTCGCGCAGCGTGCGATACGGCTCGAGATCCTCCTGCACCACCCACGACGCCTCGTCGTAGCGGCGGCGCAGGTTTGGAATCACGCCCTCGAAGCCCTTGCCGAACGGATCCTCCTCGCGCCCGCCTTCGCGGCCGCGCCCGCTTCGGCGCGGCGGGAGCTCGAACTCCTCGTCGCCGTCGTCCTCGTCCTCGTCATCGACGACGACGCGGACCACGGGAGGCGCCGGCTTCGCCGCCTTGGCGCCGCCCGGCCCGAAGAGGATCACGTCGCGATGCTTCTTCGGCAGCCTCGAGAACGGCGCGTCCGGGTCGAGGCCGAACGTCTGCGCGAGCTTCATGATCGCCTCGCGCACGAGCTTCTTGTCGCCCCTCACCCAGGGCACGATCGCCCCGCCGAGCAGCGACTTCGACTCGTCCGGCACGACCAGGCGCGGGTCGAAGTCGTAGGTCGCGCCAAGGCCCTGGCAGTCGGGGCACGCGCCGTGCGGCGAGTTGAACGAGAACGCGCGCGGCGTCATCTCCGGCATCGAGATGCCGCAGCTCACGCACGCCAGCCGCCGGGAGAACAACTGATCGCCGCCCTCCAGCGTGTTGACGACGACGATGTCGTCGGCGAGGTTGAGCGCGACCTCGAGCGAGTCCGACAGCCGCCGCTCGATCCCGGACCTGACGATGAGCCGATCGACGACGACGTCGATCGTGTGGTTGCGGCGGCGATCGAGCTTGATCTCCTCGTCGAGCGAGCGGAACTGCCCGTCGAGGCGCGCCTTCGTGAAGCCGCGCTGCCGCAGCGCCTGCAGCTCCTTCCTGAACTCGCCCTTCCGGCCGCGGACGATCGGCGCCAGGATGTTGATGCGCGCGTCCTGCGGGTAGAGGAGCACCAGGTCGAGAATGCGCTCCAGCGACTGCGACGCGATCTCGCGACCGCAGTTGTAGCAGTGCGGCACGCCGATGTTGGCGAAGAGGAGCCGCAGGTAGTCGTAGATCTCGGTGACGGTGCCGACCGTGGACCGCGGGTTGGAGCCGGTGGTCTTCTGCTCGATGGAGATGGCCGGCGACAGACCTTCGATCAGGTCCACGTCGGGCTTCTCCATCTGCTCGAGGAACTGCCGCGCGTACGCGGACAGCGATTCCACGTAGCGCCGCTGCCCTTCGGCGTAGATCGTGTCGAAGGCCAGCGACGACTTGCCGGAGCCTGACAGGCCGGTGATCACCACCAGCTTGTCGCGCGGCAGGTCGACATCGATGTTCTTCAGGTTGTGAACGCGGGCGCCGCGCACCGCGATCCAGTCGTGGGCCATAGACCTACTGCGGAGAATTTCCCGGATTCCCGAATTCTCTATTTTACACGCAGCCGGCTGTGGCGATATCCGTAGGCGACGTAGATGGCCGCGCCCATGGCGAGCCAGATGCCGAAGCGCTCCCACGCCTGCGCGGGGAGGCCGATCATGATGAAGAGGCAGGCGGCCACGCCGAGCGGCGCGACGACCCAGACGAGGGGGACGCGGAACGGCCGCGGGCGGTCGGGCTCGGTGACGCGCAGGACCAGCACGCCCGAACAGACCAGCGCGAAGGCGAAGAGCGTGCCGATATTGGTGAGGTCGTAGGTCTCCGCGGCGTCGCCGACGAGCGACCCCGCCGCGACCAGAATCCCGGTGACCAGCGTGGTGGTGTACGGGATGCGCGTCTTCGCATCCACGCGCGCCGCCCACTGCGGGAGCAGGCCGTCGCGCGCCATGGCGAAGAAGATGCGCGGCTGCCCGTACTGGAAGACGAGCAGCACGGCGGCCATCGACACCGCGGCCCCGAGCGCCACGATCCAGCCGACGCCGGTGTAGCCCGCCAGCTCCAGCGCCCGCGCCAGCGGATCCGCCACGGCCAGCTCGCCGTACGGCACCATGCCCGTCAGCACCGCGCCGACGATCACATAGATCACCGTGCACACCGCGAGGCCGCCCAGGATGCCGATCGGCAGGTTGCGCTGCGGGTTCTTCGTCTCCTCGGCGGCGGTCGCGATCGCGTCGAAGCCGATGTAGGCGAAGAAGACGATGGCCGCGCCCTGGTGGATGCCGGTGAAGCCGTTCGGCGCGAACGGCGTGTAGTTGGCGGGGTCGATCGCGGTCGTGCCGACCGCAATGAAGAGGCCGAGCACGAGCAGCTTGATGACGACCATCACGTTGTTGGCCGTCGAGCTCTCGCGCGCGCCGCGCAGCAGCAGCCACGTGATGAACATCACGATGCCGAACGCCGGCAGGTTGACGAGGATCGGCACGCCTGCCAGCTGCGGGGCCGTCTGCAGGAGGCCGCTCACGTCGGGGTTCGAGCTGAGGAGCGCGGTGCGGTAGCCGGTGGTCAGCCACGGCGGCAGACCGACGCCGATCCCGCGCAGCAGCGTGTTGAAGTAGTCGCCCCACGAGATCGCCACGGCGACGTTGCCGACCGCGTACTCGAGGATCAGGTCCCAGCCGATGATCCACGCGACGAGCTCGCCGAGCGTCGCATACGAGTAGGCGTAGGCGCTGCCGGCCTGCGGAATCATCGCCGCCAGCTCCGCGTAGCAGAGCGCGGCGAGCGCGCACGCGCCGCCGAGCAGGACGAACGAGAAGATCAGCGCCGGTCCCGCGGCAGAGCGAACCACTTCGCCGTTCGGCCCGATCTGGCCGGCGGCCGCGGTGCCGATCGCCCCGAAGATACCCGCGCCGATGACGGCGCCGATGGCCAGCATCACGAGATCGCCGGCGCCCAGCACGCGCTTCAGCGACTGCGCGCCGTCCTCGTCAGGCTGCAGCGCCTCGATGGGTTTTCGAGCGAAGAGGCTAGTCAAAGCGGTACGCCGTTTCGTTCGAGGTCACCACGAGCTCGCCCTTCGGCCCGAACGCCAGGCCGACGAGGCCGGGACCCGAGACGACGAGATCCGGCGCGGTGTCCTCGCCCGCGAACCGGTAGACGCCGCTGGCACCGGCGAGCGCGTCCACGACGTGCAGCATTCCGTCCGGCGCGAACGCCAGCCCCTGCGGCCGGCCGAGCGGCGACGGCAGCGTCCGCACGTGCCCCTCGCGGTCGATGCGGTACACGTAGTCGTAGGAGTTGAGCGTGGGCGCCGTGGCGAAGAGCCCGCCCGACGGGCTCATCGCGAGGTGGAACGCGGCGACGCTGGGCGGCAGCGTCGCGAACGGCGTCGCCTGGGCGTCGTGAACCCGGAAGATCGTGCCCGACCGGTCGCCGACATACATCGCGCCGTCCGCGTCGAAGGCGATCCCGCAGGCGACGCCGAGGTCGCTGGCGACCTGATCGTGCGTGCCGTCGGCGTTCACGCGATAGACCGCGCCCTCGAAGCGGCTCGACACATACAGATGCCCGTCCGGGCCGACAGTCATCGACGTCGCATTGACGATGCCCGAGGCGAACGGTTCGCGCGTCCCGGCCGGCGTCACGCGGAAGATGGAGACCGGCGCTTCCTGTCCGCGCGATCCGCTGTAGGTGACGAAGAGGTTGCCGTCGGCGTCGAAGACCGGGTTGTCCACCTGGTGCAGGCCGGTCGCCCACGGGGCGCCGACCTGCACGTAGGCGGTCTCGCCCGGGACGCCCGCGATGCGGATCGGCACGCGGCCGCCGTCCAGCCCGTCCGGGATGATGACGATGAGCCGGCGTGTGGAGGCGAACGACGTCCGCGCCGGTTCGGTGCCGACCGTGACGCTGGCGGAATCGTCTGCGAGGAACCCCGTGCCGTGAATCGTGACGCGGCCACCCTCGACGGCGCGCAGCGGGTGGACGGACGTGATGGTGGACCGGGTAGCCATCAGGTCAAAGGGCAAGGGTCAAGGGTCAAAGGTACATCAAGCAAAACCTTTGACCTTTGACTTCTGACCTTTGACTTCCTAGGTATCTTCGAGCTCCGCGTTCCAGTAGAGGTAGTCGCGCCAGCTTTCCGGCGCGTTGCGCAGCCCGATGGTGATACGAATCGCGGGCGCCGAATCAGGCCGCCGCGGGTGGCGCCGCAGCCTCATCCCGGCCTCGGCCGGCGTGCGGCCGCCCTTCCTGCGGTTGCACGTCACGCAGCAGGTGACGATGTTCTCCCAGTCCTTGCGGCCGCCATGGGCCACGGGCACGACGTGGTCGAACGTCAGCTCCGAGGTCGGCAGCGATTCGTTGCAGTACTGGCAGGTGTGGTCGTCGCGCGCGTAGATGTTCGCGCGGGAGAACGGTACGTAGTCGAACCGGCGTTTTATCTTGACGAAGCGGAGGAGGCGGATGACGGAGGGCAGCTTGAAGCTGACGGACACTGCCCTTATCTCGCGGTCGTGGACCGCGATCACCTCTACCTTCCCCTGGCACCAGAGCGTGATCGCCTTCTGCCAGTGAACGACCTTGAGAGGCTCGTACGACGCGTTCAGAAGGAGCGTCTGCTCCATACTCCAGTTGTAATAATACCCGAAGACTAGCGAACGCAGCCACTTACGCCGATATCCAGAGTCGTGCGGGTGCTCCATCTGGGTGTGCTGGTTCTGCTGGCGGCGACGACGGGCGCCTGTGCGGCGCGGAGTGCGGGGGGCAACGTGCCGACGCCGCGGCCGTTCCCCGGGGCGCCACCCGCCCCACCCGCCCCACCCGCCCCACTCGCCCCACTCGCCCCACCCGCCCCACTCGCCCCACCCGCCCTGTCGGGTGCGGTGGACACCGCGCTGAAGTTCCTCGGCGTGCCGTATCGCAACGGCGGCAGCGATCCGTCAGGCTTCGACTGCAGCGGCTTGGTGCAGTACGTGTTCAACAGCCTCGGCATCAGCCTGCCGCGTGAAGTGCGCGATCAATACGACGTCGGGGAAGACGTGAAGCTCGAGGACGTGCGCGCGGGCGACCTGCTGTTCTTCCAGACCGTGAGCCGCGGCGCGTCGCATGTCGGACTGGCGATCGGCCCCGGCCGGTTCGTGCACGCGCCCAGCTCGCGCGGCGTGGTCCGCGTCGAGCGCTACACCGGCCAGTACTGGGCCAGCCGCTTCATCGGCGCCAGACGCGTGTCCGCTACCGCCGCGCCTTCGGCTTCGGCTTCGGCGGCGACCCGCCCTCTCCGATCGTCGCGATTCTCGCGATAACTTCTTCGTGCAGAACGCGCATGTAATTGCGCGTCTCTTCGTCGCCTCTTCTGATCTCCTCCCCAAGGGCCGCGTCGCCGTCCCTGATCTCGGCCCGGACGGCAGAACATTCACCGCGCATCTCGTCCCGGAGTTGCAGAAACTGCCCAGCCATCGCGGTCTCTCCTGGCCCCCTGGAGGTGCGATGGCCGTGCCATGACGATGACGATGCCATCGTCGTCGCGCAAGAATCAAACGCCCTGAAGCTAACGAGGCCCGGTAACCGCTACGATGTCCCATGTCTCCTGGGCTCGGCGCATGACGACAGGCACGTCGCCGGCGAGCAGGAAGCGCTGCGCGACGAGCGTTCTGGCGGCGGCGCGGACCTTGTCGAGATAGTCCTGCCGCCCCTTGTAGCGTTCGGCGATCGAGAGGCGCGCGTCGCCGGACGCCTGGCGATCCGCCGCCGTCGGCGCGAACGGCTCGAATGAGCCGACGAGTCCCGCGAGGTAGCCGAGGTCGCCGAGCGGCGGGTTCGTCACGTTCCAGCCCGTGTGCGTGCCGAGCGGCACGGCGACCTCGGGAATCAGGATGCCGCCGCGGTCGTTCCCGTCGGCGTCCACCTGCGGCACGAGCACACGGAAGGGCGCGCCAAGAGACGGCGGCTCCTGCGTGATCACGCGGGTCATGCCGAACTGCGCGCCGTAGTCCATCCGCCAGACCTGCGGCATGTACGTCGTGAACGGAAACGACGGAATCGCCGGGAACGCCACGCGGTCGAACGGCACCAGCGTGCCGGCGGCGATTGTCGGATAGACGGAGGGCGGCGGCGGGGTGCCCCGCACCCAGTCGTCGAGCGCGACGAGCAGCGCGCGCATCGGCCAGCGCTGCTGCGCGAAGTTGCGGTGCTGCCGGTACTGCCCTCCCCGGCCGAGCGCCAGCGCGCCTGAGGCGTGCGGCGTCCCCGCGATCAGATACAGCCGCGACGTCTCCGCCAGCGGGACATCCGTGAGCCCGTCGTCGGTGTGCGTGAGCGAGCCGGCCCGCGCCCAGTACTCGGTGGAGCTGAACGTGTAGATGATCTTCGGGACAACCCGCGCCGCGCGCGCCTTCGCCAGCAGGCCCTCGTCGGTGAACGGCGGCAGATCGACCGGGCGGAGGATCGACAGTACTGAGTTGCCGGCCTGGCCCGGCATCGCGAAGCGGTGGTTGAAGCTGCCGCCGCCCGCGCCCGCCGACGCGATCATCAGGCCGTCGAAGGCGGTCCGCCCGCGCTCGTCCGTGTTGAACCCGTCACGGACGAGCTCGCGCAGGAAGCGGCCGCTCTGCGAGTAGCCGAAGCCGACCACGCGGCGCACGAGCGCCGGGTTCTCGCGCAGCGTGGCGCCATTGCCGCCGTGCTTCAAGTAGGACGCGAAGTCGCGGACGGCCGCGAGTCCGAGCCCCGCCACGGGCGAACCGGATGCGCGGTAGACGGCTTCATACAGGCCCGCGCCCGACGTCGCGATCTGCACCACGCAGCCGTCCGGCTCGAACCGCCATGCCTCGCCGGGCAGCAGGCGAGCCTCGGCGTCGATGCGCGTCCGGTAGGTCACGCGCGCCCCGGCGGCGGCTCCGGGTGCCGCGCAGTACGGCAGCTCGCCGGCGGCCACGCGCGGCGCCGTGGACGTCACCACGAAGCTGGCGCGGACCGGGCCCTCCACCGGAGCGACGGGCGCCTGCAGGGCGAGTCCCTCGTTGACGTCGAACTGCCAGCCGAGAAACGCGACCGTGAATCCCTGCTCCAGCGCGAACGCGTCGCCCATCAGGGTGAGGGACTGCTCGCGGCCGCGGTTCATGATTTCCAGGAACACCGTGCCGCGCGCGCGGCCGGCGTCCTTCGGAACGAAGACGTCCAGGTCGCTCGAGAACTCGACGCGTCCACGCGCATTGCGCGGCGCGAGCGCGATGTCGGCGATGCCCTGGTTGGCGGGAAGAGACGGATCGACCTCGAAGAAGACGCGGCCGGTCAGCCGCTGATGCGTGCCCGCGTCGTCACGCCGGCGGATCTCGACGCGGACGACTTCCGCGGACGCGACCTGCGCAAGCAGCACGAGCCCGACGACCCTCAGCGCGACACCCGTCCACATGGGACGCGATCTTACGCCTTCGGTCTTCGGCCTTCGAGTATCAGCAGGCGGCGCGAGTGGTCTTTCAGAACGGCGTCGTGAATCGCGAATTTCTCGTCGATCTTCTTGTCGAGGCGGGCGAACCCCTCGTCCATTCTCTCGCTCTGGCCCTTGAGCAGGTCGTAGAGATGCCGGAAATGTCCGGTCAGCTCTTCGTGCAACGTCTGGGACCGTGACCGCTCCTGATCGAACCGTCGGTCAACCTGATCGAATCGTCGGTCAACCTGCTCGAATCGGCGGTCAACCTGCTCGAGCCGCTTGTCAACCTGCTCGAGCCGCTTGTCAACCTGCTCGAACCGCTTGTCAACCTGCTCAAACCGCTCGGCGACAGCGGCAAATCCCCGGTCAACCTTCGCCTCCAAGCCGTCGAATCGCCCCTCGAGTCGATCGACGCGGTCGGATGTCCTGGATCGTCCTGCCATGACTCGTGACGACGATGCCATCGTCCGCGTGCGGAATCAAGTGCCCTAGCGCGGTTTCGACTTCTTCGTAGTGTCCGGCTTTAGCCGGCTTTAGCCGGACCACACACGGCGCTGCCGATCAACGTGGTCCGGCTAAAGCCGGACACTACGACGTTTCAGAAACCGCTCTAAACCGGCTCATAATCCGCGCACCCTACACAGTGGCGCTGACGCCAGGTTCGCGGCTCGGCGTGTACGAGATCCTCGCCCTCATCGGCGCGGGCGGGATGGGGGAGGTCTACCGCGCGCGCGATACGCGTCTCAGTCGCGATGTCGCGCTGAAGATCCTTCCCGACCAGTTCGCGGCCGATGCCGACCGCGTCGCGCGGCGCCCTGAGCGGCTCGACGCGGCCGCTCACCTCCGCCGGCGCCTCGGGCTGCGGGTCGAGCGCTTCGGTGTAGCGCTGCGGATACGACGGGAACCCCTTGAACGCGGCGCCCGCCACGCCGCCGACGCGCGCGGTGAGCTCGTCGGTCGATGGGCCGGCCGCTCACCGTGACCTCGGGCGACCTGGTCACGAACCACTCGGAGCCAACGTGGGCACACGAGCCACGATGTCCTCCATGAGCACGGACAGACGCTCGGTGTCGTTAATCACCGTCTTCAGTTGTGAGGTGGCTGCGGGCCGCAGCGATTATTCGTCGCCGCTTCGAAGAGTGTCAACGGCACACGGGCGTTCCCGAGTGCCGCCGGGCCCGCTTCTGAAGCGATCATCGGCACGCACCGTCCGCCTCTGCACTGAGCCGTATGAATTCATTGCGGTCCAGCTGGCGGTGGCGGAAACGGCTGAGGTGCAGGCGACACCTCTGTCGGTTCCGCCACTGGCGGCGCGGCGTCCGCTGGCAGTTCCGCGGGCGGCGCGGCGTCGGGCACCCCCGGTTCTTCCGTGAACTCGATGAGCGGCGCCACATCCTCTTCCGCGGCCGCGTCCGGCGCGGTCGTGACGACCGCTACGGCGACTGGCGGCGTCACCGCGCCCATGCGCCCGAGGATGAGACGCTGCCGCGCGCGCAGCCGCGCCGCCGGGCGCGCGGGATTCAGCACGCGGGGGTTGACGATCGCTCCCGCCAGCAGCGCCGCCTGTTCCGGGCCGAGCGCCGACGCCGGCACCCCGAAGTAGGTGCGCGCGGCGGCTTCCGCGCCCCAGATGCCGTCGCCCCACTCGATGACGTTCAGGTAGATCTCGAAGATGCGCGCTTTCGGCAGCGCCGCTTCCATGCGCCGCGCGATGATCAGCTCGCGCAGCTTGCGCAGTGGATCGCGCGAGGGCGACAGGTAGAGGTTCTTCGCCAGCTGCTGCGTGATCGTGCTCGCGCCGCGCACCGCCCGCCCCTGCTCCCAGTTGATCTGAATCGACTCGCGGACCTGCTCGATGTCCACGCCCTCGTGCTCCCAGAACGCGCTGTCCTCGGCGACGAGCACCGCGCGCTTCAGGCTCTGCGAGATGCGCGAGTACGGCACCCACGTATGGCGGTGTCGGAGCGTCTTTCCCTCGCGCGCCGCCTCCTGCGCGCGCATGTCCATCCACGCCGTCCGCGTGGGATTGGTCCGCTCGAGCACGCGGACGTCGGGAAGCGTGAGATACACGTAGGCCAGCACGGCAAAGCCGACGGCCGCCACCCCGGCGCCGTAGCGAAGCAGCTTCTTACCCACTGACGACAATCTTGACGCGCGTGCCGGGCGTCGGCTGCGTCCCGGGCGCGGAGTTGTTCATCACGGCGAGCGTGGCCGGCTTGATCACCCCGCCGCCGCGCTCGGCAATCGACGCCCACGTGTCGCCCGCGCGGACGACGTAGAGGTCCACGCGGCTGGGCCGGATGTTCTCCGCCTCCGCCGCGGATATCGAACGGAACGTGCGGATGCTCGCCGAAATCGCGCCGTCGGCCTGCCGGAACAGCTGCGACGGCGCGATGCCGACGACGATGTAGACCTTCTGGTCGTAGGCGATGTGCGCCGCCCGGGCGCCGAACGTCGCGCCGTTGTCCGCCTGCCCCTGGTAGACGCCGATGAAGGCGTCGAGATTGTCGATGCGGGCGGGCGCGCCCTCGACCGCCCGGAAGCCCGCGTCGCGCATGCTGTTGACCGCAATTTCCTGCAGGTTGCGCCCCTGCGGGTTTTCTACGAGCCGCAGCACCATGAACACGTCGGCGCCGGGCGCCTTGGCCGCCACCTGGCTCGGCGTGTTCTGGATCTCCCAGCCCTCGGGGAAATCGAGGCGGAATCGCAGCACCGGATGCAGGAACGCCGCGCCGCGGACGATGCCCTGCTCGGGATTGTCGCCGTAGACGATGCCGTCGATGCGGCGGATGAAGTCCTCGCGGTTGGTGGAGAAGTCGGTGCGCCCCGTCTTGAGCCGGGCGACGGTCGGCTGGATGTCCTTCACGCGCGCGAGCGGCTCCGGGTGCGTCGAGAGCCAGTTCGGCACGCCCTTCCGGTCGCCCGCCGCCTCGTCCAGGCGCCCGAGCGTCGCCAGAAACGCGGGCACGCCCGCGGGATCCCACCCGAGTGTCGATTCATACCGCGCGCCGAGCTCGTCGGCCTGCAGCTCGTCGTCGCGGCCGTAGCGCAGGAAGAGCACGCCGAGCGACTGGCCCGCCAGGTCGCCGAACGGACGCGCCGCCGGCACGAAGATCTGCAACGCCAGCAGCCCGACGCCGCCGGTAATCTGCCGCGTGTACTGCTGCGCCGAGTGACGCGCGGTGACGTGGCCGATCTCGTGGCCGAGCACGCCGGCGAGCTCCGCCTCGTTGTCGAGAAACGGCATGATGCCGCGCGTGATGTAGATGAAGCCGCCCGGGACGGCGAACGCGTTGACGGCCGGGACGTCCACGACCTGGAACGTCCACGGCAGGTTGGGGCGCTCGGAGATCTTCGCCATCCGCTGCCCGATGTCGCTCACGTAACGCTGCAGCTCGGGATCGTTGTAGATCCCCATCTCCTGCTTGATCTGCGGATCCGACTCCTTGCCGATCGAGATCTCCTGCGCCTCGCTCATGAACGACAGCTCGCGCCGCCCGGTGACCGGGTTGGTGGCGCAGGCCGCCACGAGCGCGAGCACGATCAGCGAGGCTGCAGCGCGAAATCCCATGTGGCCAGCTCGGCGCGGATCTTCTCCACGACGTCGGCGCCCGCCGCCCGCAGCGGCGGGCGCGGCGGGCCGGCGGCAAATCCCATCAGCTCCAGCGCGGCCTTCAGTCCGGGCACGCCGTAGCTCGTGCCCACCGCCTTCGCCAGCGGCATCAGCCGAAGCTGGAGCGCCCGCGCCTCCTCGAGGCGCCCCTCGGCAACCAGGGTCCGTAAGCGGACGCATTCACCGGGCACCAGCGCGGCCAATGCCAGAATCGCGCCGTCGCAGCCGGCGCACAGGGCGTGAAAGAGCGTCGTGGCGGACCCCGCAAGCACCACGAACGTGTCGGGCGTTCGCGACACGTATTCGGCAATCTGGCCAATGTCGCTGCCCGACTCCTTCATCCCCGCGATGTTCGGATGCGCCGCCAGCCGCGCCACCGCGTCGGGCGCCAGGTTCACGCCCGTGAACATCGCCACGTTGTAGAGGAGCACGGGCACCGGCGACGCCTCCGCCACTTCCGTGTAGTGGCGGACGAACACGTCGGTCGTCATCTGCGCCTTGAAGAAGGAGGGCGTCCTGACGAGCACCGCGTCCACGCCGGCGGCGGCCGCGCGCCTGGTGGCGGCGATGGTGGCGCGCGTGGACTCGCGGCCCGTGCCGGCGATCAGAATCCGGTCGCGCGGCACACTCTCGCGCGCAACCGACACCGCACGGTCGGCTTCGGCGTCGTCCAACTGAGGCGCCTCGCCGTTGGACCCGAGGACCACGAGGCCGGTGAGCGGCGACTGCATCCAGCGCGCGATGTTCGCGCGCAGCCCCGCCTCGTCAACCGTGTCGTTCTGCTGAAACGGCGTGACGATCGGGGTGTGGATACCCGCGAACCGCTTCATCCCTCGACTCTGCTCGGGATGACCCTGAGCTCGTCGTCCCTCGACGTCGCTCGGGACGACCCTGAGCCCGTCGAAGGGTCGAAGGGTCATGGCTCCAATTGTACAGGCGCGCGCCCCGTGGACTGGACGGTCAGGTTGACCGCCAGCACGAAGATGAAGATGGCGGCCGCCGGCGCCAGCATCCACGGCGCTTCCGCCACCAGCGACACGTTCGCCGCATCCTGCAGCATCGTCCCCCAGGTGGGCACCGTGTCGGGGAAGCCGAGGCCGACGTAGGAGAGCGTCGCTTCCGCGAGGATGAACGCCGGCAGCAACAGCGTGGCCTGCACGGTGAGATAGCTCCAGGCGGCGGGCAGCAGGTGGAGCACGAGCGTGCGCACCGGTCCCGCGCCGGCGGCCAGCGCGGCCGCCGCGTAATCGCGATCGCGCTCCGACGCGACGATCGCGCGCACGCCGCGGGCGACGATGGGCCAGCCGAGGAGGGCGAAGATGACGGTGAGCGCGACGAAGACCGTCTCGGCGGGCAGCACCAGCGGCATCACCGCGCGCAGCGCCAGCGCCACGTAGATCGCCGGGAGCACGAGGACGAATTCCGAGAAGCGCGACAGCAGCTCGTCCACCCGTCCGCCCGCGTAGCCGGCGACGCCGCCGACGAGCGCCCCGAGGATGAGCGCTCCCGCGGTGGCGAGGACGGCAAGCGCGAGCGACGTGCGCGCGCCGAAGATGAGCCGCGAGAAGGTGTCGCGGCCGAAGACGTCGGCGCCGAGGACGAGCAGCGGGCCGCCCTGCGACTCGTCAACGCTCACGAGGCGCCCGTTCGTCAGCCACTGCAGCGGCGCGCGACGCGCGGTGTCCTGCTCGAACCGTCGCTCGAGCCGGCTCACCAGGCGCTGCGGATGGATGTACAGTCCGCCGGCGCCGGCGTGCACGGGCGTCGGCGGCGCGTACAGCAGGTTCGAAAACGCGCGCTCCGGATCGTTCGGCGCCAGCCATGGCGCGCCCACCGCCACCGCCACCACCAGCGCGAACAGGGCGAGGCCTGCCCGTCTCATGCCGCCTGCGCCTCCCGCGCGCGCGGATCCGCGGCGGCCAGCAGCAGGTCGCCAACGAGGCTGCCGAAGGCGAGGAACAGCCCGCCGGTGGCCGCGCACCCCGCGACGAGATAGATGTCGCGCGCGCGCAGCGCCTCGAACATGAGGCGCCCCAGGCCGGGCCACGCGGTCACGTACTCCACGACGAACGAGCCGGAGAGCAGCGCGCCGATCGCGATCCCGTAGACCGCGCAGATCGGCCGCACCGACACCGGCCACGCGTGGCGGACGATGAGATCGCGCGCCGATACGCCCCGCGCGATCGCCGCCAGCAGGAACGGCTGATGGAGCGCGTCGCTCATCGACTGCGCCTGCAGGCGCTCGAAGGTCGCCGCAATCGGCAGGGCCAGGGCGAGCGCCGGCAGCGGCAGGTGCGCGGCCACGTCGGCGATCCACGCCGACCACTGCACGTCCAGCGCCTGCACCGACGTCATGCCGCCGGTGGGAAACCAGCGCGTGCGCGAGGCGACGAAGACGAGCAGCAGCGACGTGAGCAGCGGCGGAATCGAGATGCACACCAGCGACGCGGCGCGGACGAGCGTCGCCGCGACCCCGCTGCGGCTGCCCGTGAACACGCCGAGCGGGATGCCGATCAGCGTGGCCAGTGTCAGCGCCACGACCGCCAGCACCGCCGTGTTGGCGGCGGCGCGGCCGACCAGCCCCCGCACCGGACGGTTGTAGAGAAACGAGTCGCCGAACTCGAACCGCACCGCGCGTCCGACCCACGCCGCCCACTGCCCGGCGGCCGGCCGGTCGAGCCCGTACTGCGCGCGCACGCGCGCGATCTCCTGCGGGCTGGCGAAGGGGCCGAGCTGCGACGTGACGTCGCCCGGCGCGAGCCGCGTGAGGAACAGCGCGGCCGAGGAAACCGCGACGACGAGGACGAGGGCGAACAGGAGGCGTCGCGCGAGAAAGCGGATCAATTGGTAACGCTAAGACTATCAGCGTTCCAGAGCGCCGGGGGCCGCTGCACCGACGGCCGCACGCCCTGCACGCGCGTGCTGTGGGCGTAGTAGAGCCGCGGCGCCGCGAAGTACAGCGCCGGCAGGTTCTCGGCCACGATCCGCTGCACGTCGCGGAAGAGCATCCGCCGCCGCTCCTGATCCACGGAGGCCGCCTGCTCCAGCATGATCGTGTCGATGCGCCGCTCCCACTCGGTGGCCGGCGACGTCTGCGCCAGGTTCCAGAAGTGCGCGTCGCCCGAGCTGAGCCAGAAGTCGAGGTTCACGGCCGGATCGAGGTCGGTGGTGAGCGCGCGCATGTAGATGGCGTCGTAGTCGCAGGCCAGCATGCGCTGAATCATCGCGCCGAACTCCAGCGGCGCGATGTCGAGCGCGATCCCGACGCCCGCCAGCTCGTCGCGCAGCACCGCGGTGCCGCGCTCGTAGTAGCCAATCCCCTGCTGCGTCATCACGGTGAAGCGCGCTTCGGTGCCGCGCCCGTCCTCGACGACGCCGTTGCCGTTGCGATCCTCCAGCCCGATGCCGCGCAACAGCTCCCGCGCGCGATCGTCGTCGTGCGGATAGCGCGGGACGTCGGGCCAGAACCAGATGGAGTTGCCCGGCGTGATCGGTCCCCAGATCGGGACCGCCGCGCCCAGGAACACCGTCTCCGCGAACATCTCGCGGTCCACCGCGTGCGAGATCGCCTGCCGGAACTCGGGCCGGCTGACGAACGCGAAGCGCGGGTCGGCCTTCTTCGCCTCCGGCTTCAGGCAGAACCAGAACGCATCCGCGTCCGGGCCCACGCCGAGCTCGATGAGCCGCAGCCGCCCTTCTTCCTCGGAGCGTCGCACGGGCACGTAGTCCTCGGCGCGCAGCTCGCTCTGCGTGAGGTCGATGTCGCCCGACTGCAGCCGCAGCAGCTCCGCGTTCTGGTCGGGGACGATCTCGAGCACGACGCGATCGAGATACGGCAGCGGGGCACCATCGGGCGCCGTCCGCCAGTAGCGCGGGTTGCGGTCGTAGACCAGGCGCTGCCCGGGCAGGTATTCGCGCAGCACGAACGGCCCCAGGCCGGCGATCTCCGAGGGGGGCGTCTTCGTGTCCCAAGCCTGCGCCAGCGTGCCGTCCTTCAGGCGCGCCTCGAGCTTGTGCTTCGGCAGGATCAGCAGCCCGTCGAGGAGCCGCAGCCCGGGACCGGAGGGCGCCGCGAAGCGGAAGACGACCGTGTGGTCGTCGGACGCGCTGGCGCGAATCGGCTGGCCGCCCACGATCAGCTGGCTGGCCATCACGCTCTCCACCTTCGGGTCGAGCACGGCATCGAGCGAGAAGAGGACATCGGCGGCGGTGAACGGCGTCCCGTCGGACCACGTCACGCCCTGGCGCAGATATAAGGTGTGCGTCCGGCCGTCGGCGCTCGACTCCCACCGCTCCGCCAGCCACGGCTCCAGCTCGAACGTCTCGCGGTTCACGCGCACCAGCCGCGCGTGCTGCAGCATCGACAGCAGCTCCGTCGTCTGGTTGCGGTCGACGAGGCGGTTGAAGGAGCGC
>Ga0194131_10001228_pt1 | contig 44252 bp, 32 predicted proteins | sample TA2KigO120mmetaG_FD_148631 | JGI IMG/M metagenome (GOLD analysis project Ga0194131, IMG submission 148631) | Freshwater microbial communities from Lake Tanganyika, Tanzania - TA2015053 Kigoma Offshore 120m | ecosystem: Environmental > Aquatic > Freshwater > Lake | place: Tanzania: Lake...
CGCGGGTAGCCTTGCTCAGGCCCAAGCGTGGTTCCGCGACCCGCCGGCTGGCAAGTCGACGAACCTCTCCAACGGCATCGAGATGACCTACGTCCCGTAGTTTCCGATATCGCGGAACCACCTCAGCCGCGCCGCGCTAGGGCGCGGCTTGGGGGCCTTCCTCTCAGGAGACGCCAAGGCGTCTCCTGAGCTTTTTCTGGCCGCCGGAGAAACAAGGCAGCGGCCAGAAAAAGACGGACTTACCTTCCGCGACCCGCCGGCTGGCAAGTCGACGAACCTCTCCAACGGCATCGAGATGACCTACGTCCCGTGATCTGAACGATCGCGGAACCACCGGCGCGAGCCGGTGAGGTCCAAATCACGGCGGGCGGTCCACTCGGGCCGCCCGCTGTGTTTTTTCGCGGGAGCCAACCCGCGGGGCCGAGCATGAACTCGAAGGCGTCGTCGCGGCGAGCTTCGGCCCGCGGACTCCCTGCGCTCATGGTCGGGGGATCATCTCCCGGAGAGCCCACACGGCTCTAGGCCTCGCTTCGGCTGGAGGCGAAACGGACATTGGCGTGGCTTGGTCGAGCCGACTACCGTGACGAACACGAGTCGATGGATCGGGTGTGGCGTGATAATCGTGGCGAGCTGTGTGGCCGTACAGACGCGCGAGGTGGCGGAGCCGAGGGCGCTCTGGTGGGCGAGGCGCTCGAGTGGGCGCGAGCACGCTGGCTCAGGTGTTGCGGCGCCGCGGTCGACGCTCCGCCGGCGCATTCCACGGATCGTCGGGCCAAGAGTGACGCGGATAGCGGCGCTTGAGCTCCGCGGCGACGAGCGGGTAGGTGTTGTTCCAGAAACTGCGCAAATCCTCGGTGATTTGCTGGGGTCTGCGGTTGGGCGCAAGCAAGTGCAGGAGCACGCCGATGCGTCCCGCGGCGACTCTCGGCGTCTCGGCGAGTCCGAAGAGCTCCTGAATGCGAGCGGCGAGCACGGGCGCCTTGAGGGGCTCGTAGACCAGCCGGATCTCGCTGCCGCTCGGCACGGCGAGGCGTTCGGGAGCTTCGCGCTCGATCGTCTGGAGCGTGCGGTGGTCGAAGCGCGCGCGCACGAAGTCGAGCCACGGAGCTCGGCGCAACTCCTCGAACGAGCGCCGACCTTCGCACAGGTCGGGTAGCACGCCCTTCAGCGCGTCATGTGAGAGATCGGGCAGCGCGAGCTCCGGCATCCACTCGCGCAGGCACTGCACGCGGCGGACGAAACCCCACAGCTCGTCGTCGTCGGGAGGCAGCACGCGCTCGAGGCGCTCCGCAGCAGCCTGCGCGAGCGCGCGCGATGTCTCCGCGAGATCGGGGACACCCGCGAGCACCTCCTCCAGCACCAGATCGTCGAACACGGTGCGCTTCATCGCCACGACGCGCTCGCGCTCCTCGTCGAACACGCCTTCGGTCGCCGTGCGCACGCGCGCGGGATCGAGCCACTGTCGATCGACGGCCGACGCGATGCGCACGGGCGCCTCGGCGCGCTCTCCGCGAGCACCCGCGTCGAGGTCGAGGCACAAAAAGAGCGGCGCGTCGGCGACCGAGCTCTCTTCAGAGAGCGCGACGCCGCGGCCACCGGCCATCACGCCGCGGCGGCTCTTCGGCTCGCGGCGGCGAGCGAGGCGATCGGGAAACGCGGCGAGCAGCGCGCGGGCGAGCGACTTCGCGCTGCCCTCGCGGTCCTGCGTGTCGACCAGGCGCGCGATTTGGTCGCGGGCGCGCAGCACGAAGTGCGCGCTACCGCGGTCGAGCTCGCCCAGATCGGTCGAATACGAGCCAGACCGCTCGAACGCTTCCAGCGCCTGCACGCGATCGAGCAGGTCCGAGTCGCCGACATGCCGCGCGCTGCGACGGCCGTGGCCGCGCAGGAACGGATCGCGCTCGGAGAGCAGCGCCGCGGCGAGCGCCGCGCGCGACGTGCAGCCGAGCTGCTCCGCTTCGAGCATCAGGCGCGCGAGGCGCGGGTGCACGGGAATCTCGGACATGCGTTGTCCGAGGTTCGTGAGCCCGCTGTCGCCGAGAGCTCCGAGGCGTCGCAGGAGCGACGACGCGCGCTCGAGCGCCGCGGCCGCGGGCGGCTCGAACCAGCCGAAGCGCGCGAGGTCGCGCTCGCCCCACGCGAGGAGCTCGAGCGCCGCTCCCGCGAGATCGACGCGGCGAATCTCGGGATCGTCCTCGGCCGCGAGCGAACGCTGCTCGCCCTCGCTCCACAGGCGCAGGCACACGCCCGGTGCCGTGCGACCGGCGCGACCGGCGCGCTGGTCCGCGGAGGCGCGCGAGATGCGCTCGAGTACGAGCCGGTCGAGGCCCACGGATGGATCGAAGCGCATCACGCGCGCGAGCCCGCTGTCGACGACCGCCGTCACGCCGTCGATCGTCACCGATGTCTGCGCGACATTCGTCGCGAGCACGACCTTGCGCGAAGCTCGGCGCTGCAGCACGGAATCCTGCTGCTCGGGCGGGAGATCACCGTAGAGCTCGTGAAGCTCGACTCCGCGGCGGCTCGCGATGTCGCGCAGCTCTTCCTTCGTGCGGCGAATCTCGCCGACGCCGGGAAAGAACGCGAGCACATCGCCGTTCGTCGAGTCGAGCGCGCGCGCGACACCGGCGGCCATCTGGCGCTGCAGCGGCACGCGCTCCTCGTAGCCGAGATAGCGCACATCGACGGGAAACAGCCGCCCCTCGCTCTCGACGAGCGGAGCATCACCGAGAAAGCGCACGAGCGCATCAGGAACGAGCGTCGCGGACATCGCCACGAGGCGCAGATCCGCCCGCGCGTCGCGCTGTAGCTTGCGCGTCATCGCGAGCGACAGGTCCGTGTCGAGGCTGCGCTCGTGGATTTCGTCGAAGATCACGCAGCCGATGTCCTCGAGAAACGGATCCTCCTGCAGGCGCCGCACGAGAATGCCCTCGGTGACGACGAGAATGCGCGTCGCGCGCGAAGCGCGGCGGTCGAAGCGCACATTCCAGCCCACTTCGCCGCCGAGTTCGGCGTTGCGCTCGAAAGCGATGCGGCGGGCGGCGGCGCGCGCGGCGAGGCGGCGCGGCTCGAGCATCACGACCTGCTTGCCGCCCGCCAGGCCCGCGTCGAGGATCGCGCCCGGCACACGCGTGGTCTTGCCCGCGCCGGTCGGCGCGCGCAGCACGACATTCGGCGAGCGGCGCAGCGCGGCCACGAGCTCGGGCAGCACGGCGTCGATCGGGAGCGCGCTCGGCGGGGGCATCGCAGCGCATCTTCGCGCCACGGCGCGGTTCCTCAAGCGAAACCTGGGCGCACGGCGCATCGCATGGGGCGCGTCCGTCGTGTAGGGTCTCCCTTAGCGTGCTGGAGAAGAAACCGCTCGTCCTGCTGGCCCTCGTGATCGCGCTCGCGGCCGTGCTGCGACTACGCGGGCTCGATCGCGAGCTGCCCCACGCGCCGGAGCCCGACTCGTACCTCGTGCTGCAGACCGAAATCCTGCGCGCCGCCCGCGCGCCGGACATGAAGCAGTCGGAGAAGGGCTTCTATGCCTATCCGCTGACACTGGCGAGCGGACTTGCGCTCCTGCCAGAGGCGCAGGCAAGTGCAGACGCAACGCTGGAGGAGCACCTCGCCGTCGCAGGTGCCGACGCACTCCGCGGACGCACGCTGGTCGCGTGGCTCTCGCTGTTGCTCATTCCGGGGACATGGTTCCTCGCGCGCCGCTTCACGACCACGCTCGGAGCACTGGTGGCTGCGCTGCTCGTCGCGACATCGCTGCTGCACCTGGAGTTCAGCCAGCAAGCGCGCCACCACGCGCCGCATGCGAGCTTCGCGCTGCTCGCCGTGCTCTCGGCCCTGCAACTGCGCGCGCGGCCCGACTGGGTGCGCTACCTCGTCGCGGCATCTCTGGCGCTCTTGGCGCTGGGCATGTTGCACAGCGGCTGGTTCGCGCTCTTGCCGATCGTCGTCGCACACCTGCTGCGCTCCAAGAGCGGCACGCGCGCGCCGCAGTGGGCACTGCTCGCGCCGATCTTCGCGAGCGTCCTCGCGTGGTTTGCCTTGTATCCGCGCGTCGATGGCAAGCTCGACGAGAGCGCGTCGGTGTCCGAAGGTGGACACACGCTCTACTGGCGCGATCTGGACTTCAGCGGCACCGCGAAGAGCGCGCGGCTCCTGTTCGACTACGACCCCGGCCTGACGGTGCTCGCGGCGCTCGGTGCGCTGATGCTGGCGGTCCATGCACACAGCTTGTGGCGTGCCGCGTCGCGGGAGCGCCGCAGCGACATGCTGGTCGTGCTCGCGTACGCGCTGCCCTACGCGCTCGCGCTCGGCGTGTACAAGGAGACGGTCGATCGCATGCTGCTGCCGCTCGTGCCGTTCCTAGCGACGCTCGCGGCTCTCGCCGTCGTTGGACTCGTCGGACTTCTGCCGTCGAACGTGCGTGTTCTGGGCGTGGCGCTCGCTCTGACCGTGCCCGCCTTCGGCGCGGTGCGCTACGCGAGCGTGCGCGACGCGCGCGACACCTTCGAGCAGTGCGCGGACTGGCTGGTGGAGAACGCAAGCGAGGGACGCACGCTCGTCTCCAGCCGCTTCAACTTGCCGCTCGCCGGAGACGCTCACGCCCTCGAGCGCGTGAAGGACGACCACTCGACGCGCCAGCGGCGCTGGATGCGCTACCAGCTCGAGCACGGACCGCTGCCGCGCCCGCGCGACATGCTCGCGATGCCGGGGCGACTGTTCGCGGTCGCGGATCCCGAGAAGTCCAAGGCGCGGATCGGGAAGTTCCTCGACGAGGAGCAACCGCAGTGGGTCGTCGTGGACATCTCGAAGTACATGCTCGCAAACCCATTGATGAAGGAACTGCGTGACTGGGCCGCGCGCAACGGCTCGCTCGCCGCGACATTCTCCGGCGAGATTGCGCAACGGACGATGGAGCCTTCGCTCGACTATCAGGACATGCCGCGCTTGTTCGCACGCCTGTGCTCGGCAACGGCCTTCGGGCCGACGCTCGAGGTCTACCGCATCGCGCGCTGAGCGCGCACAATCACGGGCATGCTCGCGTTGGTCTTGATCGCGCTCGGCGCGTGGCTGCAAGAGGGTGAGGACGCGCCCAGCGTGCCGCGGCTAGGCATGCCCTCGGGCGAGATCGGGGGCACGACATCGGTCACGGGTCTGGCCTTCGACGATCGAGGCGGACTGTGGGTGTGCGATCCGGAGCGCGGCGGCATGGTGCTGCATGCGGCCGGTAGCACGCAGATGGTCGAGGTGCGTGCGCTCGCGCGAATCTCGGATGTCGCGATCCGAGGCGAGAGCATCTTCGTGTCCGGGTCCGATGCGGTGGTCGAGCTCTCGCTTAGCGGCGTCGAGCTGCGCCGGATCGGCGCGTGGGGTCGCGCACCGGGCGAGCTGCGCGAGCCCGGAGGCATCGCTGTCGCGGGCGATTTACTCTACATCGCCGACACGGGCAACGATCGCGTGCAGCGCTTCTCGCTCGCGGATGGCGCCGTGCGCACCTGCGGCGAGCGCGGACGGTCGGAGGGCCAGTTTCTGCGGCCGAGCGACATCGCTGTCGACGATGTCGGCTGCGTGTATGTGAGCGACAGCGGCAACCACCGCGTCGTGAAGCTCGATCGCGACTTGAAGTTCCTCAAGGCCTGGGGCGACTTCGGACCGCACCCGGGCTTCTTCGCGGAGCCCGATGGCCTCGCGTGGCACGCGGGCGAGCTCTATGTCGTCGACGCCGACAACCACCGCGTGCAGGTGTTCGACGCCGAGGGCGGACGCCGTCACGAGTGGGGCCTGCACGCGCTGCTCCCGCGCGAAGGCGACGGCAAGCTGCACTATCCGCGCAAGATCGCCGTGCGCGCCGAAACTACCGCGCTCTCGGAACCCTACGAAGACCGCGTGCAGATCTTCCGTCGCACGGAGCCCGGCGAAGAGGTGCCGCAGCCGCAGCGCTTCGAGCGCGTCGTCTCCGCGCACTTCGGCGGACATGTCAGTGTGGCGGGCGACCTCGCGGCCCTGTGCGAGCCGACGGCGCCGAGCTTCGTGCTGTACGATGTGAACCACGCGCTCGAGCCGTGGGAGCCGGTGCTCGTCGCGCGCTCGGGCTCGTGGGGGCGGCGGGTCGGCCAGATGCTCGCGCCCTCGGACATCGAGCTGGACTCACAGCGGCGCCAGCTGTGGCTCGCGGACGCCGATGCTGGCACGCTCTCCCTGTGGAGCTTGGACCACGACGAGTCCAAGCCGCTCGAGTTCGACTTCTTCAAGGCGCGCATGGTGCGCTCGCTCGACTTCGCGGTGCTGCATGCACAGCGGCTCGACGGTGCGAGGGAGCCGATCCGTCCCAACGCCCTCGAGCTCGGTCCGGATGGTTCGCTCCTTGTGCTCGACACTCTCGCGCGCTCGCTGTTCGTGGTCGCCGGCGACCTCTCCAGCGTGCGGCTGCTGTGTGCGGAGCTCGGGCCGCGCCCCGTCGATGTGGCGTGGAGCGAGTTGCATCGGCGCGCGTGGATCGTCGACGCGCAGGCGTGTCGCGTGGGCTCGGTCGCGCTGGACGAGGTGCAAGCCCACTACGAGCCACGCTTCGGCGAGCGCGGGCGCGGCGATGGCGAGCTGCTCTCCCCCTCCGGAGTGGCGGTCGTCGCCGATGGAACGCTGCTCGTGGTCGACGAGGCGCTGCACCGCGTGTCGCGCTTCGATCCGAGCGGAACCTGGATCGGGTCCTTCGGCTCGCGCGGAGCGGGGTCGCACGAGCTGCACAAGCCGCGCGGCATCGATGTCGACGAGCAAGGTCGTGCGTGGGTCGTCGACTGGGGCAACCACCGCGTGCAGGTCGTGTCGCTGGAGGGCGAGTTCTTGGCCTCGTTCGGCGCGCGCGCCTTCGTACGCGAGGCGTTGCGGAGCAAGTGATGCGCGCGAGACTCGCCAGTGTGTTCCTGATCGTGGCGGCGTGCGCGACTGGCGACATTCGCAGCGTGTCGACACCGCTCGATGGCCCGCACCAGGGCGAGCTGGTCGCCGTGCCGGACTTCGTGAGCACCGCTGCGATCCACAGCGCCGCGGGCACCTACCTGCTCGAACTCGAACCACCGGTCGCTGCCATGCCGGACAACGAGAGCTTTCGCTTCGAGGTACGTGTCGCGGACGCGCGAACGCGGCAGAGCGCGGCGGATGTCATGCTCGCAGTCGACGCCGCGATGCCGGAACACGGCCACGGCATGAACCGCGTGCCACGCGTGACGCGCCTTGGCGACGGTCACTTCCTCGTCGAGGGCATGTACTTTCACATGACCGGGCGCTGGGAGCTGTACCTCGATGTGACGCACGGCGCGCTGACCGAGCGCGCGCAGTGTCGAGTGGAGTTCTCCGACGAATGAAGCTCGCGCTGCTCTGGCTGCTCTGGGCTCAAGTGCCGGCCGCGCAGGAGGCCGCGTGGAGCGAGCGCGAGTGGGCCAAGGCTCGCGCGCACACGCCGCTCGCCGAGCCGCGGCCGAATCCAACCAATCGCCTCGCCGACGACGCGCGAGCGGCACGACTCGGGCAGCGGCTGTTCTTCGATGCGCGCTTCTCCGCCAACGGATCGGTGTCCTGCGCGAGCTGCCACGCTCCCGATCTGGGCTTCGCCGACGGCAAGTCGCTCTCGACGGGCCTCGGTCGCACCACTCGCCACAGTCTGAGCCTGTGGAATGTGGCCCAGCAGCGCTGGTTCTTCTGGGATGGACGCGCGGACTCCCTCTGGGCGCAGGCGGTGCAGCCGCTCGAGACCCCCAAGGAGATGGGCTTCGATCGCGTGTCGCTCGGGCGTGCGCTGCGCGGCGACGCGGAACTCAAGCGCGAGTACGAAGAGCTCTTCGGCGCCTTGCCGGATGTCACGACATGGCCCGCTCGAGCCGCGCCGAGCGACGACGGTTCCGAGCTCGCCCTGGCCTGGCAACGCATGGACCCACAGGAGCAGCGCGCCGCCAGTCGCGTGGCCGCGAACTTCGGCAAGGCGCTCGAGGCCTACGAGCGCAGGCTCCAGCGGGGCGACGCGCCCTTCGACCGCTTCGTCGCCGGCGCCGCGCAGGCCCTCTCGGACAGCGCGCGGCGCGGCTGGAAGCTGTTCGCGGGACGCGGCAATTGCCGCTCGTGTCACTCCGGTCCCGCGTTCACCGACGGCGAGTTTCACAACATCGGCATTCCGCCGCTCGCGGGCGGCAAGCCCGAAGATCCGGCGCGCTACGCGGGCATCGACTTCGTGCGCGCCGATCCGTTCAACGCCCGCGGCGAGTTCAGCGATGCGCGCGAGGGCGAGCGGGCACTCGAGCTCGAGACTCTCGAGCGCACGCCCCAGAACTTCGGCGAGTACCGCACGCCCTCGCTGCGCAATGTCGCGCTCACGGCGCCCTACATGCATCAGGGCCAGCTCAAGACGCTGGCCGAAGTCGTGAACTTCTACTCGACCCTCGAAGGCGCGACGCCGATCGGGCACCACCAAGAACAGGTCCTACAGCCGCTGAAACTCTCGGCCAGCGAAGCGGCCGATCTTGTCGCGTTCCTCGAGAGCCTCACGGGCGCAGCACCCTCGGCCGCGCTGCTCGCCCCGCTCGACGCTCGCCGCTGACGACGGGGCGCGAGATCGAGCTGCGGAGCCGTGGACCGAGCCCCGCCGGTGAGCGCGCTGTGATCAGCTCGCCTCGAGTGCCGCGAACAGCTCGCGCGGCAGCTTCTGCTCGGCGATGCGCACGCACAGGCGTTGCCAGCGCTTGGCAACCGTCTCGCGCGGAAGCTGCAGTCGTTCGGCGACTTCGGCCTGCGTCAGTCCCTCGATGCCGTAGTGGATGAGCAGCATGCGGTCCTCCTCCTCGAGCGACTGCACCCACTTCGCCACGAGCTTGAGCGACTCGTCCTTGGAGACGCGCCGGCTCACGGCGGTCGCGCTGTCGGGCACATCGAGCAGCTCGAGCGCCTTCGAGGCTCCGTCGCGAGAGCGCGCCTTGAACGCGGGGTTATCGAGCTTGCGGAACGCTTCCATCAGCACATGCTTGGCGATGCGGAAGACCCAGAAGCGAAAGCTGCTCGTCGCCGGGTCGAACATGGCGAACACGCGCCACGCGCGGCACCACACTTCCTGCACCACATCGCCCGGATCGATCCACTGGCGCAGCTCGGCGCGAATGCGCAGCTCGGCCCAAGTGTAGAGCGACGGAGCTATGCGCTCGTAGAGCTCCGCAAAGCGCGCCGAATCGCCGGAGTGCGCCCGGCGCGCGAGCTCGCGCGTGTCCATGCGCTCGGGGTCGTCGGGGCTGGGGCGCTCAGGGGCCATCCGACGGTCCATGCTATCACGCTGACGCCCGCGGGCCCGGCGCGACTAGAATCGGGGCGTGAGCGGCCCCAAGGAGTTCGACGATGCGGACTTGTTCGACTTCGTCGACGAGTTTCATCGCGATCGCAAACAGGGCCGCGACTTCCCGCTGGCGCACTACCAGCAGCGCTATCCGGGCCGCGACGCCGCGCTCTCGCACGAGTACGAGCGCCTCGTCGGCGCGGCAGCACCACAACCGCAGAGCGCGAGCGTCGACGAGCGTCGCATCGGTCCCTACCGACTGCTGAAGGAGCTCGGCAGCGGCGGGCAGGGGGCGGTGTGGCTCGCGGACGACACGCGCATCGCGCGCCATGTCGCGCTGAAGTTCATGCCTTCGAGCTTCGCGCTGCTCTCCTCCGATCGCCGCCGCCGCTTCCAGCGCGAGGCGGAAGTCGTGTCACGCCTCGAGCATCCGTCGATCTGCCCCGTGTACGAGGCGCAAGTCGAGCACGATCCGCCGTACATCGCGATGCGCGCCATCGAGGGGGAAACGCTCGCGAGCGCGATCGCGCGTGCCCGTGCGGGTAACCAGCGTGCCGACGATGCGTTGCCCCTGCCGCCGCGCACGCCTGTCGAGCTGCGGCGCGTGCTCGCGTTCTTCGAACGGGCCGCACGCGGGCTCCACGCCGCGCACGAGGCCGGAGTGGTCCACCGCGACATCAAGCCGGGCAATGTGATGGTGACGCGCGCGGGCGAGCCGGTGCTGCTCGACTTCGGTCAAGCGCGGGACGAGCGCGCGGAGCTGCACGAACGCACGCTTTCGGGCGAGGTCTTCGGCACTCCGGCGTACATGTCGCCGGAGCAGATCGAAGGCACTGCGCAAGGCGTCGATCGCCGCAGCGATGTTTGGTCGTTGGGCGCAAGCCTCTACGAAGCGCTAACCCTGCACCGCCCGTTCCTCGGCGAGTCGGTCGCGGCGCTGTTGCACGCCATCCGCACCGAGCCGCTGCCCAATCCGCGCGGTCGCCTCGGCGTGCACGGGGAGGATGTCGCGGTCGTGCTCCAGACCGCTCTCGAGAAAGATGTCGCGCGCCGCTACGCCAGCGCCCTCGACCTCGCCGAGGACCTGCGTCGCATTCGCGAGTACGAACCGATCCGCGCGCGGCCCGCGAGCGCGCTGCTCAAGCTGCGCCGCTGGACGCAGCGGCACCCGGCGCTCGCCATGGCACTCGGCGCAGCGGCACTCGCGGTCGGCGGTGCGGTTTATCTAGGTCAGCGCGAGCGCGCGGCGCTCGAGCGTGAGGGGCAAGCCCAACGCGAACGCAGCGAAGCGCTGCTCGGCGAGCTCGAAGCCCGCAAGCGCGAAGATGCTGCGCTCGACAGCGTGCTCGGTCGGTACCTCGCGATGCGCTCCGCGGACCTGCTCGCGGATGACCCCGCCGCGGCGCTTGCGCTCGGTTTGCGCGCGGTCGATCGCGCACCCGGCTATGCAACGCGCTCGGCGCTGTTCGCGGCGCTCGAGCAGTGCTGGCTCGATGTGGTGTTGACGACACCCAAGGACCAGATCGTTGCGGACCTCGATCTCGCGCCGGACGGGCGGCGCGTCGTGGGTGCGCTGATCGACGGCTCCGCGTGCGTGTGGGATGTCGAGCGTCGTGAACGCGTGCTCGAGTTCGCCGTCGCTTCGGCGCCGCTCGAATTCGTGCGCTGTGATGTCGAGCGCGATCTCGCGCTCTTCGCAACGGCGGAGCCCGCGCTCGTCCTGCACTCGCTCGTCGATGGGGTCGCGCGCGCGCGCATCGAAGGTCTCGCTGCGAGCTGGGTGGCGCTCGAGCTGATTCCCGGCCGCCGCTCCGCCGTCGCCCTTGCTCGCAACGGCCGAGGCGTGATGCTCGATCTCGATACCGGCGAGCAGCGCGCGGCGTTCGAGGTCGCCGCCGAGCGCTTCAATCGCGTGCGCAGCGATTCCGAAGGGCGCTGGCTGCTGGTGAGCAGCGCGCAGCTCGCGCGCGCGATTTCTCTGCGCGCGAACGAAGCCGTGGTGCTGGACGCGCGCGATGGAACTCTGCTCGCGACGCTCGCAGGCCATGCGGATGCGATCGCCGACAGCGATGTGTCTCCCGATGGCTCGCTCGCCGCCACGGCGTCGCTCGACGGCTCGGTACGCCTGTGGCGGCTGCCTTCGGGCGAGTCGTTCGGTGCGCCGCTGGAGCACGCGGCCTCGCTGTCCGGCGTGCGTTTCTCGCGCGATGGTCGCTCGCTCGTGGTGGGCATCGACGCGCCCGGCGGAACCGCGCGCGCTCTGCGCTGGGAACTCTCGACGCGCACCGCGACGGTGCTCTCCACAGCGCTCGGCGATCGCGTGCAGTCGCTCGATGTCTCGAGCTTCGATGGCTCGATCCTCGCGGCGACGCGCGATCCGGGGCTCGCCCTCTGGAACTCGGACGGTGAGCTCCGACGGACCTTGAGCGAGCGCGTGCGACCTGTGAGTTCACGCTGGATGCGCGATGGACGGCGCGTGGTCACGCACGGTCTCGCGCCGTTCGCGCTCGTGTGGTGGAGCGAAAATCGACCGGACATCTACACACTCGACGGACACGAGGGCGCGATCCTGCATGTCGAGCTGTCTCCGACGGGGCGACAGGCACTCACGGTGTCGGTCGACGGCACCGCGCGTCTGTGGCACACACCGAGTCGCGCCGAAGGTCGCAGCGAGCTGCCCTACGGGACGGAGCTCGCGCGCATCGGGGAAGCTGGCTCCGAGGCCGCCGTCGCGGGCTTTGCGCCAGATGGACGCGCGCTGGCGATCCTGCGCGATGGGCGAGCGGGCTGGCTCACCGCCGCCGGCTCGTTCGAGGTCTTCGCGGACGCTGGTTCGGATGCGTGTGAGCTGGCGTTCGAGCCCGCGCCAGCGCAGACACGCTTTCTCGTGCGCCGCGAGGATGGAACCGCGCTGCTGTGGAATGGCGCGAGCTTCGAGATGCTCGGCACGGGCGCGCGCGCGCTCACATGGGCCGGTCCGACGCGCTGCGTGCTCGCACTCGAAGGACAAGAACTGGCGTGGATCGACTTGGGCTCGAGAGAGAGCAGCGTGCGTCGCGCGTGGAAGTCTGCGCGCGGCAGCGCCGAGGCCGTCGAGCTAGCCGCTCGCTCCGACGGGTCCGAAGTGGCGCTGGTGTGCGCGGACGGTCGACTCCGGATGTTCGCGCTGGTCGAGGGAGCTCCGCTGCCCCCGCCTAAGGAGCTCTTCCTCGCGCGCGAGCTGCGTTTCGACCGCAGCGGAGGACTGCTGCTCGCAGTGGGCGCCGCGGGGCGTGGCGTGGTGCGCACACTCGATCTCGCGACCAACAAGCCCGTGATCGACCGCTTCAGCCACACCGCGCCCGTCACGGGCGGCGACTTCCATCCGTTCGCGGACCTCGCGCTCACCTGCTCCCAGGATCGCAGCGTGTATGTGCGCGAGTCGAAGACCGGCGAGCCCGTCGCGCGCCGCACGGACTTCCCCGCTGCGGTCACCTGCTCGGCGTTCAGCCGCGACGAGGGCGAGCCGCGCGTGATCTCGGGCTGCGCCGATGGCTCGGCGCACATCTGGCCCGTGGATCCGACCTCGGCCGCGCGCGCTCGCGCGCCGCGCGAGCTGTACCGCTGGGAAGAGGAGCGCGAGCGGCGCTTCGCCGCTCCGCTTCCGTTCCGCTGAGTCCGCGCGCGAAAAAAGTGGGGATTGCTGTCCAGCGGCGCCGAGCGTGCGCACTTGTGAGCCAAGGAGCTCGCCATGCACGCACCTCGCACTCGCCGCCTGCCGCTGTGGATCGCCTGCGCCATCGTCACGCTCTCGCTCGCCGCCCGCGAGTGCGAGCCGACCCGCTCGCACGCGGCGTCTCTCGGCCGCGACTGCAACGGCAACGGTATCGAGGACGCGCTCGACATCGCCAACGGCACATCGTCGGACCTCGACGAGGACGGTGTTCCCGACGAGTGCGGACTCGGACATTGAGCGCCTCCGCGCTCCCCGCTATCCCTCAGTGCGTGCACATCGACCCGCGCGATCCCGCGTTCTTCTCGAACCCCTACCCCGGCTACGACGAGCTGCGCCGCGCCGGTCCGCTCGTGTTCTGGGACCAGCTCGGGCTGCTGGTCACGGCGCACCACGAGCATGTGAACGCTCTACTGCGCGACCGGCGCTTCGGACGCGAGGTCCTGCACATCGCCACGCGCGCGGAGCTCGGCTGGCCAGAGCCCTCGCCCGCGCTCGCGCCCTTCCACGACTTCGAGCGTCACTCGCTGCTCGAGCTCGAGCCGCCGCGCCACACGCGCCTGCGCTCCTTCGTCAACGCGGCTTTCCTGCCAAGGCGCGTCGAGCCGCTGCGCCCGCGCATCGCGGCCCTCGCGCACGAGCTGCTCGACGCGCTGCCGCGCAACGGCGAGTTCGACCTGCTCGCGAGCTACGCCAGCCCGATTCCAGTGCTCGTGATCGCCGATTTTCTCGGCGTTCCGCGCGCGATGGCGCCCGCGTTGCTCGCGTGGTCCCACGACATGGTCGCGATCTACCAGACACGCCGCGATGCCGAGGTCGAGCGCCGGACCGTCGCCGCCACGCTCGAGTTCGGCGCCTACATGCGCGGCCTGATCGCCGAGCGCCGGGCGCGGCCTGCCGATGACTTCCTCTCGCAGCTGCTCGGCGCGCAGGATGCGGACGGCGCGCGCATGAGCGAGGACGAGCTCGTCACGACCTCGATCCTGTTGCTCAACGCTGGGCACGAGGCGAGCGTCCACGCGATCGTGAATGGCACGCTCGCGCTACTTGAGAACGTGCCCGACACAGCCGGCGCATTCCGCGCGAATCCGAGCGGACACAGCGAGGAGACGCTGCGCTTCGACGCACCGCTGCATCTCTTCACACGCTACGCGCTCGCCGACCTCGACTACGCGGGGCATCGCTTCCGCAAGGGCGAGCGCGTCGGGCTGCTGCTCGCCGCCGCCAATCGCGATCCAGCGCGCTTCGCGGAGCCCGAGCGCTTCGACGCCGCCCGCACTCCCAACCCGCATCTGAGCTTCGGCGCCGGCATCCATGTGTGCGTCGGCGCTCCGCTCGCGCGACTCGAGCTACAGGTCGCACTAGAAGTGCTGTTCGAACGCCTGCCCGCCCTGCGCGTCACGCGCACGCCGCGCTGGCGCGACACATGGCACTTCCACGGCCTCGAGGCCTTGTTCGTGCGCGGCTGATTTTTTGCCGCAATTCCTGTCCAGCGCCGCTGGGCGCGGTCCCTTGGGAGCACGGCGAGTGAGTGGCTCGCCTTCCCTGCAAAGATCAAGAACCACGCCCATGCATCGCACACTCCCCCCCACGCTAGTCGCCGCGCTCGCTCTCTCCGCGCTCGCTTCCGCCCAGAGCCGCCAGCCGCTCTTCTCGATCGACTGGAAGAGTCCGACGGTCGGACTGCCGGATTCCATGCTCGCTCAACCCATCACCGAAGGCGACCTGCTGTTCGCCCCGGCCCCGAGCATGTACCCGCAGTTCGGACCTGCGCCGACTCCCTCCGTGCATGTGAAGGCCGGCCCGGGCTTCGTGCCCGTACCGATGCACCTCGGCCTCGCGCAGCACGCTGCGTGCGTAGGCCACATGGGCGGCACGCCCTGCGGCATCGAACTCGACGCCGTCTGCATGGGCAAAGCGGAGTTGATCCAGCCCAACCAGCCCATTCGCCACCTCTATTTGTCTGTCGATGCGGACGCCGTCGGAATGATGTTGCCGGCGGCGCCGAGCATCGTCAGCGAGGCGCCGCTCGGAGAGAGCGCGGCAGACATGTTCGTGAGCTTGGCGCTCGGCCCCGGTCCGCTAGCCCCCTTCGGTACTCCGATGCCCGGCTCGACCGCGGTGCTCGATGGCAACGGTGTCCAAGGGGCGAGCGCCTTCCGCTACCGCGGCTTGGGTCTGCGCGAGCCGACCTTCCCGGGAGCGGCGCTCCCGACCAGCGGCGACAACCTCGATGCCCTCGCGAGCTGGCTCCCGTTGGCGCAGAACTGGCCGTTGACGGGCGTGTTCTTCTCGCTCGATGGCGCACTCATCGATCCGTGGACCGGGATTCCGGGGAGCAATTCGGCCGTGGCTCACGGCTTCGTGGGCGGCGATGTGCTCGTGACGCCGATACCGAACATGCCACCGCTGCTCTACGCGCCAGCGAACCAGCTCGGCCTCGACCAATTCGGCCCGAACACCGATGACCTCGATGCGCTGGTGATCTGCGAGAACAATGTCCCCGGTTGGCAGCGCGCGCTCTCACCCTACGACTGGATTTTCGGCCAAGACCTGCTGCTCTTTTCCGTGCGCCGCGGCTCGGCGGTCATCGGTCGCCCCGACAGCATCTTCGGCCTCCCGATCAGCGAGGGCGATGTGCTCGTCCCGCCGGTTCCGGGCGGTCTCTCGCCCATGCCGGGCATCTTCATCGCCGCCGAGAACCTCGGCCTCGCGACCGTTCGACAGGGCATGTTCCTGCGCAATGATGAGCTCGACGCGCTCGAGCTCCCGACCTCACCGTTCTTCGATTGCAATGGAAACGGTGTCGAAGACTCGCTCGAGATCCGCATCGGCGGTTCGCCCGACCTCAACAACGACGGCATCCCCGACGCCTGCAACCCGCCGATACTCTACGGCAAGTTCTGCTTCTGCCCGGCGCCGATGGGCCCGTGCGGCAACGACGACGCCAACGCGGGCTGCAAGAACTCGACCGGCGTCGGCGCCACGCTGACCCCGAGCGGCTCGACGAGCGTGGCGGCCGATGACCTTGTCCTCACCACCGCGCAGATGCCGATCAACAAGCAGCTGTTCCTGATGTTGAGCGGCAACTTCCTCGCCCCCGCCCCGTTCGCGGACGGCCGCCGCTGCCTCGCCGGTCCGATCTCGCGCTTCGCGCCGAAGAACTCGGGAGCCATCGGCAGCGCGACCTACGGCCCCGGCCTCGCCGCGCTGACGGTGGCGAGCTTCCCGGCCGTGAACTGGATCGTTCCGGGCGCCGTGCTGGGCTTCCAGAGCTGGTACCGCGACCCGACCGGCCCCTGCGGCAACGGCTCGAACCTCTCCAACGCGGTGCGGGCGACCTTCGTGCCCTGAAATAAGTTCTAGCGGCCACTGAGCGGGACTTCCGTGTCAGCACGGGGGTCCCGCTCGCCTTGGAGCAAGCTGCACGGCTCGAAGCTGGCAACAGTTTCAGCAGCGACGACTGCGGATCGGGCCCCCGGCGTGGCCGATAGCGGCCTGCATGCGCGTCCTCACCTACCCCCCGCTGTTGCCAATCTCGATGTGCCTGTGGATCGCAAGCTGCGCTGCGAAGAACGAGCGCGCGCCCGCCACCGTCCCGCTCGATGTCGCCCCCTACGAGGTGGTCGAGCTCGCCCCCGACCCGCTCGCGGTCCCCGACGCCAGCCTGCGGCGGGCCATCGCGGCCTGCGGCCGGCCGTGGAAGGTGCGCCACCGCCGCACGGGGGCCGAGCTGGTGCTGATCCCGCCCGGCAGCTTCGAGTACGGAGCATCGCCCGGCGACCGCGCTGCCCAAGATGACGAGCGGCCGACCCGCACGGTGACGCTCGAGCGCGGCTTCTACCTCGGGCGCTGCGAGCTCACCCAAGGCCAGTGGACGCGCGTCGAGCGCACCAACCCGAGCTCGTTTCGCGGCGAGGAGAACCTGCCCGTCGAGGGCGTGAGCTGGTCGGACCTGCGTGCGCCCAGGGGCTTCCTCGCGCGGGCGGGCGGCGGCCTGCGCCTGCCGAGCGAAGCCGAGTGGGAATACGCCGCGCGCGCGAGCAGCACGGCACCGCGCCACGGCAACCTCGACTCGATCGCGTGGCACGCGGACAACTCCGCCTCCCGCACGCACGGCGTCGGCCAGAAGCAACTCAACGCGCTCGGACTCGCCGACATGCTCGGCAATGTCTCGGAGTGGTGCGAGGACGCCTACGAGTCGGACCCGGGGCACAGCGGCACGCGCTCGAAGACCCAGCGCACCCTGCGCGGCAGCTCTTGGGCCCAGGAGAGCGAGGGCTGTCGCGTCTCGAATCGCCTGCCGGAATGGGAGGGCATGCGCGCGAGCTACAACGGCGTGCGCGTGGCGGCGGATTTCGATGCCGTGCATCTGGGAGGACTGTCGAGCGCGAGCGCGAGCGAGCCGCGCGCTTCCGCGCCGAAGGCGGAGCCCACGCGCATCGAGGATCCGCGTCTGCCGTGGGCCTCCGTGCTCGAGGTCGCGCCCGATCCGCTCGTGGTGCAGGATCCGCGCTGGCGCAAGCGCATCGTCGAGAGCGGCTGGCCGTGGCGCGTGCGCCACGACGCCTCGGGGGTCGAGCTGCTGCTCGTGCCCCAAGGCGACTATCGCCGCGGTGCCTCCCAAGGCGATGTCGACGCCGCCAACGACGAGAAACCGGCGCACCGCGTGCGCCTGACCCAGCCCTTCTATCTCGGGCGGCACGAGGTCACCCAAGCGCAGTGGGAGCGCGTCATGAGCGCGAATCCGGCCCGTTGCGCCAACGCCGAGCACCCGGTCGAGCGCATCAGTTGGCTCGACGCGCGCGGCCCCGAGGGTTTCCTCGCGCGCGCCGGAGCCGGACTGCGGTTGCCGACCGAGGCCGAGTGGGAGTATGCGGCGCGCGCCGGCAGCGGCGATCCGCATCATGGACCGATCAACGAAGTGGCGTGGCACAGGGGCAACGCCGAAGGGAGCACGCACCCCATCGGCACGCGGCGCGCCAACGCGCTCGGCTTCCACGACATGCTCGGCAATGTGTGGGAGTGGTGCGAGGACTGGTACGGCGAGGTCGAGTACCTGCGGCACATCACCAGCGTGAACGACCCGGCGGGCCCCGAGCGCGGCCACATGCGCGTGCTGCGGGGCGGCTCGTGGTACTTCGTGGACACCCACTGCCGCACCTCCGTGCGCGTGGCGGTGCGCCCGAGCAACCGCGCCGGCGCTTTCGGCCTGCGGGTCGCCCTGACGCCCTGAGCTCCGCTCGAGCCGCCGCCGCAATGGCCCGCCTCGCGGAGGCCGCGGAACCCGCGCGCAATTTTTTCCGTCTTGTATGTCCAGCGCGCGGGCCCTTCTGGCACTTGGAAGCGCTGGGATCCGCCGTGTTCCAGGCAGCCTGAAGGGGATCCGGTAGGCTGAAGGGGCAGCCGGAACGCCCGCGGCGATCTCGAACGCGGCACCCAGCGCGGCGACCGCCGACACACGCGGGTCCCAAGCGAAAGACGACGCCATGAGCCACTCCGACCGCCTCACTCGCGAACAGCCCGCGCACCTGCGCCGCGTGGCTCTGCGCATGGCCGCCGCGTCGCTGCTCGCCACCTCGGCCTCGGCGCAGCTCCAAGTCCAGTTCTCGATCGACTGGAAGAGCCAGAGCGTGTCGCGCCCCGACTCGTCGATCACGCCGCAACCGATCACGGAAGCCGATGTGCTGGAGCCGGGCGCGACCACCACGGGTGCCCAGCTCGCTCCGCGCATCTTGCTCACCGGCGACCTGCTCTTCCTGCAGGGCTACAGCAACTGCGTCGGCCACACCGGCGGCACCGCGTGCCAGATCGACATCGACGCGCTCTCCGGCGGCGACGACGCGCTCTTCCGGCTCAACCAGCCGCGCCGCCCGCGCGTCCTGTTCTCGGTCGACGAATGGGCCTCGGGCCATCCCGCGACGCCGCAGAATCCGCCGCACGCGAGCGTGCGCAACCAAGGCAACCCGACCGTGCCGCCGCTCGGGCCGGGCGTCTTCGAGGCGTGTGCCGACATCTACGGCGACGTGAACCTGCCGAGCCCGCCGCTCGGGCCCAACTTCACGCCGCGCAACAACACGCTCGTCTACGACGGCAACGGCCTGCCGAGCGCGAACTCGTTCTTCGGCCCGGGCCTCGGCCTGCTCGAGCCGCGCAACACCAACACGCCCTTCCCCTACCCCGGCGACAACCTCGACGCGCTCGAGATCGGCACCGACCTCGCGACCGCGCCGCGCGTGTACTTCTCGCTCGACGCGACGTTTCTCGATCGCCTGAACCAAGTCGCGAACTCCGGCTCGGCTGCCGCCAACGGCTTTTCGAGCGCGGATGTGCTCAAGCGCACCGTCGGTGCGAGCGCCATCGTGCACTTCGCGACGGCTTCGCAGCTCGGTCTCGATCGCTTCGGCGTCGGCACCGACGACCTCGATGCGCTCGTGCTCGCGGAGAACGGCGACGGCGTCTACCAGCGCTCGCTCGCGCCCTACGACTGGAGCAACGGCTCGACCGACATGCTGGTCTTCTCGGTGCGCCGCGGCTCGGCGGTCATCAACCAGCCCGACAGCCTGTTCGGCGTCCCGATCCAGCCGGGCGATCTGCTGCTGCCGCCGGTCGCCGGCGGCCTCAACCAGAACCCCGCGATCTTCATCTCCGCCGAAGCGCTCGGCCTGCGCACGGAGCGCGGCGACGCGAGCAAGGACGGCGACGACCTCGACGCCGTTGACTTCGAAGAGAAGCCCTCGAAGGACTGCAACGAGAACGGCATCGACGACTCGCTCGACATCGCCACCGGCGCCTCGCAGGACACGAACTTCAACGGCATTCCCGACGAGTGCGAGGACAAGGTCGTCGAGTACTGCCCGTGCCCGCTCGGCTCGAAGGCGACCTGCACCAACGCCGACGCGAACGCGGGCTGCGCCAACTCGACCGGTGTCGGCGGTCAGTTGCTCTCCAACATCCAGAGCGGCGGCTCGGTGAGCCTCGCGCTCGACAATCTCGTGCTGACGTCGTCGCAGCTGCCGCTCAATGTGCAGGGTCTGGTCTACATGGGCCGCACATCACGTCCGCCGACGACCTTCTACGACGGACTGCGCTGCATCAACCTGCCCGTGCTGCGCCATGCGACGAGGAACTCCGGCGCCACCGGCAGCTTCGCGCTCGGACCGGGCATCGCGGCGCTCTCGCTGGCGCGCTTCGGCATCGCCGGCACGATTGCCCCCGGCGACACGCTGTACTTCCAGACTTGGTACCGCGACCCGACCGGCCCCTGCAGCACGAGCGCCAATGTCACCAGCGCCATCAAGGTCACTTTCCTCCCCTGAACCGAGGCGCTCGATGGTACCCTCGAGGTCGGGGAGCCCGGCCTCGACTGCGCGTGTCCAAGCGTGGCCGGGGTGCGGCATTCGTCCGCGCGCGGGCCCCGTTCGTTATCAGGAAACCTCTCGCCGATGGGACCTCACCCACGCGCTGGCGCTGCTCGCGCTCGCTCCCTCGCTCGCCCCGGCCCAGCAGTTCCAGCATCTGGTCGGCCTGCTGCCGGGCACGCCGCGCTGGACCGAAGGTGTCGAGGCGGCCGAGTCGATCGCGACGGCGACCTCGACCTGTTCTTCGCGGATGGCGAGGGTTTCAACGCGGCTGGGGTGAAGCGCCAGAATGTGCTGCTCGTCAACCAGTTCGTGCCGAACGGCACGCTGTCCTTCACGGACGAGAGCGTGGCACGGCTCGGAACGCGCGTCTCCAACGCCAAGGCCGTGATCACCGGCGATGTCAACGGCGATGGCTGGGTCGATGCGCTCGTGTGCAACGCGTGGGACACCGATGTACCGTTCCTCTACATCAACCACGGAGCCTCCAATCCGGGCTTCTTCACGATGGAGAGCGCTACGCGCGGTTTCACGACGGCCGTGAGCTCCGGCGGCGGCCAGTTCGCCGACATCGACGACGACGGCGATCTCGATCTCGTGCTCAACGATGCCTATCTGGGCACGGCGGCACGCCGACCGCGCGTGTACTTCAACGACGGCGCGGGAGCGTTCACATACACCGCCGCGGCCATGGTGGCAGCGCCGACGAAGACGGCGCAAATGGAGACGCACTTGGCCGACATCGACAACGACTGGGACATCGACTTCATCGGCTTCACGCGCGCGGCGAACGGCGGCACGAACCACTATGTGCTGCTCAACAACGGTTCGGGCACCTTCGCGACGACGACCAACATGATCCCGTCGAACTCTGGGGCCACCTACGCGGGCGAGGTCGGCGATCTCGACGGCGACAGCGACATCGACCTATTCCTCGTGAGCTTGTCGTCGTTCGCCGAGGGTGCGATCCGCAACAACCTTGCTCCCTCGGGCACGCTCGGGTTCACCGCGCTCACGGCGCTCGCCGACAGCAACGACGACAACGAAATCTGCCTGTTCGACTGGGACATCGACGGCGACTACGATGTGATCGTCGGCTCGCTCTCGAATACGCGCGAGACACTTTGGACGAACGGCGGCAGCGGCAACTTCACCCACGCAGGCGCGACGATCATCAGCGCCGTGAGCGATCCAACGCTCGACGCGACGGTCGCGGATCTCGACAACGACGGGCGCTACGACATCGTCACGGCGCAGGGCGAAGGCAGCAGCGCGCAGTGGGCCAACAAGGTCTATCGCAACACGGGGCCGATCGACACGCGCAAGCCCGTGCTCGTGGGCACGAAGGAGCCCGCGACGATGCCGGCCGCGGGTCCGTGGAAGGTGCGCGCGAAGGTGCGCGACCAAGTCTTCGACAACGGCCTCAACTGGGTCGCGGCGAGCGCGCGCTATGTCGTGCGGACGCAGACGGCGGTCGAGAGCGTGCTCATAACGGCGAGCGGGCTCTCGAATGCGGCGGTGACGATCCCCGCGGGCGGAATCGTGCGCATGACGGCGGTGGCGGGCGCGCAGACCGTGCGCTTCACGAACGCGCCCTACGACCACACCGTCGCGGTGCCGGGCGCGGGCATGGCGGATGTCGCGCTCGTGGCGCCGGGCGTGTACGCGTACACGGTGCAGCCCTCGGGCTTCAACGGCACGATCACCGTGACCGGCAGCGCGACCACCGTCGCGGGCCAACACTCCGGCGGCCAGCTGTATCGCTTCCTGTTCGCGGACACCTCGGGCGGGACGGGCAAGGCGCTCGTGTACGAGCTCGCCTTCAAGGATGCGGCCGGCAACACGCTGGTCAGCGCGCCGCGCACGCTCTCGCTCACGGACTGCTCGCTCTCGACCTACTGCACGGCGAAGACCAACAGCCTCGGCTGCGTGCCTTCGATCCTCATGACCGGCACGCCGAGCACCGTCTCGGGCACGGGCTTCCAAGTCGGCGCGACGAGTGTCCTCAACCAGAAGTCGGGCCTGTTCTTCTACAGCCTCTCGGGCGCGGTCGCGCAGCCCTTCCAGGGCGGGACGATGTGCATCGCGGCGCCGCGCCAGCGCAGCGCGATCCTGAGCTCCGGCGGCGCGGCGAGCGGCAACGATTGCAGCGGCTCGTTCGGGCTCGACTTCAACGCGGAGATGCGCGCGCACCCCACGCGCTTCGCCGTCGGCGACACGGTCACGGGCCAGTTCTGGAGCCGCGATCCCGCGGATCCGTTCCAGACGAGCCTGTCCGACGCCGTGCGCGCGTGCCTGTGCCAGTAGCCGCGCCGCTCGACTCGGGCCTCTGGATAGACTGCCCCGGCATGAACATCCAAGACGCCCCGCACGGGATCAACATCGTGGTCGAGACCGCGAAGGGTCGCCTCTACATCGGCCGCTTCGACAGCGCCAATGGCTTCAGCGCGTTGCTGCACGACTGCGATGTGCGCGACATCGCCGATCCGGCCGCCCGCGAGCAGCACATCCGCGAGACGGCGACCTACGGCATCGATGTGCAAGAGCGCGATGTGCAGGTCGACATGCTGCAAGTGAGTCGCGTGCGGCTGCTGCGAGACATCGCGAAGCTCTAGGGCGCGATGAAGTCCACGCGCGTGATGTGGGCGCTCGTCGCCCTGACGCTGTGGACGCTCGCCGTGCGCCTCTACGGCGTCGGCTTCGGCGTGCCGTGCCTCAAGGAGGCCGACACATTCATCGCGGACCACGCGCGCATGTTGCGCGAGGGCGAGGTCAAGCTCGACCGCGCGCTCAGCGCCTGCCAGTATCCGTCGCTGCTCGCGCACGCCGCTGCGCCACTCTCCGATGCGACGCTCGAGCCGCCTGAGGGACCGCGCACGCTCGACGAGCACCTCGAGGCCGCGGCGCGCGTGTGGCTCGACCTGCGCACGCTCGTCGCCGTACTCTCCGTGCTGATCGTGCCCGCGACATTCTTCATCGCGCGGCGCTTCGTCGAGCCGCCATGGGCGCTGTTCGCGGCCGCACTGGTCTCGACGAGCCTGCTGCATGTCTTCTTCTCGCAGGAAGCGCGCGCACACGGCGCGGTGATTGCGTTCTCGACCTGCGCGGTCGCGAGCGCGCTGTGGTTGCGGTCCTCGCCGGGCTGGGCGCCGTACCTCGCCACGGCGCTGTGGACCGCGCTCGCCGTCGGGACGCTGCACAACGGCCTCGCGGTGCTCGCGCCGATTCTCGTCGCCCAGCTCGCGCGCGGCGACCGCCGCTGGATGGACTGGCGCATCCTGCTCGTCGGCGTGGCGGCGCTCGCGTCGTTTCGCGTCTTCTACTGGTACTACTTCGACGCAGCCGCGCAGCAGGCGATGGCCGGAGACGACGCGACGCAGAGCGTGCTGCGCGACCTGCCGTTCGATGGCAGCGGCTTCCTGCGGCTCGGACGGACGCTGTGGTACTACGAGCCGGTGCTGACGCTGCTCGTCGCGGTGGCGCTCGGCGCGTGGGCGCTGCGCCGCGGCACGCGCGCGATCGAGCGCGGCGACTTGCTCGTCGTGCTCTCCTATGTCGCGCCGTATCTTCTGCTCGCGGGGCTCTTCAATCAGACCTACGAGCGCTTCCTGCTGCCCTTGCTCCCCTACCTCGCGACATTCGCGGCGTGGGGCGTGGCGAGCCTCGTGGACCGCGCGCGCGCCGCGGCCGCCGTCGCACTCGCACTGCTCGCCGTGCCGCTCGCGGCCTCGACGAAGATGGCATGGATGCGCGGGCAGGGCTCGACGCTCGACGACGCGGCGAGCTGGATCCGCACGCATGTCACCGATGCGGCGACGCAGCCCGTGTTCGTGCTGCCGCCGCTCGATGTGCCGCTGATGCGCACGCTCGAGAGCCTGCGTTACCCAGAGGGACGCGCGGCCTTTTTCAGCCCGTGGTCGCGCTACCAGAATCGACTCTCCGACGAGCGTCGCGTCGGCCCGCTCTACCGGCTGTACTGGATCACGGGAAAGCCCGAGTTCGGCGCGCTGGAGACCGACGAGGAGCTCGATCGCTTCGTGCGCTCCCACGGACCGGGCTACTACATGGTCTACGCCGTGGACCCACACCAGAGCCCCGAGCGAGCGCGCATCGTCGAGTCGCTGCGCCGCATCGCGACCCCGCTCGCGCGCCTCTCGCCCGACGCCGATCCGAGCTTCAGCGAGCATCAGCTGTGGGATCAGGATGTCGAGGCGGAGAACTGGCCCCATGTCACGGCGCGCGTGCTGCGGGCTCGCACCGTCGGTCCCGTGATCGAGATCTTTGGGCTGCGCTGAGCGCGCCCTCTGCCGTCTGATCTACGACGTTTCAAGTGTTGAAGCCCTGCCGTGCTCGGGCGGTCGGAGCCTAGCTGGGTCAGCACACCCATTCCTGAGATTGGAAATGGCTCTCGGCGCGTCGGACGCCCCGAACAGCTTGCGGTTGACAGCTAGCAATGGCTCACGGAGTGCTTCGACGCTGCAGTCCTGAACTGCGCGCTGAGCCCGAAGGCCGCACCGATGCCAGGCTTCACTCCCCGCCTGCAAAGGCGCTGTCGAAACGCTCCAAGTCGTGGAGGAGACCCGCTCCGTCGCCAGCAGCAGGCTGCTCGACGCCCGGCACGAGTTGCACGGCAAATCCACCCCGCTGCACCGGATCCGGCGTGCATGAACGGCTCTTTCGCCACCACTCCCACGCCGGAGGGTCCGTGCGCCGAAACATCCGCCGCGGCGGCGCAAGCCGAGTTGCAGCGGACGGTCAGCTCGCTGCACTCGACGCAGCACGAGCCGAACATCCTTCGGGATCGCCACGAGCGCGAGCGCAGGGTGCTCGAGGCCATCGTGCGCTTCAGCGAGCGCATCGCGCTGTCAACGAACCAACCGGCCTTCTGGGAGCACGCCGTCACTGCGGCGTTCGAGGCGTTCGAGTGCGAGTCGTGCACGGCCGTGGGGCTCCACGGCAGGCACCTGAGCGTGCTCGCGGCGCGGCGGGCCGCGGCCCGTGGCCGAGAACGAGCAGCGCGCGCTGGCGAAGCTGCTCGCGGACCACGCGAGCTGGCGCATGTCGCTGATCGAAGGCGACGCACTGCGCGAGCTGCGCTTCGAGGGCGGCGGCGTTGCTGCGGTGATGCTCGCCGCGATCCGTCGGGACGAGACCGGCCCGCTGCGCGCACTCGTCACGGCCGTGACGACGCGCGAGCAGATGTGTGCATCGATGTTCGATGCACTCTGCGCGCCGGGGCTGCGCATGTTCGCTAGCCGCGTCGATGTGCAGCAGGAGATGTTGCGCCCGCTCCACCTGATCGCCGAGCAGGCTGCTTTGCGCGACTTCACGCCCGACGAACGGACGCCACCCCCGCATCCGCAGCAACGCGCGGCCGAAGGCGCGGAGCGCCACCGACCGGAGCTCGCGCAGTCGCCTCGCATGGAGTCGATCGGTCGCCTCGCCGGCGGCATCGCGCACGACTTCAACAAGATGCTGATGGTGATCTGAGGCAACGCGGAGCTGATACTGCTCGACAGCGCGCTCCCGCAGCGACACAAGCCGCTCGCGCAGGTACTCGCCGCGAGCCAGCGCGCACAGGCGCTGACGCAGCAACTCCTGATGTTCAGCCGCAGGCAGATGATTCGACCTGTGGCTGTCCAAGTGAACGCGCTGATCGAAGACTCGCTCTGCCACTACCGCCGGCTGATCGGCGAGGGAATTCGGCTGGAGTTCGCGGCCTGAGTGGAACCGACACCGGCGCTCGCCGATCGCCAGCAGTTCGACCAAGTGCTCGGCAACCTCTTCCTCAACGCGCGCGACGCGAGCCCGCTCGCACATGGTGCGCCCGCCATCCGCATCGATGTGCGCGACACGGGCATCGGCATGGACGACGCCACGCGCCAGCAGATCTTCGAGCCGTTCTTCACGACCAAGGGGGTCGGCAAGGGCACGGGCTTGGGACTCGCGGTGGTGCTCGGTGCCATCCAGCAGGATCACGGCATGATCGAGGCTCACAGCGCTCTGGGCCGGGGCACCACATTCTCTGTGTTCTGGCCGCTCGCCGAAGCCGTGCGCCAGCGTTGTCCGGGCCTGCCGGTGCTGTTCGTGTCGGGCTACACGGACGACATCATCGCGCTGCACGGCTTCGTGCGCGAAGGCGTCGCCTTGCTCGAGAAGCCGTTCAGCCCGAGTGTGCTCGCGCGCAAGGTGCGCGGGATCGTCGACGCGCGCTCCGCCCGCGGCGCGTGAAGGTGGCGCGCACGCCTCACGAGGCGGGCCGAGGGAGCGAACATGCTCCAGCTACTGGGCGTTCGCCCTCGTTCGCAAGACGCTTCGGCTTGCTCGCCGGAGCGCCGGTCGCCCTCACGCGAGCGGAGGTCCAGAGCTCCCGGCGCAAGTAGCCTGCGAACGCCTCAGCGAACGGTCCATGTCTCGCCGGCGTGGAGCAGCTTCTCGAGCGTTCCGGGCCCCTTGGTCGACTTGGCGCGCTGGATCTGCTCGTGCAGCGATGCGTCGAAGATGGGCGCCGCTACTGCGCGGAAAATGCCGAGCGGGCGCGGCATGGTGGAGTTGGAGTCCATCTGCGACATCACGAAGGCCGGACCGGGCGAGTGCGTGTCCGGGCGCCACACATCGGCTTCGGCGGCGGTCACGATGCGCGGCTCCCAGCCGTCGACCTTGAGGCCCTTGTCGAGGTTCTTGCCGAACACCATCGGCTGGTTGGGGCGCAGGTCGATGGTCTTGTCGTCGCGCACGGTCTTCTCCGCGAACGCGTCGAACGCGCCGTCGTTGAAGATCAAGCAGTTCTGGTAGATCTCGACGAACGCCGTGCCCTTGTGGTGCGCGGCGGCGAGCAGTACCTGCTCCATGTGCTTCAAGTGCGTGTCGATCGTGCGCGCGACGAATGTGGCGCCGCAGCCGAGCGCGAAGCTCACCGGATCCATCGGACGGTCGACCGAGCCCATCGGCGAGGTCTTGGTCTTGAGGCCCTGCGGCGAGGTCGGCGAGTACTGGCCCTTGGTCAGGCCGTAGATCTCGTTGTTGAAGAGCAGGATCTTCACATCGACATTGCGGCGCAGGATGTGCGCCATGTGGTTGCCGCCGATCGACAGGCCGTCGCCGTCGCCGGTCACCATCCATACCGACAAGTCCGGGTTCGCGGTCTTGATGCCGGTCGCAAACGCGGGCGCGCGGCCGTGGATCGAGTGGAACCCGAAGGTGTTCATGTAGTACGGGAAGCGGCTCGAGCAGCCGATGCCCGACACGAAGCAAATCTGGTGCTTGGGCACGCCGATCGAGGCCATGATCCCCTGCACGCAGTTGAGGATGGCGTAGTCCCCGCAGCCGGGGCACCAACGCACGTCCTGATCCGACTTGAAGTCCTTCTTCGTCAGCGCTTGTGCTTCGGCCATGGTCATTTCTCCAGCAGGGATTCGATCTTCTTGACGAGTTCGGTCGTGCGGAACGGCTGCCCCTGAACCTTGGGATAGCTGATGATGTTCTGCTCGGGATACTCCGAGCGCAGAACACGCGCCATCTGGCCCATGTTCATCTCCGGAACGAGCACGGAGCGGAAACACGCCATGAGCTTGTCGAGGTCCTTGGGCAGCGGCCAGACATGCCGCAGGTGCAAACTCCCGACCTTGCGGCCCTTCTTGCGCAGCTCTTCGATCGCGCTGGTAATGGCGCCGTGCGTCGAGCCCCAGCCCACCACGAGCACATCGCCCGTCGAGTCGCCGAACACATTGGGCGTCGGGATCGACTCGCGGATGCCCATCACTTTGTTCTGGCGCATGCGCACCATGAACTCGTGGTTGTCGGGGTCGTAGCTGATGTTGCCCGTCAGGTGCGCCTTCTCGAGACCACCGATGCGGTGCTCGAGCCCGGGAGTACCCGGCTTCGCCCACGGCCGCGCGAGCTTCGCGTCGCGTGCGTAGGGCTGGAAGCCACCCTCGGGGTTGGGCTCGACGAACTTCACGGGGAAGGGCTTCAAGTCCTCGATGCGCGGCAGCATCCAGGGCTCCGCGCCGTTGGCGATGTACCCGTCGCTGAGCAGGATCACCGGGGTCATGTACTGCACGGCGATGCGGCAGGCCTCGACCGCCGTTTCGAACGCATCGGCCGGCGTCGACGCGGCGATGACCGGAATCGGCGCCTCGCCGTTGCGGCCGAAGATCGCCTGCAGCAGATCGGCCTGCTCGGTCTTCGTCGGCAAGCCCGTCGATGGACCGCCACGCTGCACATTGACGATCACCAGCGGCAGTTCGACCGACACCGCCAAGCCCATGGCCTCGGTCTTGAGCGCGACGCCGGGGCCCGAGGTCGAAGTGAATCCCAAGCAGCCCGCGTACGCGGCGCCGAGTGCCGAGCAAATCGCAGCGATCTCGTCCTCGGCCTGGAATGTGATCACGCCGTAGTGCTTGTAGGCCGCGAGCGCCTCGAGGATGCCGGACGCCGGAGTGATCGGATAGGAGCCGAGGAACGGCTGCAGTCCAGCCAGCTGCGCGCCCGCGACCAGTCCCATGGCCAACGCGTCGTTGCCCATGATGTTGCGGTATGTGCCCGGCGGCATCGATGTACACGGCAACACCTCGTAGCGGCCTTGGAACAGCTCGTGGATGTCGCCGGCGTTGTAGCCCGCCTGCATCGCGAGCTTGTTCGCCTCTGCAAGCTCAGGCCGCTTGGCGAACTTCTCCTCGAGCCACTTGATCGTCGTCTCGAGTGGCCGGTGGTACAGCCAGTACATCAACCCGAGCGTGTAGAAGTTCTTGCAGCGCTGCACTTCCTTCGACGACAGCGTGGTGCCCTTGAGCGCCTCGGTCACGCGCTTGTTGATGTCGATCTCGATCACGCGGAAGCCCGACAGCGTCCCGTCCGTGAGCGGGCTCTTCGCGAGCGCGGCCTTCTTGAGGTCGGAGTCGGAAAACTGGCCGGTGTTGACCACCACGATGCCGCCCGGCTTGAGGTCGTGGATGTTCACGATCAGCGCGGCCGGGTTCATCGCGACGAGCACATCGGGTTGGTCGCCCGGCGTGTGGATGTCCGACGAACTGAAGCGCACCTGGAAGCCCGACACGCCCGGGCGCGTCCCGGCAGGCGCGCGGATCTCGGCTGGGTAGTCGGGAAACGTTGCAAGGTCGTTCCCGATCACGGCAGAGGTGTGCGTGAACTGGTTGCCAGTGATCTGCATGCCGTCGCCGGAGTCACCGGCGAAGCGGATCACCACGCTCTCAAAGGACTGGACGTCGCGCTCTCGGGTCGGGTTCATGGGCTTTTCTTTGGGGGCGTCGCCGCCGCACGGCCTGTGCGGGCGAGCTCGCGCCGGGCTCGATGCTGGGCGTGAAGTCTAGGAAGTTGGGTCCGCTCGCAGGCGCTCGGGAGCAAGGGCGTTGCTTGGGCAGCCCTTCCCAACAGACGCCGTGAGGGAAGCTGTATCGTAGCGAGTATTCGTGTCCGCACGACCTTCAATTGCGCGCGCAACGCACGCCGCAGGACGGCTGGAGCGTCGCCGGTTGGGGAACTTGGGGCCGAGGACCGGGCTCTCGCCCTGCGCCGCATGCGGCGCGGCAGCGGCACTTGGGTTCGCCCCATCGCGCTCGACGGCCCCACGCGCTCGAGGTATGTCAAGTTGCTTGTCGACAAGCCCACCGAGGCCGCGGTGGCTCTGGAGGCCGCGCACCGACGCCGCTGCGCGCATGGGCCTGTGCGAGCGACGGCGCGCGGTCCACGCGCCCGCATCACGCCTCCGAGCCCGAGAACGAAGTACCACGCCGCGACAGCTGGGTGTCGCGCTCGCGCGCAGTACGCGCCCTCACGCGTGGAGCGGGTCGCGCAGCAGCCACCTTCACGCTGTCCCCCAATGCGCGGTCGCTACCATGAATGCTCGCACCCGTCCTCATGAGCCCCCGCCCCCGCCCCCGCTTCGCCGCCGCCCTGTCCACGGAAGCGAACTCCCCACGCGCCGAGGAATTCGTCGTCGCGGAAGTCGCTGAGCAGCTCGGCGGCGCGCGTCCGGACCTGTGCGTCGCGTTCGTCACGCACCACCACGGAGGCGCGATCGAAGAGCTCGGCCCCCGCCTCGCGCGAGCAACGGGCGCGCGGGTGGTGCTCGGCTGCACCGGCGAAGGCTTGATCGGGGGCAGTCGCGAGGTGGAGCGCGAGGCGGCGCTAAGCGTGTGGTGCGCGAGCCTGCCCGGCACGGAGCTGAGGCCCTTCCGCTCGCTCGCGCGGCCGGATACGGACGGCAACCTCGCGTTCAGCGCGTTTCCGGAGGTGCGCGACTCGAAGCGCGCATCGCTGTTGCTGCTCGCCGATCCGTATTCGTTCCCGATGGACGAGTATCTCAAGCATCTCGACGCGCGGCTCGCGGGCGTGCCCGCCTTCGGCGGCATGGCGAGCGGCGGCATGGGGCCGGGCCAGAACCTGCTCTTCACGGGCGAAGGGCTCGTCTCGCAGGGCGCGCTCGGTCTCGCGCTCGAAGGCGAGATCGAGGTGCGACCCGTGGTGAGCCAAGGCTGCCGACCCGTGGGCAAGCCGTGGGTCGTCACGCAGTGCGACGAGCACCTCGTGCAGCGGCTCGGCGGCAGACCGGCGCTCGAGGTCCTGATGGAAACGGTCTCGACGCTCGCGGACAAGGAGGCCGCGCTCTTCCGGCGCGGCCCGTTCGTCGGCCTTGCTCTCGATGCAAAGAAGAGCGCCTTCGAGCGCGGCGACTTCCTCGTGCGCAGCCTGCTTGGAGTCGCGCGCGACCAGAATGCGATCGCGATCAGCGATGTACCGCGACGCGGACAGACGATCCAGTTCCTCGTGCGCGATGCGGCCAGCGCCGGCGAGGACCTCGAGCAGCTGATGCTCTCGCAGGGCGGCGGAGAGCTGCTCGAAGAGGACGATCACGGCGCGGCGGGCGCGCTGCTCTTCACTTGCAACGGCCGTGGCTCGCGCATGTTCGACGCGCCCGATCACGACATCAGTTGCGTGCGGCGCGCGCTCGTGCGCAACGCGCCGGTCGCGGGCTTCTTCGCCGCGGGCGAGATCGGGCCGGTCGGCGGCCGCAACTTCCTGCATGGCTACACGGCAAGCGTGGCCGTATTCCGCGCGCGCCGCTCGGAGAACTAGCACGATGGACATGCTCGCGGTTGGACTCGGCGGCGGCGCACTCGCAGTGGCGCTCTTCGCGTGGCTCAAGGCAGGCGCTTCCAAGGCGCGCGTCGACGAGCTCGAGCGCGAGCTGCGGCGCCGCACGGAAGGCGCCGCCGAGGAGCTGCGCAACGAGCTGCGCGTGCAGCGCGAGCTGCTCGCCACGGTCGCGGAGGGCGGGCGGCTCTCGCGCGACCAAGTGCTCGAAGGGCGCTTGTGGTCGGATGCGAGCGTCGCGCAAGCGCTCGCGCTCGTCCAAGGCGGCGCGCGCGTGCTCGATGTGCGCACGCCCGGCGAGACCGCGGGCGGGATCATCCCCGGCGCGCTCCTCATTCCCGTCGACCAGCTCGAAGCGCGCGTGCGCGAGCTACCCAAGGACGGCAAGCCGCTGCTCGTGTGCTGCGCGGGCGGCTCGCGCTCGGCGGCTGCGTGCGAGTTCCTCGCGCAGCAGGGCTACTCGGGCCTGCACAACCTCGAGGGCGGCATGAACTCGTGGTCCGGTCCGCGCGCGCGGCCGTAGTCGCGTCCATGCGCCTCCTCGCCCGCATCACGCGCTGGTCGCTCGGAGTCGTCGCGCTGCTCGCGCTCGCGGCGGTCGCGGCGTTCCTCTGGTGGCGCGGGCATGGCGAGCCGCAGCGCGCGGGACGCGCCTCGCTTCCGACGCTCGGCAACTCCGTGATCGTGCGCTTCGACGACGCAGCCGTGCCGCACATCGCCGCAACCAGCCTCGACGACGCAGCTCGCGCGCTCGGCTGGCTGCACGCGAATGAGCGCATGGGGCAGATGGAGCTGCAGCGCCGCTACGCGGCCGGGAGACTCGCGGAGGTCATCGGGAGCGACGCCCTCCCCACCGATCGACGCATGCGACAGCTCGGCATTGCGCGTGCGGCGAAGCGCAACCTCGACGCATGCTCGCAGCGCTCGCGCGCTTTGCTGCAGGCCTACGCGCAAGGCGTGAACGCGTGGCTCGACAGCCATCGCGACGACCTTCCGCCCGATCTCGTGCTGCTGCGCGCGGAGCCCGAGCCGTGGCGCGAGGAAGACAGCCTCGGCATCCAGCTCCTGATGGCGCAGATGCTCTCGTTCGGAGAGTGGCGCGAGCGTGCGCGCATGCGGTGGCTGGGCGCACTCGGCCTCGAGCGCACGCGCGAGCTGATGGGCATGAGGGAGCTCGAGGTCGACGCCGACATCCTCGCCCTGGCCGAGAGCGCGAAGCCGGAGCCCGCGCCGGCGGAAAAGGCCTCGAACGGCAGTAACAATTGGGCGGTCGCTGCGGGGCGCAGCGAGACCGGCAGCGCGCTCGTCGCCAACGATCCGCACCTCGCGCTCGACCTGCCGTCCTTGTGGTTCCAGGCGCAGGTGCGCTGCCCCCAGTACGAAGCTTCGGGCTTCACGATCCCCGGCTTACCGATGGTGGTGATCGGGCAAGGCGCGCGCGTCGCGTGGGGCTTCACGAACACCGAGCTCGATGTGTGCGACCTGTTCCTCGAGCGGGTCAGTGAGGACGATCGCTCCGTCGAGCGCGATGGCGAGTGGCTGCCGCTCTCGATCGAGACAGAGACGATCCGCGTGCGCGACGGCGACGACGAGTCCTACGATTGGCGCGCGAGCGACATCGGTCCGCTGTATTCGTCGTATGAGCGTGGACGCCGGACCACCTACAGCATCGCTTGGACGGCCTACGAGCCGTTCGACCCGCTCGAGCCGTTCCTCGCGCTCGCGACAGCACGCACGGTCGCCGAGACGCCCGCGATCGCGGCGCGTTTCGTCTGTCCGCCCCAAAATCTCGTCTGCGGCGACGCCGACGGCGCGATCGCGCACACGATCCTCGGCCGCTCCGTTGCGCGCGGTGCCGGCGTGGGGAAGTTCCCCTTGCCCGCCTGGAAGCGCTCGAACCACTGGCGCGGATGCGCGCCGCACGAGCGGATGCCGCTCTCGATCGATCCGGACGCGCGCGCGCTAGCCACGGCGAACGAGGACTCGCGCCCCGCGGGCTTCCCGTGGCCGTATCCGCAGGATCCGGCGGCGCCGCAGCGCGGTCAGCGCATTCGCGAGCGCTTGCTCGAGCGCACGAACTGGAATGTCGAGTCGCTCGCGACCATCCAAGTCGACACGACATCGCTCTACGCGCGCGAGCTCGTCGCGCAGCTGCCGGAGCCGACGGACGGCACCGACGCCCATCGCGCGTGGCGCGCGCTGCACAACTGGGACGGCAACATGAGGCTGCGCGGTCCGTCGGCGCTGTACGCGCTGCTCGAGCGCGAGCTCGGGACGCGCATCTTCGGCGACGAGCTCGCGTCCACGAGCGGGCTCCTGTACTCGGATCGCTACCGCGCGCTGCTCGAAGTGCTCGCGGGCACGCTCGACGAGCGCTGGTGCGACGATGTGCGCACCGAGGCGCGTGAGACACGCGGCGAGATCGTCGCCGCCGCGCTCGCGGCGAGCTGGGCGGAAGGCGCGGCGCGTTTCGGCGACGAGGTGTCCGACTGGGACTACGGCGCGCTGCACCGCTGGACTCCTGAGCACAAGCTCGGCGGCGTTCCGGTGCTCGGCTCGTTCTTCAATCGCCCGGCGGAGCCCGTGCCGGGCAACGACACTTGCCCGTGCGTCTTCACCGGCTCTTGGAACGACGGAGTCATCGATGTGAACCACGGCGCATCGCTGCGCTTCTCCGCCGACTGTGCGAATCCCGATCGCTCCCTCGCGATCCTGCCGGGCGGCCAGTCGGGGCATCCCTTCGACGCGCACTACGGCGGCCAGATCGAGAGCTACCTCGGCGGACGCCTGCGCGCGATGCACTGGAGCGAGTCGGCGATTCGTGCGGCGGCCGTGACGACCCTCGAGCTCTCCGCAACGCCGTGAAGCTGCCCGCGTGGATTGCTGCGCCGCTGGAGGCGCTCGCGCTGGTGCTCCTGCGCGAGCGCGGCGAGCGCGGCGATGGAGTGCGGCAGGGCGTGTGGACGCGGCGCTTTCCCAACGGCCGCCTGTTCACCGAGTGTCGTTTCGAGCGCGGCCTGCGCGACGGCCGTGACCGTCGTTGGTACCTCGATGGCACGCCGCGCTGGCACGGCGAATGGCGCGCGGGCCGCAAGTCCGGCGAGTGGATCTACATGACGCGCGAAGGGCGCGTGCACGACACGCTCACCGGCGTCTACGAGAACGGCGAGAAGATCGCGCCGGTGCGCGGCTTCAACGACTGGAAGTCCTGAGCGTCCGCACTTGACGCCGCGCGCGCAGGCGGGCATGAAGGACGCATGCAGCCGACCGATGCACAACTCCAGCGCGACCTCGACTTCGCGATCCAAGCCGCCCGCACCGCCGGCGAGCGCGTGCTCGCACTGCGCAAGAGCGGGCGCTGGAAGGGCGACATGCTCGCCGACATCGGCGACCAGGCCGCCGACGGCCTGTTGCAGGGCCTGATCCGTGGGCGCTACCCCGACGACGGCATCCTGAGCGAGGAAACCGTCGACTCGCTCGAGCGCCTCGCCAAGCGCCGCTGCTGGATCGTCGATCCGCTCGACGGCACGCGCGAGTTCAGCGAGCTGCGCGAGGACTGGGCCGTGCATGTCGCGCTCACGCTCGACAACGCCTGCGCGCTCGCCGCCGTGGCGCTCCCGTCGCTCGACTCGGTGATCTGGGGCATCGCGCTTCCCGGCCGCGAACGCGCTGGCGTAGTGGGGCGCGTGCAGCTCGCGCCGGGCTCCGTCGCGGGTCCCGCCGCGCCGCGCATCGTCGTGTCGCGCAGCCACACGCCGCCGTGGGTCGAGACTCTTGGCCGCACGCTCGGCGCCGCCCCGCTCATCCCCTGCGGCAGCGCCGGCTTCAAGGTGGCGAAGCTCCTGATCGGCGACGCGGATGTGTATGTCCACAAGAAAGGCCTGAAGGAGTGGGACACCTGCGCGCCCGAGACCGTGGCGCGCGCGCTCGGCTGGTGGGTCGGCAAGCTGCGCGGCGAGGAACACCGCTACAACCAGCCCAGTCCCTTCAACCACGAGCTCGTGGTCTGCCGCCACGCCGATCGCGAGCGCGTGCTCGCCGCCGTGCGCAACTGTGGCGCACTCGATGGCTAGCTAGTTCGTCGAGCTGGCCGCGCTGCGGCGCAAAGCGTCCGCATCGGCCTCGCTCACGGACTTCAGCGCCGCGCGCAGCGAGCGCGCGACCTTCGCCTCGACGCGCAGCGCGAGCGCCTCGACGAGCTCGTGGCTCAGCGCGAGCGTGAGCTCCGGCCCGCGTCGGAACGCCTTCCAGACTTCGGCGCGCTCCGTGCAACCGCGCAGGCTCGCCGCGAGGCTTTGGAGGTTGTGCAGCTTGTCTGCGGACTTCACCGTCGCCGCCTGCGGCGACATGTGCGGCACCTTGGCGATGCCCGCACGCTTGCGCTCTTCCCAGCTCTTCGACTTGTCCTCGGTGAGCTCGCCGACGACATGCGCGATGTGTCGCCCGAACTCGCGCTCGACACGCGCGAGATCCCAGCCGTCACAGTCCTCGACCACATCGTGCAGCAGTCCGGACACGATCACATCGTCCTCTTGCCCCCAGCGCGCGAGAATCAGCGCGACATGCAGCGGATGGACGATGTACGGCTCGGTCGAGGCCTTGCGCCGCTGGCCGTCGTGGGCCGCGAGCGCGACGCCGAGCGCCTTTTCTACGAGGGGGGAATACATGCTCAGATCTGGACGCCCAGCGGCTTGAGGGCGAGCGCGCCGACTACCATGGAGGCGAGGGCCACGGTGATCAGGATCCCGCCTTCGCCGTCGGGCAACCAGCCCTGATCGCGGAAAGGATAGGCGATCGCGACCACGCGGAACGGCGATTCGGAGCCGAACGAGCGCTCAGCCGGCCAAAGCAGCGGCAGGCGGTCGGCGTGGGCGATGGCGAACATGTCGCGATCGCTGACGCGGCGTGGCTGCAGCGCCTCGGGCGCGACGAGGCCCGCATGCACGAGCTTCGTCTCGCGCGCGCCGCCGAGCTCGAGCAGGACCTCGTGGCCCCCGCTCTCGACCGCGACGAACTCTTGGAACGCGCGGCCTTCGGAGGGCACGCGCACGAGCGGCGAGACGGCCTGCAGGCCCGCCGGCAATGTCACGCGCAGCTCGCGCGCGTCGACGCCCGGCGCGAGCTCGATCTCGAGCAGCGTGCCGCGTCCCGCCATCACCGCGGCGCCGCGCTCGTGCAGCGGCAGCGGATCGTAGGCGAAGCGCACGACGAGCTGCGCCGTGAGGATCATGAACGGCACGGCGAGCGGCACGATCGGCCCGAAGTTCAGGCCGAGATACACGACATTGCGCGCGAGCACCTTCGCGACCGCCGAGGCCACGACGACGAGATCGTCCTGATACAGGCGAATCTCGATCATGTGCGCCTTGATCTTGTCCTTGGCGCTCGCGATGCCCTTCTGCCACGAGATGCGCTTGAACACGAGCAGCGCGAGCACGCCGAAGACCCCGCTCCAGAAGATCAGGGTCACGGCGCTCCCGGCCCAGAGGGTGGCGGCGAGCAGGACATCGAAGAGCGATGTCGCGGCGCTGTTCAGGGCGTTCACGTGGGGCGTTCTCGCGCGCTCGTTCGCGGCCCTAGGAGATGTAGCCGAGGCCCTTGAGCTTCTCGGTGATCGCGGCGTCGGAGTCTGCGCCTTCGAACTGCGCGAGCTCCTTCTCGATGATGTGCACGATGAACTCCTCGTGCGACGCATAGCCGGCCTTCTCGGCGATCTGCTTGCAGCGCGCGATGAGAGCGGGATCGAGCTTGATCTTGTTGGCGTTTCCAAACATGGCGTGTCGTCCTTGGGGCCTTGCGGAGCGGGTCACTTGGCCAGCACGGGATGGCCCTTCATCCCCTTGCCGGGCTGGAGTCCATATTGACGCAGGACCTCGACCGTGAGGTCCTCGAGACGGTGGAAACCGGGCGCGACCGGCCGGTTCGACATCAGCGTGCCCTGCACGACATCCGGCGCCATCAGGTGGCTGCCGTTGAAGGTACCGCCGCGATCGTTGTTCGAGAGCTGGTAGCCGGTGATGCGGCCGACCGAGGCCTCGTCGGAGTTGTCGTAGTCGCTGTTGTAGCCGACGAGGATGTCGGGAGCCTCCGCGACGCGCTCGCCGCTGTAGATCTCGCTGGCGAGATCCGCGCGCAGGACGACGCGCTTGCCGCCGTTCTCCGCGTCGGTCCACGCCTCGAGCTTCGCCTTGAGCTCCGCGAGCAGCGCCGAAGCCTGCGCCGGATCGACGCTGCCGGACTCGTCGTCCGCCGTTGCCGGATCGTCGAGCTCGCGCCCCTTCAAGTTGAGGTACAGGCCGTTGAAGCCGACGCCGTAAGCGCGCGTGCGCGCCCAGTCGATGTTCGTGCGCAGCGGCCACGGCGCGTCTTCGGCCAGCTCTTTGGGCCGCGGCATGTAGCTCGAGAGCATCACCGGCACGTGCGCGGGATCGTCCTCGTCGCACTCAGGGCTCACCCCTTCGCGCAGCACCAAGTAGCCGTTGTCGTAGAGCCAGCGGTTGAGGCCGACGCGCCGGCGATAGGGCGCGAAGCCGTGGTCGCTCATCACGATCAGTGCGGCGTCGTCTCCGACCTGCTCGCGCAGGCGTCCGAGCACCGGATCCATCTCCATGTAGAGATCGTGGATCACGTCCTTCCAGGTCGAGCCGTCGCGGTGCGACCACCACGACGAATCCTCGGCAGCGACCGGCGGCTCGTGGTGCGGGTGCTCCTCGTCGGAGTGGCGCCACATCATGTGGCCGCACAGATCGACGCCGGAGAAGTAGAAGAACAAGAGCCCGCCGCCCTGCTTCTCCATGTAGCGCTCGAGCGCGAAGTCGAGCATGCGCTCGCCCTCGTCTTGCACGAGCTCGGCCTGCATCATGAACTCGCGCACGGTGATCACGCCGGACTTCAGCGCGTTCACGTCCTCGGGCATGCCCTGCGTGTAGTACGGACCGATGCCGCTGCGCGCGTCCGCGACCTCCGCGCTCGCCTCGACCGGCTCGGACACCGGCGACGCCGGGAGCGCGGGATCGATGTTGACGGGGCTCGCATAGAGCTCGAGCTCGCCTTCGCCCGCGGCGTCGGGCATCGAGCGCAGGTAGAAGCGCACGATTCCACCGATGTCCATCAGCGCCATCGGCAAGAGCTCGAACGTGACCGGCACGAACTCGCTCCACTCGCCGGGCTGCAGCACGAGCCGCCGTCCGTGGACATCGAGCGCGCAGGCCTGCGCCGCGCGATCGATCCAGATGCGCAGCGGCACGCTCGTCGCCGGATCGCCCCGCTTGAACGCATTCGGCGGCCCGGGGATGCGCGTGTCGACGACGTCGTCGTAGATCGTGATCGTCTCGATGCGCGCGTCGCTGCCGATCGCCTTGACCGTCGGGTTGGTCGTGTAGACGGTGCACTGGCCGTAAGCCGAGTCGATCGCAGGCGTCATCATTCCGCTGAAGGACCAGCCCTCGGCCGGATCGACCGGGAAGTTCGCGGGCATGCGCCAGATGTCGGCTGGCACGCCGTTGCGCGCGAGGATCGTCCAGAAAGCCTCGCCCGTGCGGTTCGAGCTCGTCTCGCCGCCGGTTGGCAGCTTCCACTCGCCGAACAGCTCGAACGCGCCCGCATGCCCCGACACCGTGGTCGACGGCAGCACGCCGCGCGTCACGCGATCGCGGTGCAGGAAGTCGAACACGCCGTGGCCGCCGGGGTCACGACCGGTGATGAAGTTGGACCACGCGACGGGCGACTGCGGCGGCGTCGAGGTGCCGAGCGAGTGAATGCCCTGCTCCTGCGCGAGCCGCGCGAAGTTGCGCATGCGCTCGGGATACTTCGCAATCGTCTCCGCGAGGATCTCGGGGTCGAGCCCGTCGATGCCGAGCACGACGACGCGCGGATGGCGCGTCGGACCGTCGGCCTTCGCTGTGCCGGCTGCGACTTCCGTGATGGACGCGTGCTCGCCCGCCGTCGCCTCGCGGTGCGTCGCGCCCGGAATGCCCGTGGCGATGCCGACGAACAGCGCCGCGAGCGCCACATACGGCACGAGCTTGCGCGCGCGCTGCCAGCTCGCGCTCACGGCTTCGCCTCCGCGCTCTGGCTCGCATGCGCCGGCTTCGCCGCCTGCTTGCGCTCGCCGAACAGCGGCGTGCCCTGCATGTAGGGAGGAATCGGCACGCCGAAGACGTCGAGCACCGTCGGCGCCATGTCCATCAGGCGCGGCGCCGCCGTGTTGATCTGCTTGTCGCACCAGAATACGCCCGGCACGAGGCGCGGGTCGACGCAGTGATCGCCCGACCAGCTCTTCGTGTTGTCGCTGAAGACTTCCTTCGACACCGAGCCCGTCGCGCAGTCCCACGAGTGGCGGAAGCCGCGCTCGTAGCCGATCAGGAGCTCCGGCGCCATGTCCGCATACGGTCCCTTGTGGACCTCGTGCGTAATGAACGCTTCCTTGATGACGCGCTCGCCCGTAGCCGGATCGACGAGCGCCTCGAGCTTCGCTTTGAGCTCGCGGCACAGCGCGTCCATCTCCGGCCCCTTCGACACGATGCCGTGCGCCTCGCGTCCCTTGCGGTTGATGAACACGCCCGTGAGCCCGAGCGTGAACGCCTTGGTGCGCGACCAGTCGACCTTCGCGAACCAGTCCGGCGATGTCTCGCTGCCTTCCTTGAGCACGAGGTAGCCCTGCTCCTTCAGCCAGGTGTTGAGGTTCACGCCGCGGCGGAAGTTGCAGAAGCCGTGGTCGCTGATGACCATCAGGCATGTCTTCGGATCATCGCCGAGCTTCTCGAGCAGCTCGCCGACGAGCTTGTCCATCTCCGCGTAGGTCTGCGGGATCGTGTCCTTGTACTTCGCGAGCTCCTCGGCCGAGCGCCCGCGGTTCGCCGGATGCGTCGGATCGAGGTAGCGATAGAACATGTGGCTGATGCGGTCGGACGTGTCGAACACGACCGTGACGAAGCCCTTCTTCGTCTTGTCGAGCACATTCCACAGCTGCCGCTTGCGCTCGTCGCAGATCAGCCACGCCTGCTTGAGGAACGCTTCTTCGTCGATCACGCGCTCGTTGAGCGCCCAGGTGTCCTCCGCGAGCCCGAGCGTCGCGTAGGGCCCGAGCATCTTCGAGAGGTAGATCGAGTAGACGAACGGGTGGCTGATCGGCATCACCGGGTCGTCGGGATTGATGTTGATCGGCGTGACATACAGCTCGAAGTGCTCGTCCCACGTCTGGATGTACAGGCGCGCGATGCCCGTCATCCCGTCGAATGGCACGACCATCCACGGCGTGTACTCGCGCGGCCCGACCTCGACCGTCTCGCTGCCGATCGTGATGCGCGCGCGCTTCTTCGCGTCGTCGAGCTCGATCTTGAACGGGCACTTGAGCGGTCCGTCCTTGCCGGCCGGACCTGTGAGCTTCGACTCGATCGCGTTGCCCGCGCGGCGGATCTGGTACTGCTGCCCGCCGATGTGCGCGCCCGCGGGCCGCGGCTTCGTCGAGTAGAACGCGAACGAGCCCTGCGTGCCCTGCAGGTCCGGCACGCACATGCCAGAGAGCAGCGTGCCGTTCTTGAACGGCTGCGGCGGAAATGTGATCGGCACGCGGATGATCGACGACCACACGCGCGCGTCGCCGAGCAGCTTCCAGAACGGCTGGCTCTTCTGCAGCAGCCGCTGCACGCCCTTGGTGCCCATCGGCAGCTTCGCGAAGCCGAGGTTGAGCGTCTTGGGGAGCGTCATCGTCTCCGCGCTCGACAGCATCGGCATGTAGTTGCACGGATCGCGCGTGAGGAAGTCGTAGATGTTGTGGCGCGAGGCATCGACGCCCGTCGCGTAGGTCGACCACGCCACCGGCGAGATCGACGGGCAGGCGGTCTCGAGTGGTCGGAAGCAGCCGCGCTCGGCGAGCTTCTTCAGCACCGGCATGCGGCCCTCGGCCATGTACTGCTGCGCGAGGAGCGGATCCATGCCATCGAAGCCGATCACGACCACGCGCTGGAACTTCTGCGGGCCGTGCTTGCCCGGCGTCGCGAGCCGCACGAGCGCCTTGAGCGGCCACAAGAGCACGATGCCGATGGCGAGCAGGAATGTGCCCGCGAGCACCATCACCGAGCCCGCCGCCGCGATGCCCGCGCCCGGCCCGATGTACGCCAGAGCCGAGGCCTGCGCCGCGGGCGCGAGCACCAGCGCCACGGACAGCGACAGCGCGCCCTGCGGCACGCCTCGCCAGCTGCGGAAGTTCGTCATCGAGCTCACGGAACGGCCACGCGCCGACCTCCGAGGCCGGTCCGGGTCGGGTCTATCGTCCACCCCCCAGCGGTGCTGTAGCCCCGCCCCCGCTGCCGGCCCCAAGGGCCCCTCCGGCGACGCCGAAGGCCCGCCAGTCTAGCGCCCGTCGGGTCGAGCCCCGCAGCCGACCTCGTTCCAGCAGGCTGCGTCGACCGAGCATCCCGACCTCGCCGATTGCCCGGCGTCCGCGATCCGCCAGCGCGGCCTCCCGCGCGTCGAGCTCGGCATGCGGGTCAAGGCCCGTAGGTCAGCTCGACCGCATTCGTCAGCGTCGTCGTCTTGCACGCCGGCGGATCCCGCAGCCACCCCTGCACGAACGCCTTGGATCCCACCGACCACGGACTCCCGAGTTGCCCCGGGTTCGCCGCTTGGAAGGCCTGCCAGTCGAGGCTGAGCGCGCCGTTGCACGAGGTCAGCGTCCCGCCGCTTCCCTGTGCGACCGTGCGCGCCGTCGGCGCCTTCACGCACAGGAAGCTCGATCCGCCCGAGCACCACGGCTGCGGCAGCGGCGCCAGCGAATAGAACAGGATGCCCGAGCGCTGTCCCTCGACGGTCGCGACCGACACGATGCAGCCATTCGCCCCGCTCACGCTCGGATTCGCGCTCGCGCTGATCTGCGCGACGCACCCATATGTGCTCGTACCCGCCGTGCAGAACACGACCGGATTCGGCGTGCAGTTGCCGCCGATGCGGAACTTCCAATGCCGATCCGCGAACTGGAACACGCTGCCCCATGTCGAGCCGCCGTTCGTCGAGGCGCAGTAGGGCTGGCCGAGCCCCGCGTTGAGCGAGTCGACAGACGCCTGCCCGCCCGGCCCCGTCGACCACACGAACCAATAGGTCTGCCCACCGACGAGCGCCACGCTCGAGCCCAGCGGCGCCGGATACCACTGCTTCGCGCTCGTGATCGTCATGCTGCCCGTGCCGAGCAAGGCCGCCGGCCGGTTCGCCGCCGCGTCGTGCGACCACAGCGCCAGCCCCTGCACCCCGCTCGCCTCACCCGAATACACCTCGAGCCGCGTCGCCGTGAAGCTCGTCGGTGCCACGAAGCGAATCGCCACCTGCAGCGACCCTCCGATCGACACGCCGTCGTTGAAGTTCGCCCCATCGTTCTCCGCATGACACGGCGCCTGCGCCCGCACCATCCCCGCCAGCACCACCACCGCGATCGCCCAACCCATCTTCATGGCTCTGCCTTCTCCTTCCATACAAGCCTACGCCCTGCCCCGCTCCCGTGTTGCCCCACCTGCCCCTCCGCCTTTTTTCCGGCGGCTATCCATGCGCAACCATGAAACAGGCCAAGCCGAAATGTGACGCCTCAACTCGACGACGATCCGATCGGCACGGCAGCGCTTCGGGATTGCCGACATCAAGATCCGGCTACGGCTATGCAGGACCGTCCCTCTCAGGCCGCTTGGTGGGCGTCAGCCACGGTGAATGATCGCGTTGTTGAGCGCTTCCTCCACTCCGAAGATAAATCCGGCATCCTGACTCCTAACGGCTTCTACTTCCCCCGAAGCACTGCTGAGCAAGATCGTCAGGGTTGGCTTCTGTCGAGTCCACCAGAAGATAGAGAGCGCGACAAGCGGAATGCCTGCAATCCACTTCCCACCCAGCGAGGCAACAAGGCCCACGATCCCAAGAATGATCGGGCCTTTGCGAGATGGACCTATCGCGTGTGTGCCCACCGAAGTAACCCCGCTCATGGCATAGGTGCGGCCATACACGATGAATCGGGAGTTAGTAACCGTTACGCCCTTGTCGTCGTAGAAGACTGTCTCGCTCATGCTTCGCTCCTGTTGCAGCCGAAGGCCTCTCCGGCTCCGTGACACATGCTAGTTGTACTCGAAAGGCCCTTGCTTCGTGTCAGCTCTAGGCGTGGCCGTGACGAGCGTCGTGGAGATTGACTCACAACCGAGTGCGCATCACGGCGGCAGAGCTCTGTACCAGCTAGACCCTTTCGGCACTGAAGCCTATCTCTCCGTAGCGCCAGTATCAAGCTGCCAAACTCTCGTAGGCGGTACTGCAATCGCCCTCAGCCCAAACACCCGCACATCCACCGCCCCCACCACCGGCGCCCCCTCCACACTCCGATACCCCCGCCGCAGCTCCCTCACCTCACGTTGCACACGCGCGAGGTTGCCAGCGCTCGCTGCCGCTGTCGAGCTTCGTTCGCGCGACCCTAGCTAGGAGTTTGCCCAACCGCCTGGAGCGCGGCTGCCCAACGAGTGCGCAGGTGCGCCGCTGGGGCGACCGATACTCCGTCCGCAGATACTCCACCGCGGATCACCGCTCCTCCGGGCTCACCATTTTCTTGACGAGGCCCTTCAGGCGTCGCGCCTCGCTGACGTCCATGCCGCCGAACTTCGCCTTCCAGCGGTAGAAGGTCTGGTCGCTGATGCCGTGCCGACGGCACACATCAGCGGCTGACGCGCCCGCCTCGGCCTACTTCAGCACTTCGCCCGCCCGTAGAACGCCCTGCTCATCGCGTTTCCTC
>Ga0194131_10001235_pt1 | contig 44163 bp, 48 predicted proteins | sample TA2KigO120mmetaG_FD_148631 | JGI IMG/M metagenome (GOLD analysis project Ga0194131, IMG submission 148631) | Freshwater microbial communities from Lake Tanganyika, Tanzania - TA2015053 Kigoma Offshore 120m | ecosystem: Environmental > Aquatic > Freshwater > Lake | place: Tanzania: Lake...
CGCTCGCATAGTTACTCCACAATTCAATACCCGGCTCGTTATTATCCGTCGCATACGCTGCAACAATGAGTTTGGTCGCACCAGATGCACCAATCTCTAGTTTCGCCGCCGGACTCGTCGTCCCGATACCGACGTTGCCGGAGGTGTTGATGGTTATGCCAGTAGTAGCAGAGTTGTTCGCTCCGAGAATAAGCGCACGATTAGCTCCAGCCAAAAACTGTGTTGAGGTAACTGGCGTACCTCCCCATGTGACCTTGCCTATAATACCGTCATTGAAGTAAACAGTGTCCTCAAACGTAGATGTGCCGTTGACAGACAAGGTTTGTACAGGACTCGTCGTCCCGATGCCGACTTTGCCGTTCATATATGCTACCCCGTCACTGCGGAAGAAATGTTTGACATTGGAAGAGCCATCGACAATTTCAATACCTGTCGGACTACTTTGACTGCCAGAAGGCGAAAAACGTAACGCGCCATTACCGCCATAACCAGCATTGTTTGTTATATCCAATCCCCAAGACCCAACACCGGAGCGGCTCAGCTGAATGCCCGCCGCCCCACCCCATATATCCAAAGCATAAACTGGACTTGTCGTCCCGATGCCGACTTTGCCTCCTGCCGTGACGACAAAGTGAGTCGTGGTGGCCGAGGCGGTGGAAGAAGCGACGGCAAAGAGTGTGTTCGCATAGGTTGAATTAGCGAAGTTGTGGACGGAGAGTTTGGCGTAGGGCGAAGTGGTACCGATACCGACGTTGCCGGTGCTTGTTATCTGCATCCGAACCAAACGACTACCAGAGGTTTTATCAATGAACCCAAGTCCCGTATTTGCTATTCCATCCTGCGCAGGAAGGATGTGCCAGATGTTTGGCCCAGCCGTGTTTTCCAGTGTAATACCTCCACCTACATCGTTTGACCCCGAAATCGAAAGTTTTGACATAGGCGTCGTCGTCCCGATGCCGACGTAGCCAGAAGTATCGATGCGCATGCGTTCGCTTAGATTGGTACCCAACACCAAGGGAATAGAAGTGCCGGTGCCGACCACAAATGCGGAACCATTCTGGCCTTCGAGTAGCGTCTGCCCTGTCCGGTTCATGCCATAGCGCGTACCAGCCAGTGACGAGCCGCCCGCTGACACAAGGATCGAGGCACTGTCCGCCGCGAAAGTGGCTCCAGCATCCGACGCCGTGTCGGTGCTGGTCACACGCACCTTACCTTGCCCCGACGTGGTGTAAATGCTCAGATTGTCTCCGGGCGTCGCCGTCCCGATGCCGACTTTGCCTCCTGCCGTGACGACAAAGTGAGTCGTGGTGGCCGAGGCGGTGGAAGAAGCGACGGCAAAGAGTGTGTTCACATAGGTTGAATTAGCGAAGTTGTGGACGGAGAGTTTGGCGTAGGGCGAAGTGGTACCGATGCCGACGTTGCCATTCGAATCAATCCGCATTTTTTCTCCCTGATTGATCTCGAACGCCAAGGAGCTTCCTGATATATTAGTGTACATGCGGCAGGTGGCTGTCGCATCACGGTCGCAGTAGAGTGATGCGACTTCCCCGCCGTTATCGGCAAGGCTTAGAAGCGATGGGTAATTCGTGGCAGAACGAGCGACGATGGCGGCTCGCGCACTTGTATTGGCGACAAGGAGCCCGTCCCCATCAGTCGCACTCTGCACAGTCAATACTTTGGCCGGACTCGTCGTCCCGATGCCGACGTTGCCGGATGCATTGATGGTAAAGGGCTGTATGACCGCACTGCCGTTGTTGTACATTTGGCCAACCGTTGCCCCGCTGAAGAGCGAAACGGAGAAATCATTGTCATTGAATTGCGCAAATCCTCCTGTGGTACGGAGCGCGAGCTGACTACCGTCCATATTTCCCGCAAATCTTGAGACGCCGTTCCCCGGCACCATTACTACACCGTAACCTGCATTACTTGTACCGAATGCTACTGCGCCAGTCACATTTAGCTTGTTATTCCCTGGATCCGTCGTCCCGATGCCGACGTTGCCGCCGCTTGTGATACGCAGGCGTTCGGTCGGAGTCATGGTATTGCCTGCGGTAAGCCCGGAATCAGTGAAGAACTTGACGGCGCCACTCCCTCCTGTGTTCATCGTTATGAATGCAGCTGTCGCGGCTCTCGCAGTTGCGAAGGTTCCGGTGTTTGTGTTATCGCTTGTTTCGCCGCCAGCTGAAAGAATGAGCTGGTTGTCGTTGTGCGAACCGATATATGCGGCGTCATTGCCCTGATAGCCGCCAACACGGATATCTGGGTACCACACCGTTGCGAGAGGACGGCTGGTGGTGAGAGGATGCGACGGCCCCGTCGTCCCGATGCCGACGTTGCCGCTCACGTACGCGCTTCCATACACCGAAAGCGGCTGCGGAATCGCGTCTTTCGTGGTAGTCGCAATCGCGAGCGAACCGCGAAATGCAAATGGGCCGTTGAAGCCCTTGTCGTCAAAAATACCCGAGCGGAGCAGTGTGGGGCTAATATTCCCCCCTAAGAAGTCCATGGCGTTCATGGAGCCTTTTACGAACGCGGGACCCCAGACCGTAAGACCACGATGATAGGTGGAGTTCGGCGGCTTGTCGAATGGCACGTTATAGGTGGGGTCCGTACCGGTGTTCGCTCCTCCCATAATTACCGCGCCGTCGTTCCGGATTGAGAACACCGGCGGACATTGGCTCTGCCCTCCCGGACAAGGACTGTTTACTACCTTGAAGGCATACTCGCTTTGGGGACTTGAAGAACTCGTCCAGAGCGAAGAAGAGGTGATGATGATAAATCTTGCATCTTGGAATGGTGTGGAGGTGCCGATGGCAAACCGGCTGCTGCTATAGCTGAAGGCGCCGGGGCCAATACCGGGAGCGTTTTTGGGACCATCAAACGCCTGCGCCGAAGGCGCAGCGGCAAAGGCCGCAAGGATGAGAATGAGAAATGAGAATGAGGAACAGTGATAACGCGAGAAAAGGAATTTAACAAGCCTAATACACTTTCCCTCAAGCGCGGATTTGAGATGATTATTCAATTGCACGGAGTTGTATTCTTATTATACAGAGTTATCTTGACATCGAACTGTGGATAACGCGTATTACATTCATACAACAAAATGAGGGAGGTTATGAGGAGAGACGGGTCAGGTGCATTACAAAAGCATGAAGCCGCTTCGCAAGGCTTTCCCCCTCTCTTAAAGCCACTTCGTGTTCTTCTGAACTTATATATCCATCCGATAATGCACAATCAAGACAAGCAATAACCTCATCCAGCGAGCAGTGTGCACGGTTGATGTATACGCGAGTGTCTTTCTTTGTTATTTTATTCGCACCCTCGGCAATCGCCAGCACGATTGAATTCAAGGCTCTTTTAGTTTGATCGCTAAGCGCAAATAACTCTTCTTTTGGATATTTCTTGAGTAATTTCAGAATCTTTTTTCGAAACTCAAGCGAATCTTTATATACGTCCCAGTCCCGAAAGTAAAAGCCGTATTTGTCTCTCATTTCTTACCTTCCTTCATTCTCATTCTCATACTCATTCTCTTATTTCTTCGGTGCCACAATGATGTGTCCCTTCGGTCCTTTTTGGGGACCGCCGCAGCTTCCGCAATAGAATAGAAAATCGCTGGCGCTCGTCGCAGTGAAGGCTAGGGGCATTTTTTTCCCTTTCACGAGCGGGAAATTATATCCCAATTCCGGCTGAGTAAATTCGTAATCTTTGTCTGTGGCCGTAATATTCACGCGCACTGAATCTCCCTGGTTCACGATTACCGTATTGGGTACGAAGGCGTCCCCCTCCACTTTCATGTCGAATACTCGGAAATTACCCGCCGCGGCAGCGTCTCTTGCGACCTCGGTCGAAATTTGAGGGACTGCCACGTTTGCAGGCGCATTCTTAGCTCCCACTTCAGGCACCACTACGTTCACCGGCGCAGCTTGGCGCGTCCCCGACGAGGTAGGGGCGGATACCGGGGTGCCGGGTTTTGCTTCGGGAGTTCCCGAGGTCTTCAACATCACGGCGGCTATTCCCACTACTGCAACTATCACGATTCCCACGATCGCAATAACGAGGGCGGTTTTGTTGCTCATATCATTAGTGTATCACATCCAACTTATGACTTATGACTGATAACGCATGACTAGAACAGTGCTCAACAAAAAATCCGCCCGCATTACACGGACGGATTTTACTCACTACTTCTTGGTTCCGTTTGAGGGCTGCTGCTCTTGCTGGGGCGGAACCTGACCTTGGGGCGGAGTCTGTTGTTGTATCGAAGACGGATTGTCTATCGCCTTCGCCACTTGGCTGTCAGACTTGATCGGCGCCCAGAAAAGGATCTGCTTCGGGTTCAGGTATACATCCCCCGCCGGTCCCCAGAATACAGACGTAAATGGGGCGAGTCCCAACTGAGGCTGGTTGTCCTGTCCTACGCTACGCTGCAAGAACCAGGCGTGCGTAAGTTTGGGCCATGGGAACCAGGAAAGCTTGCCGAAATAAACGTCACCCGTTACCAGGAATACTGCGGTGTACCCCGAAGCGTCTTTTTTAGCGGAAAGGAGAGAACCTGCCCATACCCCCAAAAGCACAAGGACCAACACCAATACCCCAAGAAATATTTTAAATCGTCGCGTCATGGATTTGCGCGTTTCAAATTGGTAATTGCGGAGCGGTTGCTCCGGTTCGACTTTTGGTTCTTCAGGGATTCTGTATCTTGGCATAAATTTCTAATTTCTAATTGATCTAATTTCTAACTAATTCCCAATGTTCAAACCTCAATTTCTAGGAATTAGAAATTAGTAATTAGGAATTTTATTGATTATTGTTTTGGACTCGTAACTATTATGTGACCTTTGGGACCTTCTTCCGGTCCCCCACAGAGCGTGCAATAAAAGAGAAAATCTCCCTGACCTGCGGCGCTGAATCCCAACGTCTTCTTTACTCCCTTGGGAAGCTGGAGCTTAAACCCATAATCCGCCTGCGTGACATCATATTCTTTATCTACGGCCAGAAATTCGATCTTTACCGCATCTCCCTGCTTTACGATCACCGTGTCGGGAATAAATTTATTCTTTTCTACTTTTATCTCATAACTCCGAAACGTGGAGGTATTCGCTACATCTCCAGGGCCAGTCGTTTTGGGAATCGCGACATTTGCCGCTGCTCCCGTCGTTTTCTCATCGGGCACCACTATATTTTGAGGAGCGGCGGTGCGAGTCGATTCTCCCAGCGGCAATTGCTTTTCCGGCGGAATTACTTTTCCTGCTCCGACCGGCGAAGGCGAAGCGGGACGCTTCGAGGCGGCGAGAAAGGCAATTCCCGTGAGTACTACGATTCCCACCACTCCGGCGACCAGCACTTTTTTGTTCTCCACAACATTATCTTATTCTGTGGCGAAGTCACACGCAAATTGAAGTTGTACACAATGAGAAGAATGTCTTTGATTTATGACTAATGACTGATAACAAATAACCTATAACTTATGACGCACGACTTAGGACTGCTGGATAGACTTTTTAAATCCACCTAACTGGCGAGAAATACTACTTAGTCTTCTAAAGAGTATTTGGAACCGTTCGGGAGATAAAAATTTCCCTTTCATAAGAGTATCTAAAGCAGCCACCGTTTCATTAATGGAACCGATAGCAATATCAAAAAATCTATTTAATTCTTTGTCCGTATTTCTACCACTCCCTTCCGCAATATTCAGCACAATCGACAAGGCAGCGCGCACTATTTGGCTTCCTAAGGTAAATCTCAATGATTGTGGTAAGTCTTCAACAACCTTCAAAACTTCTAAAAATACGGACTGCGCATCTTTATAAACTTCCCATTCGAGAAAACGAAAGAGTTTTTGATGCTCCTTGTCATCAGTCATAAGTTATAGGTCATTAGTCGTCAGTAGATGGTTCTCCACGCATAGGAGTCGGCCGCGCTTTTGGCGCATACCTCTACCGAATCCTTCACTCCTCCGGACGCTTGTGTTACCCAAAACGTACCCCGCTGGTCCGCGTCACACGTAGGTTTCGAAGTGGTCGTGTTCAAGCGCACTCCCCCATTCACCTCCAGGGTTTGGCCGGGGTTCGATACTCCCACGCCCACATTCGCACCGCTGAAGTAAATAATATTATTGACTGAGCGCCATATTTGCGAAGTTACCCCCACATCGTAGAGGGCAGTCGAGGAAGGAATGAGGTTCGAATCGAAGGTCGCCGCATTCACCCGCGCCACGGCGGTGTTCAAGGTTTCGGAAAAACGCTCCTGAGCGTTCACGGTGTTATAGGCAATCGTGAAGGATACGCTCACCGAGTCCGAGGCCCGCGCATGCTCCCGCTTCGTAAACGAGATGTTTGAGACGGTAACTTTGCTCGAAGTAAGGGCGACGGGAGTCCCGCTGTCCGTTTCCTTGAGGTAGAGCACCCCGGCAGACGCGTAAATATAGAGAGGATCGGAAGACGTGGCGGCCATGCGAAGCTTCAGAGTGCTCGTCGCGGCATTGCCATCAAGCTCTATCAAGCTCGATTGTTCCACATAATACTGAACGGTCTGAAGGACGAATTGGCTTTGCTGGTTTACTTCAGCCGCGGCCGATTGCCGGACATGCACTCGCGTGATTGAAACCAAGATCGTGATGAACGCCACCACGATGAGCGTCAAAATCCCGGCGAAAATGATCAACTCAAAAATTGTAAAACCTTTTTGAGAGCGAGTAGCAAGTAGCGAGTAGCGAGTAGCAGAATGCAAGCGAGTAGCGAGTAGCAAGTAGCAAGTAGCGAAGAAGTGCTTCATCGAGTTCATTTTATCACATTACTTTCTAAGACTTCGATGTTTTTATTCAACATTTTCATAATTTCTTCCAATTCTATTACCAACTCCTCGTATTCCGCCGGAGTGATGTATCCCAAATCATGACCTATTTCCAATTGAGTCTCGAGTTCTGCGCCAGACCCATATGCTATCCGCAAAAATTGAGCTTTTTCCTTTTTAGATTTTCTCCTAAAACCTTCGGCAATGCCCGATGGAATAGAAACGCCTGCGCGGCGCATCTGACTCGTCAGTCCATAGAGTTCATGAGGAGGAAACTTTTCTGTAATTTTATACACTCGCACGGCATATCTTTTGGATTTTTGCCACACACCTAAATCACGATAGGACTGAATACTTCCATTCATTTCCTCATTGTAGCTTTTATTTTGCTACTTGCTACTCGCTACCTGCTACTTGCTCGTGTCTTTGGCGTCACCACAAACCGTCGCTGCGCTCCTGGAGAACCCTCGGTTCTCCACATCCGCCAGCTGGCGGACTTTCCTACACGGGGGAAGCCTCCCGCCCTCCCCCGACCCCGTCGCCTACGCTCCTTGAAACCCCTCGGTTTCAACAATACTTCCGCTACGGGGAAACTCCCGTTTCCCCGACCCCTTTCCCGATTTTTTTAAATCCCTTTCGCGTTTTTGGAGTAATCCAAAAACCTAGTCTCCACTTCCCGCCCAGCATGAGACGGGTTTGAGCTTCCAAGCCAGGCAATGCGCCGAAAAAGATGAGCGTGATGGGTAAAAGGAGCCACTCTAGAATGTATACGAATGCGTGGCGGCGCCGGAACCACGACGGGCGTGGGGGCAAAAGTGCCAAAGCAATTTCTGCAGCGGTGATAACTCCGATCATGGCCATAATCATAATCACTCGCGTAACACCACCGATGTTATAAGAAAAGAGCGATGAGCGAAATTCTTCCCCACCTATGAGAGAAGGCATCCACCCTAAGAAAAAGAGAATGAACGCATTAGTGGACCAGGAATGAAAGCCTTCGAGAGTAAGGAACGCCCAGTACCGCTTCTTTTCTTTGGGGATCAGATGATCCTTTTTAAAACCATGCAAGAGATAGGGCACATTCTCTACTCCCCACCCCCAGCGACGCTGTTGCCGATAAATATTTTTAAGCGTCCCCCAGAAGGTAGGGGCTACGTTCGCATCCATTCTCACAGGGAATGCCAAAGGTTCTACCCGAAAATTCCCGTGATAATGGAGAAAGGCCTGCCAAAAAATGCGCGAATCTTCGGAGACCACATCGCGATGCCAAAATCCTACGTCATTCAATACTTTCAAGGGCACCGATTGAGAAGAAAAAGTGGTGAGACGCTCGGGCCGCGCCTGCTGCATCATCTGCCAAAAGGTCGCCGAGAATGTCACGATGCGCGCAAGGAGGGGCGCTTCATAAATGTTATTCGTAAAGAGCGGAATAGGCTGATAAATCGCATGGAGCGGGTCTGGGGTTGTGAGATACGCATGCGTGAGGCGGGCAAAATACTGAGGAGGGGCTTGGGTGTCGATGTCGAAGGCGGACACCAACACATTCTCGTATGAGAATGTGTTGGTAGGATGAGAGCGGGAAGATAAAGGATGAGAATGAGAATTATGCTCATACTCATTCTTATTCTCGCGCCGTATAAGCGGATCAATCAATTCTTCTTTGGCGCGCTGGGTGGCCCAGGCAATATTTGCGCCTTTTCCGGGAATTTCTCCGGGGAGGCCTTCAGGATGGGTCGTTATAAGAAAACCGCCGAAAGAATTGCCGAATTCTTGCCGGATTTTTTCCACAACCCTCTCCGCTTCTTTTCCGGCTCGGGCCTCCGTCGCGAGCACCACCAAAAAATGTTCTTTGGGATACTCAGCGCGGGCGAGACTCGCAAAGCTTTCTCTTACTACCTCGTACGGTTCTTTATACATGGGGAAGAGAACGAGATGGCGTACTCTTGACCAATGACTAATGACTGATGACTGATGACTGTTTCTTTGGTCATATGTCATTTTGTCATGAGTCATAAGTTCTAGTTCCTTGAGCCAGTTCACCTTGAGGTTCGCTTTCATTTTTTTGAAAGCCGCCCGCATGTGAATGGATAGATAAATGGATTTAAGGAGCCAATAGACACCGAAAAGAACGACAAAAATCCCCACCGCTTGGGGGGCAAATCGAGAACCGATAAGAAGCAGGAGGATGGTTCCCCAGGCTAACGCGCCGGGGAGGAATTCGTAAAGGCGATATGGGGACGAGCGAGTAGCGGGTAGCATGTAGCAAGTAGCATGAAACAGGAGGGCACAAAACACAAGGATAATTTTTATCCTCCGCCTGCTACTCGCTACGTGCTACTTGCTATTTAGAAGCTTCCCATAAAGAGGAGGTGATCCAAGGAGAACGCTCCTCCGCCGAGCACTGTAAAAAGTACTGCGGCGCCCAAGAGCATAAGATCGAGCTCCCAACCTCCCACCAACTTTTGGCCGTTTTTAATCTTCCAAATCGTCGCTACGATGAACTGCACTACGAGAAGTGCTGCAATGAGTTGAGTGTAGAAACCAGCCATCAAAGCAATTCCTCCGAAGAATTCGAGGATTGCCACGATCGGACCCAATACATTCCCCGGCTTGAACCCCATAGCTTCGAAGTTCCGCGCAGTTTCTTCCCAATTCCTAATCTTCGGCCAGCCGTGGACTACGATAATCGCTCCAAAAAACACTCTCAAAATAAGAATCCCCCAATCGCTCCAAATATAGAGAAGAGGAAACATATGTTTAAATTACTAATTTCTAATTGACCTAATTTCTAATTGAATCCCCAATTCCTAGTCTCTCTTGGGAATTAGTAATTAGATATTAGGAATTTTATCCTAAGGACCTTTGGGATGAGTATAGCATACCACAGCGAGTAGCGAGTAGCAGGTAGCGAGTAGAAAACTTCCTCGGTAACGGCATCAGCTTTTTTCAGAGGAAACGTACTTGCTATTAAAAGAAGCAACAAACTCGCTTGTGCTCTCTTAAGACGGTTAATCGCCTTTAGAAAGTTAGGGGCGCATTTCATGTCATTAGAACATTTTGTAACGTTTCAGTTACCAACTCGACTCGACCAATATTCAAAGAGTTCCCGGAGTCGGCTTCCGCTATGTTTCTTGGCGGCAAATCCGTACGCCAGTGTCACTGCAATGCGGACCGGATTGAGTGGAACAAGCCCAAAACCAACCAACACCGGTTGCCCATAATCCGCAAATTTCTTGTCCTTCAATGGCTGTTCCCATTTTAGCGACGGGTGAGTTCGCCGCAGCACCTGGCTGAAATACATACCGATATCCATCGCTAATGAAAAAGTGCTGTTCGTCAATTCCGCATCGGGAATGTCAATCGGATAAGGCGAGCGAGTCGCAAGATCTTGTTGCTCTCCCACTGTTCGTGGTCGTGTTTCGACTTGGCCGAGGAACCACGTTCCAAGAATATCGAGCGACTGCGGCGTTTGGTCGGCAACCCAAGTTTCAAATCCGGGTGTCTGCGTAACCACTTCTTCTAACATCCCGATTCTGGTTGGCATGATATCACAAAACCATTGAAAGTAAGCATTGAGTTCATGCCGAGACATCTCTCGATACTTAAGCGAGAATGGCGGCTTTATAGTGGTGTATGCCATAGCTATTCGTGAATTATAACCGAGATTCCACCCTCCTCCAATGCTCGTCGCAGCGGCTCCGAAGGCCCTACTAAACCCGTGTCTGGGCTTCGAAAGAAGTGCCACGTCGCTCCTTCGATCTGGCCTGAGTTGACTAACTCCAAGTCTTTCTCGATCTGTTTACGTAAGGCGTATTTAGTTGTTGCTTCCTAACACTCGCGCTCCAAAAAATGGGCGCGACCTCCGACAGTGCAAATCCTAATGCTTTATTAGACAATAAAGCTTGCGAAAATGGGCTTAAACCCGTAAAATAAGCGGGCATTATAGGGCCTCATCGTCTAATGGCTAGGACATGCCCCTTTCACGGGCAAAATAGGGGTTCGATCCCCCTTGGGGCTACGAGTTAACTGTCTTGCGAGGAGTGATATTCTCTTGCAAAAATTCTTCAATTCGCAACACAAATTCTTCTTTCCTTCTTGAGTGGCTCTCCGCGATTACCACCGCAAATTCATATAATATTTCATTCGATATTTTGAGCCATTTTCGGTTCACAAAAAGAAAAGTAAGGAGTGTCATTACTGCAATTCTTTTGTTTCCATTCTTGAAAGGATGATTTTTAATCAGGAGATAAAAAAGAATCGCTGCCTTGCCCACTAATTTTTTATAGAGCGGTTTTTTGTGAAATGTTTGAAAAGGGGCGGCAATACAACTTTCAAGCACGTTTGGATACCTAGGACCGAAATCGGGAATAGGTTCATTCCATGTCATCAGTTCTTTCGCCAGCCCAAAAGCTATATACTCCACCTCCTTCAGAGATAACCTCTTGATGATCATTCTCTTCCTAATTTTTTAAACGCTTCCCCGTACTCCCGCACCGCTTTTTGGATAGCCTTATCAATTTCTTTTTTGCTTTCCTCCCCTATTACTTCCCCGAGAGCCTTGAGCACCTCTTCTTTAGGTACTACATAATTACGCCCCACTTTCATGGCTTTTATCTGGCCTTTTTTTATTTTTTTTTGCACTGCTATTCTGCTTACTTTAAGAATTTTGGAAACCTCGATTGTAGAGAGAAAATCATTCATTTTTATAGGTTAACATATGATAACCCATGAAACAACCCGTTTAAAAAGACAAACCCGACTTTGCAAGAGAAAATTCTTGTTATTGTCAGGTTATTCCCGCCATTCTCCTTGGATTTCGCAAAGTTCTTGGAACAACTTACGCTTTTGGGCGTGGAACGCAATGCTTGTATAAGCGAAAAAACCCTTGTATAACCCCGATAGTGAAAATTTGACTTCCTCTCCTATTTATCATGTTATTTTTAAAAACAAAATTGGTTTTATAAGGTAAAAGACAGAGAATGAAAAAAGGGCGGTTTTACTGGTCAAATTTCTACTACGGGGTATAATAAGGGCGTTTCAAAAATAAATGCAAACTTTATTGGATTTCATCCCTCGGGCCTATGCCGCCTCGAAAACTACCGAGGAAACTCACGCCGCACCCGGGATTTCCGGAGCCACTACGACCGCTCCTGTTGCCCACTCCGAGGCCCCCGGCATCCACATTTCCATCAAGGCAGAAGAGCTTTTCCGGATCGGTGATTTTCCCGTGACCAACGGGCTTTTTCTTTCTTTAATTATCCTTGTATTCATGGGAGGCGGGGCGATGCTCCTCGGCCGAAAGCTTTCGCTCATCCCGGGCAAACTCCAAAACGCGGCGGAGGCAATCCTCGGCGGGACGCTTTCCGTGATGGACAACATCTTGGGTTCGCGCCGGCAGTCGGAGCGATACTTACCTCTCATCGGTACAATCTTCTTTGTAGTGCTTTTCTCGAACTGGTTGGGGTTATTCCCCGGCGTAGGTTCGATTATGTTGTATGAAGGGAATCCGCCAACTGGCGGAGCTCCTCTCTTTCGTGCACCTTCGAGTGATTTGAATTTCACCTTAGCACTCGCGATCGTCACCGTGATCGCCACGAACATTTTGGGGGCGGTCGCGATCGGCATCGGCCCGCATATCGGAAAGTTTTTGAATTTCCGTTCTCCTATTGGGTTTTTCGTCGGAATCCTTGAATTTGTTTCAGAATGTGCGAGAATAATCTCGTTTTCCTTCCGTCTTTTCGGGAATATTTTCGCGGGAGAAGTGCTCCTCGTCGTCATTTCCTTCCTCCTCCCCTACCTTGTCCCTCTTCCTTTCTATTTCCTGGAGGTATTCGTGGGATTTATCCAGGCCTTCATCTTTGCCATGCTCGCGTTGGTATTTATCGGCATGGCGGTGCAGGAGCATGAGGCGGCGCACTGATGCAGAAAATAGAGAGTAGAATGAATACCCTTATAAAACAAATACAATAAACAAAGGTCAAACAATTAATTCATACAACACCATGGAATTAGAAGCAGTAAAACTTTGGGCAATGGGTATCGCGATGCTTGCAATGATCGGGCCCGCGATCGGCATCGGCCTCATTGGCGCGAAATCTACGGAAGCGATGGGTCGGAACCCGGAAGCCACCCCGAAGATCCAGACGGGGATGATCCTTTCGATTGCCTTCACCGAAGCTATCGCCATCTACGTGCTCGTGGTCGCGCTCATAATCAAATTCGTGTAAGGACAGAAAGTAGAAAATAGAAAGTAGAAAATTGAAGTAGGTTCACATGAATGAATTACTCTCACAATTAGGAATTGATTGGAGGCTCCTCCTCTCGCAGGCGGTGAATTTTGGATTACTTGTGATTATCCTCACCTTCTTCGCCTATAAACCTCTTCTTCGCCTCATGAAAGAGCGAGAGAGGAAGATTAAGGAGGGGCTCGCAAAAGCCGAAGAAGCCGAGGCGCAGCTTAAAGAAGCGCACACGCTGAAGATTCAAAAACTCAAAGAAGCCGACGCGGAGGCACTCACCGTGCTCCAGCAGGCGGACGCTCGGGCAAAAGCCTTCGAATTGAAGTGTGTCGAGACCGCCAAACAAAAGGAAGCCGAGCTCGTAGCAAATGCGGAGCGCTTGGCCAAGGCGGAACAGGAAAAAGTGGAGCAGGAAATGCGCCGGGAAGCGGTGACTCTCGTCAAAGAGGCGCTGGTGAAAACTGTGGAGTTGAATCCCAAGGCCGTGGATGAGGCACTCATCACGCGCGCAGTAGAACAAGTCGCGCGCGCGAACAAATAACTTATGACCTATGACAAATGACCTGTGCTTAGTTATAAGTCATTAGTCATTAGTTACACTCATGAAATACACTCCCCTACACTACGCTAAAGCCTTTCGTGCGGCAGTCGCAGCACATCCTCACGACAAAGAGAAGCTCGTAAAAAATTTGGCGAAGCTTATCGCAAAAAATGGCGATGCCGCCCATGCCTCGAAGATTCTCACCGCGACCGAAAAACTTCTTCGGACGGTGACAGGAGCGAGGAGCATTACCTTCGTTACCGCCCGTCCCTCGTCCGCGCCGCTTATGAAGACCTTTCATAAGCTCCTCAAGACTCACGACATCGTGCGGGAAACAACTGATCCTGCACTTATCGGCGGCGTAAAGATTCTTATAGACGACGAATTACAGTTCGATGCGTCGCTCCGCCGAAAACTTGGCAATCTTTTCGGCGACTTATGACTTATAACTTATGACAAATACGTTATAGGTTATCAGTCATAGGTCATTAGTCATTTAGTTAACACCATGTCATACGAAATAATCGAAAAACTAAAAAAAGAAATTGAAGGATTTAAAGAGAAGTCCGAATGGGAGTCCGTCGGGCGCGTCACCGAAGCAGGAGATGGCATCGTAAAACTCGTGGGCCTCAAAAACGCGCTGAGCCAGGAGCTTTTGACGATTGAAACGGATGAGGGACCGCGCCGGGCAATTGCCTTAAACCTTGAAGAAGAAACGGTGGGAGCTTTGCTTTTGGACGAAGCGGAAGCAGTCAAAACCGGAGACACCGTGAAAGGCACGGGGGAAGTGCTCTCTATAGAAGTAGGCCCTGCGCTCGTGGGCCGCGTGATCGACCCTCTGGGAGCGCCCTTAGACGGGAAGGGGCCGATATTTTCCGCCAAAGGCGGATCCGCCTCCGGCGGAAAAGAATCCGAATCAGTACGATATCTCCTTGAGAATAAAGCGCCCGGAGTGCTCGAACGGGAGCCGGTAGACACTCCTCTTCACACAGGGATTACCGCGATCGATTCCATGATTCCTATTGGCCGCGGCCAACGGGAGCTCATCATTGGCGACCGGCAAACCGGAAAAACCGCGATTGCCCTCGACGCGATTTTGAACCAGAAAAAAGATGGATCGCGCAAAACTCCCATCTGTATTTACGTCGCAATCGGGCAGAAGGAAGCGAAAATCGCAAGAATCGTCTCTCTCCTCGAAGAGAAGGGGGCAATGAAATACACCGTGGTCGTTTCCGCTTCGGGCTCTTCTCCCGCTTCGGCGTGGTACCTCGCTCCTTTCGCGGGTTGTGCCGTCGGAGAATACTTCCGCGATCGCGGGCAGGATGCGCTCGTCGTGTACGACGATCTCTCGAAACATGCATGGGGGTACCGACAAGTATCTCTGCTTCTCCGCCGCCCGCCGGGTCGAGAAGCGTACCCCGGAGATATCTTTTATCTCCATTCCCGCTTGCTTGAACGGGCAGCACGTCTCTCCAAAGAAAAAGGCGGAGGATCTTTGACCGCCTTGCCCATCATCGAAACGCAACTCGGCGACATCAGCGCCTATATCCCTACGAACGTAATCTCCATCACGGACGGACAGATCTTCCTTGAATCTCCCCTCTTCCACCAGGGAATACGCCCCGCGGTAAACGTGGGACTCTCGGTGTCCCGGGTAGGATCCGCCGCCCAAACTAAAGCCATGAAAAAAGCGGTGAGCGGTTTGAAGCTCACGCTTTCCCAGTTCCGCGAACTTCAGGCGTTCGTGCAGTTCGCCTCGGACGTGGATGAAGCCACTCGTGCGAAGATCCGCCGCGGACAAATCATCACGGAGGCATTGAAGCAGGACGATCAACAACCGATTTCTTTCGAGAAACAGGTGGTTCTTCTCTACGCGGCGCTCAAGAACACTTTCGACGCCCTGCCGGTAGAAAAAGTACGCGCTGCGAAAGATTCATTCCTGGACATGGTAGAGAAGCTTCACGAAGAAGATATCCTTAAGCCCATTCGTGAATCGAACGACATCAAGCCCGAGATTGAGGAACGCATTAAAAAGGTGATGGAAAACTTTAAAGAGAGCGCTCAAGCATGAGAATGAGAATAAGAATGACATCATACTCATACTCATCTCTCATTCTTTAATACGATGTTTCAGTTCATCAAACAACGGATGAAGGGAGCGCAGAACATCTCCCAAATCACGAAGGCCATGGAACTGGTGGCCGCCACGAAGATGCGGCGGAGCCAGGAAATCGCCCTTCGTTCGCGGCCCTATGCGTATGCGGCGCTCGATCTTCTTCGCACGCTCGCTACACTTGAGGAAACCGATAAAACCCCTCCTCTTCTTCAGAAACGATTACCTGCGCGAACCGCGGTCGTCCTCGTGACTTCCGACAAGGGACTCGCAGGGTCCTTTAACAGCAGCGTCCTCCGCCGCTTCGATCAATTCGCCAAGAAGGAAGGCGTCACTCCACAGAATCAGAATTATCTTTTTGTGGCCGTAGGTAAGAAAGCGCACGCGCATCTCGAAAAGCAGGGTTTTGCAGTACTTGAATCTTTTGTTCGCGCGGGAGACTACACCACCCCCGACCAAGTGAGCCCCATCGCTTCTGTTTTGGAACGGCAGTACGTTGCGGGAGCTATCGATCGAGCGATTGTCTTCTCTACCCACTTTCGCACCGCGCTCACCCAGGAAGTCATCGAACGGGAAATCTTACCCATCGAGCCTGCGGCGCTTACCGATCTTATTAACGAGATTGTGCCGGAGACGGGAAGGTTCTCGGAATTGAGAATTGAGAATAGTGAATTGAGCAAGGAAGCTCCGAAAAGCTTCCTGATCGAGCCAACGCCCGAGCGCGTGCTCGGCGCCATCGCGTCGCACCTTCTTCATATGCAGGTGTATCACCTCTTTATGGAAGCCAATGCCTCGGAACATGCGGCTCGCCGCATGGCAATGAAGAACGCTTCGGAAAATGCCACGGAGCTTGTGCAAACCCTCACCATCACGTATAACAAACTGCGTCAGGCCGCGATCACCAAAGAAATCACGGAAATCGTTGCGGGCGCAGAGGCACTCAAAAACTAATAACTAATGACTCATAACCTATGACAAAATACAATATTCAAATAATGGTCGGCTGTTATTAGTTATAAGTTATTAGTCATAAGTCAATTACCATGAAAAAAGGAAAAATAGTACAAATCATTGGGCCCGTGGTGGATGTGGAGTTTAGCGCGGAGGAAAAATTACCTCCAATCTACAACGCGCTCGAAGTTAAATCTAAAAACAGAACAGTAGTGCTCGAGATTATGCGGCACCTTGAACCAGGGAAAGTGCGCACAATTTCCCTAGAGTCCACTGACGGATTGGAACGAGGCGCGGAGGTAACAGACACTGGTTCTATGATCACCGTACCGGTGGGTCCGGATGTATTGGGAAATCTTTTCGACGTACTGGGCCGCCCGCTAGGAACTCCGACGGACACATTCGCGAAGCGCGGCGCGCAGGGCAAAAAACTTCCCATTCACCGCCACGCTCCTCCCCTTTCCGAACAATCCACGAAAGCGGAAGTGTTTGAGACGGGCGTAAAAGTAATAGACCTTATCGCCCCCTTCATCAAGGGAGGAAAGGTGGGACTTTTCGGAGGTGCAGGTGTAGGGAAAACCGTACTTTTGAAAGAACTTATTCGAAACGTAGCCGAGGTTACGAAGGGGGCTTCGGTATTTGCCGGAGTCGGAGAACGCACCCGGGAAGGGACCGATCTTTTCCTTGAGATGAAGGAATCGAACGTGCTCGACAAGACCGCCATGGTCTACGGACAAATGAACGAAGTGCCCGGAGCTCGCGCCCGAGTCGCGCTTTCCGCTCTCACGATGGCCGAGTATTTCCGCGACGAGGAACACAAAGACGTGCTGCTCTTCATCGACAATATTTTCCGATTCTCTCAGGCGGGACTCGAGGTATCGACGCTTTTGGGCCGAATGCCCTCGGCCGTGGGATACCAGCCTACCTTAGCATCGGAGATGGCAGAACTTCAGGAACGGATTACTTCGACTACAAAAGGGTCAATCACCTCGGTACAAGCTATTTACGTGCCGGCCGACGACATCACTGACCCTGCGCCTGCTACGACCTTCAGTCACCTCGACTCCACAATCGTGTTGGCTCGGGCGCTCACGGAAATCGGAATTTATCCTGCGGTGGACCCGCTTGCCTCGGCATCGAGCGCACTGGACCCGAAGATCGTAGGCCGCGAACACTACGAAGTAGCAAGAGAAGTACAGCGAACGCTCCAGCGCTATAAGGAACTTCAAGACATCATCGCTATTCTCGGTATCGAAGAACTTTCGGACGCGGACCGGAAAACCGTAGACCGTGCGAGAAAGGTTCAGCGATTCCTTTCGCAGCCCTTCTTTGTGAGTGAAGTCTTCAATGCGATTCCCGGGCAGTATGTTCGCCGCGAGGATACCATCAAAGGATTCAAGGAGATTCTCGAAGGCCGGCACGATGCGCTTCCCGAAGACAGCTTCTATATGAAAGGCACGATCGAAGATGTAACAAAGACCACGTAATAATGAGTATGAGAATGAGTATGATATCCGCTCATTCTCATTCTTATTCTCATCCTGATGAAACTTAGCATCTATTCGCTTAAACAAGTGCTTTTCGAAGGAGAAGCGGAATCGGTGAATTGTGCCACCGAAGGGGGCGAAATCACGGTACTCGATAATCATGAGCCGCTTATTGCGACGCTTACGCCGGGCACTATCACGGTCAAGGATGCGGCGGGAAAAGAGCACTTCATCCCCGCGGGCGCAGGTTTTTTGGAAGTAACGGCGGAGAATGCGACGAAGATTTTGGCGGATGAAGTGGACACGGAAAATAGAAAATAGAGAGTAGAAAATAGAAGCCTGCATGCATTTTGAATCATTCTACTTTCTACATTTCTAATTTCTATTTTCTTATATGTTGATTCTCGGCATTGAAACCAGCTGCGACGAGACTTCGCTGGCGCTCGTAGAAGCAGAAGGAGGGCTTACGAAGCCCCGGTTTCGAGTCTTGAAGAATCTCGTTTCCTCTCAAATCAAAGTCCATGAGCCATTTGGCGGCGTAGTTCCTAACTTGGCCAAAAGAGAACATCTTAAAAATCTTCCAATACTCTATCGGAAGATTTTTGGCGAATTGGGAATTGGGAATTGGGAATTGGGAAAGAAATCCGACTCAATTCTCAATTCTAAATTCAATATTCTCGACGTAGATCTCATCGCGGTGACCGTCGGCCCCGGACTCGAACCCGCTTTGTGGACAGGAATCACTTTCGCTGAAGATTTGCAAGAAAAGCTCAAAATCCAAAATCCAAATATCAAACTTATTGGAGCAAACCATCTTGAAGGGCACCTCTACAGTTTTCTTCTTTCAAAGAAAAAGAATGCTTCCCACTTCTCACTTCCTACTTCCAAACTCTTCCCGGCCATTTCGCTCATTGTAAGCGGCGGACACACTATCCTTTTGCATGTGAAAAACTTAAAGGCCTGGAAGAAGCTGGGCGAGACGCGCGATGATGCGGTGGGAGAAGCATTCGATAAAGTCGCGCGACTTTTAAAACTCCCCTACCCCGGCGGCCCTCAAATCGAGAAACTTTCCAAAGAAGGCAATGCGAAGGCCGTAGAATTCCCGCGGCCGATGCTCCATCAGAAAAATTATGATTTCAGCTTCTCGGGGCTGAAGACTTCCGTCCTTTACTTTTTGAAAGAACAAAAAGTAAAGGGAATTGAGAATAGTGCATTGGGAATTGGGAATGAATCCGACTCAATTCGCAATTCTCAATTCACAATTCAGGATGTGAGTGCAGGTTTCCAGGCCGCTGCCATAGAAGTGCTCGTCAAAAAAACCATCCGGGCCGCACAAGAATTCGGGGCGAAATCGGTGATGCTCTCTGGCGGCGTCGCGGCAAATAAAACCCTCCGTAAAGCGCTCGAGAAAGAAGCGAAAAAAATCGGCGCGAAGTTTTTTGCGCCGGAACCCGAGTACAATACCGACAATGCCGCGATGATCGCGGTGGCCGGATATATGGCACATCTCCGCAAGAAAAAGTTTAAGTTGGCAGCGAAAGGGAGTTTGAATATCTAGGTTAAGAAATTTTTGACCCAGGAATCTTCGCGAAGACCCCTGGGTCGTTTTGTTGTGTAACTCCCCCGCCTAGGCGCTAGGAGAGTAACTGGCCGGCCGCTCAGAAAGAGCGGAGAATAGCTTTGTCACCACTGTCCCTGGTGGGCTTCCCTTCTCAAGCCATTCTGATCCCGTCAGGAAATCCCCTGCCACCGCCACCAGAAAAGGCACCCGTTTAGGTGCCCGCGGCGCGTGGTTTTCAACTTCCACAATTGCCATAGCTGGGATGTCCTGACCTACTTCGTCGGAAGTGGAAAAAGTTCCATCCGACATCCTTATTCGCCGTGCCATTGCCATATAATAGTGTCTGTCTATCGGGACAGATTTCCGACCACTCGGCGTGGCAACCAGCTCATACCTTCTCTCATGAGCTCGAGGGTTGCTTCGATTCGTGAGGAATCTGGGCTTCAAGGCATGCTCGTCTGGCCTGTGCATCGTTATCAAGGAACACACTCGCGTCCCTAGATATTCCAGAACAATAGGTTCCAGAATTGGAACCAAAATACCACAGTTCCTCTTACTTTTCAAATCTCTCAAATGTGTCGAAATTTAGCATAGGGCGATGTGGTAAAATTGACCTGCATGAGCCAAGAATTGGATCCGCGATACGACCATAACGCGATTGAAGATTCCATTTATAAAAAATGGGAAAAATCCGGATTTTTTAATCCGGACAACTTGCCTTTCGGCAAGAGCAAAGAGCAAAGAGCAAAGAGCAAAGCTAAGAAGAGTAAGAAGCAACCCGCTATTAGCTCTACGCCATTTGCTATTATCATGCCTCCCCCGAATGCGAATGGCTCGCTGCACTTAGGGCATGCGGTATTTGTGACACTTCAAGACCTTATGATCCGCTATGCGCGCATGAAAGGCAAAAAGGCCTTATGGCTTCCCGGCGCGGATCACGCGGGATTCGAGACACAGGTCGTGTTCAATAAAAAACTGGAGAAAGAAGGGAAAAACTGGTTCACGATGGACCGCGAAGCCCTTTATCGCGCGATTTGGGAGTTTACTCAGGAAAACAAAAAGATTATGGAAGGGCAACTCCGGAAGTTGGGAGCGTCCTGCGATTGGAGCCGCGAGAAATTCACGCTTGATCCGGATATCGTGAAAATCGTCTACAACACCTTCGAACGGCTCTATAAAGATGGGCTGGTGGTTCGGGATGAAGCGCTCGTCAATTGGTGCCCCAAACATCAGACTTCTCTCTCTGATCTCGAGATAAAAGATGAGGAACGTGCCGAACCTTTCTATTATTTCTATTATGGCCCTTTTACTATTGGCACGTCGCGGCCCGAGACTAAGTTCGGAGATAAATATGTGGTAATGCACCCCGATGATCCTCGCTACAAGGAATATAAAGATGGAGAACAGTTGCACCTTGAGTGGATCAATGGCCCTATCACCGCAACTATTTTAAAAGACAACGCGGTGGACATGGATTTCGGGAGCGGGGTGATGACTATTACGCCTTGGCATGATCCGGTGGACTTTGAGATGGCTTCCCGACGCGGACTCGACAAGGAGCAGGTTATCGATGAGTATGGGAAACTGCTTCCTATCGCGGGAGAGTTTACCGGAATGAAAATTACCGAAGCTCGCCTCAAGATCGTGGAGAAGCTGCGTTCGAAGGGACTTCTCGCCCGCATAGACGAGAACTATAAACACGTCGTGCGTACCTGCTATAAGTGCAACACGACGATCGAACCTCAAATCAAAAAACAGTGGTTCGTGCGAGTGAATAAAGAAGTGGGAAGTGGGAAGTGGGAAGCAAACAAATCTCTCGCGGGAATGGCCATCGAGGCGGCCAAATCAGGGAAGATAAAATTTTTTCCGGCGCATGCGAAAAAAATCTATCTCCATTGGCTCCTGAATATCCGCGATTGGAACATCTCCCGACAAATCGTATGGGGAATCCGCATTCCCGCGTGGTTCTGCGCTACCTGCAGCGAACCTAAGGTAAATATCACTCCACACGCGAAATGGTTCTTTGTACGCCACGCGTCGACCGATTGGAATGAGGACGTGAGGAGCATCGGCCAAGCCGATCCCCCACTCTCGGAACAGGGCCGCGCGGAAGCCAAGCGAATGGCGGAAAACTTCAAAGGCAATAACGTAGATCTCATCATCACCTCCGACTTGAAGCGGGCGCGACAGACCGCCGAAATGATTGCGGAGGTCACCGGGGCGGAAATAATCGTAGACCGAAAATTACGGGAACGGCACCTGGGGATCACTCAAGGCATGCCCAAAACGGAGCGTAATAAACTTTATGGAGATTTACTTTATTCCTATGACGGCACGCCTCCGGGAGGAGAAAGTTTTAAAGATGTAGAAGAGCGCGTCTGGACCAGTTTCAAACAATACCGCGCACTCTATCGCAAAAAGAATGTGGTCATTATCACGCATGGCGGGCCTATCCGTATGATCCTTAAACAAATCAAACAGTGGGATATGACACAAATGCTTGCGAACGAAGCGGGAGCTTCGGGCGTCATACAGCTTGATGTCGCCGATCCGTGTAAGACATGCAAAAGCGATCTCTTCGAACAGGACCCGGATGTGTTCGACACCTGGTTTTCGTCCGGCCAATGGCCCTTTGCGACTCTTATGACCGGCAAGAAAAAAGATCTTTCTACTTTTTACCCGACCAATGTGATGGAAACGGGGCACGATATCCTTTTCTTCTGGGTGGCAAGAATGATCATGCTGGGGCTTTACCGCATGAAGGAAGTTCCTTTCCATACGGTGTATCTCCATGGACTCGTACGCGATAAGGATAGACAGAAAATGTCTAAATCCAAAGGCAATGTGATCGATCCCTTGGGAATGGCCTCGGAATACGGGACTGATGCGGTGCGCATGGCCCTTACGGTCGGCAATATGCCCGGACAGGACTCGACTATTTCCGAAGACAAGATTCGGGGTTACCGCAACTTTGCCACGAAAGTATGGAACATAGCCCGTTTCGTTCTCATGCATCGGAACGAAACGGAAAGTTCAAAGTTCAAAGTTCAAATTTCCAAATTACGACCAGCACTTACTGCGACGGATAAAAAGTTCTTGAAAGAAGCGAAACGAATAAAGGCGGAAGTAGGACGACATATCGAAAAATTCGAATTTCATTTGGCGGCGGAGAAAGCGTACCACTATATCTGGCACACCTTTGCCGACAAAATTATCGAACATTATAAACCGGCCCTCAAAGTACTTATGCCTATCTCCCCTTCTCCAGAACCTACTGCATCGCAAGCGTCTTCTCCTACTCCTATTAAAGTTTCCGCTCGTGCCCTTCAAAAAGGAATAGTGGCGCAACATGTGCTCCAATCAATTTTGGAAGATTCGCTTACCATGCTTCATCCCTTTATGCCGTTCCTTACTGAGGCCATCCATGAAAAAATCGCTTCCGAGGAACTACTCATCGTGAAGCAATGGTGATCTTGGCTATTCTTTTAGGCTTACTCCCCGGAATCATATGGCTTCTTTTTTATTTGCGGGAAGACTTCCATCCCGAACCGAAACGTTTGCTTTTCTACACCTTTCTCGCGGGAGCTTCTTTTTCCATCTTTGCCCTTGCAGCCCAGCTCATTCTTGACTACTTTTTCCCCGGGCTCGGCATCAGCACTCGCAATCCCACTCCCTTTGCCCTTGTCCTTCTCGCCGGAATCGAAGAAGTGGTGAAGTTTGCCGCGGCCTATGCGGCAATCCATAAAAATCCCGAATTCGATGAGCCGGTGGATGCGATGATTTATATGGTGGTAGCTGCGCTGGGATTTGCTACCGTAGAGAATATCGGGGCGGTCTCCGGCCTCTCGTATCACGTGGTGTTCTTCGGGAACGTATTTGAGACTCTTTCGCTGCGGTTTGTAGGCGCCACCCTCATCCACACCCTAGCTTCAGCCATCGTAGGATACTTCTGGGCCGTAAGTATCCGAGATTTCAATCTTCACCGCTTCGTAGTATGGGGATTGCTCCTCGCCACAATATTGCATGCCTGTTTTAACTACCTTATACTTTCTTATGAAAGTTATGCGTATCCGATTCTTTTAATGCTCGCCGCTGGATTTTTTGTACTGAACGATTTCGAGAAACTCAATAAAAAAACGTTATAACCATGCCTGAAGAATTAGACACACAAGAAGGAGCGGATATGGAGATTCCTCAAGAGGACTCTTCCGCAGAGGGCGTAAACATCGCATTCACGAAGGCGGGAACCGGAGCCTCTCGCGCCAAGGAGCGCATAGAGGAAGATGAACCGGAGGGGCAGCTTACCATCGATGTGTACCAAACTTCTTCGGAGATTGTGATCGAATCCACCATTGCGGGAGTAAAGCCGGAAGAAGTAGACATCGACGTCACGAGTGATTCCGTCACAATCCGAGGCACACGCCGGCGAGAGAAGGAAATCAAAGACGAAGATTATATCTACAGGGAATGTTATTGGGGTAGATTTTCCCGTTCCGTGATTCTTCCTCAGGAAATAAACCCGGACGAAGCAGAGGTGTCATTCAAAAACGGCATCCTTTCCATCCATCTCCCCAAGCTTGTACGGAAGCGCTCGAAAAAGCTCAAAATAAAGGCGGATTAAGATTTTCTCCCGGGGTTGCAAATCCCCTAGAAAACGGGTAGAATATTCCCGCTTAGACATTTATCCATAAATCCCATGCGGCAATGCGCAATATGTGAAAAAGGCTCGGTAATCCGCGGAAAACGGCTCCTTCTTCGTGGGCACTATAACCCCGTTTCTCGAAGCCGAAAGTATCCTAACTTGCAATGGGCGCGCGTAGCGGGCGTCCGGAAGCGCATTTGCGTGGCGTGCCTCAAGACCCTCCATAAAAAGCGAGTAGCGAGTAGCACGTAGCGAGTAATAGAAAATGGAACCCTCAAAAGGGTTTTATTTTTTGTCTCATGGTGGTAGAATCGAGACGCTCCATTCGGGCCGGAAGCAGAGCTTCGACCCGGGCATTCGGGCCGTAGTATACCGGTAGTACGAGCGCATGGGGTGCGTTTAGACCGGGTTCGATTCCCGGCGGCCCGACATTAACACAAAGACCAACCGTAAAGGCTGGTCTTTGTGTTAACTGACGCAAGGGAATCGAACGAGCGGATGGGGTCGGGAAACCGCGATCGGTTTCCAAATTTAACTTTCCAGTTCCCACCCCGCAATTTCTTTGAGGTATTTTAAAATCGCATCACTTGCCACTGCGAGGGCTTGGGTTTTATTTCCTGCTTTATATGCATGCACGAGCCCTATCACATATCCATTCCAAATTACGGGCGAGCCTGAGCGGCCTCCCGAAATTTCCATGTTGATATCGAGCGTAAAAGGCACATCCCTGAACGCCCTATCCCCTGTTCTTATCTTTTCCAATTGCCCCACGGCTCCCAGCATATAGATCGAAGAGAATAGTTCATTTAAGGCCGCGGTAACATCCCCTGGCGCACCATACGAGAGTACTTGTTGGCCCACCTTTACATTATTTTTCGTAGGCAGTAGTTCGGCGTAGGGAAAAGCGGAAGGCACGGCATATACCCCGAATGTTTTCGCGTCTTCAGATAACCCGGTGATTTTTAAAATCGTGAAATCTCCATAAAGCCTTTCTCTTTCGCTCCAGCCGTTCCACGAAGGTTCATACAGGGGCTCTGCCGTAAAGCTCAATATTGGAATTCGTATAGTAGGGTTGATCGCTTGGATTTGGGGGGCCGTAGGAAGCACGATATCCTTCGGGACATCTCCCACCACACATTCACTACTTTTGCTCGTGATCGTGAATTGTATTTCTCCGTACCCTACCGTAGTAGTGGCTTTCTCAATGTAAGTTCCCCCCACATGTTTATTGGTGAGTATATAACCACGCTTGTCGATAATCACTCCGGTTCCCCGGCCGTATCCCTCTTCTTTTACCGGAGTAAATTCAGGATCTGAAGAGGTATATTCCTGAGTAACCTTACACAAAATCCCTACGAGGACTCCGGCTGGAAAAATTTTAGGAGTAATAGGCACGACAGTCACTGTAGTCGTCGCCGGCAAAGAAGAAGTCGAGGCTGAAGAGGCGGTTTTGGCCGGGATAGGAACTATTTGAGGAAGTGTGGAGGTGGGTGGAGCTGGGGGGAGATTTGAAGCAGGCGAAAGTTTGGGAGAAGGAGGCTTGGGAACTATCGGAATGGAAATAGTAGATGTAGGTGTATCTGTACTTATGGGCGCGCTTGAGGTTTCCAAAAATATTTGGGTTTGCACGGGTTTTGCTACCGGAGCTCCCTTAGGCAGCTGCTTCAAAGCTAAATACGTGCCTATGCCCGCAAGGATCGCGCCTATGAGTCCCAGCACTATTTGTATGTATCCGCTTCGTCCCGACATGGTCCGAACAATACCATTTTTCTTTAAATATTCAATGGAGCATCGCGACTAAGTAAGGCTACAATTTAGTCATGCGCCACATACGGGCATTCATACTGCTTATAATTCTCCTCGTGGGAGGTTACATTCTTTTGACTTCCTCTTCCGAAACTCCTTCGCTCATTACCGAAAATGAAAACTTCATCGAGGAGCAGATCCAAGGAATGTCTCTCGATCAGAAAATCGGGCAGCTTTTGATCGTAGGCTTCGAAAACCCTCACCTCGACAATCATATTCGAGAGATGATTACGCGCCGCTACATTGGAGGCGTGAATCTTCTCGCTCGAAACGTGCAGGACAAAACTCAAATTACCAATCTTATCCGCAACCTTAAAATACTTAACATCTCGCGATCTCCAATTCCTCTTCTTATCGCCGCAGATCAAGAAGGAGGGTCCATCGTGCGGTTTAATTTCATGAAAGAACTCACTCCCCAATCCAAAATCACCAATGCCACGAGCGCAGAGCGCGTGGCTTATATTCGCGGAGGGGAACTCAAAGAAATTGGAGTGAATATGAATTTCGCCCCGCTCGCAGATTATGTAACCAGCACTAAAGCCTATCTCTGGCCGCGAGTTTTTCATGGTACTCCTTCCCAGATAACGGAATGGACCGAGGCCATGCTCCAAGGCTATTCCCGCGCAGGAGTGATACCTGTGCTCAAACACTTTCCCGGTTACGGAAATGTTACTCCCGATCCGCATGCCACAAGCACCCTCCTTAATTTATCCGATACAGCCCTCGAGATCCACCTCTCCCCTTTTCGAGAGCTTATTCGAACAGGCGATGTACCCGCCCTTATGACCGCGCATATAATTATTCCGCGGGTGGATTCTCGCCCCGCTACTTTTTCTTCGCGATTTATGGAAATACTTCGCAATGAGTGGAAATTCGAAGGAGTGATCATTACCGATGATCTCGAAATGGGCTCAACTGGCTTCTCTGAAGGTGATGCTGCTCTTGAGGCCCTCAAAGCCGGAGGGGATATGCTCATTCTCACCAAGACCCCCGCCAAACAAATTGCGGCATTTGAGAGGCTAAAAACCGCCGTGATCGAAGGCGACATCAGTGAAGCTCGGCTTAATATGTCTCTTCGGAGAATTCTTAAGCTCAAAGCAAATCTATGAACTCCCCTATCTTAGGGATGGCAATAGGAGGGCTCACGAGGAAATGGGGCATTACAGAAGCAGTCCGCTTGGTGCGGGAAGCAGGATACAATGCCATCGAACTTAGCCCCAAGCATAACGTGCAAGTTTTAAGAGAATTGGCCGCAGCAGAATTGGATACATTTTCTTATGTGAGTATTCATGCCCCTATTCTGCCTTATGGAAATAATGCAGCCACCAGGGAAGTGTTTGAGGAATTTGCGAAATTTCATGCGCGGCGCCCGATCAAACTTGCGGTATTTCATCCGGACCCTGTAGAAGATTTTGATGTATTTCGCTCGGTACCTTTCCCGGTAGCTTTTGAGAATATGGATTGGCGTAAAACTTCTCACCGCACCGTGGAGGATATGCAGAAGGTCATGACGCACGATCCTCACTTTAAGTTCGTGCTAGATGTGAATCATATTTATACAAACGACAAGACGATGGCGTTGGCTCAAGAGTTTCTCGAAGCTCTCCACCCGCGGCTCGCGGAGGTGCACTTGAGCGGCTTTACTACAATTCATGATCCCCTCTACCACACCAAGCAGGATTTTCTTATCACTTTAGTAAAGGACCTTTCGCAACCCATCATTCTCGAAGGCGTAGGAGAAAAAGAAGAGCTCCGTCCCGAGCGCGAATATGTGCTACAGTTACTGGGATGAATCCCGTTAGAGACACCAAATTAAGATAACTATGTTTATATTTTTCTTTTCCATATCAAAAAAGTTTATGAGTACCAGCCGTCGTTATTACGGTTCCGCGATCGGAACCTGTCTCTAACGGGATGGATCTTACTCAAAAAAAATGCGTAGCGTGCGAAGGCGGGATTCCACCTTTAAATGAGCGACAAGTGGAACGATATCATGCAGAAACCCCCGAGTGGACGGTTATCGAGAATAAAAAGATAGTACGGACCTTCACCTTCAAGGATTTTGCTCACGCTATGCAATTCGTAAATAAAGTGGCGGCGCTTGCCGAAGAAGAAGGACACCACCCGGATATCTCGATTTCCTGGAACAAAGTAGCCCTTTCGCTTACCACGCATGCCCTTAAGGGCCTTTCGGAGAATGACTTTATTTTGGCCGCAAAAATCAATATGCTATAAAAAACCCAAGCGCAAGCTTGGATTCTTTATATCCCGCCCGATCGATAGCCCGGCATTGTACCAGGTGGTGGAGCTCGGAGTATGCCCACGGGCATAATCGCTACTGCCCCTCCAGATCGAATTGTTTTGATCGAGCATCGTAAGCGGGACACTTATACTATACACCTTCAATAAGAAATTTCTATGAACATCCACACTCGTCGCCGGCTTTTTTATGGGTTTTGCATAGCTTTTCTCGTGATCGGCACGAGTACCGTCCTTTATACCCAAGGATGGCGGGTAGATTTTGCGAATTGGAGTATTAAAAAGGTGGGGGGCATCTTCGTCCGCAGCTTCCCGCGAGAAGCCTCTATTTTTCTCGATGGTATATCCATTGGAAATGCTTCCTGGTTTTTGAGAAATGGCACCTTTATCAATAATCTCTTTCCCAAGACCTATGAACTTACTCTAGAAGCTCCGGGTTTTCGCTCCTGGACTCGGCACATACCCGTAGCGCCTGCCTTTGTGTATGAGATCTCAAATGCGGTCCTCGTACCTTCTCTCCCCCTTATCCCTCCTTCGTCCACTCTTCCCATATCCCTCCCGAGATCTTTTGCCCCTTCCTTTCCTTCGCACATTGCTACCTCGTCTCGATTTACTGCCGAAATCAAGAATAACGCGAGAAGCAGTTCTACTGTTCTTATTTCGGAAATCACTTCCCCTACCTCTTCCATCGAACTTATTTTTTCCCATCCCCTCTTTCATGTCCAATGGAGCGGCCGAGGCACGCTGGGTATTCTCGAACAAAGCGGAGCTCTTTGGGAATATGATCTTACTTCCAAAACTCAGGAAAAAATTGCAGATGATGTCCGGTACTTTGCATGGAACACAGACGGCACAAAAATTGCTGCACTCGAACAGCGCTCTTTTGAAGTGTTCGATAGACTGAATCCCCAAGAGGGATACCGAAGATTCAATATCCCGGCCATTCAGGAGGCGGAGCGCGTTTTGTGGTACAAAGACGATCTGCATCTTTTTCTTATATTTCCCTCCCGCACCTTATTCCTGGATTTAAATGATGCAAATCTCGAGAATCTCACGGAGGTGGTGTCTACTCACAAGGTTTTTTATAATCCCAACCTTAATATTCTTTACTACCAAGATTCCGCCACTAGCACGATCCAAGCTCTCCAATTTCCAAGATAGTTTCAATACTTTTTATTTCTCCCCCGCTGCATTTGACAAGCCTACTTTAGTATACTAAAGTAGGCTTATGTGGCAGACAAACAAAGAAAAGCAGCTCTTGCGCGCCATGGTAGCGCTTCGGAACGAAGCAGAGGCGGCTCGATTTTTGCGCGATCTTATGACTCAATCCGAGATCGAAGAATTTGCAAATCGCCTCCAAGCCGCGGAGATGCTCTCCGATGGCCGATCCTATACTGACGTACAGAAAGCCACGGGACTGAGCTCTACGACCATCGCCCGCGTATCGAAATGGCTCCAGGGCGGCGAAGGCGGATATCGAGCAATTCTCAATCAACTGCATCATGGCTCCCCTATTTCCCAAGTAAGGAGAGGGTTGCCTTAACGCATTTCATGCATGCAGATAACCCCCTCCTTGGTTGGAGGGGGTTTTATTTCGCCTACCTACGTAAGTGGCGAACTGCAGTTATTTCACAAGTTAATATGAGAAAGCAAGAGCTGTACAATTACTTCACCAAAGGGATTCTAGGAGGTCCGATACTTATTGGGACAGAGGTAGAAACTCATTTCGTGGATGCTCACGGTGATCCAATTTCTCTTACCACTTCACAAAAAATGTTCCGCATCCTCGTAGATCGGGGATGGAATATTTCTGCTACAAAAGGCAATATCATCACAGAGTTAAAAACAAAAACAGAGCGATACAAGATACTCTATGAACTGGGACGGCAGAACCTCGAACTCTCAGTAGCCCCAATGCCAGAGGACATATGGAGAACGACTTGCTTCGGTCTCGAAGAGCTTTATATTGCCGCTGCCGAATGTCATGCATCTCCTTTTTTCGGGCCAATTCTTGAAACCGATGAGGAGCTGCTTGTTATTCCTGACGAACGGGATGCATCGTGGCTCGCGCTCGATGGCAGAGAAGCCTTGAATCTGCTCGCCAGAACCGCTTCGGTCCAGTTTTCTATTGATACTTGGGGGCCGAATCATGCGATTCAGATTATGAAACGTCTCGCGAGCGTGCGGTCTCAACTGCTCATCAAAAATCCTTATCCGCAAGAGGAGCTTTGGCGAAAGTATATAGCTTCTTCACATGCAGGGTACCGACCCGATCGTTATGGCGTCCACGTACCTGATTCAATGGAACACTATGTCGAGCTACTTGCTCAACACGATGTCGTGGTGCATGGGAAACTTATTCCTTTTTCAGAAGCAGAACAGAATATCGATCTTTTTTTAAGATCGGTCTGGTGGAACTTCCGCCTGCGCCGCTGGAATCATCGTCTTTGCATCGAAGTACGCACATTCGCGCGAAGAAGTGATGAGCAAGGCTCGCATGATCTCGAAAACCTCATTTCTTCTCTTCAATCGTGCTATATGGTCTCAGAAGGCCATTGTTGACATCCGGGCTTCTTTGGACTACGGTAATACCACAATGCAATATTCGTTCTCTTGCGTTTCGAAAAAAAGCAAACAACTTCTCCGCGAGAAGGTGTTTGCTTACTCCACGAACTAAAATCAAGCTAAGCAAATAGAGCAGTACAAGAACCACCTTCCCGCGAAGGTGGTTTTCTTTTGCCCGATTGGGTACCTGACTCCTCTATTGCTTCGGAATCAATGCAGCAGTCAGTTCCCCAAGGGGTGAGGAACTGAAGCACATTCACAACTAAACACCCCTAGAAAGACTCATATGAAAGCATTCGATGCACGCAGAAGGCGGTTATGGTGCCATGGCCCCAAGCCAGAGTACGAAATGGACGAAGATTGGGCGGATCAATGGTACGTGAGCGCGCGGACTATCGCGCTCGTGCGGCCGAGGAGAGATCTTATAATTCTCCCGGGCGGTAATGAGCAAACCAAAGAATTCTTCGCCTTTTGCGCGAAGACGCTCCAATTCGATCCAGCGCAGGTGATCTGGACTTCGGGACAAAGTTATCTCTTGGATAAAGACATTGCTCAAGAAGTCTTGTTTCAGATTCGAGGCACATTGCATGGAGGCAACTGGGAGATTATCCCCTATTCCGTTACGCACCCATTCTCGGAGTGGACGAGCTCGCTTCAATTTCCCATTTTCGGGGACGACGAAGGGTGGGTGGCACGATATAGCGATAAAAGTATTCTGCACCCTCACGCTCGAAGAGCACTCCGGCACACACCTCCATTAGGAGCGTTAATCCCGAGCTTACGCATCCCACGGGGCTATGCATGCGAGACTCGAGAAGACTTGCTTGAAGCCCGGCGTTTTCTTGAGCAGGATGGAATTTCCGAGTTTATTATCAAACCCGCACGCGGCACTACTGGAGAAGGGATCAAATTCGTGGGACTAGAGGAGTCTTTCGAGACATACCGTTTTCCCATGGGTTCCGTGGTGCTTGAAGAGCGTCTTCCGATCGACACCGATGCAGCGGGACGCCCTATCTCTCCGAGTATTCACTATTTCGGGGAAGCATTAGCCGAAAATGTTACTGATCAACTCTTCGGCGATGGAGTGGCCCATGAAGGGAATCTGGTCCCCTCGGGAACAAGCGCTGCATTCCAACAGGAACTTCGGGATATGGCTCAATGTGTGCTCAGCCATTTGAAACCAAAGGGCCCCGGAGGATTCGACTTCCTTTCAGTCGGAGGAAAGCCGGTACTTATCGATCCGAATGTAGGACGATTCACGGGAGCGCATCCCGCCCTTATTTTCCGAAATCTCTATGCCCCAGGAGCTTCTTTCCAATGCTGGAAAGTGAAGCCTAAAGGAACAGTGTGGGGATTTTGGGAAACGCTTCGGCGAAAGGGCCTCAGTTTTAACACTCACTCCCAAAAAGGAGTGTTTCCGCTCTGCTATCTGCCCGAAATGTGGGGAATGCTCGCCGCCTTCGGAGAGACCCGTGAAGCAGTGATGCACCTCAGAGACGAAACCATGGGATGCTTTTAAGCGCACCCCAGCAATCCCGATCGAGGAGTGGAACCCCACTCCTCTTTCTTTTTGCTTAAATTCCCAGGATAATAACGCCATGTGTAGAATATTCGCAGCTTTAGGAACTGATGATGCCACCCTTCAATCAGCACTTACTCAATTCGGAAACCTCGCGGAAGTCGGGAAGGTTCGCTTGGGCTCCCCTCCGGGGCACAAGGACGGCTGGGGGCTCGCGAGTTATACAAACGGCCTGCCTGTTCTTTTGGATAAAGAACCCGCTTCTGCCGCAAAGAATCCCGGATTCGAGGCGATAGCCCAAAAACTCGTAGAAGCGAAGCCTGACCTCACAATGGGGCACCTCCGAAAAGCTTCGGTAGGCAGCCTTGCCTTAGAAAATACGCAGCCATATTCCTTCGAGAATCTTACCTTCTGCCACAACGGGACAATCCAAAACTTTGAGAAGATTTCTCTTAATTCGGAGTCTTTTAAACTTCGGAAAGGAACAAGTGATTCCGAATGGCTATTTCTCCGGCTTCGGGAATTGTTTCTTCAAAATCCCTCAAAGAGTTTAGAGCAACTCCTCAAAGAAGTGCGCGGACTCGATTATTCCGCGTTCATAATCCTCTTCTCCAATGGCAAAACTCTTTGGGCGCTTCGGGAAGTAAACGAAGAGGAATCCTCCATAAAAAAAGAAGGGGCGCTTGATAGTTACTACACGCTCTTCTTAGGGATCGTCGGGAAAGGCGCCGTGCTTATCTGCTCGGAGAAGCTTGACCTTCCCGGAGTTATATGGACCCCTCTCCATAATCATGAGCTTGCGGAAATCGAACTGGGCACTCGCACTATTTCTCGATCGATGGTGTGACATCTCGCGCGGAGAGCCTACTTTATTACACTAAAGTATGCAGTGATAGGGTTTCCCACGTTGCTGCTTCCTACACGGGGGTCGCTGCTCCACAGTGGACCAAATGAAAAACCCCTTTCGGGGTTTTTCATTAACGCTTAGCCCACTGAGGAGCCCTTCGGGCTTTCTTCAAACCATATTTCTTTCTTTCCACCATTCTCGAATCTCGAGTAAGGAAACCGAAGGCGCGGAGCTGGAGCTTCATTTCCGGAGTTTGCATCACGATCGCACGAGCGATTCCGTGGCGGATAGCTTCGGCCTGGGACATGAGTCCCCCGCCCGAAACTTTCGCACTTATTTCTACCTTATCCTTAAGCTTCAAACGTTCGAGTGGAGCTTCGAGCATAAGACGCAAACGGGAAAGCTGGAAATATTCTTCCACTTTCTGATCATTTACCGTGATATCCCCTTTGCCTTTCATGAGTCGCACGCGCGCCACCGAAGTTTTCCGGCGACCCACTGCTTCTGTATATTTATTTTTAGTTTCAGACATGTTTCAAAAGCTATTTTTCTTCGACCACAATCAAATTCGCGAGCCGTTTCGCATTCAAGAAATTTTTAGGCAACATCCGGCGTACCGCTTCGCGAAGCACCCGTTCGGGACTCTTCTCCCACATTTGCGCGAGCGTAAACTCCCGCAAGTGCCCCATGTATCCCGTGTGCCGGTAATACATCTTCTCTTCCATTTTTTTCGGAGTAAGGTCCAAACCCTTCAAATTTTTCACAATTACACGCGTGTTTCCCACCTGATTCGGAGTGTACGTCGTAGCTTTTTTCCCTTGAAGCATTACTGCGATATCCGAAGCTAACCGGCCGAGGCGTTTGCCTTCGGCATCTACGTGATATTCCATAGGGGCGGCTTTGGTTTTGGGAGTATTCGCCATGGTTATACAAATTCAATTACCGCGAGGCGACTGCCATCCCGCTTTCTCGTTTTCGCAAGCTTCGTGATTCGCAAATAACCACCGTTTCGCTCTTTGTATTTCGTTCCCAAATCTGCGATGAGCTTTTGCACTACCGTTTTATTCTGCACGCGACTCAAAAGGAGCCGGCGCGAGGCGAGATCCCCCGTTTTTCCGATCGTCACCAATTTTTCTACTACGGGACGAATCGCTTTCGCCCGAGTCTCCGTCGTTTCGATCTTTCCCGCGCGGATTAAGTCATTCGCCAGATTGCGAATGAAAGAGATTCTCCGGCCGCGGAGGCGATGAAACTTTTTACCTTTCTTTAAGTGACGCATGGGAATGCAGGATGATCATGAGAATAAGTATGAGAGTTACTCATTCTCATGCTCATGCTTATTTTTATTCAGTATCTTCTTTTTTCTTTGCTTTCTTCTTCGTGCCCTTTTCCTTATCTTCGACTTCCGGGGCTTCGAAGGATTGCACCGCTACGAGACTTCCCGCTTTTTCGAAGTGATCCTTCACCAGACTAAAGCTTTGCAAGAGGGCTTGCGACGGCGAAATAGAACCATCCGTCTCGATCTCCAAGTGAAGCTTGTTGTAGTCAGTCCGCTCTCCTACGCGCATGTTTTCTACGGTGTAGTTCACGCGCGTCACAGGAGTGAAGAGGGCGTCCACCGCGATGGTACCGATCGGAAGCCGTCCCTGCGCTTTCCTCGATTCTACGGGCGAATATCCCATCCCCCGCTCTACCTTAAGCTCAATATCAAACTCAGCGTCTTTCGAAGTAAAATGCGCGATCACTTCTTCCGGGTTCATAAGTTCCACTTCGGCATCCGCTTCGATATCCGCCGCAGTTACCACCCTTTCCCCTTTTGCCTTCAAAAGCAATACATGAGGTTCCGTGGCGTGCATCCGGAAGCGGAGCCGCTTAAAGTTCAGAAGTAATTCCATTAAATCCTCCTTTACTCCAGGAAGCGTCGAAAATTCGTGCGGAGCATTTTTTACTTTAAATTCCGTTACCGCCGCACCTTCCAGAGAAGACAAAAGCGCGCGACGAAGCGCGTTTCCTACGGTGAGCCCATATCCTGCAAAAAGGCCTTCGATCTCAAATACCCCCTTCTTCGATTCCTCAGAGACGGTTTTTACCGTAATCGCTCCAGTAAACATTGATGCGTCCATGAAATTTAATACTTATAACTAATAACGACTTTTGGGATAATGTATGAATTTATATCATATACCGCAGGTTTTGTCATTAGTTATATGTTATTTGTTTTATTTACTAAAGGCTTCGACTAATAGCTTTACTTCGAATGGAGGTTCGATGTCCTTGGGAATCGAGAGCACCTTGGCTTCAAGCTTTTCTTTGTCCAATGCGATCCAGGACGGAATCTCGCGCTTCCATTGCGGATCTCGGAGATGCTTGAAGCTTTGCTTTGCTTTTGAGGCTTCCTTTACCGAGATCACCTCTCCTGCTTTTATAAGATACCCCGGAGAGCGCACAATCCGTCCGTTTACCATCACATGCCCATGGATCAGGAACTGGCGACCCATGCTGCGCGATTCCGCGATTCCTGCCCGGAAGAGCACATTGTCCAAGCGGCGCTCGAGCAGTTCGAGAATCTTTTCGGCTGTGGAACCCCGCGCCCGCCGTGCATCTTCGAACAACGTCCGCAAATTTCGCTCATCAATCCCATAGCTCAATTTGAATTTCTGCTTTTCTTTAAGCTGAAGCCCAAACTCAGAAAGCGCCTTGGGGTGTTTCTTCGAAGGCCCGTGTTGGCCAGGCTTATAGGGTTTCCGCATCAACGCCGCCTTAGGCGTTGCGCCTCGATAGGCCTTGAGTTGGAGATACTCTCCCAGAGAACGCTCCTTTTTTTCTTTTGGACCACGGATGGACATGGGATTACAAAATTTCTAATTCCTAATTACTAATTTCTAAACGCGGCGAACTTTGGGGGGACGAGGGCCGTTGTGAGGCACCGGAGTTACATCCTTAATCGACGTGATGTTACAACCATGATTGATAAGAGAGCGCACCGCTGAATCTCGGCCGGAACCCGCTCCCTTGACCACGATCTCCAGCGACGCGGGCCAGGCGGATTTTAATTTTTCTCCGAGCGCCGCGATTACCTTAGAAGAAGCGAAGGGGGTAGCTTTCTTAGGACCTGAGAAACCCAGAGAGCCCGCCGAGGCCCAAGCCAACACATTCCCCGAGGCGTCGGTTACCGTGATCGTCGTATTGTTGTACGACGCGTTGATGTAAACCCGACCGCGCTCGATGCCTTTCACTTTCTTTTCCGCCTTGACCGCAGGAGATGCTTCCGTCGCAGAGACAGTCCCTTCTCCGGTCGCGGGTTTTACTACTTCATCCGTAGCTTTAGCTGTAACTTTGGTCTTACCCATGGATTACTTCAATTCTACTTTTCTCTTACCACTGCCCGCCGTTTTACGAACATTGCCGCGTACCGTTCGAGAATTCGTTTTTGTGCGCTGTCCCCTCGCCGGAAGCCGGCGCGCATGTCTCGAACCGCGATAGGTTTTCAAATCTTTCAAACGCTCAATATTCCGGCGGACCAGCTGACGAAGCTCTCCTTCAAGCACATAGTGCTTTTCGGCGAAGGTCTGAATTTTGTTTACTTCTTCCGCAGAAAGATCTTTCGCACGCTTATTTAAATCTACTCCCACCTCGGTCAAAATACGCCGAGACGCAGAGCGGCCGATGCCGCGCAAATACATGAGCGCGATTTCAATTCGCTTGTTGTCTGGAATGTTTACACCGATGATACGCATGAATAATTTCTAATTCCTAATTACTAATTTCTAAAAATAGTTAACCTTGGCGCTGCTTATGCTTTGGGTTGGTGCAGATAATATAAAGCTTACCGCGGCGTTTGGCTACCCGGCACTTGCTGCAAATCTTTTTTACTGAACTCCTTACTTTCATAATATTTATATCCTTCGCACAATTCTTCCCCTTCGGCCATCGGGCCCCATTTCTATAAGCACCTTGTCCCCCGGCAGTACTCGGATGCGATGCAGCTTCATTTTTCCCGCAAGGTGTGCAAGCACGACGTTGTCTGGGTCAGCCTTTAATTCAACACGAAACGTGAGGCCTGGTAGCGCCTCACGTACTATTCCTTCCACTGCCTGGTTCTCCATCGAAGCTATAGAAATTGAGGAAAAAGCCGCTTTTTCGCAGCAGGAATATTCTAGAGGATTACCGATAATAACGCAAGTTTCCCTTAGAATATGGCCTTTATTCCACTTTTACGACTATCCGAGAAGCGTCCGCGGGCACTCTTTTTATCCAAAACGGCCATAAAGAAACCTTCCCTTCCGCTAACCCGGAGATGCGTCCGATCGCCGATTGTGCGCTTTCTACCGAAAGATTTTTAATGGAATCCTTGAATGTTTCGGGGGCAAAAACGGTCGTGAGCACCGCATTTATATCTGCGCTAAACGTATTGCGTTTGGCGGCAATATCAAGATTTATTGACTTCGCAGTGAATTCAAAAGAACGGAACGTAAGCGGTGCTCCTCCCCGCTCCGTTGCGGCATACTGCCTCACAAGCTCCACTAAATCTTCTTCGCGGAACCCCACTGCCGAAAGCGTGGCTTCTCCGAAGACATTGAAGTTGCCCTGCGCGTCTGTTTTCTCATTTACTACTACTCTTTTTAAAATAAAACTCATAGCCCCCTCCGGAACATGGAAACCACTGGGTTTCGTTGCTATGAAAAGACTTTCAAGACTGCCTTTCAATATTTCCACAGTTTTCGTTTTCGCTGCTGCGATATCTCGTTCGGTGGCTACTTTTTTCGCTCCAATAAATCCACCCTTCGCGCCCTCGGAGAGTACTCCGTAAAAACCATCATATTTCGGAGTGCCTTTGAATGCGGGAATAGTAAGCCGAGAAACTGGTCCTATATTGTAGGAGGGTCCGGCCTTCTCCGCAATCACTGTAGCCGTAATGCTCGCAGGAGTAATGGCTCCGTCTTTTACGGTGGCGCCGGGTACTGTCACCCGTTCTTTAAGACGAAAGATTTTTCCGTCCGAAGTCGTAAAGCGAGTCGTCGCCACAAGCGCCTGCGCGGTAGAACTATACGCGTTATAAATCGTGATTGTGCCCTGAGCAGACTCTTCTACATTTTGCACGCCGGCGGCTGGGAATGTTTGAGTGATATTGCGATCGAGCGAGAAGGCTTCCGCAGGGAGAATTTTCTGCGCTGCGTTAGGCTTTGAAACCGTCGCATCGGCGACAAAGTTGCTCTTCAAACTCCAGGGGTATTCTTCCAGGCGAACTGTCACTTCTGCTCTCCCCCAAAATGCCCCTACCGCCCAAATTCCTGCTGCCCCCACTGCGACCATTCCCCCCACTGCCCAGATAGTCCATCTCGATTTTCGGCTTCCTCGGCGATGAGGTTTCACTTCTTCCTCTTCCCTTACCGGCGCAAGAAAAATCTCCTGAGGCTTTTCTTCTGGCAACACTTCTTCTTCCTTTACCGCCGCTTTCCGTCCTCGCGAAGATTTGGTCTTAGCTTCCTTGAAGTGACGCGCTGCTATTTCTACCGGCGAAGCCTTAGTGCGAGGCACGATATCTTGCAGTCCCGGTCTTCCTAAAAAGGGATGGTCCGAAGTTAACCCAGCCACTTTGGCGTAGGCTAATACTTCTTCGTCCACTGATTCCACGGCGAGCTTCTTTCCGGCGGCTTCCGCTTCTCTATTTAAAATATGAAAATTATTGAGAGAGGTACCAACTTTAGAGTTTTTGGGAATCACGAGCGTAATGTCCTTGTCTAATGTGCCCAACATTTTCCGCACCACTGCGGAAGTCGTGTCGTCTTTATTGACGATGATTTTTTTCATCCGTTAGAAGCAGATCGCCTTAGAAATTTTTATAGACATCAACCTTTGGAAATACATTATCTTCTTTTTATATTTTTCGGCAATCATGACGTTTGTTAAATTTCTAAACGGGACAGATCGCGATCAACGACCGCAAAAAATATCCGACATGAAAAACCTTTTTATTTAAGTTCGAAATTTTACCTCGAGAAAGCACGCGATCGCGGCTTCTAATGGGATTCATATTCTTAATTGTACGATAATCCTTCCTGAAGGAAAAATGAGGGTTTATCCACTATTCAATAACTCCTCGGATTCTTCGTATGCCCGCCGCTACTGCTTCTTCTTTCTTTATTTTGAATTTCCCTATTACTCCCGTATGCGCAACGTGCGGTCCGCCACAAAACTCAATGGAGAAAGCCTTTTCGAATTGAGGGTGTTCGGGGGTAGCGGACTTCGGTCCTATCGAATACACCGAGACACGCTCAGGATACTTCGCACCAAATTCGTGCTCCGCGTGGAGCTTCTCCGCCTCTTCTCGCGCTAATTCACTCCGCAAGACAGGCAGATCTTCCCCGATTTTTTCGTTCACGATAGCCTCCACCCTTTTGATCTGCTCCGGTGTAAGTTTTTCGTTCCAGGAAAAATCAATCCGCAAACGCTCCTGGGTGATGTTCGACCCCCGCTGCTTTACCGTGGGACCCAAAACCATTTGCAGAGCTTTGAGTAAAAGATGATGGGCGGTGTGCAGACGCGTAGTTTGCTCCGAAGAATCCGCGAGCCCGCCTTTGAAGGTGCCCGCCGAAGCAGTGCGGGAAAGCTCTTGGTGCTTTTTCATTTCCGCTTTGAATTCTTCATCGTTTACGGCGAGTCCGCGTTCCTTTGATAATTCCAGCGTGACTTCAAAGGGAAATCCATACGTAGAGAAAAGGAGAAAAGCATCTCTTCCGGAAATCGTTTTGCCCTGAGAAATTTTTTCGAACTCCCGCAACCCTTCTTTCAGGGTTTTTCGGAATTTTTCTTCCTCTTTGGCCACTTCTTTTTGGATGGTTCCCCGCATGGCATAGGTTTCGGGGTATGCATCGGCGTATGACTCAAGCGCAGCATCTACCAACATTTCCAATCCGGCGCTTACTCCTAATTGATCCGCATATCGCACCGCCCGGCGCAGAAGCCGTCGCACGAAATAACCTCGTTCGGTATTCGAAGGCAAAACTCCATCGCCAATCAGGAAAGAAGCAGCTTTTATGTGATCCGCCACAATGCGAAAGGCGGGAGCGTTCGACTCATAAGTTTTTCCCGAGAGTTCTTCGAGCTTGTTCAAAATCGAGAGATGGCACACCGCGAGTACGTCCGGGATATTTGCCGCGGCGCTCATAATGCGTTCGAGTCCACCTCCAAAATCCACATTCTTTTTAGGCAGTGGCACGAAGGAGCCATCGGGCTGTTTTAGATACTCCATAAACACGCTGTTTCCGATTTCCAAAAACCGGCCGCAATCACAATTCGGGTGACAATGTTTCCCAAATTTGGGGTCATGTGGAGTCCCGAAGTCATAAAAGACTTCCGAGTCTGGACCGCCGGGTTCACCGGCCGGCATGTTCTCGGGCGCACCCGCCCGACTCCACCAATTTTTCTTCGCGTCATAATAAAATATCCGTTCGCTTCCTTTCATTCCCCGCGCATAACCTTCGGCTTCCGAACCTAGCAGAGCCACTTCAGCCTCGATCCCCTGTTCCTTAAAAAGCTGCTTCCAAATCTCGGCGGAGTCCGTGTCGCGCGGCAATTTATTTTTTTCGTCTCCAATAAAGGCGGTTACATACAAGCGTTTTGGATCCAGGCCAATTTCTTTTGTTAGGAATTCAAAAAACCAGGGAAGCTGCTCTTGCTTGAAGTAATCTCCTAAGGACCAGTTCCCCAGCATTTCGAAAAAGGTGGTATGTCGGTTATCTCCCACTTCTTCGATGTCTACCGTACGAAAAGATTTTTGAGAGTCCGTGATGCGCGTACCTAAGGGGTGCGGCGCCCCCAAAAGATATCCGATCATGGGCTGCATGCCGCTCCCGGTAAAAAGCGTCGTGGAATCGTTTTGCGGCACGAGTGGTGCCGAAGGCACGACCACATGGCCGCGCGCTTTAAAGAATTCCAAGTATTTTTGCCTTACTTCCCCAGAAGTCATTACCCCACAAATTAACACGCCAAAATCAAAATAAAAAGCGAAGCTGTTGACTGCTTTCGCCTGAATTTCAGGCAAGCTTTAAACGTGAAAGCGGCCAGTCCAATTGTGGTAGGACTGGCCGCTCGCATGTTGCTTTCGATTTGTTATTCGATCTTGGTGAGGTGCAACCCCAACCCACCGTACACGCAGGTGCGATTGCGCACTTGTGCGGTGACCGTCTCCTCACCATCACCTGAATCGTTGCTGCCAACAAGGATCAAGGCGTTCGGGTACGTCGTTGCATCGAACGACATGCCCACGGTCACCCTGATGTCCTCTCCATCCCTAAGGGTTCTCCATAAGGGACCTGGAACCGTCAGATTCACAGGCGGTTGGAGGAAAAATTCGTCTGGTTTGTTGGCGAATATTCCGAAGGCCAGTGAGTGACTTCAGTACGGCAGCGGCGGAGCAGTTTAGAAAATCCGGCGCGACATCCGCACCATACAATAGCGTCTTCCCGACAAATCCGCTGATCTCAAATCGATTCATCAGCAATGCTGACCTGAATGTCGCCATGTTTTCGGGGCCGATAATTCGATTCAGAATGCGGATGAACGTGCCCTTGCCGCCTCCGGGAGTGCCAATAAGAAACAGAATCACTTGGGCGAGATTGACGCCGATCAATGCCTGGCCGCACCAACGCTGCAGCAACTCCAAATCTTCTTCATCCAAAGCCGGCCGCATCAACTGATCCAGAAACCGCGGGCAAGTTGCTTCCGGATCGTACGCGATACCTAATTTGTTACGCCGACGGAATGCCGGGCTAAATGGCAGCAGTTTGAAATCTGACAGTCGGAGCATCCCATTTGTGCACGGTAAAAAATCCACGAGGTTGGCATCAAAAAACATGCCCGGAACCTCCAGGACACCCTTGGCTCGCTTAATAACCCCGGCGAGCGACGCGGTTTTGGAGAACCGATACGCGAGCTTCGTCACGTCTACCCCCCCGTCGTAATTCTCGCAGCACTCGCGGAGCATCTTGCTCAGCCGAAACAGCAGCGATGCTTCTGTTTGCGCCCTGTAGTGACCCTCCGAGGGGTCGTAAGTATAAAAACGATTCTCGTCGCCCACAAATACGGTCGGCATTTCGGGGAATCCATCCTCGCCAAGGACGCCGGCAAAGAAATCCTCCGAGATATCATCAACCGCCACGTCACCGTCCCGACCCTGCTTCAGCGCCATCGGATTTCCGTATTTCGCGTGGATTTTCGGAAAATGCTTTGCGAACCACGAATTGGGCGATAGGAATTTAGCCTTTGTTTTCTCGGGGGAAGTCTCTGCGAGTTCGCGCGTGTGATCAAAACCATCGCCATTCCCAGTTGGATGCTCAGTTGACGTTTGCGTTTTCATGTTGTCTTCACATTATTAGTTCGATCCTCGCGACGGGAAGTAACGGCTAAAACGCCTGAAATTGAGAAAGCCGTCCGCAGGCCAGAACAAAGGGTTGTACTAGTCTGTCTCGGTTATGCTGGCGTCAGGGCACCGGGTTCAGTGCTTGAGTTTCTACGAATAATTACGCCCGTGCCCGGCGCAAAAATTAGGTCATCCCCAGCATCTCGCTGACTCTCTCCATATTTTTCCCATCTGCCGGCAAAAAAGAAATACGTTGCCGACGCAGACTTGTTCTTGCCTATGGCTTGATTGTCAAAGACGAGCAGTTCATCGGCTCGTTGGAAGCGGCTCATGCTCGGTCGAATTGCGCCGCTCTCGACCAAACCAGACTGATTCAGTGATTGTGCTGCGGGCCGAGGCAACGCCACTGGATTATCCTGTCTGCCCGCCGAGCGAGATCGGAGTCTGATCGCCCACTTGGATGAGATTACGTCGCCGAAGCACGTCAACGATGTGTCTGTGCTCAGATTATGCCGAACGATAAAGTAAGTATCGGGCCAGAGGATGTCGTCATCCTTGTTTCCAGTTACGCCATACTGTCGCCAGTTTCCCATAAAAAAGTAGGTTCTTGCAGCGCTTAGATTGATCCCCGTTCCGCTGAAAAGAAACACTTCGGTTCTCCGAGTGAACTGGGACGTTGATGCATGCACTCCAATACCACCCGGAAAGATCGTGCCTAGCGTCCAAAATGGAACGACCGCGACCCGATCAAGAGCGTTAAGGCCGTCCAGTGTCTCATCCTGCAAATCGAGTGTCAAGCTGTTCTCTGTGTTGTCCGTGATCTTGTAAAAGAATCCCTCCTTCGCCCCGCTCCGAATCGAAAGATAGTAAGTGTTTGTCTGAGTGTCCGAGGCAAAGACCCACTGACCCAAAGTCCATGCGGGAGCGCCCTTGATTGTCACGACATTGTTTGCGACCGAAACCACCAAGCCAGCGGCTGCATCCGGTCGCGCAAACGGGATGGAAACCCGCGTCTCGGAGTTTCCAAACAGGCGCTGGTTGAACGACCCGGATAATTTGCTCAGAACGTCTGGGTGGCCATTTCCAAGGACTCGGAGGCGATGAATTGAAGTGGTCAAGCTTGGCGCGACTGTGTCGATAGCCTCCAGGTGAGTCCCGGTGCCCGGAACCTTGTCAAAACTTGTTTGCCAGCTTCCACTCGGGAAATTGGGATTGCGTTCTAGACGATATTCTTTTCCAGCAACCGAAGCAAATTGGGTTTTTAATCCGATCGGTGTTACCGCAGTCGGAGTCATTCGCAGGGCACTAGCAGAGTTTCGTGGGTCGGTCCCGGCCAAGAATTCCTGCAAGTTGCGGGAGAGAAAGGATGGCCCTGTATTATCGATAAAGGTGTCGTGGAGGGAATACCCTTTTTGAAAATGGTTCGGATTTCTGGACAAAAATTGACACTACCTACGCGCCCTGATCGAGATACCGTCAG